>Ga0179591_1325347_pt1 | contig 15023 bp, 10 predicted proteins | sample CZOMad2_1_08_16f_FD_182891 | JGI IMG/M metagenome (GOLD analysis project Ga0179591, IMG submission 182891) | Vadose zone soil fungal communities from Angelo Coast Range Reserve, California, USA - CZOMad2_1_08_16fungal (PacBio error correction) | ecosystem: Environmental > Terrestrial > Soil >...
TAGACGGTGAGAAAAATTAATGAAAAGCGCATCGGGGGTGGGTATTCACCATCCGTAAACGGAAAACTGGCAAGAGGAGGGCAGACCCATTCCTTAAAAACCCTGAAAGCGCTGGGCGAGTAGAGGGGGTGGAATTCCTTAAGCATCAAAAGAACGTCGAATCTGGGGGGGGTGTCGAAAACAATTGATGGGGGAGGCCTTCGGATATGAGGTCAGGGGATAAGTCAGCGAGAAAACCAACCTTTGGTTCTCTTATCAACACATCCCCAAGCCAGTTTTTTAAAAAATAAAGGAAGGGGGAAGAAGGAAAAAATCGCTGCCGGTGGAGCTGCTTTTGGTTGGCAGGGAGAGGCGAACTCGGAACCTAAAAAGAGGCTATCGCCCGGACAGTGAGGAGAGGGGGGGAGAATTAGGGCGCAAAAGGGGGACTAAGGAGAAAAGAGATCCATCCTCGAAAAGGGTTAATACAAGCGTCCACGCCAGGAATTAATCTTAAAAAGAATAACCGTATAGACGCTAGAAAAAACGAGCCCATTCTTGGGAAAAGAGAAGGCTTGGAGCGGGGGTCAGGCAGAACGAAAAGGCATGCACCTTTTCTCAAGCACGTACTGGCACGCCTTTCCAGGTGGACACCCGGCAGACTAGAACCTGTCGTCCCGGAAAACCGTAGAAATTTTCTGACGTCAGAGTGCGTACTGTACATAGAACCCTCTCCAAAGTCACGCAGACAAAAAATTCCCACCTCCGGGGCAAGGGGAGTGACGTGCCCAATCGGTCCACAAAATGCGTACTGGTGTTGTAACCTAATCTAAAAAATGCAATAGGACAAGAAAGCATAAAATATTAATAGACACCAGCATAGCGGTCAAAATGCTCACGAAAGTAATGGTCAGCTTCCGTTGGTAGGTGTGGTCTGACTTTTTGTTATCCCGAAAAGAAAAAGATGGAAAGGGTTTATCGAAGGTGGATCTGTATGACGCCAAGGGCATTTCCACATCGACTACAAGAGTTGTTCGGGGGGGGTTTTGCAGCACACGTTGCAGGCTTTACGCAGAGGGAGATACCAAGAATCAGAGGAGGATCAAAATATTACTACAACTTCTCGAATCTCTGAGATGTGCTGTCGACAAATGGCTGATCAAACTAAAGTGATACCCGGGTTGCGCCCCGTGCGAAAAAGCAAAAATAAAATTCATATGGATATCGAGCTTGGCGAAACAATTTATTTCATTGTACCAGGGGAACCGATCAGGAAAAAACGGTGGTTCTTCTTTTCATGTCAAGGGGGGGGCTTTGGGAGACTAGTTCCTCTCCTGGATTTGGGATCCGTGGGTATAGCAGTCTTTCTACTTTTGACGGGTGACTGGCGGGACGGCTTCGTTTTAAAGTAGATCATCTAGACTTAAAACGCCAAGCTGATACACAAAACAGCAATCAGCTACAACCAAAACATAAATCCAACGCTGTATAAAACACTGACTCGAAGACTTCAGAAAAGGTGTCGGTCATCTCCGCTGGGGTAAAATTTTCCACTTCAGCAAGCGCAAACTGACAAAGGAGGAAGGGGGATAAGAAAATCAGGTTGGTAATAGGGGAGTGCAGACTCGCTGCATTGATCGGGGGGCCCGGTCAAACCAAGTCCCAAGCACCCCGCCACGGAAGGTCAATTTTACCGCGCTAGACGAGGGTCTGCGAAGGACAAACCCAGCTGGGGGTGGGGGGTGGTGTGTTTTTGACTATCCTTTACACTCAACGTGACGAGGGGGGGAAAAAACGGCGGTCTTGGCTATTGCCGGACAAATGGCGGACGGTTAGTGACTCAGGGAAAACCCCTAGCCCGCAGAGATCAAGCCGAAGAAGAGGAAATTTCCTTCCAGTCGCTCTGGCGATCCGAGGCACAGCATAAAGAAAAGCAGGAATTCCATATCTGGAGCATGAATGTTTGTCCCCGGGCCCACAAACACAGGGGGGAATTTCCGGCAGGGGGTCAGCTCAGTATTCCATGATCGCAGACAAGAAGCATGGGGGTTAAAAGACAAAAGAGACTTCCTATCTTTCGACAATATGTGGTGGAGCGGGGGAGAGGGTCCTTCCCGTTAAAAGAAAAGGCTTCTGTTGACAGAGGCGGTCCTCCTCCATCGCTTCTTTTTAATTGGCGGTTGCAAATTGGGAGAAGAAAAGAAAAAGTCGACCCAGTCAAAGCGGAATCGTGGGGGAAATATATCTATTTAGCTTCACGCCGTAAAATGATCGAAAAAAAAAGGAAAGGGGAAGCGAGCTTCGGCGCAGGCTGCAATGCCAAAGTTAACGCCAATGTTTGAAGGCTCTATCCACTGGGGATGTGGGTCGGTTGATAAGGTTAAGAAGATGATTGGGAATTAGAGGTTCTCTGAATCGGTTCGATTCTGCCAAAGCAGGGCAATCGTGAATCGGGTTAAAAAGCTCGTGCCCTGCAATCAGGATCGGGGGAAGGGGGAAGCAAATAGTCAATCTGCGCCAAAAACGATTAACAGTCTTCAATCGTTCTTTCCTGACACCCCGCCGTGAAGGAAGGTCCCTTCGTTACACAGGCATTATTGCCAAAGACCCCTCTTCTTTAATGCGGCGCACCTGGGTGAGTCCATGGCTCGGTAATAGCACATAACCAGCTGTTCTCGGTCAAGTGGAGTATTCACAGGTCAGCACCGAAGGACGATAGGAGGCGTCTGCGAAGCGTCGTTCGTAAAAATCAGCTTGAGAAATCCACGCGAGGCCCCTTGCGCCCTTTTGGCCTAGGTGAATGTGGTCGAACAAAAAGAGGTGGTAGGTCAGACCTTTTTTGGGACTGGATATGGCGAAAAGAGTCGTGAGTGTAACCCTGCTTTGGGCAGGAAACGAAGAGAAAAACAGGTTGCTACTATGCTCCATAGGCTGAGTGGCTGCATACAACACCAAAAAGCGCTGGGCCTCACTTCGTTCTCTAATCCGGGCCCGGCGGGGGCTAAAAAACGCGCGGGCCGGTTCAAGTTTTGGAGGGACAAGAAAGTGAACAGGCCCACATTTTAAAAAAACAGTCCTCTAAATCAGTCGTGATCGACTTTGCACGTGGCAGAAAGGCCTGACGGGAAGCTTATCTGGCCCTAGGCTGTACTTCGCCCAAGAGTCAAGCTACAAACAAGCGGGGGTGCTCACAGGTGTGCGTCCTCCTTTCACTTAGATTCCGACAGGCCCGAAAACAGGACCAGGGGATCTGGGACAGAGGGATCGAGGAAACGGGCAAAACTTCTCCCTTCGATCCTCTGGCGAGAATTCCAAGGCACCGAACATGAGCCAAAGAGCCTATGCAGGACAAAGCCTTCTCCTGTTCGGCCCTACTGCCCGAACGAGAAAGGGACGTGAAAAACCATGTCTACTTCTATCGCTAAAAAAAAGTACCAGTGATCTCAAATCAACCAACATCCACCAAGTCTACGCTCTTCCTGGTCATGAGAGAAAGGGGGGTGGCCTCTCCCAGTCCATGCCAGCCACCGAAGGACGCGAATATTTCAGAACAACACCCCTTCGTTTTCTCAGCTGCTCCACGTCGGAAAAAGAGGAGGAACGAAGTAGAGGCGGCCCTCTATCTTCTCCTACCGAACCTCAATGGGGGAAAGCGTAAAAAGTCCCGTAATCTTTGATGACTGTATGGGGCGCCCGGTAACTAACACAAGGCACCGGAAATCTGGCTTCCCCCCGATCCACCACCTAGGAAAAAAGGGGATCTGGGTAGAGGGAGTTTTTGAAAACTGTTTTCAAACACTCGACCACGCCTGGCGCGACCGGGTGGGAGCCAAAACTGGGGAAACATGGCAGGGGGTAAAACAATCGTCCCCTCACCTGTCTCGGGTACACACGTGATCTTGCCAGTCCGAAGAGATCAAAGTAACACAAAGGTTGGCGAAAGTTGAGTTCCATCAGGGCGGGGGGAAAAGTTAAAAAGGATCCAGTACTCCGCCTAAAAGCCAACCAAAAACGATCCGCGAAGGGCTTTGTGCACGGCCACGCGTCGAAAACGCCCAACTCCGAAAAGGGCCACCCCTTTGGGCCCAATCGGCCCTGTCCCAGAAGCAAGGGAAAGAAGGGAAAACCCGTGCCAAAAAGCCCATGCTGCGCAAACAGAAGAAAAAACTCACAGTCAGGGCAGTAAGACAATGGTTTTAGTCCCTTCGTTTCGATCGAACGAGGTCCGGAGCAAAGAGAACGAAAGAAGCAGAGATCGAAGATCACATCGTGAGCACCATACTGGACAAAAAAAAACCTGGACTGGAGGCAGAGCAAGGACAAACTCAGGGGGCAAAGGTATTTCGGGCGAGGGTGGACTGACGGGGACACACGGCTGGCAGGACTCGGGTCAGGGGAAGACAGAGGTCCACTAGAGGGCACATCAGAACTCAACCGTGTAAAAAAAGTTGCCTCTCATGCTGCGCATGATGGAGGGGCGACGGGATGCGCGCCTTAAAACATTGAATCCCTGTTCGGGCTCTAACGAAACCAACAACAACAAGGGAAAAGAAAGGGAAAGAGAAGAGAACGGTAAATATCCCCTACAATGATGCACCGTCAACTCCTGTCAATCTTGCACGAACCGGGACTACAACTTTGTGTGGCGGGAAAATCGACAAGATGGGGAGGACCGGAAAAAAACTCGTGACAACCCAAGCCGCATGCCAAAAAGGCGAGTCAATAAGGTCCCTACCAATCAACCGCAAAGCTCACAGATCCCTGAAGATGCATCCACCAACCAGGGTTGTCAGATTGGCTAGTGGGGATGCCCCCTTGGTTCGGGTGATAGCCTACGGACTGGAGTCGAAGACAAGAACTAGTGGCCGTGAATGGGTTACCTGCAAAAATACAGATTGCTCATGCGCTGGCACCTTCTTCACTGCTTCTTTCAACGGTCATCCCACGATAGAAAAGGACAGGACGGGAAGGGACTTCACCGTGGGTTCAGCAGGGGGGCGCAGGTAAAAGTTAGCCGCGATCAGGGGTTGGATATGAAAAGTGACTTGCCGGAAAGAAAGGTGGGGAAGGGAAACGATTAAAAACTGCCACGTGTGCAACCGAGGAGGGAAATCACCAATGCTCTTTTGACCACAGTATCCAATGTGACCGTTTGGCAATTTTGGGCTATTTGCAAAACGGGGCTAGGCAAAAAGGGCGTGGGTAGGCGGGGGGAAATACGGGGGAACCACCTACCATTAGACACCCGAGGGAAAGTATTATCAAGGGGTGGAAACATGGTTTTTAGTATTTAAGGCGGGGTTTCAGGCTCACTTGGGGGTTGGGGGCGACGAAAAAGGGCTACCTTAGTCTAGGACAGGTAGAAACGGACGTCCAACTTCGAAATTCCCACTTCTTTTAAAATCGCGAGAATCGAGGGTCTCAGCGAAGACGAGGGGGTCCTTTACGCACCTCACGAAACCAACTCCTCCCTGATAAGGGTGGGTTCTTCATCTCGCTTAAGCCGGGTTGACTGAGGGCCGGGAGGAGGGAGGGGGCGAGGGATTACACCTGTACCGCCCAAAGAAGTGCGCGCGAGCGCTTTTGAGTTCTCTGATCGAAGAGGAGAAACTAGGGAGCGAGGAGGAGACGGAGCTAAATGGTACTATCCACGTGGCTCTGTGAGAAAAAACAAAAACGCGTTCAACCTAAACCTTTGTAATCAGGAGAGTGAATTCCGAGCTAGACAGGAGCATGAATCCGCAACTCATCAATCAATCCCTTAGTTACTTTGCACGGGACAAGCCGGAAAGTAACCTGGCGGCTTTCCTTTGTATCCAAAATTTCAACAACTTCCAAAAAACTCTCGACGTCAAAGGTCCCACAGCCATGTTGCAGAGCTTAACGGGTCCCCTGGCTTCTCCTCTGCAAGGGAAAAAAAATGCAAAAAACCATACGCATCTGAGTTTTCCAGTGGTGGCCAGAGAGACAGGATGGAAAAAAAGATCCTGGGGGGAAACCTGAAACCGGCAAACAAAACGACGCGTCATGCAAAACAGTCGAAAAATCGCCTACATACGGTCCAACTTGTGGATGGTAAAGGGGGAAAAAGACCCTTCGCCGCCGGGCTTCTCTCATTGGATTCTCGATTAAAGCCCTAACACAGATTCTTTTGGAACGGCCAAAAGACGGGTAATCATTTGAACTACCGTCAGAGCACCCAAAGCCCTCAACAATCAAAGAGCCCCTCATTGTTAGCCACCAGCCAAGAACCATCGACCTGGACGGTTGGCGCGCGAGCGAGCAAGAGGAGCCGGGGAAGAAACAAGGCCGGTCCCGATGCCACTTCCGAGGAGAAACTGGGCCTCACTCAAGAAACAAGGAAAACTGGGGTAATTATTGCTGGGGGGCTCGACCTGGGGGGACAAAACAACTCCTCCCCTACATAATGGGACCCAGTCTTTCTGAGAAAACTTCCTACAGTGGCAATTACATCAGGAGCAAAGGGGGGGTTGAAACTCCCTCTGGAAAGCCTACTTGTGAATCTAAACATCGAGAAGGGGCACTTATAAAGGAGGCTAATTACGCTAAGAAGCCGAGCATCAGGAGTAAAAAATTGCAACGAAAGGGGTCATAAATGTTACGAACAAAATCACAACAAAAAAAAAAACATCGCGAAAGGGGACTGCCGGATGCTTGGAACGCCCGATCATGACCAACGACAGACCTCGAAATGAAAGAAAAAGAAACAATTCCCAAAATATCCGGAAACGCAAAGAGGACACGAAACAAGGCTGGAAAAGAGACGGCCGGTGTCACTTCATATGAGCCGGAAGGCGGCAGTCGATCGCCTTCGGGGCGGAAGCGGGCACGGCGGGGGGAATGACTCAGAGATCTATTTAGTTTCACCGGGGCGCGAATCTATGAGTTGGGGGACGAAGGAAAAGGTGAGGGCCGACTTCACACGACCATGGCAAAAAACAGGGGAAAAGCAAAAGGCAATCGGTGGGGGGTGTCAAAATCAAGCTCTCATGTCAAAAAACGCACGAGGTTCTCCGGTTGCGAACGTATCAAAACCAGTGGCGTCCCTCCTTCTTTCGGAGAAAATAAGAACACAATTCGCATCCAATAGTCAAGGAAAGGGCACGGGTTGGGTTGGGGATCTTTAAACAAGGAGCCTGTAACGTCGAAGAAGCATAAGGGGAAGCCCGGTTTAGGATAAGCTCGACGAGGCTTTCGCTAAATTGTTGTTGTGGAAAGTCGCGTAAAAATGAGCGAAAGAACTGGCCGACAGCTAGCCGCCATAGAGACTCGGCAAAAAAACTCCACTATTATAGAAGAAATTCATGCGGCAGAGCTCTTCTAGATCGTTTCGTTCCAGTTTGGGTTTCGACTAGACTCCTAGGCTCTCCGCCATGATGATCAGGGGGCAAACGCGGAACGTGCACCCTCCGGCGAGGCTTCCTGTTCTTCCTTCCCAAGACAATCTCTGCCAAAGGGTGGGGTCTATCTCAGGACTCTTGCTCTCCCCCTATCGCCTGCCATATTCGCCGGTGAAACGCGCCGGATTGAGCAGGTGCGCAGGTACAGGCCAACGAGAGAAGACCCGAGCACGGCCCCCATGACGCACCCGGCGCATTTCCCAATCCAAGTTCAAAAGGGGGCTCTTGATCAGGGGCGAATTGTTGACGAGTAGGCGGAAAAAAAAAACGCAAGTCAGTACTGTTCCGGGCGGGGATTCGCTAACTCTTTGAATATGGTGTGAATTGGGGGGTTACGTGGGGTGGGTCCAAGGATAATCAAAACTCTCCCGGAACCGCTCTCCCTGATAAAACTCCCGCCGGCTCCTCCTCCATGCCACAGAGGCTCTGAAACCGACATTTGGACTAAACCAAAATACAAGGCAGAGGTCTCTGGCAACCGCGGGGCGGACAAGAGCCGAGGCCAAGAGCCCACAGAACAAGCAAGAAGGTGGTCAACGTTGCACCAAGAGACAGAACGGGAAGCCGCAAAAGACCCCTTGGGAAGGGTTTTGGGTGGCTAACCAAGCTTGCGACGGGTGTAAGGGACATTTTTAAAACTTCACACGGGGGGGAGACATAGTAGGAATGCCATCGGAAGCGGCAGGAGGTAAGCCTGAAAGCCCGCATGGTAATAAAGCGAGGGATATTAAACCTGTGGAACACACTCGCAGAAGTTAGGCGACTGTCGAAGCGGAGTGCTTCGAGGTCATAAAAATGTTTCACTAATAAAAAGATCAACGTAAGTAGGATCAAAAAGAAGCGAATAGAAAAGAAAACAATGAGCGAGGAATGGCCGTCTTCCTTTTTGAGTCCAAAAAGTTAACCACGTCTTGACTGAGAGTAAGTTGCGAGGGCAAAAGGGTGAGGGTGTTTAGTTACATGAGTAAGTAATGGGGGACCGAAAGCGTCTCCCAAAAACGCCAAAGGCGGGGGGGACGTGGTGAAGGGTGATTCATAAATCAGGCTGACTTGCTGCAGAAGGAACCCACCATATAGAGCAGGGGTCGGGGGAACTAGTCGAGGGGTAGGTCTGGCGGTCAAAGTCCTCTCATGAGGGAGTACAGCCACCAAACAGCCAGGGGGGGCATCGGTCCTTCGTTTCAGATCTTGAAGAGAGGGTGGTCTCAGAAAGGGAAGGGGAAAAATGGGAATTTCGTATCTTCGGGAGCGGGAAGTGAGAATCTTCATTCGACGGCCGACTAGGAGACGATTCACGTGGGCGCGGGCGCTTAATCTGTCGCGTGACAAAAGGGGAGGAAAGAAAGAGACGCGCCGCTAGTGCCTTCGCCGCTGGCATTGAGGTTTCTACAATTAGACGATTTTCTAAACGCCGATGAGAGAAAAAAGGGGAAACAGGATGGGCTTTCTAACAAACCTGCAAGTCAAAATGGGGGGCTTTCCTTCTCAGGCTAATAAAACTTTTGGTAGAGGGGAGAAAAAGGACAATAATAAACGCAAGGGCAAGACTGAAGGTTCGTGACCTCACTAATACATCAAATCATGTTCTGTAGAGAAACTCAGAAACCTCTTCTGCAACTCAACAGCGTCCGGAGGGTGGGGGTCAAATCATGGAGGGAGCACACATCAGTGGGTTTTCAGCGGTCGGAGTTGTTCAGAACCCGGATGCGGATAAGGGAATGTCAAAGGCCTATCATCTAAAACAAAACAAACGGAACAATTGAAAAACTCTAATCTATTAGCCCGTTGAGAAATGAAGGAAGCTCAATCGGTTGGTAACACGAAGACAAGTCTACGGTTATCATTTGCTTGCACTACCGACCGATGAAGGGGAACCAACAGACCAAGAATGGTGGTTATTCTTTGAAGCTAGTTAGGAAAAGGGAAAGAACCAAAGACGTCCGATGGAAAAGTCATGTAAGTAACCGGAAAAAAAGGCTACTCGCCGCCTTCAAATCGGGGCGTCAGGCGACCACAGGTTTCTTGCTAAACAAACGCAAAATTGGGGTGAGAAGGAGAAGGTCGAAAATGGCCAAAGCGGATGAGAAGATCACGGGTTAAAAAAAAAGAAAGGACCAAATTCGAAAAAACCGAACGAGACGGGAGCACGGAATCTCCTCAGGGGAAGGGAGCCTGTTTTGCTAAAAAACGGACAGCTCCCACGTAATGTCGTCTATAAGGGAAAGAGATGAAAAATAAAATCTGAACTCGGCGTCGACCGTAAAGTAAAATTCTGGAAGCTGGGCGAGACACTTTGTGAAAATTGTCAGGATTTTGTGCCAGAGAGAAGAAAAAAACATCCACAATTCCTCTCTTGGTCCTATATCCGAAAAAAGGGGAGGTATCGCCGGCGACGAATTTCCTCAACGCGAACATTAAGTTTAAACGTATCTGGACACGAAAGCTGAAAGGTTTTATGATGTTTTCAGTACTGGACCCAACAAAATCGCCGCTCAGATCTACCCCGGCCCATGAACCCCTAAACTTGTCACTTGGAGATGGAATTCCTTCGTACAAAGTCCGATAAAAGGGTACTTGGGGTTTTTCAAACCCAGACCCCCTCCTACCCAAATTAAATCTCAACAAGTTACCCCCTCCGGGGTCTTGCATCAAGAAAAATCCTCGCTCTGACCAGGGCCGAGGCGGGTTTTCAAATAAGGGCCCGATTGTGGCAGTTTTTTTTCTCGCTTGCTTGGTCGCAGATACGAGGTCCCTTTTTCCTCTCAGGGTGCACGCTTAATAAGAAGGGATCTCTGCGGACCAACTGACCCCAAAACTTGCCTGGAGTGGGTGTTCGCCCTGTGGCTATGCCACTAAGTTCGTCTTAACGGCCGTGATTTGATCAGGAGGAAAACCTGGGCCGCTGGCGATGTACTAAAAGGGATAAACAAGGGGGGGTCAGTGTAAAGACACCGAAAAGACCGACACAACGGTGCGCCAATCAAAAGGCCAAGATGGGGGAAGAGAAATTTGGGGAGGGACGAGATTTAAGGTTCCGCAGAGATTCCATACGTCTGGGTTCTTTGCGATGCGCTTCCGTCGCGTGGCAGTTCTTGTCCTCTCCGTCTGAGGGGGGCGTGCCGTTTTTCTCGAAAGAAGGGTAAGACGCAGCAAGAGGGGGGAAGATGAAGAGCAAAGGAGATATAGTAAAAAACATAACATAAGTTAAGTCTAGGATGAGGGGTCGACACGCACCCGCACCGGACACCACCTCGAGCCCACCTAACCGAATACCAAGTAATTGGAAATCCGAGGCCAAACAGGCCAGACTGTGGGATTTTGTTCCTCTAAAGTCGGAGAAATTCTCAACCTGCCATGCTTATTGTAGTTTCCTTAAGGAGTTACGGTTCTTCCTGCTGGATTAAATCGTTGTAATGGCACCTTCGCCCCAAGGAAACATTGCCAGGACATTTTGAACCTTATAAATTCCGTCTATCTGTCGCTATTCCTCGCATCTATTCTGGGGAGGACTGTGGTGACTACGCACTTCGATTAACTGCCTGTGGAAATGGTGCAGGGAAGTGTCAATTTATCTTTGGTAAAACCCGAAAAGCCTCTGCACGCGAAGGATCGCAGCATGGGGCAGAGAAGTTCTTAGATACTTGGGGGGGGAGAAGTCGTTCTACTCGATCTTCTCGGTTTAAGGAAGATCGGAAAGGGCTCCTGTGGGAAAGAGCTGGGGTGCACAAAAAATCCCGGATTCTCCTTCACGGTTGTCTTACTCCCCAGTCAACGTGGATCCAAATTTCCTTCTCGTACAAAATAAGGGGGTCACCCACCCAATCCTTCAGATGGAAAAAAGCGAATTCAGCTTTTGTAAGTAGCCGTAAAAACGCCTCTATAGAACAATACACGCACGGCATGGAGTTGGAGTCCTTTCCTCCCCATGGGGAAGGGGGGGGGGTAGGGTTGGGCACAGTTTTCTCCACCTAAGAATTTTAGCACGGAAACAGTAGTTTAAAACTCGCGAAAAACTACTGTCAATCTGGGGTCTCTTTTGACTCCGAACCAACGAAGGAGAATTCTCTCTTGGGATAAGAAGGAGATGTCTTCCTGGGTTAAAAAATCCGGACTCCTGAATATTAGGGATGTTACTAGGGTTATAGTTGACAAATTGTCAAAAAGCTTTCGCTAATCATCTATTCGCCCCAAGCAAAAATTTGCGGGCAAAAGATTTGGGACAGCTTGACACAGCAATCGTCCTGTCGAAGGAGCGGGGGTCTTTAGAACAATAGGAATGTCTAACTCAAGGCAGCATGGTCTTCACTCTGGCCCTTGAAACAACCTTCGACCGGGGGAATGGAGTACTGTTTCTGCGAAAGATACTAGGGGGGAAACTCTTTTTTCACCTAACAGTTCAAAGCCGACAAAAAATCATGCTCTGAAGGTGTCTGGTGAAATGAGGTCTCCTATCTAGCGGGCTGCAGGGAAGACGGGGGGCTTCCAAAAAAGATCTGCTTCTCTCAGCATCCTCATTCCCTTTAAAAGGTCTTCACGTGGGGATTTTTACTGGTTTGAGAAACTCGTTTTGGACGGAGTCCACCTTAGTGTGTTCGGGGGCGGATTTTACTGTGGGCAATAGTACGGGCGGAAATCCAAACACTAAAAAAAAAAAATTTGACAGGGCGCATCCGCGAAAGATTAAAAACAACAATACAGGATTCTCACAGTAAGAAGGGACTCGGCTCAAACTGTAACAAAGAAGGCAGTAAACACAACGGCTTGTGAGGGGGGGAAGGAAATTTTCCGGACAGGGAACCGACGCTTGCTCCTTGTGAAACGGGGCCATGAAAGGTGGTCTTCCATGTAGGAAGAAAAGGAAAACATTACAACTGCAAGATCACCGGGCTTCTAGGTGGGAGGAGGATGACCATTTAAATTTCTCATTCTCAAGGGCGGGAAAAAATATCTCTTCCGACTATAGGCCGTCTAGGGCAAATCCATGGGCTGGGCCATCAGGGGAAATACCTGATTTCGCACTGCCCTCCCTACCGGGGCCCGGTACGGGCCAAGGGCCTAACTTTCTTCACTGGCTGACGAGGTGCAGGGAACAGTAAACACACCAATGTAAAATCTTACACTCAGAAAAAAAAAAAGGCTGCAGATCTCCACCATTGGTCTTCACACGGCGGGCGTGCAGTAACACCGACGAAAAGGTCAGGTGCTCTCGAATTGCTCAGGGGTATGGGAATCTCGTCTGAAAAGCGTCTCTCTACTCTTCAAAAATAACCAAGCTCAACTTCCTGACACTCGGAAAGGAACATGTTCGGCAGTTTGGTAAAAAACTGATCCATCCAGCTCATAAAAGAACCGTGTAATTCTATATAAAAAGGACAAAGAACCCCCTTTAAGGTGCGGCGTTAGCACTTAAGGAAAAAAAGCCTAAACTAGCTGCATCTGAGCCCCTATACGCCCAAACCGAGGGTGGAAGACAGAACTGGAAAAAAAGAGGAGGCCCTTCCTCTTCGAATGTTGCGCCGTTCAAAAAACCGTCCCCAGCTAAAAAACAGGGGCCCCCCTCTAATTGCCTTTAGCGTCCGAGGCTAGGGTAGGGGGCGGAGGGGGACAAATTCCACCCGGGTACTCCGTGTCCCTACCTAGAAAACCAGGTGCCAAAAAACTTGCGGACGGCGGGTGGCACACAAGATAGGGGAAGATGACCATCTTTGTAAAAAACACGTGGTAGAGGGAGGGCATCGGTCCATTTCACTGCAAAAAAAAAAAAAAAGACTTCCAGCTTCGTGGCCAAGCCCCTCACACCGGATAAATACAGGAGGGGGGAAAGGGCACTTCTAAAGACGACCTCGATCACACCCCTTGAACTTACAGGCCAATGGCCTTACTCGTCATGCGGACCCTGCAATGGAAGCAAGAAGGATCCATCATTTTCCCCGGGGATCGAAAAGTGGTCGGGACCCGGAAGTGCATACCCGTTCAGGAAGAAAGAGAAAGCAAGCAACTCACCGAAGATGCCCATCGAACCGATTTGCAAAAAAGCCCCTGGGGGCCCTGGGAAAGGAAACTAGTCTGTCTTTCGTGGTTCGGAGGGGCCCGGAACAACAGGGGCGGAGGGGGAGACTGCGGGTGCCGCTGTCAGAACCATCGGCCTTGTAAAAAACAACTATGCGTACCGGACAGACATCGGATGCTGGAAAAGAGGAAAGTACGCCATGGGTTCGAGACGGGCTGCCGGGAACGTCAAAGCGGAAAGAAACGTGCCGAAATGTCTCTCAACAACAGTAGTGAGAGCGGAAGCTCGAAGAAGGCCAATACCTACTTACGTCGGCCTAAAGGTCATAAACGGGCCGGCAGAAAAAAAAAAAATGGGGTCGCTTGTCAAAGGAAAAAAAAAAAAAAAAGGGGGAGGGGGGGGGGGATTACGTACAGTGAGAGCTCACTGCGCGGGGGGGGGGGGGGGGGGGGGGGGGGGGGGGGTGGCGGGTTGTGTTTGGTGTTGTGGGGTGGGGGGGGGGTGTGTTTTGTGGGGGTTGTTGGGGGGGGGGTGGAGGGGGGTGGGGTGTGGGGGTGGGAGAGGGAGGGGTGGGGTTGGGGGGGTTTTTTTTTTTGGGGGTTTTTTTTTTTTGTTGTGGGGTGGGGGGGGGTTTTGTTTTGGGGGGGGGTGGGGGGGGGGGGGGGGGTTTTTTGGTGTTGGGTGGGTTGGGGTTTTTTTGGCGTTTGGGGTTTGGGTTTGGTGGGGTGTGGGGGGGGGGGGGGGGGGGTCCTTCTTCATCATTCCTATTCGATCCTAGACAGCAGTGCAACCCAAAAAAGGCAATAGCTAAGCCTCATCTCTTTGTGGATATAACAGGAGAAAACCACAAACACCTTGGGTATAGGGTATTGGAAGAGGTGAAGTAGCAAGAAAAGGTGAGGAGGAAGGGGTGAGCGAAGATGTTAGGTGCAATATAGGGAAAAGTGGAAGTATGTGCCGAGCTACGGGGTGGTGGAGGAGGCGGGGGGAGCGCGGATTTCTTCTTCGAAAAGAGAGATCAAGGAGAGGCGGCGGGCGTTTTGGGTTGTTCTGTGGACGGACGGGGCAGAACTGAAATGAGTACGCGATGGCCGTCAGGTATTCAAAAACCGAGGGCTGCAGGACCGGAAAGGGTCTGGCCTTCTACAGGGGAGGAGAAGTGTCAACGCTGGCTAAAAAGGATACGTCGGGCGCTTAACACGGCACAAAGGCGCGGTTGTTTGTTTCCGGAGAAGGAAGCGGCAGGGGAACAGGGCGAGAATAAATTACGGACCTGTGACACAAGCTACACTCCGGCGTACGACCGGAAAACTAATCAAAAACCTGCGCGGAAAAGTTAATAGAACAGCTAGGCTGGGGGAGTTCATCATGGTCTCATTTATTGCTAGTTAGTTCAATGCCTAGACGCGGATTTACCAACATGCTAAAGACAGTTTTCTCGTGAACCTGACCGCCCTTGGGACCAATGACTGCTGGCAGGTGTAGTTGTGGAAGTAAAGGGTTGTTAATCACGACCGTATATGATCTCGTCAAAAAATTCTGGGGCTTGTCAAGAGGCCCAACCGGGCGGTTCCGAAAAAGTTCAAACTTTCTACTTGGACATACAAGTTTAA
>Ga0179591_1331990_pt1 | contig 15023 bp, 19 predicted proteins | sample CZOMad2_1_08_16f_FD_182891 | JGI IMG/M metagenome (GOLD analysis project Ga0179591, IMG submission 182891) | Vadose zone soil fungal communities from Angelo Coast Range Reserve, California, USA - CZOMad2_1_08_16fungal (PacBio error correction) | ecosystem: Environmental > Terrestrial > Soil >...
TCAATCTCGGAGGGATAGAACGCGTCTTGCCCTCGGGTCCAGAGGGGAAGAAGGGAAAATCTCAAAGGGGTAGTATAAGCATTTCTCGAAGTCCGAAGAAGCTGGGACATACGACGAAATGAGTTCCATTTTCTATTTGGAGGAGGGGGAAGGGGACTATCTAAGGCGAAAAGACGCTTCTTGTCTGCAAAAAAAGGTTGGGAGGATTATATGCAGGAAAGAGGCATACACAAATCAAATGTAGAGGTCTAAAGGGGGGGGGCTGCAGGGCTAGTGAGGGAACACTTGCTCCGCCGACAGGACATGGCAACGGATTGTACCACAGCTACTCTTAAGGGAGGAAATCAGAAACATCCGTTCGTCTGTTTACGGGAGTGTGGGGATTGCAGGGGGTTCCTGTGAGCTTAGGGGTCAGAACTACGGAGGGGCACACAGAAATGTCCTCCGGGGGAAGGGAGGGGCTGGTTGGTCAAAGGGAAAGGGCCTACTCTTTCTTAGGGAGTTGGATTGGGGGCAGGTGAAGAGGGGAAGCCATCATACGAGAGGTGTCAAGTGTGGGACATGTTGTCAAGAAGTACAAGGTGGAGAGATCGTGGAAAGGGAAGATGTTAACAAAAAAGGAATTTCTCCGTTTCCACTGAAGAAGGGAGAAAAGTTAGCTTAAAAGGACGTAGAGGGAAGCCGGAGGAAGGGGGTGCCATAAACTTAGGAAACAGAGAGGAAAAATCTACAGAAGAAAAAGGTGGCTCTTACTTATTGGGCAAGCAGGGACAAAAGGGGTGCAAGACGAAAGATAAAGGGGGAAAAGAGGTTATTCAAAAAGACAAAAAAGTTGCGGGGTTGAAGGACAAAGACAATTGGGGCCGGCAAGGACAACAATATGCGGCGGCCGGGAAGGGAAAGTACACTGAGACTTCGCTATGGCGGAAAAAGAGGGGCGATAATGAATTGGGTTGTAAGCCAGCTGCGAATCGAGAAGGAAGGGGAAGTGAAGGCTCAACCGTCTGAGGGGGATTATCGGGGGGGTTGCGGGAAAGAAAAAAGAGGACGAGGTCGCGGGAACTTCATTCTGACCCAATAATACGGCCCACTTGAAACGGGGGAAAAGAAGTGATTGACTAAAACGAGTCCAGCTAAGGAGGATTAAGGACGCGAGTCTAGAAAAGCTCAAGGCAACATGAATGGTTGGAAAGCTGCGACCAAGGGGGGGGGAAAGAAGTGAAATGAGAATTAGTTACTCGCCTCCGAAGCAAGGGGAAAAAGAAGGACGACGGCTTAGTTATATGGGGAAGGAAAAGCTAACTTTATGAGAAAAACCGGGACGACTCACCTTCTTCGGACTAGAGATCTGTTCGGGAGAGAAAAAAAATATCTCTCGACAACACACGGGGGATCATTTCGCTCCGCACCATACGGGAGAAGTCCAGCATTGGGACGAAGTTGATTCGAGGAAGCAGTTCAGTCTTACGGAAAAAAAAACATAGAAATCGGACCTTTCGTTTCACTCGGGTAGGGGGGGGAAAGGAGGAACAGATCTGCGAGGAGGAAATAAAAAAATTCCAGAACGACGTCGTAAAAAATAATGCGAAGCGGAGCCAAGAAAAGGGCGCCAGAGGGGGCAGGACTTCGCGGGGAGGGAAAGGAAGGAAAAAGCATTGATCTTGGCTCTTATAAAATTACTGGGAGGGGGGGGGGGGGCCGGGGACAGTCGACATGCGAAAAGGGAGGAAAGAGCTGAGTCGGAAGGGGAGAAAACCGAGAAAGAGGAGTATCCCAACCGCAAAAAGGCAGAAACAGGGTGAAGAAAGGGAGGCACGGGGTTCTGAAGGTATTTAAATTCAGCGAGGGGGAAAAAAAAAGACTTCACTCAAAAATAAGAAAGAAACATCAGCTAAGGCGCCGGAGAACTAGCACATATCAAAAACGCTGGGCGAAAGCATTGCAGGATGAAACGGCCTATTGGTGAAAGGAGAAATTCGCTCTTACGTACCGGAAAGAAAAAAGGGGGCGTTCTGTAAGAAATATATCCCCAGTCACGAGAGGAGACGAATCGGGCCTTACAAAGTGGTCCGGCACAGTTCAGAAAAGCAAAGAAAAGGGGAAGGACTGGAGATGGTAGAAGGGGTGGAGAGATCTCACTCGTGCCCTTTTCGTCGGCCCAACCCAAAGTGCGCGGCGCTGCCATAGGGGAAGAACATGGAACTCAAAGCGCCAGGGATCAGGTGGCAGAAGAAGAAGAGCAGACGGTGAAACGAGAAAGGGCCGAAATTTACGCCATCGGCAGAATAGGTTCTGGGGTGGGGGGGTCGACTGCAAGAAATGAGACTTTCACCTCAGAGAATAAAGAATTCCGCAGTCCCAAGGCAAAATAAGCCGACGCGAACACCGGAATCAGACGCCCACAAAAAAATTCTCTCAAATTAAAGGGGGTTTTGTCCCCGATCCGGGGAAAAAAAAAAAGAAGACGCCCAAGGGAAAAAAAAAAACCAAAACGGAAAGGATCTGTTCGAAAAAGAGAAGATGACAGGGTGGGGGAACTTGCTTTGCAGAAGAAAAGCCGTTTCCCCTCAGGAAAGGGCCTTAACTAAAAGGGGGACGTCCGCCTAAATGGAGAAAAGGGAACAGGGTAGATATGCCTTTTCCAACGAGGGAAGGGGGAGTGTTGCCTGGTACGGGACAAAAAAGTCTCCGCTTCCAAAGACGGCATAACCCCAGGAATACCAGCCTCACCTAAAAGAAAAAACACTGCACGTAAACCCAGAAGGAAGAAGGACGTGAAAAGAACTACGACTTACTTCCTGATAAATGTTAGAAGAATCGGGAGCGCGTCAAGGGACAACTTAACGGAGGGCAATCCTCGTGGAATCAGGGAGTAATGGTGCAAGCCGACAACACAACACCTAGGATGAGAGGACATCCTATAGAAGATAGCGATAAGGGAGTGGACCCTCAAGTCAGTCGGGGCCGACTGGACCGTCGAAGATTTACTAAGCTGGCGGAAAATTCTGTACGGAGCATTTCTAGAAGGAAATGGAGAAAGTTGGGGACGGGAGTATATCATGCGTTTGGAAAGAGAAAAAGGGGCTGGGGGCAGAAATTAGTGGTTAAAACCCCGGAACGGGGGAAAAAGGGAAAAATACTCACAAACCTGAGAGTTGTGCTGAACGCACAAGCTAAGTTCTGACATAGGAGAAATCCGAATGGAAAAGAAAAGGACGGAACAAACACTCCAAACTGTAGAAATTAGGCGGTCAAGGTAAGGGGGTGGCGTCTGTGGGAGGAAAAAAGTGTGTACCTATTTAGGACTCAAGTCTGCCCGACAGAGGGGAATGCCGACACTTTGCCCGAAAAGGAGAAAGTCTGGGGGGTGGATAGAATTTCTGAAGGACGCTTTCATCGGATTCCCGGTTGAAAAACTGATTTTCCTGAACGGCGTACGGTCAAGTATGCAGGGGCGTCCTTACTAAAGAAAAGAGTAAAGGGAAGTGTCGTACCGGGGGAGAGGACTACGGTGCACTCGAGATCTTCTTCTACGGAAACGAACTTAAAGGGTGTAATTACTTAACAGGGACGAGAATGTCATTCGAAAAAGAGGAACAGCGTCCAGATCGCACAATAGGAAAGGAAAATGACCAGTTGAGGATAAATATTATTGGGCAATCAGAAAGGGGGGGGGGGACAGACGCGGATCGAGAAAAGGGGGGGTTTAGGAAATACATCTATAGGCGGGGCCAAAGGTAGGGGACAGGGCGTCCGATGAGGAGGAGGCCGGCTTAAATGCCATAGGGAGGGGGGGCGCCGAGTTTCGGGAGATCAATAGGAAAATGATGATTTCTACTATGGGAGGAAGAGAAAGAAAGGTGAAGGGGGGGGGCCTATCTCTAATCTAAAGATGAAGGGGGGGAATTCAAGAACGGGTGAGAGGAAAATCTGGGCTTTGGTCTACGAGAACTCTTTGGGAAAGGAGGAAGGCAGTTGGAAAGGGAACCCCTGCATGTCGAGGGAAAAAAAGGGGGTCCAACAGGAATTTTTTGAGAAAAAGGACGGTAACGAAATGATGAAGGACCGAGGAGTTAAACAAGTCTCAAAAAAAGGCGGCATTCAAGGTCTTCTGAGCGCGGGGAAAAGGACAGGGGTAAGTCGGGAGGAAATTTGGAAGGGTGTACTAAAAGCGCCGGAGTAGGCTAGTCTGGGAGAAGGGAGAGAACGGGTCCGCTGGAAATCTCACTAAGGCTCGAAATTGAAAAGTCAGAAAGAACCAACTGAGAACGGAGCGAATCTGGGGGCGCAGAAAAAGAATCTCAACACACAACAGAAAAGAGAGTATGGCGGTAGGCTAAAGCAAAGAGCCTAGCGCCGCATGTAAGGGTGAGGCGGATGCATCAAGTTCGACTGCGGCCGAAAAGAGGAGGAAGTTAAAAGTCGGTGAGAAAGAGGAAAGAAGATCTCGGAAATCGAGTAACATAATGAAGAAAAGTAAAAGGGAAAAATACCCTGGGAAGGCGAGCGCTGCAAGCCAACTGAATGGGCGAAAGGGAGAAGAGAATTGGTCGGAAGAGACCTAGCGCAGGAAAAAACTCCTCATTTGGGAAGGAGGAAAAGGTGTCTTTTCTCAGTATAAGGGGAAACGGAGGGATAAAGAATGGAACGTGGCGTCGATAAGGCCGTCTCAAAAGTTGCCGCACCCCGGGGAGAAGTTACCGACCAAAGTCGTGCAAAAGGAGGGGGGGACCCCGCAATATGCGCACAAGAAAAACGTGAATCGGCCAACGAAAAAGGAATTGTCTCGCTTTTATTACCCCTTAAAAGAGTCTCAATACAAAAAATCGCGCACCGTGAGTCTCGGGGGAAGTAGGAAAGCAGCGCACAATCTGAGCCGGAAGGAAAACCGCTCATAAGGAAAACCGACGCAAATGGCGCTAGGGGAAAAGGGGGTGACACAAGGAAAAAAGAAAAAGGTTCCCTCGACTCTTCTAAGTGGAAGGGGGGAAAAAAGTAGCAAAACAAAACGCTAAGTGGCGTCTTCTAAAAAGAAAAAGAAAACACGAATAGACGTCCCCACCGAGGAGCCAGAGAAAAAAAACCGGTAACTTCGAAAATTCGAAGTTTCAGAAGAACGAAAGGAGCTTACACCGGGAGAGAAGAAGACGGGAATAGTTGAAAAATTGGCGAATTCAAAATTGAAAGAAGGGAACCAGGGATAACTTGAATACCATAAAGAAAGGCAATCAAGAAGCCTACAGCGGCAATAATCCTCACAAAAAAAGGGCACGCTCAGGGGAGGCAAATTTTCGTCCGGGAAGAAGCTCTTTTCAAAATAGAAGACTCTCACGGTCAACAAAAGGCAATCAGAACCTGGCAAACAAAGGAAGAAGTAAAAGGTCCGACCAAAAATAACAGAATCAAGGGTGCCGGGGAGTGATTCAGAAACGCGTCTAACTGGGGGGGGGGGGGGGGGGGGGGGGGGGGGGGGGGGGGGGGGGGGGGGGGGGGGGGGGGGGGGGGGGGGGGGGGGGGGGGGGGGGGGGGGGGGGGGGGGGGGGGGGGGGGGGGGGGGGGGGGGGGGGGGGGGGGGGGGGGGGGGGGGGGGGGGGGGGGGGGTGGGGGGGGGGGGGGGGGGGGGGGGGGGGGGGGGGGGGGGAGGGGGGGGGGGGGGGGGGGGGGGGGGGGGGGGGGGGGGGGGGGGGGGGGGGGGGGGGGGGGGGGGGGGGGGGGGGGGGGGGGGGGGGGGGGGGGGGGGTGGGGGGGGGGGGGGGGGGGGGGGGGGGGGGGGGGGGGGGGGGGGGGGGGGGGGGGGGGGGGGGGGGGGGGGGGGGGGGGGGGGGGGGGGGGGGGGGGGGGGGAGGGGGGGGGGGGGGGGGGGGGGGGGGGGGGAAGGGGGGGGGGGGGGGGGGGGGGGTGGGGGGGGGGGGGGGGGGGGGATGGGGGGAAATTCCCTGGGAGTAGTCAGACAAGGGGGGGGGGGACTAGATTCCAGGAGAGAGCGTGTTAATCCTCCAAAGGGAGAAATCAAAGTCGCATGTCTTTCTATTCTGAAAAGGGGGGGGAAAAGCGTCGGCGTTTGGAAAGTCAGGGGAAAGGAAACGCAAACCTCTCCTCAAGCCCAAATTCCGGACTCGACATCCTAAAACCCTCGCGAGCTCCACCTGGATCTAAACCTTCGGGGTAGATCTTCTTCCTTATTCGCGGGCGGAGAGAAAAATTCTGTAGTTACCGCGCGCAAAGAGAGGATGTTGGAAAAAAAGGCGCCTCTATATTCATTAGAAGGGAGAGATACAAACACGGGGGGAGGATGAATATTCATCGAGATGGAGGGGGAGGGAAGCGGCTTGGGAACTAAGGTACTTGTGAGAGCGCACGCCGGTATGGAAGAAGAGGGGAAAAAAAAAAAGGGCCGAAGGACCGAATACTTCGTCCTCTAGTGAGAGAAAAAAAAAATTCATGGAGCAGGTTAAAAAAGGGGACTAGATGGGTTTCCTGCTATGACGCGGCGGTGAAGAGGGACGTCCTGATAAAATAGTCACCCGGAAAGGTGGAAAAATATATACTCATCACATGCGGGAGGAACTTGGAAAAGGGCGGAAAAAACGTAGCGGTCACACAAAAAAACGCCTACAGTGAAGGGCAGGGGAGAGGAAGAAAGACCCGGTAAAGGATTGGGATGAATACAAGGTAAGTTTTGACTAGGAATGCTTTTGGGGACCTTGAGCGTCTGCCTCCAGACCGAAAAGAGGTTAAAGGCGGAGCCCAGCGGATGGAGGTGGGGGAGGAAGATTGAGAAGTGAAGGTGGAGGAGGACGGGATAAAAGAGAGGTTCACGGAAGAGGACAGAGGGTCAACGCATGGACTTGGAGGGTACCAGACCGACCATCGATCGAGACCTCGGCGAGATCGGTGACCGCTCTCAGAGACGAGGAATGCCATGTAACGAAAGGGAGAGCTTTGCCTCTAGGGAGAAGGCCGAAAGACGGTGTGCAAGAACAGAGGAAAAGTCGCCAACAGAGACAAAGAGAAAGTGGAAGGGTAATCAGGTAAGGGAGGAAAAAAAAAACCCCACTTGGAAAAAAAAAAGAGACTATCTTGGACTCATAGGGGGGAGAAATATTGTATCGAGCCAATTTTGCGGGAAAGGAAAAAATTGTATTGGGTAAAGTAAAGGAAGCTAGCCAACGGGGGACATGTGCGATTAGAAAAAGAAATCTCGCTTAGGTCGAATCATTGCAGAGAAAGGAAAAAGGTGTGATAACGAAAAGAGCACGCCGGTTCCTATTCCAAAGTAGGGGATGCGATGCTGGGGGGTAGGGGGGCCGCTCGAATAAGAAAGGTTTGTCCTTTCAGCAAAAAGAGGGGAGGGGGACAAGTGGGCGGACCGGATGAGAGACAGGCCACTCCATGAAGGTGGGGTACCTCCCCTGATAAAAAAAAGGAGGCAGGCCTTAGGGGAAAAGTGAACGCTCAACAATTCTCTCTCGAGAAAGTAAAGGTTGAGGAAGCTGAGGGAGGCTTAGAGAAAAAGCTGGTAAACTTTAATGGGGGTGTCTCCGAGAAGAAAGGCCTTAGGGGAAAAGGAAAGAAAACGAGAATTTCGGAAAGGAATCCGAATCTAACTTGAATTATATAATCAAAGGAAAAAAGAAGGAGGAGGCGCTTCGGGTGAAGGCAAAAACGCAAGAGATAAGAAAAAAAAAAAAAATTATTCAATATGGAGGAGGGGCGTTAGGAGGGCGAGGAAGCCCCAATCGCGCCAGGAGGAAACGCTTTTGGAAAACGGATAAAATTTCTATCTGCTGCCGGAAGAAAATAACCGTCGTGCGACTCGCGGCGAGCGTCGCTCAAGAGAGGTACAGAGTGAGCCGAAAACGGGAAAAAAAAAAACGGAGATACTAAACCAGGTGCAATTTCGCCAGAAAGGGAGGGAATCAAAACGACGGGACGGGCTCCTTTCTAGGTGTCGCGTCAGAATAACATGAATTCTTCTACTGAGGAAGGCAGCCTGAGTAGGGAGGGGAATCGTATTCAAGGCCGTGGAAAAAAGGCCCTCGATCAGCCTGCATAAAAGCCGGCTCCATCCAACCTGGGACTAGTATCAAATGACAAGAAAATGGAAGGGAATCTTTAGGAGGAAAAGATAAATAACCCGTCACGCCGACGATCGCAATCGCTTGAGGAAGGAAGGGGAGCAGATGTACGCACATTACCAAAAGAGAGCAAGAATGACTTTAATAGGTGGCTTCATGAGACATCGTTACTTACCCGTTGAAAGAAGTGGCAAAAAAATGACTCACAAAAAAAGGGGGGAAAAACCAATTCAGCCGATCCTCTCAGAAAGGGGGAAGATTTGAAATTCAGGAAGAACATCAAAGGGGAGGCGGAGTGGGAGTGGTTAGAAAGAAGACACTGCAGCTTTTCTTTCGGCCCCCCCGACCAAAGCTGCGGCCGACTGGGAGAACAGTAAGCAGAAAAGTACAAGTCGAATCAAAGAAACGGCTCCGAATATCTCTACTCGGGGGGACAAAAAGGAATACCTGGGTAAAGAGTAGAAAAGCGGAGAAGGAAATAAGGGGGCCATGACGTTACCAGCTTGAAAAAAGCCGGCAAAGACCGATCCTACAGCTTCACGTGGAGGGGGGGAGAGAGAACAAGAAATGGTAATCAGAGGGGAAGTGATGTTTCAACGGGGGAGCGTGAGATTATGAGGAAAAAAACAAGAAACCAAGGTAACTCAACAAAACGGACAAACTTACTCTTGGACTTCGAAGAATATTGCTCGGGGGGAGGAAACGGGGAGGCTTTCTATCTTCTACCGTTGCAAAAGGGAAAGTGACTCGTTGAGAGTGTGAACGAAATAACGAGGGAAAGAAGAAACTGTTCAAAAAAAAAAGAAGGTGATGGCGAGATTCCTTTTCAACGAGGAAACGGGGAGACTTTAGGGCAAAAAAAATAGCACAAAGAGAGGGAAGAGCCTCCGTTGCCCTGATAGTAAAAACCAGACGCCGTAAAGACAACCTTGGAAGGAAAAAAAGGCTTTGAAGGAAAGCTTATGCTTTCGTACAACCGCGGGCGGGAGCAAAAAAAGTGAATACAGGGAGGGCAAACGAATAGGACGAGGCAAAAGAGATCTCAAAAAACACGGGAAATGCGGATAAAAGGAGATAAGAAAAAGGGGAGATCGGCGGGGTCAAAAGGTGGCATTTCCTCGTGACTCCTGAAGAGGAACCCGCAAGCCGGATGACGAAGAAGGTCCGAAGTAAAAAGGAAAGACGCCGTCCAGCTCAAAAAGAGCATAAGGGGTTGGCGAGTATGTAGTGGAAGAGAGGAAACGTGTCATAAAAAAAAAGAACGAGCTGAGTTTTGCCCGGAGGAAGGAACCGACTGAGGTGGAAGGATAAAAGAGGTCTGGGGGAAAAAGTTTAGGAGCAAAGCTTAGGTGAGGGGAAAAAAAAACGCGCACGAAAATTAACCGCTCTCTCCCCCCCGGAACGGAGTACAACGGACTTTGAGGGAAAGAGATCCCGTCTGGGGTGGTGATTGAGGTAGCCTTGTAAGGAGGACAATGCCTACACGAAAAGAGGGGGGAACGAAAAAGGGGAACGAAAAGATTTAGAGGAAATGGCTGTGGAAAAAAGGGACGGTGCCGAGGGAAAGGAGCGGTTTCCTGATCAGGAGGAAATTACCGTCGTACCTAGGAAGGATTTCTTTGCTAGGAACTCAAACCATCATTCATGAGAGAGGGGACGGAAAAACGAAAGAAAATCAATGTGTACGCGAGGCGCTCTAGGAGGGAAAAGGGGGGAAAGAAACGACTTTAAAAAGAAGCGGCCATGGAGGAGGGGGGGCATCGGGGCAAAACGCGGTGTGAACGAATATAGAGCTAGGCCAAAAGAAAAGGACTCATAACGTCCGAAGGGGGGGGGGGCTCTACGGGAAAAACCGGTCCCCCCCCACTTGGGTACGGAAGCGGGAGGGAATATCGAAAAGGGTCCAAGAAATAGAAAAAACAAATGGACGTGAAGGGAAGTCCGATGGGAACATTTAGTGGAAGAGAAAAGAAGAATTCGAAGCGTTAAAATGGGTGGCCATGTGTCTCCGGCAGAGAAGGAGAGAACAGAGTTCGAAGTCGGCGTGACGTGGGGGGGGAAAGGGAGGGAGCATTCCTCCGGTTCAAGTGCAAACCGCGGGATATCCTGTGGGGTTCAAGATCGTTTGGGAAAAAGATATACGCCTTTTGCGAAAGAAAGAATTCGATGGCGGGAAAGGCTGAAAAAAAAAAGATAACCGTCAGGGGAAAGCAGGGGAGTGGGATACCCGAAAAAAATAAAAAAAAAGGGGATGATGCCGTAACGCTCGCTAAGCCGAAAGAAAAAAGGAGTTCGAAGGCGATTCAGCTTGCCAAAGAAATGAAAGGAAGGACGAGGGAAGTTGATGGTAATAGACAGGAAAGGGCGGCTGCCCAGGGAAAGCGTCCTCGATTTTCGATGGCGCCCGGAAAAGAAGAGTTATGCCAAAAAAGTCAACCCGCGGAGGCAGAGAAAGAGGTGAGGCGCGACTACTCACGATCTCAAAAGAAAAAAGACAAACAAAAAGGAGAGGAAAAGAGAGATACGAAAAGTTAGGGGGGGGGAGGGCCGGAACGAAAGACCGCCTTTAGTCGTACTTTGGAATATCAGGAGGAGGAATCGCTGAGGCCGGAGACTATCCAAATAGGGAAACGGGTGTTCTGACAAAAAAAAAAGAGTGACTCTTTACGGGGAGAAAAGGAAGAAAATTCACAGAAGAAAAAATCGATCACGCCGGCAACAATCTGCAGCCTTGAATTTCATAGACAGGAGGCCGTAATGACTCGAAGGAAGAAGAATGATGAGGAAAGAAAAGAGGGTCTTCTACAATGCCTGAATAAAAAGTGGACAGGCCTGGAGGATAAATCCGGAAAAAACAATAAATCTCCCACGAGAGGAGGAAAGGTCCGCCAAAACAAACTGCTGAAAAAAACTGTATCGAGACATCAAAGAGGAGAAAAACACAGGAACGGGTTAATCAAACAGGCGAAGAGAAAATACAAGGGGAAAACCGTTCACGCCCGACGATAACAGAATAGTAGCATGAATCAAGGACGAAGAAAGGAAAGCAACACAACGCGGGAGCACGCGGAAGGAAGCTTTAACTCGGGAAGGGAATTCGCATAAGACAAAAAGACGATGGAAATGAAAACTCAAAGGAAACGAGTCAAAACTCAGAAAAGAAACTAGGACCCAGACAAGTCACAAATAAAAAAAAGAGGGGAATCTGAATGGCGAGCTAAGAAGGGGTCTCACCAAAAGTGGGTAAAGGAAGTGCATGACGGACCGGGGGGAGAAAATTATCAATAATGATCAACGGGCACTCCGCGCGGTACAGAAAGGAAAAAAACTTCTACCCTAAAGAAAGGTCGGGTAGAAATGCAACTCCAGGGAAACTCCTAGTGGATAGTCAAAAAAAACATGCACTCCCGACGCAGGAAAGTCAACAGTAACATCAAAAAAACAGGTTCACTAAATCAAGGGGAGGCATGTGCTTCGGTGGGAAAAAAGGGAAGGAAAGGCAAAGGGAAAACGAGATTTCCAAGCAACATTGGGCACAAAAGACCGGAAAAATACGAACAAGAAAACTTAGGAAAAATTCAGGGAGCGTTACAAGGGACGGGGGGAAAAGGAGCCTCTCTGCTCCAAGGGTGCCAACTTTAAGTGGAAAGGGGAGAGTGTTGACACTCCCGGAAGATGTGACTCCGGAAAAAAAGGACACACGCGCAGGGGGGGAGGGAACGCTTTTCCACAGGACTGGGAAGGTACTGGTAAAGAAAGAAGGCTCCCAAACTAAGAAAGAAGAAAAGCCCGCAGAGAAACCTCCTATAGTACCACAGTCTCCTCTCCGGCTAATAAAAAAAAGGGAGCGATCTGCAAAAAGAGACTGTCCTGACTTAATGCAAGGCTAAATAAAGGAGAGCAACACAGAGGTAAAAAAGGAATGCGGGTCAATCAAACGAAGGGGGGATTGAGGGCTCTGGGGGGACATCTTAAAAACAACGGAGGAAAATAGATGAATCCGAGATGGATCGCAGAGAAGCCGGGAAAAAAAATTCCGTGGGAGAAGGAACGCGCTCGGGAAAAGGGAAGCTTCTCGTCAGACAATGGAAATAGGCCCGTACGAGAGAGATCCTTGAAAGTTGGGTTATTCATTGGGGGGGGGAAGTGCGGAGGAAGAAACCGGGGACCAGGACGCGGAGGGCTGGGGAAAGGAGAGTAAGTCAAACAAAAAAAAGCTGGGAGAAAGTACGCCATCACAAGGCTCGTGGGAGGAAAAGTGTCAGGACTCACATTTAGGACGGACCCTAAGAAACCGAAAGGGTGCAACTTATCGAGAAGAAAGAAAGCTCACGCACGGCCACTGTTCCTGAACCCCCCTTCTTCTTGGAAAGGAAAGGGAAAAAAGGGATAGGACGTTTACGTGTGGTGTTGACTGTAAGCAGTCTGGGCCATACGGAGACATACAGGGAAAAGGAACGCAAAAAAGTTCAACCCTTTAGGCTTGATGGGGGGGGGGGGGGCTCAGATTGCGGGAAGAAGGATTGAGGTGAGCTTAAGGGAAGACCAGGAAGCAGAGGGGCTTCATTGGGAACAGGAACGGGGGAAAAAGACCCGAGAAGGAATTGTTCTTAACCCGCTCAGAAGGGGAAAGTCCGCGACTTAGGATCGTGAAAAGGAGGAAGGCAATTTGAGAAACATTTAATCGATGTCATCGGGTCGACTAAAAAAGGGACAAAAGCTTGAGAGAGAAACCAATTCCTTACCATGCCCGTCTAGGGAAAGGTGGGGATTACAGGGGAGTGGCAATCCGAAAGAAGGCTTAGACTGAAAGATCGCGCGGGTCTATTGGCGGAAGGTGAGCGCGGAAGGTAGGAAAATACTGCCGATGCTATGGGGGGGAAGATGGGAGCCGGCGAAATGATATGCAATCGGTCTAGCGTGATTCTCCGTTTTAGGAAGGGGAGGAGACGTCAGGGGGGAAATGAGTCTAATCAGGTGCAGATGTCGGGAAATGGATCAAGAGGGGAGAAGCAAAAGAGGCCGAGGGGAATATTCAACAAGGAGGGTAGTCTTTTAATCTCATAGGTTGAAGGGGGGGGGGGAGACTCAGATAGACCAGGCGGCAGGAGAAATAGATGGGTTCTGGGAATGGAGAGCCCCGGCATTATCACTGTACAAAAGAGAGGGCCAATTCTTTAAGGGAGAAGAAAAAGAACTCTGGGGGGAAAGGGAAAATTAGTGTATTGGGTAAAAAGGAAAGTCTCTACGCACCATTAGCGGCTCTAAAGGATGGGGACTTCAAGTTAGCTTTAAGCTTCCGGGAGAGTACGGTACCTTAAAGGGGTGAATTAATCTCGTCTGAGGAAGGGAAAAAGGGCTCCTCGTCAATAGAAAATCAGAATCGATTTTCCCCGCCCGCAAAAAAAAGGGGAAAGCGTCAGACAAGTCAGAAATCCCCGACACGCGATCTGGGAGAAAGATCTCAAGCAAAAGAGGAGAAATAAGGAGCTTTCTTATAGGAGAGGAAGCCAGCGCGCTCCAAAAAGAGAGGTGGATTCTATTATCATCAGTTCGAGCTAAGCGACCCTAAAGAAACACGGACCGGTCGGGAAAGGCCGTCTGACAAAAGAAGAATAGGAAAGGGCAGGAGTACAAAAAAGAAAGAAAGGGGGGGGGGAAAAAGTCTCCTACGGAAAGCCGAAGCCGCGGAAGGAAACTAAAGGAGTTCTCCCTCGCGCCTGGGTCGGAGAGAGTGAGCTCTCTTACGGAGAAGAATCAAGGGGTAGGCGACGGAGGGGGGGGAGAACAGCGAGTATACAGAAAGATGGTAAAAATGAAACGATCATGCCGATCACCACTGTGGGAAAGAAAAAGAGGGAGAGTTTCGACAAAGAAAAAAGGGCTTAATGAGCGCGAGAAAAGAAAGGGGAGAAGAAGAGATCATTAATCGGAAAGAGGAAGGTAAGGGCGAGCGAACGGATAACCAATCCATAAAAGGGGGCAATAACATAAAGCGAGAGTAGCCATTCGAAACGCAGCAAGAAGGGGAAGATGAAAGTTAAGCAGGGTTGAAAGATTGCTTTCTCATCGGGAATTGAACGAAAAGCAAGGTTGGGCGAGATTGTCCAAAGATGACGAAGAGAAAAGAGTTTAAGATCCGCGAAGAAAGTGTGCAGGGGGGGAAAAAAGGTAATAGTCAAAAAGAGAAGAAGGCTATTGTTAATAATGTGGAAAAGAAGGAGAGGCAGCTGTCGGCAGGAAAAACCGGGGGAGCTCCGAGGAAGAGAAAAGGAAGCCACTTCTCAGAGAAATTTTTGTCAGCGGCAAAGAAGAAAAAGAAAAAACGGGGCTAACCGAAGCGCCGAATACGAAAAAAAACAGAAGAAAGTTCTGTGGAGCAAAAGGTGAAGGGCCCTAGAGGGAAGGCCATAAACTAGAAGGCAAGACCACTCCATCGGAAAAAGGGGAAAGAGGACTCACACACCGACATTTCACGCTCAGGAGGAAAAAGTGGTCGCAGGGGTAAAAATAGGGCGTTTAGCATATGGGAAATCCGTAGAAAAAAGAAAATGGGTCACACCTACTGCAAACGTAGACGAAGGAGACAAGCAAGGGGACTGGCGGGAGAACGCAAGCCTTTGACCCTGTCATGGGGGAGGTCCAGGGGGGAAAGAAAGGAATTCCTAAAAAGACACACGGCAATGTTTGGGGAAAGAAGGAAAGTTAAAAATCTTAAAAGTGGAATTACCTTCCTGCCACAAAAGGAAAAAGACACAAGAAAAAGGGCACCGTTGAATATAACCACAAAACGCGGCAAAGAAAACAAACGCTCGAAAAAGGGACTAGAGGCTCAGTAAGGAGGAACTGGGGAACTTCTAATGGAAAGAAAGGAAAAGACGGCTGGGGGTGCGCTCTCCGGGAAAGGAAGGGAGGGACCTTGCACGGAAAGACAGAGAAAGGAAA
>Ga0179591_1371973_pt1 | contig 15022 bp, 14 predicted proteins | sample CZOMad2_1_08_16f_FD_182891 | JGI IMG/M metagenome (GOLD analysis project Ga0179591, IMG submission 182891) | Vadose zone soil fungal communities from Angelo Coast Range Reserve, California, USA - CZOMad2_1_08_16fungal (PacBio error correction) | ecosystem: Environmental > Terrestrial > Soil >...
GTCCACAAGATGGAAACCTGGTCTATAGATACTTTGCAAGGGAGGGAGGAGGGCGTAAGGGAATAAAGAAGGAGCAAACGGCCAAGGGAGGGACGATTACCGCACGTCCAGGCCTCTCTTGCTCAAAAAGGCTTTCTGCGTCGATAAAGCCAGGCCGCAGAAAACTAGTTGTCAAGAATCCTCATCGGAAGGGCGTTAGGGGAAGGAAGAAATAGCGAAGAGAGAATAAAACTCTCCCGATCTGCTGGGCTGAGCACGGCAAAGTTCCCGAAGGAAGGGCGTACCTCCAAGCGAGGACTCATTTTGTTCGAGGAGAGGGAGTGCCTGAAAAGAGGGGGAAGGGGAGGAAACGTAGGTCGCACTGGAAAGGGAAAGATCGGATTCGGGAAGAGGAAGACTCCTTGGCTAGGACTTCATCACCCCCTTTAAAAGTACGGCGATGTATCAAAGATGTGGAAATTAAGACCCTGAGGAAGAGGGCCGAGGAAGGGGGCCTTCAATCCTGAAACAGGATCGATCCAGGGAGGTGGCCTCTGATCTTTCATCTGATTATTCGATTCCGTCTGCCGAAGGGGAAGAAACTTCGTAAATGGGGAAAAAAAGAGTCCGACCAATAATAGAGTCACGAAAGAGGAAGAGGGACTCCTCGCCGAAGCAATATTCTACAGCGCGAATTACAAATGCAAGCGAGTCATGGGTGTGCGGTCTCAAAGAACGAAGGAAGAAGGCGAAAGGAAAAAAAACCGTCTATTCCCTTTCAGGAAGGGGGTTACGGTTCGTACGGACTAACGCTGCAGGTCTATCTCGGTTGGGTTCCCGTAGGAAAAGGAAAACCTACCGGGGCTATCAGCCGTGAGCCTAATCGGTCGAGTGCCGACATTCCGAAGGGTTCAACCAAAGGCGGCTTGAACTCGTCAGGATTACGGCTTCGCTGTCGGTCAAGAAGGAAAGCTGAGGTCCCGGAAGCAAGATGACAAGGCTTCTAGTCTACATGGCGGCTGGAACTGTTCGATATCGGACACCAAGGAGCTACATCGAGGATAAATCGTCGCCCTGTTCTGGTGGAGGACAAGAGTAGGAGCCTGGGCGCTGCCGCGGATCATGATTACGAAAAACCGGCGTGCGAGACAAACCCTCGAACGAGGAAACGCCGCGCAGCGATTTGCCAGACAAAGGTCAATGTCCAGGTACAAGTCCGATCCCGGGATCGCCTAGACCTACACCTTTTAGCTTGGTAAGAAGTCCGGTTTGGGGATCTCAAACCAGACGGACCATTACGACGCTCGCACAACCAAGAGGCATCACCTCGTCGATGGCAGTCGATCAATTAATCGCGGAGTGAAGCGGAAAATGACTAAATGAATTAAGCGCAGATCCAGCAAGGGCGAAAATGAACTTCGGATTCAGAAGGACCAGTTGCAAAAGGGGTTACTCGATGTCCGCGGGAAAAGGGTGAAGGGAAAAATCGCGACGCAAAGAAGGTGACGCGGGAAAAATTTCCCGTCGACTGGGGTGAACGTTATCGGCGACTCGGGGCATCCATGGTCTAGAATCCGAAAGACTTCGGCGGCTAGGAGGACCGGTTCGACCCGCGCGATCTTCGAGGCACTCGCGCAGGGGCCGACGGCGCAGCGATTCCACAACATGGCGTCCTGGGAAGATGCCTATTGCAACTACACAAGCGCCAGAAGTGGCTGCCACTTTGCACATGTAGCTGCGAGCTATTGCCTGACAAAAAACGGCTCCGGCTCCGATGGCGGCGGCTCCAAAAGGAGTGCGCGACGGGGGGGGGGGGGAAATTCCCAATTAAAAAAAAAAACGGTGGCCAACGGCCAGAAGCCAGTTTCATTTCAGGTGCGGAAGGGCGATCTCTATGTGGTGAGGACAGGCGCGCCGGGGAAACGGCTCACCGCTGGTGATCGGGGGAGGACGCGGGGCTTTCTTTCGGGCCAATGAACGCAAGATGGGCTGGAAAGGCATTCGACCCTTCGTTGGTTTCGAAATGCCTCGGCCGTTGAAAAGGGATCGGGCGCACGAGGATCAATTTCGAAATAACGGGCTGACGGCGCATATCAACCAACAGACGCGGCCTGTGGACTCGTTGGCAGAATGCGCCAACTCCTCGTCCTACAAGAAGAACAGGCATTGAGAAGGAAGGCGCTGCGTTTCGCCTTGAAAGCAGTGGCGAAAGAACGGGAAGGGCAGCGCGGATTTGGTCTTGCCGCGGCCACAGACCGAAAAGACTCCACCATTGGGGTTCGCTATTGCACACGGTTTGGTCAACCGATGTCGGCTTAGGGGCCAACCATTCTCGGAATGCATGGGCGGCTACTGATCTTCATCGAATACATCAAACACAACACTGAAGGGGAAGGGGAAAATAATATATGATGTTATTGGGTGTGATATATCCGGAGACCTTCAGTTTCACTGGTGGCAACCTCGAAGCCGGAATCGGTGACCCAAAACAGGGAAATCAGCCACAACATGCTGCGGCGGAGAGTGAGAGGCGTGCCGCCGCGCGAAAACAGTCGCGCTTCTCCTGCGGCCATGCAAGGCGAACTACTGAAACTGGAATTCGTCGAGGCAGTCCGAAGGAGTTTAGTTCCTTCATGGGGAATAGGGTGGAGAGGCGCCCCACCGAGCAAAGTCCTCTATGGGTGCCACGTCTAGCCCTTAGCTATTGAAGACGATGAAAATCGTCGAAGAGAAGGTTTAAAAAGGGGCATTTCGAAAATACACGGGTTCTTCTTCGCGTTCCAGCACATCGGGCGGTCAGGGGCGCCGAAACGAAAGCAACGTGTAATCGCTGAAGCGCACCGCGGGCCAAAGAAGAGGGATGCCAGTGGCCGTGGAGGAAGGTCCGCACCATCAAAATAGAGATCGCCATTGCCCGCGAAATGACTGTCTTCTGTGCCGTGGGACGTAATGATCGCGTCTCGCAGAGCGGGTTGCGGGGGAGCGCGCAAGAGGAAACCAGGAGGGGCTCAGTCAATATCTAAGATACATGGTGCAAAGAGCGTCGGAAAAGTCATGGCGCTGGGTGTCTGGATATTCCAGAGAATCAAGGACATGTTTGGGTGGGGATCTGGAGGGGAAAAAAGGGATAACACCCCTGCGAGTGTACTCTAAGATCCTAGGAGTCTTCTGAAAACCGCTTCAGCTTCCTAGCAAGACGTCGTAATATAGACCACCCTCCGGAAAAGGGGTCGCCCGCCTCACGCATCACTTCCTGTTAAAGGGGATCAGCTTCCCAGAGAAACAGGGGACATGCGTGCGCGATTGGGGGGGACGACTGCAAACTCCCGCCATATCGCGAACCGCAATCTGGGAAGAATGGAAAGAGCGAATTGCATTGGGGCGCCCGGGAGGAGGCGGATTAATTGCTTTGATCGAGACGCCGAGGGAACGGCCGGACGTGCGCGTCTGTGATTTGAGTGGTCTGTTTGAGCGTATCGAATCCGGACCGTGGGGGGGGTTGAAAAAGCCAAAACCGGACGGGGGGCCACGCCGCAAAAAAAGGGGGATAGGCGATCGGCAGGTGATCTTCCCTTACCATGCCGCCAGGACCTTGTCGGCAAAGACGCCGCGTCGCGGGAGCGGGGGTGAAGATCGAGGACAGTTGCCGTAATCTGATCCGAAAAGAGACCGCCAGGGCTGCCGCACACAACCTAAGAAAGTTTCCGATAGTCCGTTTAGATTCTGCATATCCAGGGGGGGGAAGTTGTCGCATCAGCAAACCGCAAACCGGTGAGAAAAAGGGAATAGAGGCAGAGGGGAAAAGTCTGCCGGGGAGCAAAGCGTTCGTTCCTTCTTGCAGCACAAAGTCGAGATTTGGGAGGGAGGGAAAGACGGGGCGAAGGGTTAACATCCCCGAAGTAGAACGGAGGGAAAGGGAGTCCGCGATCTCCAGGAAGCCCCACCGGATCCGCTTTGGACCATCAGCCGGTCGGGAGATCGGGCCAATGGAACCTCAAATCGACTTCAAGGAGCCTTCCGAACGAACGGCGAATCAAGTCATCGAAGGCTGTCAGGAAAGGGGGGGAGTCCGGCATAATGGAGTTTTTCTTGGAGCCCGCCAAAACGGCTCGTCTTGGACACGTGCAGCACGGATCGTTTGGGACTCTATCGGCGATTAAATAATAACGAAGCCTACGCCTTGATAGCGGGTCGTCGAGGATGGCTTCGGAAAGATTCTGTCGCCATGGGGACACGTTGGGAGAACGGATCCCCGGATCATATCAAAAGCTGCAAGCATCATCCGGAGACGGATCGCTGGTCCGAAGGTTTCATCAATCATGATGAAGGGGGGGGGAGGAGAGCTCGGAAAAAAGGTCAACATCTGGGAGAAGAGCACTGGAAGAAACGTTTGATTCCAGGCTAGCGAACGCTTGCCGCACGAATCTTGTAGCAGGCGCCTATCGGGCGAATGCGAAAATTAAGAGGCCGCCCTCATTGCGAGGACCACTAGAGGCCGAGCTGTATTCGCCCCCAGGGGCTTGTGGGAAATGTTGCAGATACAGATCAATAGCCGGCGATTTGTAGTAAGAGTTCGAGGGATAGTTTCGGGAATTTCAATCCAAGGAGGGGGGCTTGGGGCGCGAACGAGGGGGTGTTTAAGTGTTGGGGTAGAGGGAAAATTGTGCGGAAGTCCTCAAACTCGGCCGGGAAGGCCATCTCAAACCTTTGGGGGGGACGTCTCCGTTCAGGGATCGAAAACGGAGATTTTTGAAAGTGGGGGCCAACTGTAATGTAAGCAGGTATTAAATTAGGAACGATGAATCTCGAACTATACCTTTTTGAGAGAGGGGAAGGATTTTTTTACAGAGTATATCAACACAACAACTTTGGGGGGGGAAAAGATATATGTTAGACTCAAAGAGAGAGAAAAAAGGGAGAAGGGGGGGGAGAAGTATCATAGTTCCAAACATTTCATCGGAGACAGGAAGGAAGGGACAATTCGGGGCCGAGGAACGAGGGAGATCAAAGGAAGATACGGTTTAAACAATGTTGGAGGAGGGGGCCCTCAGGCCGAGGCGTGATTGAAAGGGACTCAAAGTCGCGCAGTCGAGGTGCCAATAACCAATTAACAATTAAGCAAAAGAGTGGAAGAATTAAAAAATCAATCCGCCCAGAGTGAGTGACTACAAACGGCCAGGTATCTGCTTGAGTGAAAGGTCACAGAACCAGGGTACAAGACGAAGGAGAAAATCCGAGAGTCCAGTGGTCCTAAATCATTGTCTGCGTGAAATCTGCTTAATTGAAGAACAACACCGCAGAAGGCACAGGCACAGTGACGGAAAAGAGAGAAAGCTTGGCGTAGAGCGGAATACACAGAAAAGGAACCCCGGAGGGGAACACCTAATGTTTGAGTCGGCGACAGCGATCGAGCGGCAAACGCCTGATGCTAAAATAGGAAAAAGGTACAGGAGGGGAGGATTCTTGTCTGAAGGATGGATCTATGCCGGCTTGCCGTCCGACTAAACTGAGCAATGGCGACAGAAGTCGACGCAAAATCGACATCCAGATATCAAGCGGGGGCACTGAGGAGGAGGCTTCCTCGGGATACGCGAAGAAGAAAACGGAGAACAGGGCTCCACAGGCACTCTCGCTGAGGGTTTTGGGGACAAGAACCACGCAAGAGCAGTCATGCCGGAAGCAAAACAGGACACCTGGGCCCTTTCGAGCAGGTTACTTTTTAGCGAAACTCTTGCAGGACGAGCTCTTTTGCCGGGGAAGGTGAAAACCAAGAGAACTCCTACAGGCTGAGGGAAAAGCGGAGACCGCGTTGGGGAAGTAAGAATACGTAACAATTTAGACCGACTCCGAGTCGAAAGCTTTCAAAAAGGGGCGGAGATGATTCTCTTGCACTTATTAGAGGCTGTCGGGAGTAAGGGGAGGGGGGAAGAGAACGGCAGTTGCGGTCAGACGAGTGCTGTCACTAATGGAAGGATGACAAATGGCTTCTTCGAAAAAAGGGGCGTTGCTGCCTGGGAGACAAGAAACCAAATGCTCATTACAATGAAGAAAAAGGCCCCGTGGGCGGTGGTTGCAGACTCGAGACGAACGCGGAGCGTCCGGCGTATCATGAGACGAGGCAACGGCGTTGATCGTCACCAGAGCGCGAGGGGGGGCCAGACAAGGAAATGTAGGGACTTCATCAACGTGGAAAGAGCCCGTTGACGACGGCATAATTACAACCTGAGAGGGAAGAGGACGAAGCGCAAACAAAAAAACGTCCGGTAGGGAGCCGCTCTGTTCTTCACACCAAAAGAAACATCACCGTCGCGGGTCCGAAGGAAAGGAAAAATGGGAGGGAGTGTTCTCTAAATGACCAAGAAGGGGATTACTCGCATTCCAGGCGCACCAATCAGGTACTCTCCAATGAAGAGTGGGGGAAAAGGGCGCGGGAAGTTTTTTAGCGGACGGATCCAGCATGCGGTTTAAAGGGAAGAGGAAAAGCATTTTACTGGCGTACGTGAGGGAGGGAGGAGAATGGGAATCGTGCGGGATAGAGGCCTCCCTACGGCGGTCTTCGGCGAAACGTCGGGGAGGGTACGACCGCGCTGAAATAGGAGGGAACTCGAGGCGGGGAAACGGGTCGGTGGCGTTCCTGAGCACACAACCGAAAGGGATGATCGAGGACTATGTGCAAAGGAAAAGAAAAGGGAGGAAGGAGAGGTAAAAATGATGCTGGTTGGCGAGCGAAGCCAGGCCTAAAGGGGTCTCCGGCCTCCGATGGAGGACTCAACGCTCTGGGGGTCAGTCAATAAGTGGGAAATGCCAGAATCAGTTAGTAAGGTGCGGGGCAAGGATCTCCAGGGGTGATTGTGCGGGAAAGCCGCACGAAACCCAAGGGGGCAGTCTCTACCGCTGGGGATCGAATAAACGCCGATTTCGTCTTCGCCCATAACGGGGGCTTTAACGAGGACCCGGAGGGGGGGAAGAAAAAAGGGAAGAGTTGACTTTTTAAAAGAGGTAGACGTGCTTGAAAGGCCATCCTTCTTGTCGCGACTGGCCGGGAGACGGCGGCGGCCGTAAGCGGCCTTTTGCATGTAGGGTGCGAAAAAAAGCTCGCCGGAAAAGGAACGAAAAGCCTAAGGCCCTCGAAAAAAAAAAGTCCAGAGGTTCGACTTGCCTACATTTTAGACGAAAGGGAGGACAAGAGCAAAGGGGTCGGGACTCTGGGTCGGAATCTCGACGACCTAAGGGAACGCCTAACGCACCATTGTGAGCGAAAAGGGGGAAACCTGCGTAGTCGAGGTTGCAACAGGCGCTTCAGGGACACGGCGGCTAAACAGGACGGATATATCAGCGAATAACATCTCTGGCTCTCTCAAACAAGGGGAAAAAAAGGGGATTCTCGAGAAGTAGAAGACTTGGCAGTGGCAAAAGGGCGCCTTTTTGGGGAAGAGAAGCATACTCGGTTCCAAACTCCATAGATAAAAAAAGGTAAAGTGAGCCGGGGTCTTCTGAAGGGCCTCCTCTCGCCAGCAAGGTCCGCGAAGAATAGTTCGTCGGGCAAAAGGCGAAAACGGACAAGCAGTTTGAAGGGCGGGTAATAGGAGGGCGTTCCTTCTGTCTAGCAAGGTTGCGAGCGCATTCAGCCCCCCGATCGAACATTCAAAGTTTGATACGGAAGGAGCAAAGAGCGACACGGGAGGGATCCCTCGAAGAGGAACTCTTTTCAAAAAAGTCATTGTCGAAAAAAAAATAACCACCACGGACCTGCGCGTTCAAGACATCTTAAAGGTCGGGGGAGCCTAACGAGGGAACCTTCTTAAAATCGGACACCCAGCGTCGAAAGAAGCAGCCTGGTCAATGCTCGTCACGGGAAAAAAAAGCAAAGAGGAGGAAAGGAGGGGGGGACCACGGCAACACCTGAAATGAACGTTCTGGCCGGAGACACGTAGTATCTCCGTAGCCGGGGGTCTCGTGGGAACGGCGTCATCTGAGACCAGAGTACTGCAGGGGGGCAGGAAGGAAGGGAAAACTCCATGGGGAAATCTTCTTGCAGACAATAGATGGGTTTTTCTGTCCATGAATCAGACAGACGCCATGTTGGGAGAAGGAACTCCTACACATCGACAGCCTGCGGGGACTTGGCAGGGGAATAAAAAAAGAGGCGGAGACCGAGGTCATCAGGACGAAGGGGACGGGAGGTCGCTTATATAGAAACCACTATGCCAAGGTGAAAAGAATCACATCACTGACCGTAAGTAAAATGCTGACCCCGGAACCAGCGAAAGGGGCATGCGGATTGTTGGCGCGGGAAAGCGACAGGAGAGAACCGGGGACACTCATTTAGAGGGGATTTGTGCTCAGGCGGGAGAAGCGCTTAAAATAGTCGGAGAGAGACTCATTCTTGAGACAGGGCGCGAGGTTCTTGGTGAGGGGAAGCGGATCGAAAGGAAAGTGCTGGTGAAAAATCCCAAAACAGACTTCTTCCGGACAGAAGAGGCGAGGAAACAAAGGGATGAGGCAGGGGGGTATTCCGACCATTCCGACATGGAAAAGGGGCGAAAATCGGAAAAGAGCCAGACGGACGCGGGTGAGAACGCCGGCCTTAATCCGAATCCTACGAAGAAAAGCGCTTCTGAATCCTTGGCGCGCAAAAAGCACGGCCAAGATTTCTTGGGGAGATCATATCAACTTGAGTTGTCGAACAGTCCAAGACATGGGAAAGAAATTTGAAGAGCCAAGGCCTCTTTAAGATCTGGAAGGACGACACGCCAGCGTCCTAGTCCTTGACGCCGAAAAAAGGGAAAGGGAAAGCGCCGCGTGGGAAGAGGGCAACAGGGCAGGAACGAATGTTCCGAAGGCAGTGCGTCAAAGCGGGGGGATCAGCTTGTCAGCATCAGCCGTCGAGGGGCTCATAGAGGACGAAGTGTAAAAGCAACCGAGAGGGACCATGCAAGAAGTTCGAGGAAGACAGGGGAACCGGTCTAACAGGGAAGTTCCCTATCAATGCATCGTACGGGAGGGGGGGGGCCGGTCAGGAGGACTTCAATTATTGTCTTTTTCTGATTGGCGCCAAACACTGCTCGGGAATTGCCGTGGAAAAAAAATATGAGGTAGAGGAAAGACTTCGGGAAGGAAAGAAGGCGCCTCCCTCCTTAGTCAAGGAGGCAGGATTAAGTAAGCTTCCGGAGACATTGAACGGGGGGGAGGATGGCAATGAAACATCATCCATCCTTCATCAGAGTCAGCCAGTAATAGCACATAAAAAGTTATCGTCACTATGGGGGGGGGTCAGGATGAATGAGTTTTCAGCAGTCTCAGATTTGCGAAAATTGACAAAGGTGGAAGAGGGTCCTGAAGGGGTTGGAACTTGGGGGATGGCCTTCTTATGCCAGCACTTTCCTCAGCGACGAGGGGAAAATGGAAGGAGTTTAATGATCAAAGGACAGAAGATTCGGGACGAGGGTGCAGTCGAAGAAAGACGACCGACTTCGAAGGTCCGCAAGGGTTGATTTCGACCCTTTTGCTTGGAAAGGTCTGTCAGGCTCACGCGCCCAAAAGAAGGATTCGTCGGGGGGGAGTAATCGCGAAAGACTTTCGATGCACTAACAACACGCGGGGATGCGCATCAAATTCTCTTGAAAGTTTCCACGCTCCTTGTCGCGAACTGTCATTTAAAAGCGGCGTCCTCAACCTTCCCGACGGCCGTGCGGCCAAGCGCAAACTTGCGGGGAAGTCGCCGGTCAAGCGTCGGAAATTCGACGAAAACGGTCCCTAATGAACTTTACTTCCTGCCGTGCAAACGCAGATGATGAAGTGGAATCGTAAGCTTCGAACCTATAAAAGTTTTGTCGCTTTGAAGGAAGTTTTGAAGCGATCGAAAAACAAAAAAAAAAAGTAATTGATGAAGGTGAAAGATTGTCCAACATGAACTTCAAAAAAGAAATCCACCGTGTCTGGGTAGAAGATTCATGCGTAGGCGGACATTTCAAGAAGGAGAAAGGAAGTAGAAAAAGTCTGAAGGAACGGCCGAAGGGTCTGAGCCGATGACCGGCAGACGACATGCCAAGTTTGGCGGGCGCAAGGCCGAGGTCAACAGACGACGTCGAAAAAAACGACAAGAGGTGGTCCAAAAAGCCGCAGCGGGAGAGGACCCGCGTAGAAATTCCTCTAAGGGCCCATTCGGAGGAGCAACCGCCATCGAAGAGGGAAGCACATTCAATTACCTGTCCCGACTACAAAAAGTTAGGACATCCTGATCGTCCTATACGGGGTCGTCGCAAGGCGGAGGGGCTCCTTGAGGTCATTACGGGGGGGGGGTCTACTAAAAAACTGCAACGTCAGCAACTGGGACGTCCTAGGGCTGCTGCTTTATATCGGTACAGATTGGCGAGGGTAGGGGGTCTCCTTCAGAACCGCACACCGTTACTAAATGAGGTTATTATCCCCGATGGGAATGAGGGGCGCCCTCATCCGGGACTTTTCAACTCCAGGCATCCGGAACCGCTCGAAAAGGAGAAATCCCAGTGGAGTTCCGATTATATGCTGTCTGGCGCTTATGATCGATGCCGGACCTTCCGGAATCAGGAACGTCGCAAAGAGAAGGAGCCGGTCGCAAAAAGAAGCTACTATGGAAATCTTGTTCGGCAAAAGTCGGCTCCTCCATCTGCTTCATATAGAACGAGCGCGCTGGCATAAAAAAGGAAGCGCGCGCAGGTGGTGTCTGGGCTCCAAGAAAAAAAGCCAACCACGCCTCATCAATACGGACAGACAGGGGAAACGAAGGCGAGGGAACTGATCGGAAAAGGGGTACGGTGCCGGCTAACTGCATGTCGATTAGGTTGCGTTCACGTCAAAGAGCAGAGCCGACTGGCTTGTGAAAATCTATTAAACAGGGGGTACGGAAGGAAAAGAGGAAAGAAGAAATGACGACTTGACCTGGTCACAAAGGAGGCAGAAGCGTCAAGGAGACTGAAGGTGGAGGGCGGAGTCAATAGCGCGAAGAATTTTGGGTTCCTATTGTCGTCACTTCCGTCCTCGGGATTGCCCCTCGGAAATCTGGGCGGCTCAAGGGCTAGTTCTACCACGGACACACGTAAAAAGATCAGCAGCAGAACACCTTCCTGTCTGTGCCGCCGGCGGCGGCCCCAAGCAGGGCTGGGGGGTCTTTTTTTGGGGAGCTCTGAGCCAAGGAGAATGGAAAGGCCCCCTGAGAAAAGGGTCATTATTACGAACGGCGTGAGACTTCACAAAATGGCGAAACCGAGCGCTTAGAAAAGGTCAGGAATGTCGATGTGAGAAGAAACAGTGCCACCCTGGGCAGAAAGAAGAGTACAGGGTAGCTGGAAGAGTCCATTGTTGGGGAAAAGGGCAATCCAACAACCCCCCACGTTGCCCTTTAGGGATGGGCCAAGTTCTACCAAAAAATAACACTAAATACCTGTCTCTTGACCGTTAGGATTCAAGAAGCGCGGAGGTTGGGAACCAGGAAACTCAGGAACCATCACTTGGGCCAAATGCATTCCAATCATTAAGGGGAAATGGGTAGGGGTTACGATATTTGCCTTTAGTTGACTCGAAAAAGCACCTCCGGAAATTTACTGTGGGCGGAGAGGGTTACGGAAAACATTGGAAGGGCTACGTGGGGGTCGTGAGGCTGCGAAAATGAATATTCGTTGATACTCTCCATACGAGAAAAAAAGCTTCGGAACTCTTGCTTACATCGGGGTTTCCGGACAATCACGTAAGAGAGCAGACGCCCGACTATTCTCACCGACTGTGAACGTCGTGCCCTCAGCACACATGAGAAGGAAGGAAGAGGGGGGGAAGGGGGGAAAGGGGTACACCAACAGCTTTCTGTAAGAGTTCAACTTGAGCTTTGGGCGAGCTATTGGCCCTGAAAAACCGTGCTCCTGAGAAACGGTAGGGAGGAAAGACCTCACACGCTCGCTGTTTCTGCAGCGATCATTAGTGGCAACTGACGGCAGAGTGTGGGCAAGGGCGAATCAGATGTGTTGAGGTAGAAGCTTCGGGAAGGACCCTTCGAGCGACTCTGGGAGAGGGCGATGACGGTCCGTGGACGTTCGGGGGGAAAACGTGTCTCCAAAGACAAGAAGGTATCTCACCGAACACAGGGACGTTATGGGTAAAACAACCGAGGTGGCCACTGGTTTGGAAGAGAGAGGCGGAATAGTAGGGGTTTCTACGGGGCATCGGTTGAAATAGGCCAGGAAAAGAAACGTATCAACATCCGGGTCCGCGAGGGTGGGAAAAAGGCTTCACATCGCTCGGGAATACATGAAGGGAGGAAAAGCCTTCGAAAGGCATCACCTCCGCATGGCATTTCGCTTACACATGGCACGAACGTGAGAGTTGACCTTGCTTTAGAGTCGTGGGGTCCGGGTCATACCTCAATTACACGTGACTCAAAAAGTTGGAGAGTAGACTGGGGTGGGCACCGTGGCCGTGAGAGGGAAGGGTATTTTTCAAACCATGAGGGGAACAACTGCAAGCAATTCTTCTACTGCTATGAGCTGACAAAGACAGGAGAGAAACAAAAAGGAGAGAACAGGTTTCTCGTACCTTTATATCCGTGTGGCATCGCCTGGGTCGAAGAGAGGGGGCCAAAAATTTGGAAATAAGAAACCAGGGAGTCTTCGTCAGCTTTCGAGCGCAAGACGCTCGCCACCACCGCTCTGCAGGAGTTCTAAAAAAATTAGGCAATGCTAAACTTCAGCAAGTTAATTCTCTGATGGTCGAGGCGTGATTCTGGATCTATCGATGGGGTGCGCATTCTACCACCGAGAAACAGTGACGCGAATGTTGAATAGGCAGCTAGGAACGCCAGCGCGAAGGGAAGGGAAGGGATAATCCGTCGAGGAGATCGTTGAACAACCGGCACGCGTCTGTCGAGGGACCGAACGGGGATGCTTAAGGCGTTCCAGAAGCGTGCTTTCATTGGAACCGAACAAAAACCCGGAGGGGGGTAGGGAAAGGACGAAAAACGCGGGAGGAATTTGAAGGGGCCCTTGGCTAGTCTGCCTGAAACCATCACCCACATAGAGATCTGCCAAAAACTGGCACACAGGGATTCAGGGAAGGTGGAGAAAAGAGGTCGTCCGTCATCGAAAAGCAGGTGTTCTTGAAGGAAATGGTCTAGAGTATCCGAAATGTGTTGGTGAGCAAAGGACAAAATCTCGGGAAAGTCTGATGCATCCACCGGGCGCTGTGTAAAAAAGGTGCCATATTGCAGATATCTAAAGTACTCCATGTGTGGATCAAGAAAAAAGTCTTACAGATCCCTGAAGTGGACGGGAATATTCAAAGAGAGGCGGAAGAACCTCGTCCGCGCAGAATACTGATTCGTCTTATATAAGAAAACCCAAGGGCACTAAGGGTAAAGCCTCACGCCTAATCAGACGACATCTTGGGGAAAAGAGAAGGGAATGAGAGGAGGATTGGGGAAGGAAAAAAAGCTGACTCTCTAAAAACGAAATCTGGTCAAAAGGGTAGAGCTAAGTTGAAGTGTGTGCGCAAGGGCTGGGCAGGAAGTCAAGCGGTCGGGATCATCACTCGGAAGTATGCGCGCGGCAACACGCGCTGGGAATGGTCCTTTGGGTTTTTGTTTGAGGTTTGTAAACGGGGGAAGCGGACGGACCGGGGGTGAGGGTTGAAGGCAAAAAAAACCGAACTTGTTTCCAGAAAAAATTGGGGGGGCGATCTGCCCGAAAGATTCAGGTGATGAAGACCGGCCGAAGACCGGGGCAAAAGACTCCGTCTTCGAGAGGGTGAAGAACAAACGTCCGTTTCCGTAATCTATCCACAAGAGAGTCGGGGGGAGCCTTGGTTCGAACAAAAAAGGCCGCACTAGGGGGGCTAAGATTTCTGGACCTTGGAGATGCTCAGAGCCTGTAAGGGGGGGTAAAACAGTCAAAAAAAAGGGAGAATCCCTTTTCGAAAGGCATCTTGACCGCTGCACGTTTGTTTTGACCAGCCAGCGGTCGCGAAGAATTGGAAACGAGCCTTCAAAATGGTAACGAGAAAGCAGGGGAAAATCAGGAAGATTGGAGCAAAAAGAAGAGGCAAGGATCGACCCTATGTAAGAAAAGCCTGGAAAAGCGGGATCCGCTGACCATCAGCCTGTGGTGGCCATTGTCGACGGGAAAAAACCGAGAGCGGACCATGAAGAGTTTACGGCCTAAACCCGTCTGGGCCGAATCAGGGCAAGGGGCAAATGTCGGAGGCCGGCGAGACGGAGTGGTGAAAAGGTCGGGTCCGAGAAAAACACTTCGGCGATCAAGGGGGCCGTGTGTCAGCCGGAAGATCTGAGATATATTAGAGGGCGGGGCGAGGATAGGACGAATTAAGGACCGAAGAAAGGATGGATCTCGGGAGTGTGAAAGACGAAAGCTAAAGGGTCTCCAGGGGTGGGGGGGGGCGACTTTGTACCGGACGCGGGCAAACTGATCACGGCAGCCAGAAGCAGCGGCACGCAATCAGCGCCCCGAGGGTTGAAGAGTGAAAGCAGCGAGAGGGGCGTAATTGAAACATCGGATCATAGGACGGGAGTGAGGGTGATGCCTGACGACGACGCAAAGTCTGCCGCGACTAATATATGTCGATGGGCAACGTGGGGGACCGGCTCCAGGAAAGGTATGAGGGGCCCTTCACCGATGAAGCACGGCCGCAGCGAAGGCCACGGTCAGAGCCGGGAGCAAAATGTGTAGAATATTTAAGACGGGGGGTCTTTGCCAAGAACAGGACAGCAGAGACGGGGTGTCGTAGGAAATCGCTCTGTGGAGGGGGGAAACGAGGTCAATTTCATCATCACAGGGGAGCGACGCTTGCGTATTATGGGGAAAATGGCACATTTTCCGGTCTCTACTGCCGCTGGACCTCGGTAGCCAGAAAAAATTGGCTGGACTTCGCCGGTCGACGAAAACGTCGGCGGGGCGGCCCAGAAATTTGGAAAACTTTACTTCAAAGGGAAGGAAATGGGACGAGTGAGTACCTGAATCTTCCAACATAGACCCGGTTGGATCGGGGGAAAAGTCTTTTTGAC
>Ga0179591_1425842_pt1 | contig 15022 bp, 20 predicted proteins | sample CZOMad2_1_08_16f_FD_182891 | JGI IMG/M metagenome (GOLD analysis project Ga0179591, IMG submission 182891) | Vadose zone soil fungal communities from Angelo Coast Range Reserve, California, USA - CZOMad2_1_08_16fungal (PacBio error correction) | ecosystem: Environmental > Terrestrial > Soil >...
GGATTTAGGAGAACCAGCACTATCTCCCCGTCCTCTGTGAAGAAAGTCGCGGAGGTCGGGGACGGGACGTGAGAAGAGGAATATGCGGTCTCGAGCCTCAATCCATCCGGTCCAGAAAAAAGAAAGATCAGGAGGAGGCGTCGGTGGCCCTTCCACTACAAGGGAGGTCGCCCATTTCCACTCAAAGGAAAATCTCGGGGGAGAAAGAGGCGATGAGGATTTTTCCCCGGCCACCAAGAAGTGTGTCGTCGCCCGATAGGGGGCTGACACCCCCCCCCTTACGCCAGATAGGGGGCTCAGCGCCGATTACATTAGTAAAGCCCGGAGAGGGGGAGGGATGCTGACGGTAGGGAGACGGATGACGGCCGACATCGAAGCTATCGACGAACCCGGAAACCGACCGAGGGTCTAGAGAGAGGCGAGAGAGGGTGGTTGCCGAGGAGGGAGGAAATGGGAGCCCCGTCGAAGGCGCCCCGAGGACCCCGGTAGCCACCCTCCCCCTTCGGGGAGGTGGTGGGGAAGCCGGGATGGACTACGAAGAAAGAGAGGGGCTCAGATCCCTGACCAGGAGGGCCATTTCTACTTATCTTGTGTCGGGGCCGGATGCCCTTCGACAAATCGGGTGACCAGGCACTCGCGGCAGACGCGGGTCGTCGAGGATGGAAGAGGGCTAGCCGGCCGTCTGCCAGAACCTCCGGCTACGAACTTGATTTCATAAACCGCTCGCCTAAGCTGCCCGACTGACGTCTGAGGAGAAGAAGAAAGGGAAGTGCATTTACGAGAAGGGGGCCTGGTTTTTAGATCAAAAAAAATGCGGCTTTTACTAACCGCAAACCAGCCGCTTCCATTTTAGGCGGACCACTAGAAAAAGGGGTGAGGTCCTGCCAGGAGACCGAGCCCTCGGGTCCGCAGAGACCGACGACCACGCCACTTTCAAAGGGAGGGTCTGGCAAACTGGTCTAGCTGTCTCCGGGGGGCCCCCGCAGCAGACTCAGGGGGAACCCATGAGGTCGTAATCCCGGTCGTCTTTCTGTCATTTCCGGGAGATACTATCACCGTGAGTCATTATGAGAAGCGGGCCAGGAGGTCGACGAGGAGCATCGTCAAAAACGGATTCCAGCATGGGGGGATGGGCGAAGGTCGATCCCTAGGAGGGATTCTGTAATTCGAGGGAGAAGGCTAAGGAAATGCCCTCGCCGGCCTGGGAACGCACGAGCCCTGGGTCCCGCCTGAGGCTCAAGTTGCCTCGATCTTGAAGGGCGAAAAAGGAAGCGTGGATCTGTCCGGATGGAAAGAGAGGGGAGGCCCCTTGTGCTGGCCAAAGGGAAATGGAGGAACTGATGCTCTTCAGGCAAGCAGTTCGAGGTTATCAGAATGGAGGAGGGGGGGGAAGATCAATTTCGTCAAAGGCGGAAAAAGAAAGGTCCAAAAATCCGAGGTCATTCTCGTCCGCAGACCGAGTTTTCCGCGCCTGAGTGGGAGAAAAGAAAAAATGGGCCTCTGAGACCTTAGCATCCGTCGTCGATAAGATCCTCATCGGGGGGGGTCACGCACGCCTTGCCGCCCAATAATAAAAAAACCACCCAAAGACACTCTCTTTCCGTCTGGGGAGGGTCTTTAAAAAAGCTGCCCTTCCGGTGCAGGAAAGAATCTTCGCGGCCACAGAAAGACCGCTTGGCCTTCTCAAAAAGGAAGTCTAGGGAAAGCGAAGGGTGATCACTCCCTTTATCGGGAGTCCGTGAAAGGGAGGCGACCTAGTGGTTCCCTTCCTGGGGAGAGTGTCGTTGGTGTCGAACCGCTTGAATTCGGAGTGTTCATCTCCGCTGAAAAGGGAGGCGTCTGGAGGGCCCTCGGGGAGGAAGGGGAAGGAGCCGCATCACATCATTCTCCCCGGTTGGGAGGGCCCTCTTTGCCCCCTGGAGCCGGGGAGGGGGTGTGAAACGGGCCAATACGTGCAGGGCTGTCTTGTCGTTGAACTGCCCTTCTTGCAAAAAGTCTTTTGCTAGAATCAATGGGCCTGGGGCGAAAGGAGAGGAGATGGAACAGGTGAAGGGGAGGCGCTCCATCAAGTTCTGATTACAACTCTCCACGTTCTTGGGGAGAACTTCCTGCGCACCGACGAGGCAGCAGAGCGGACGGACACCCAACCCCGACGAAGGGATCTCGATGAAAAAACCCGCCCGATCGACGGCGGTCCGGCCGGGGGACCGTGCTTTCAAGGCGTCCAAGGGATGTCCACGAGCGTCCGCGGGGAGAAGAAGGGCCGCCGGGGGCCCAAAAAGGGAGGTCTTCGATGAGCTGTCAAGCCTGTTCCTTGCCGTGGAGTGAAAGGGGGAGGCGCTCGACTAGGGGAGGTCCCTCGATGGCGATGGGGGGGGCAAATAACCGTCTGCACCGCCTAGGGCAACGGGGGGGGGAGTACAAGAGGAATTCCGAAGGTCCGGCCGCGATCAGGACGTCCCGAGATAGTCTTCAGTCCAGGAAAGAAAAGAAGATCTTGCCTTGCTGGGGCAAAGAGTCGGGGGGGGGGAGGGGGTGATCGGCCTGCGAGGGAAGTGGATCTCTCTCAAGAAAAGATAGATATAAGGGGAGCCGGCCCTCCGGCCGAGAACCAAGAGAGAACGGCCATTCAAGGAAGAAAAGGGGACGCCCATCCTCCCTTCCTAAGCCTTTACGGCCTCGGGATCCTGAAAAAGAGGAAACAGCGTCAGCTCGCCTTCGTCAAAGGGCAGAGTAGCGGTGCAGAAGGTGGAAAAATCGCCTCGCGGACCTGGAAGCGATTCGAGCGAGCAGGAACAAACGGCCCGGAACGGCTTGACACAAAATGGACACCCCATCGGCCTACGGGGCCTGTCCTTGACATTCCGTCTTTACGCCGAGAGGACCAGGCCTGACGCTTCGTTGGGAAGTGACTCCCGGGCCAAGAAGGCCGGACTTCTCTATCCGAAAAGGGTGGTTTCCGTCCTTCGCCCCGGGATAGAGGGGAGGAGGGAGGCGGGTCCTGTGTGGTGATCAAAAAAAAAGGGGATGCGGCGGAAGTCTACCAGAACGGTCGAATTGAAGTACGACCGAGGTAGTCCCCGAACTAAGGGTTCCAAGGAGAGAGTCTCCGGGCGCCCAGAAAGACCGGGGCAGCTTCCCGTCGCCGAAACTCGACGCCTCGTTCAACGACAAGAAAAGCCCGGTTCAATCTCCCCAAGAAGGAAAGCCAGGGGGAATGCAGTCCCCGTCGCCCCCCCAGAGGGAAAAAAGGGGCAGTCCTTTCAGCCACCAAAGGGAACTCCAACTCCTAAATTCAGCTAGGGGGGCCAAGAACCTCTTCTGGCGGATCGTCGAAAACGACAAGCAGGGCGTTATACCTACAAGTACCTGATCTTCGTCTACGACACAAAGCAAGAATCACTCGAAGATCGGGAGGAGGCCTCCGGCGAGAAGGCCAATAGGGCGGGTCCCGCCGACGGAAACGGCCCTGCCGTCCTCGGGGAGAGAAAAGAAGACGAAGGCCCGAGCCCAGCGGCCGTCCTGATCAAGTGTATTCTGGGGCGGGAAGGGACATCGACGCTCCGCTTAGGCGCAAATCGGGGGGGGGGGGGGTGTTTTTTTGGGTACGCGACGTATCGGCATTCCTATAGGTCCCAGGGAAAAAAAGGGGAAGGCGCGCCTCGGGCGTCGATCGGAGAAAAGAAGAATGACATGGGAGGGCGTACCTGTTGACCTGAGGGGAGCCGGATGTCCGAGCCCCTGCACTGCTGTTTCCTCCATGAAATCGGGAAATGGAAAAAAGGGCCCTCACTCTGGCGCTCCACAAGCTGGGGGGGGAGAAAGGACGATCCATCCGACAGATCCAAAAGGGGGTGGGGGGGCAAGATCGCGGCCACTTGAAAGCCGTCTGTTACCACTGTCTCCGTAAGGGAAGGAAGACCAGCCCTTGGGGAGGGGGGGGGGGGGGGGGGGGGGGGGGGGGGGGGGGGGGGGGGGGGGAACGGTTATCCCCTAGGGAAAAGTGGTCGATGACGATCGAGGGGGGCCAGCGAAAGGGGAAATAGACATCCTCCATCGACAAAAGGTGTATCGATGCTCCAATAGACCTCCCGGCCTCTTCAGGAATCCGGTGATCTGAGATATCGGATGAAGAAAAAAGCAACGCCGACCTCGGAGAGGTTTCCCAGGGGAGTGTCACCTCCGAAGGTTCCCACGCCGAGACCCGGGGGGGGTCCCGTTACTTGTAGGGGGGTCGGGCTAAGGGCGATGCCTTACCGGGGGGGGCGGTCGCCGGGAGAAGGCCGTTACATCAAAAGAGATTGTCAGCTCGTCTCATGAGAGAAAAAGGGCAACCCAGGCCTTTCGGGAGGACGTCAAGCCGCATGGGGGCGAGAGGCTAGTCAGCCTCGTACCGAGAAAAAAGAGGGGCCTTCTATCCTCGTCGCAAGACAGAGCGCTAGAAGGGGCGAGCTGACTTCCCCGTTAGGCGAAGAAAGGGCCGACGGCCGGCTCGTAAAAAGAACCATCCTCGACTACCCGGAAGGGAGCTGTTTACGAGGGTCACAAAAAACACGGCGACGACCCCCTATCCGTCGACCATGGGGACAGGAGCTTCCGGTATCGGGGGGACGGGTTCATCTTCTCTTTCCATCCCGGCGGGGTGTGGATTTTCGGTTGCAGCTTAGGGAGGGAGGGCTCCTTCACCGGGGGCTCGCGAAGAAAGCGGCAACACCCCGACGTCCGGAGGGAACCTCGTCTGGGCACTAGGATCTCGGTCTCTGTCGGGTCCCGTCGCCGGGGAGGAGGGTCCATCGGCCCCGATCGCCAAAAAAGGGAAAGACCTCTCCGGGCCGGGGAAGGATAGCCCTGCGGCGCCAGACCTATCTGGGCGCCCCCTTGCTGTTGATCCGCTAAGGCGGCAACGACTAGAAGGAAAAGCCTCATCGCCTATCCTGGAGAGGACGAGTGGCCCTGGGCGCCTCGAGGGAGTTGACTGGCCCCGACGCCGATCTCGCCCTAGGGGCGCCTACCGGGTCTCCTGCTATTCTGACTGAGGGAGGGCGGAAGAATGCCCGAAGGAGAAAAAGACGAGGCCCTGAGCCCCTACCAGGAAAAGACAGGGGGCGGTCCAGGTCCCGGCGGCCTGGAAAAATGTGCGGCTCACCTCAGAAGAGGGAAAAGCAGAGAGATGATTTATCCTCCCATCGACAGCGATGGAAAAAACGATCGCCCGTCCGCCGGTGACAGGAGGCGGCGGAAGGGCGGTCGGGGAGAGGTTATCCTTCTGGCCGAAGAAAAAGGAGCGCCGGAGACCCGTAGGGACGACTACTAAAGGAGCGGGAGTCTCCGAGGGCGAGATCGAGAAGACCCGATCGCTGGCCGCGTCAAACTCTACCTTCCTCCTGGTGTCTAGCCTTCTTCTGCGAGGGGTCCAAAGGAGGTAGTGTTCGCCGATCGTCTGCCCCAGCAAAGGGGGAGGCCAGATGGTCCTGGCGAAGATACCAGTTCTTCCCCGTCCGGAGGGATTCTTAGCTGGCGATCGGGGACCCGAGAAGGATGACGGCCGACAATCGGGGCCAAAGAGCGACGAACCGGCCCGGGGGGACATCCCATCTAGTCGGGGGAGTTCTTTTGCCAGGTCGGAGCAAGGGGCAAGGAGGAAAGACCACGACCGGGACGAAGGAAACCTCCCCCGTTCCGGTTCCCGCCGGGATGGAACGAAAAAGTCACGAAGCTCCTGGGCCGAGAAAAAGAACGGCCAGGGTGTCCGAGGACGAGGGGTTATCGGGGGTGTCGCCGTGGAGAGGCCCCTCGACAAAGAGAAGAGAGGCGGATCTAAAAGGATGGCATCCGGCGAGAACCGGCCGTCTGTCCCGGGAGAACTCTGCGACCGAACGGGAATTCCGCAGGAAATCCGCTCGACGAGCTGGGAGAAGTAAGGTCCCCTCTGTAAGTCTGGAAAAAAGCCTCGAATTCCCGCGGAACGGTGTAGGAAATGAGGCTTGACGAACCTCAACGGGAAAGAAGCTCCAGTTGACGAGCGGGGGTGATGTCCCTTCCGTTGCTTGCCTTTTCCTCTGCTACAGGGGAAACAAGAGCGGTACCCCATAGCAAGAGGAAGGAAACCACTCCACGTTCCCTGGCCCCAAAGAAATTGTTCTCCGGTCTCCGGCGTGGAAGGCGGAGGTGACACTCCCTAGGAGGGGCGTAATAAAGGGGGAAAAAAAGCCGATTCGGCGTTGAGGAAAGATCCTCCGATCCACCGGAGGAGAGGTCGACGAGGGGCATCGAGGGGGGAGGAGACGATGATTCGTATGTTCTATGGGAAGGGATTCAAAAGAAAAAAGAGAACCGACCATGCTTGATTCAGGGGGGGGAAGGCGACCGGCAGGAATGGCCTCGAACCAGAACGGGACCGGCACTATCCTTGGAAAGGTGGGTCCTCATCTTTAAAAGACCGACGGGAGAGGGATCTGTCTGATGTAGAGGAGGGGTGGAGCTGTCCCGCTTTGGGGCCCTACGTTGCAACCGGAAAAAAAGGAAGGAGGAGGATGCTCGTCTTGAGTCTCAATCAGGTTCGAGGAGGAATCGGCGCGGACATCCGTAAAAGGGGAAGCAACCATGTCTCCTCGGGAGAATCAGTCCGCGACTAGCTGTGGGCGAAACCCAGAGGGAGGAGCGGGCCCGGTCGCCTGAAGTCTTATACTTTCCAGAAAAAGGGAAAGAATCGTCGTACAATTAGTGCCAAGCGGAGAGGGACACTCCCGGTGGGTCCGAAAAACAGAGCCCCACCCCCCCGAAACTATTTCCGCGTTGGCTCTGGCCTAGGAGAGATCAATCTTCCCGGCCGGGAGGGTGCCTCCTAAGGAGAACAGCCGGAGTAAGAGCCGCTTGGGAAAGGCAGGCGCGAACGAGTCGAGGGAAAAGGACTCCCTTGCTCTTGTAGTCTTAGACGAGAGGGGCCCTCCTTGTAGTATAACCGGCAGCTTGGAGGGGGAAAGAGAGCCGCTTGAAGCGGTCTTGGAAAGAGGGAGGAATTCGCTTCTGGAGGGAAAGGGGAGGGCATTACTCCCATCACCTAAAGGAGCCTGGGGCCTGGCTTTCCCCTTAATCCTCTGGGGAAGGGAGGGCCAATACGTGCATGGGGGAGGTAACTAGCTTCTAGGAGGGGGAGCTGCCCGGTCTGAGGTCTCCTTTTGCCGACAGGGATAGATGGGGGGAGAAGAAAATTCTTCCTCGTTCTTATTGAGGCCTCCGGTCGTAAAAAGGGGCGAGGCTCTCCTGGGACTTCATGCAGGGAAAAGGGAAAGCGTCCTGCCACCATCAGAGAAATACCCGACGGATTGAATAAAGAAGACCCCCCCGCAAAGATCGTACTTCCTGCCTGGGGGAAAGATTTGAAAGGGAACCGATCTTTTTAATGTCCCAAAGGGAGAGGCTTGGGGAAAGGGCCTGGTGAAAACAGGTATCTTTCCCTTGAGTGGGCCGAGGGGGGTTTTCCTTATCATAGTTCCCTTGCCTTTTCGGTCCGGGGGAATCTATAAAGATCTCGATCCTTTGCTGACAATCCAGAGAAAGGAAAAAAAAGGGGGTAACTGCCTTCAAAAAGGCAGCTTACCCCGGATAGCTCTTTCCTTCTAATGGGAGGGGTCAGAGAGGGGGGGAGTCTACGTCCCGGCGATCGTCGCCAGGCCCTTGACGTGCAGGGAGTGCACTTTCCTGGCCGCTTCTCGTGGGGAAGAGAAGAGGTGCCTGCTAATTCATTGGATCTCCAAACAACAACTGATGATTAGGGGCACTTAACTTAACAGAGCAGGAACCGTCCGATCACCAGAAAGGCAAGTCACGATGTTGATCTTGGAAGGGAAGGGCCTGGCCTACATTCGAAGAAGCACGGTCCTTCTCGCTGCGAAAAAAGGTCAGCGAGGAGAGGGCTCCGCTTGCCGAGGTAAAAAACGGCAGTACCCCATAAGAAGTTGCCGCCCGGATCTCGAGGGAGAGAGAGCGGCCAGTAAAGAGAGGGGGCTTGACGCAGCGTCGAGACACCCCATCTTCCTAAGGTACCTGGTCCGTGTCGGCCACCCGAGGACCCTTCTCTGGGCAACGTGGACAAGCCGGACGCTCGTTGGGGGACGTCCGGGTCAATCCCGTTAAAAAAAGGGCGTCCCAAGCATCAAGAAGGGCGGGGGGTCAAAGAAAAGGATAGTATTCCTTCGGAAGAGGAGGGTGGCAGTCGTCGGCTGGCGGCCGGAAAGGAACAGGGGGAGTTAATTACGACCGGCTTCTCAAAAGAGAGTGAGGGAGCGCCGAACGAGAAGAGGGGGCTCCGGGCGCCAAGGAGCAGGAAAGGGAGCTCCCCGTCTCCTACGGAAGACCTAGTTCACTCCATACATGAATCGGGACATGAAAGGAAAAGGGTCAAGCTCCCCACGAAGGGCAAAAACCTATCGCCCCCCCTCGGCGAATTCAGGAGGCATGTCCATCCTCTAGAATTCGCCCGATGCCAGGGAAAGGGAGATGACCCTATTCAAAGAAAACAGAGAGAGGCCTGATCTTCGACTACCAAGAATACAAGGAAGGGAACCCGAGGGGAACTTCGCTACGCTCCAGTAAGCGAAGATCGAGCTTGCAAACCAGATCGTTCGCCGCAGGGGACGGAGCTACTCCGGAGAGAAACCGGCCCGTCTTGCCGGAAACGAAGGCCCGCCCCCGCTGAAATAGGGGGGTCGGGAGGAAGAAGGGGTGGTGCGAGGTGGAAGGGGGACTTGACCCATCCGGGAGTCATCGGGGGGCACGCTTGTCCGCCGATTCTCGAGGGACTGGTCCTTCCTATATGTCCAGCCGGAAAGGGGGGGGCGCTCGCCTAAGGGAGAGGCGCGGACGATCATGACGAAGAGGCGGACCTTGTTTTGCGGGAGGGGGTGATCCTATTTCCTCAGATCGGGGGGAGACCATCGAACTGCTTGCGACTAAGAAAAAAGGACATGCAATCGGGATTCCGGTGAAACACGCGGGCCGCCGAAAAACCTGACGCTCCATCCGATAGAGATCGAGAAGGAGGGGGGGTAAGATCGCGGCCCTTGAAAGGAAAAGGGCTCGTCCGTCCCGGGCGGAGGACCTGCCGTCGCCGGTTAGAAAAAAAGCCATGTCGCTATCGATCGAGGGAAAGAACAAAATTTCGGGGAAAGCAATACAGCTCATCTGACCATGCCTGGAGGGGCTCCTCGTCGACCGCAAAGACCCGGTTGATCGGAGACTCTCGGAGGGACAAACGCCGACCTCGGAGAGGGTTTCCAATGGGATACGCAAGAAGAGGGGAGAAACTCCGCCAGCGTCTGCTGCGGGCAACGAAGAAGAAAATCCGGTTCGGCCAGAACGGGGAACATCCTTGTCTGCGGACAGAGGTCGCCGCTACAAAAAAATGCCAGGAAAGGGAAATCACCCTTCTGTCAAGGGAACCTTATCTGCTGGCCACCAAGAAAGGTAGTCAACCTCCTTGTTGCTAAGAAAGGGGGTCGCCTCGTACCTCTCTATCGCCTTTGAAGAGGGCAAAAGATCGCCAGCCTTGCATCTAGGGATGAACGTCCCGTTCGTCGAAAAACGATACCTGGCCGCTTCCGGAATCCCCCCCACCCCAGAAAGTCCGATGCCATCCTGGAGATCCGCGAGCAGGTCAGAGGTCGACCGGGCCATAAGGGAATCCACTTCTACTCCACGGAAGGAGACGACACCCTGAAGCGTCCGGTAATCGAAGGGGTCCTCGTCTGTCTTCCATCCCGGCAAAGAGGGGGAGGTTCGGCTCCGTGTCTTTAGGGGAAAGGAAAAAGGGGGCGCCTTCGAACGGGAGATGGCCAACGCAGAGGACTCGCTGTATATTACCCTACGGGAAAAAAAAAAACAGTTCTTCTCTCGCGTTAGGGGGGGACCTGGAAGGGAAGTTTCGCCGTCATCCGTAGAAGGAAGCCCGCTCAGCATCCCGCAACGACGAAAAAGACGTTTTGGGGCGGAAAAAGGACCTACTCCGTCCCGGGGGGGTGGGGGAGACTCCGCCAAGGGAGGGCCGATCGGGCGAAACAAGAGAAGGAAAGACTCATCGCCTAGGGCCGTGAGGGCCGTCGATTGTCCCTGGAAAGAAAAGGAAGGAAGGTAGTGACGGCCCGACTCCGAGCTAGGAAAATAGACGCCCAGAAGAAGGGAGGAGGGCTCCTACCGTGTAAAGAAGGGGTTGAGGCTCGAAGGCCCGAGGGCCCGACCTCCCTTCCGCTCCGTTCACCGTCGGCCGGCGCGATCAGGTCGGGCTGAGCGGGGGGAGGGGACGGAAACCGGAGTATGATTCAAAATAGAGATGAGGAGGGTATCCATCGTGAAAAAATGACCGCCGATCGCCCGGCCGAAGGGGAAACCCCGGGAAAGGGCGGTGTTTCTCTTCGCCTCGAGGGGGCACCTCAAGCCCATCCTTCCTCTAAAGCAAGACCCGTAGGAAGAGCCCCCACGTAAAACCAACCCCCCCCCACCCCCCCCACCCCCCCCAGCACCCCCCACCCACCCGCGACACCCCCCCCCCCACCCCCCCCCCCCCCCACCCCCAGGAAAAACCCCCCCCCCCCCCCCCCCTGGACCCCCCCCCCCCCCCCCCCCCCAAAAAACAAATTATTCTGGAAGAGAAGGGGTCTATATCTTCTTAGGTGCGGTTCCTTCTTCTCTATAGGAATTCCTCCTCTTCTTTGGTACATGTCCCCTTCCTCTATTCTTTTTTAGTAAGATCTTCAGAAAAAGAAATTTTTTCTTCTTCCAAATAGGTCCTTTCTCCTCAGGCGAAGGAGGGAACCACCTTATTTTCTTTCGGAGAGGGCGATCTTTTTCCTATTTACTAAGGGAAGACCTCTTTTCCCGACTTCAGGCCCTTAACGTGCCCCAGCGGATGCGCGTCGGGTTGTTGTCCTAGGAGGGGGGGAAAAGGTCGATCCGAGCCCCGGGAGGAAACCGACGGGACTCGAATGCCAAATCAAGGGACGGTGGTGTTTCACGCCACAAAAGGGAGAAAAAAAGTAGAACTAAGCTCCTGGAGAAAGGGTGTCGAGGCGAGGTCGGCCAGGGGGGTCGTCGCCTTGGATGCCGAAAAGGGTCAAGGAAGAGGAGACCAGCGGCGAGGACCAGAGGATCTCGCCGGGTCGTAGAGCGGGGGACGATCCGCAAGGCGGTCATCTAAGCCCGCAGGCAAAAAGGACGTTCATCTCGCCGGCCATGCATGCCCGGCTTGCGGAGGATAGAGATGTACGAGGCTAAAATGTCCGCTGCCAGGGGGGAGAGCGCCCATGCGCTTGAGACCGAAAGGGGTGGGCCATCCGCTAATGCCACTCGACCACGCATGGTGATTGGAAAAAGTCGCGGCGAACGCAGTCGCGGGGAAGGGGAAACGGATGGGCCCCGACGAAAGTTCCCTGGCCCAGGGGAAACTGGTCTCCGTGTAGACGCGCAGAACGCTTTCGGAGGTGACCCCAAGGAGGGCTAATCCAGGGGCGCGTTGAGGTCGTCCGGATCCCAAAACAAAATACAAAAAAAAAAAGAGGAGTCATTAGGGAAGGGTCCGTGGCGTCGAAGGGGCTCTTTACTTAATTTTCGGAGCTCTTGTGTCGATCTAAGTTCCTCGATCGGGGAGGCGGGGGGAACCTGCGACTGCTGAGGAGGCCCGGACCTGCGATCCCTGGTCTAAGTAGATAAAAAAAAGGCTCAAGTGGCCGGAAAGGCCGACGCTACGATCGGGGGGGAAGCCCGAATCTCTTTGTGGGAAAAAAAAAAGTGGCTGGGTGGGGGGGGGGGGGGGGCCCCGACGTTAAACCGGGGTCTTGATGACACTGATCTAACTTGGAGAAAAAAAATTCCCTAGGGGATCCAGGGGGACATCAGTTCTACCGTCGACCAGGGAGGGGGGAGGCCCTCCCGATGTCATGATAAGGGGTAAAGGAAAGATGTGACGTGACTCCCGATTCGAGAGATTTCGGACGGCCATAAAGGGAAGGGAATCTTCGTACAAGAGTGCAGGCGATGACTCCCGATGGGTCACGCAGACCCGTGAAAACGCCCAAGGACACACCAAGGCCAGACCCGCTTTCCGCGGGGGGGGGCTCAGGAAAAAAGAGGAGGCCCGGGTCGTGAGAGACGTGCGGTTTCCAAAAACGGCTCCAGAGAAAGAGTAGAGTCCGCTTGGCGAATCCGCCGGCGGCGAACGATGAGGTTCGAGCTGATCACGGGGAAGTCGTAGGACTAAGAGAAGAGTGGTCCTCCTTTTAGGGATAAAGCCGGACAAGGGGTCGAATATCAGCGCTGAAGCGGAGGACGGGTCCTCTCCTCTCTGAATTTCGGGGAGGCAAGATTATATAGGGCTGACACTTACGAAAAGCAAGAGACCACAAAGGAAGAAAAAGAGGGGGGGGCGCCGGGGGGCAGGATGGGAGCTTGACCCGTTCCAATACGGAGGTCTTGTCGTTGAACGAGGTCGAGGAGACGGAAAGGACAGACGGGGAGCTGCCCGGGGGGGCGCCTGCTCCTTGGAAAGACGGGAACTTCTTCTCTTTCGCTGCGAAACCGCCGTTCGTACTGGATTCTCAAGGGAAGGGGAGATGCGCCCTGGGAAGAAAAGAAAAGCCTGCCACCAGCATAGCGGACGTGAAAGAAGCATCTCTAATGACGCGGGGCGAAGCCGGAAAAAGCGACGGCGGGGATCGAGAAGGAAGGCAAAAGGGGGACCGGGCGGCTTGGAAAGGGCCACGCGCGTCCGGCCGGGGGCCCGACTAAGGCCGCCGGAAAGGAGGGCCTGTATTCTGCCGGGGGGGGGGTCCGGAGAAGAGGGTCAGCCGTTCCGGGCAGGGGGGTCGCTCGACCGAGAAGGTCACGTTCAAAACGTCCGTCAGAATAACCGGGGCAAAGCTAAGGCAAAACGCTCGGTTCAGAGCGCGAGCTGACTCTGTTCGGGGACGTCCCGCGGCTTCCAGGATCGGAGAAAAAAAAGGAGGGCCGATTGGCTACGGCAAGAGCAAACGAATTCGTCCCTCGTGGTGATCGGAAAAAGGTTCAGTCAGTGGTCTCTAGGAAAAGATATATATCCACTGAACAGGCAACGGGGGAGCGGCCGATCACCACGAGAAGCAGTCACGATCGTGATAAATCCTTCCCGTCAAGGGCGATCGCCTTGACCCGCAGGGGAGTAACTGCTCTCGGACGAACAAAAGAGAGGGCCGTTGTATACGTTGCATCTAGGATGGCCGGCCGTACCCCTCGCAGAGGACCGGGAGCCCAGGAGAAGGAGACGCGGCAGAGGCCCTGAAACGGCTTGACTCAGAGAAAGGGGAACAACTCCCGCAGACAGACTCAAGACCCGATACCTGGGCGGGAAGTAGGCAAGGCCGGACCTCTCCTTTGTACAAAGAGGAGTAGCCCGGCCAAGTCCCGTTCCCCCGACTAGAGATCCCCGACGGGGAGGAAGGGGCGGGGGGTCGTCCTTCGCCCCGGGAAAAAGGGTCTGTGGGTTATCCGTCCGCTCTGAGGGGGGGGCCGTAAGTCCCTTACCAGGAATTAGGAGGGTACGCCCGGCGGCTCAAGCAGAACTTAGGAACCGCCGAGAAAGAGGTTTCCCAGGAAAAAAGAGGAGCTGCCGCTCGCCAAGAAAAGTTCTACCGCGACTCCTCGTGAAAAAAGGTCCTGCACTTCTTGGCGTGTCAAGCAGCAAAATGCAAAGAAAAAGGGGCACAGCTTCCCCGGCGCCCCCCAGAAAAGAGGTGCTTGTCGTCCTGTCCAGACGAAACCCGAAATTCGCGAGGATATGACCCCGAACGGCTGATCTTCGACACCACGACAACAGGTCCGGAGGGAGCCTACAGGAAGGGAACCACGAATCTACCCAAGATCAAAGGGAGGTCTAGCTTTCCCTAAGGGGGAAGAGTCTAGAAGGCCAAGCTCGACGTAACGCGGGGCCGAGACGAGGAGCCCTACACCAAAAGGCAGGCCGATCTGATCTCACGAAAAAGCGGAAGCGGGGGTCGGGCCTTCCCTGATCAGGGGGGTATTCGGGGCGGAAAGGGTGCTGAACCTCCGGTATTCCTCGACGAGGAAAGAGTGTTCCGCCGATTTCTCGACGAAAGAAGAGAGTTCCCATGCCGACCGGTAGGGTCGTCACCAGCTCGTCCGAGTCAATGAAAAGAGGGGGGAAAATAGGTCCCTAGCTGACCTGGGGGATTGACGACTTGATACATCTTGACCCCTCGAGGTACGAGCATCCGTTTTCCGCCCAGGAAATCGGGAACGGTTGAAAGCCGGGGCCCGCCACGCGAGCTCCACCAAGCTATGAAAAAGATCCACTATCGATACGTCGGAATTGGAGTGAGCCGGCGGGGACATCCGGAGGACTGCGAGGAGGGGTCCCGGGCGTCGACCAGCCCGGAGGGGAGCCCTCGAAGTACCGAATCAAGAAGTGGAACTCGACCCGGAGGAAAAATCCCTCATCGACCAGCTATCCGGAAAAGAGGTGATCGATGTCCTCGCGCTTCGCGCAATACCGGAGGACTTCGGAAGAAAAGACCTCAACAGAAAGAAGGATAGGGGGAAATGGTAATTACGCCCTATACGCCAGCGTCTGCTGAAATTGTCAGACCTCCGTTGGCCCAGTGAACAGGAGGAGGGGAGGACAGGCATCCTGTCTATCTTACCGCGAAAGGGGTCGGTCACCCAGACACGGCCATTCCCGGCCGGTGGTCAGCTCGTCCAAGGTCCACCCAGCCGGCGGGGACGTCAAGCCGCTGGGGGAGATCAAAAACCAGCAGGGAATTCGATGGAGACGCTTACATAGTGCAGGGGAAAAAAACGGACATCTTCTTCGAGATGAACGTCCCTGGAGGTCGAAGGAGGAGCTGACCGCCGCTACAGGAGACCCCTCTCCGAGACGGAAGAGACAGTATCCTCTAGATTCCTCTAGAGAATCCTGACCATCTGAAACCCCCTATTCAGAAGAAAATCGTCCTCGACAACCAGCGTTCACGGGAGGAGC
>Ga0179591_1350805_pt1 | contig 15021 bp, 18 predicted proteins | sample CZOMad2_1_08_16f_FD_182891 | JGI IMG/M metagenome (GOLD analysis project Ga0179591, IMG submission 182891) | Vadose zone soil fungal communities from Angelo Coast Range Reserve, California, USA - CZOMad2_1_08_16fungal (PacBio error correction) | ecosystem: Environmental > Terrestrial > Soil >...
AGAGAGAAATATTCTTGTAGTCCGTTCCAGTCTCTGACCTTCGCGGCCGCCTAACATCATTTTCATGTTCTCACAAGCGGGGGGGGATGCAGGGAAGCTGGCAGGGAAAATGAGAAAGTGTTGGATTACCGCCACTCGCTCATATGTCCTCTCGAATCAGGGAGAGTGGGGGGGGAATGGCCAAAGAAGGTCATACAAAAAAAGGGGAGGGGGGGACTGGATGGGGAAGGTTGGCACCGAGGCACCTTCAACTAAAGGAGCAGCCAACTAACGGAGAGACGCAGTCCTACAACGGGTGAGTCTAAGAAAGAAGAACTGTGACCGGCCGGGAGGTTGGATGCAACGAGAGACAAACCTTGGAACTGCGACGGCAGAAATTGTGAATATCACCCCGCAGGCGCGAACCGACGATCCTGTGATGCAAACGGGGGAGCAAGCCACGGAGGAGAAGGAACCTTGGAAGCAAGGAAGGAAGAGGAACGGGCAGGTCGCTGCGGGAACGGTCGTCACCGGCGCTCAATGGTAAGAGACGTGGAGGAATTATCTCCCAGGGCAGGGAAGGAGAAGAGAGAATGAAGGGAGGCGAGCCAGAGAACGCAGAATCATGCGGCCCGACGCCATCTTTGACTATGCACCGCTCGCTGCGAGGAGGACCCGAAGGAAGACGGGCAGAAGGAAAAGCCTCCCGGACTTGACTAATCAGAGATGAGCTTTCGGCAGCTTGGCCCGTAGCTGCCTTTGCAGCGGTGAACCAAAGAACAGCACGGGTCTGCTGGGATCCTTCGGGAAGGGGTCAGCGAGCTCGAACAATGGAGGACATTAGTATGTCTGACTCCTTCACCAACTTAGCAAAAGGGGGGAGCAACACTGGAGTCTGGGGTGGATTTGGTACCCCTCCTTCTCATCGAATATACCCTTGGACAGAGCCACAGAGATATTAGGAATCAGAAAAGGAGAGTTCTCGCTCTTGCAAAATGTGTCAGCATCTATGATGTAGAACGTCATCAAACTTGGGACCGAGAAAGAATTGACCAAGGGGGGAAGAACTCAGGGGGGACTGTCGTGGAAGTTCGGGAAGTACACGTTCGTATATGGTAAGCAGAGCAGCGGGGGCCAAGGGGGAAAAATTCAGAAACGGGAAGGTCGCTGGAGCCATTGGTGAAATTCGCGGGTCGTAGATCAAAGCAAGGAGCGGAAGAGGGAGACGCAGTCATACTTGTTGGGAGAGGGGCCCAAGCCCCACTCATATCAAGGTCATAGGCCCAGGAAAGAAAGAAGTATACGCTCGACGGAAGGAGGTGGTAGTGAGCTTGGGTCAGGGGCGACTGTAACCCCTTGCGCAAGCGGGATATTGAACGGGGGAAGTTGGAGGAAGATGAGCACGGAACAAGGGAGTCGGAAGGCCTGGGACCATTCAGGCAGGAGTCGATGCATTTCGAACAATCGAGGGTAAGTGGTGGTTGTGAAAAAAAAAAAACCGCTAACTGCGAGCGCGATTGACACGAGTCGGGGGCGCTTTAACTTGGCCCAAAAGGGACGATGGAACACACTGAGATTATAGATAAGGGATCACAACCTCAGTCTAATTCGGCTACGATTTCTCCGCTCAAAGAAGAATCGGAAAGAGCCGCAGGGGTGTAAGGGGTTGGTTACAAACGAACTCACGCGACGCGCTGAACGAAAACGGAGTATCAATCCAAGTGCAGCGGAAAAAAGTCAGACAGGAGAAAAGGGGCCAGAGATCAGTCAAGGGGGATCCAGAGCAGACATCGCAAGCAAGGCGAATTCCACAGGGGGGACCTGCTTGCTCCTGATCATACGGAAGAGGTCTGGTGGTGGGGAGGAGCAAGAAGAGGAAGAAAAAACGCGGAAAAGATGTGAGAAGAGGAATTTATCGCGGACGTTTGGACGTTGAAAATCTTGAACACATCTCAAACGGAATCGCGGACAAGGATAAAAAAATATGATCTAAGGAAGAAGGAGCGACAGTAGGGTTTTAAATTGTACCCAAATTCAAGCACGCTGGGCATTACGTGGTGGTCCGCCGGAAGAGGCTAAAAGATGCGCGTTGAGCCGCAGGGAAATCGCTTGGCTGGACCCACAGATAAGGGGGCGAACGGTAGAATGGGAAGTGGGGGGCCATGCTAACTCTTAGAAAACTCACACCCCCGGAAAAACCAGACGTGTATGCAGAAGGGACCAAAGACGGGAAGGAGGGTGAGAGGAAGGTGCAAAAATCTAACCTCGCCGAGTTCTCCGTTCCGCGAAACGAAGGTAATCAAATTCATAGGGTGAGGGGGAGAGAAACCGTCAGGCGCTCGAAAGAGAAGGAAAAAGCATACAGGGAGTCCGTGCTGAAAATAGAGGCGGGCGCGTTGGGGTAGAATGGGGAGGCAGATGTGGGTGGGTGGGGGTGTTTTGGGGGGCCTCCCTTGCTTGGCATGCTAAAATAAATGAACGAGTGTCGAACCAAGGGGAGGACTGGGAAAAAGGGAGAGAGATGAGCAGATGCCCGCTGGGCCAGGGGGAGTTTAATGAAATATACTGGATATCGCGCAGCAGTTCAGGATCTGATAAAGGTAAACCCGAAAGAAGAGGGGGCGCGGACCACGTCTGCTCACGGTGGTAGGCGGAACAGAGGGGTCGAAAAGGCTCGGCAACGGAGGAGAGGAAGATAACGCCGTAGGGCGCCACTCGCGACAAAGCAGGAACTGGCGAGGCCGCTGATAGCTCTCACGGGGGAGGGGAAATTCGGTACTCAGAGAGGCCTGACCAGCGTGCCTATCACAGCAGGCAGTAGAACTCGTCACCGGAACCGCCGGCGCCGGGGGAAATTCGTCCCCGAGACAAGACTCCGTGAGAGTCGAGGGGAATGGGGGGCTACAAACGCGGCAAAAATTGAGCAACGGATCATCGACAGACCGGCCATTGTTCCATTAGAAAAAACGCAATAGGGGGGAAAGACCTTAGGCTCTGCAAAATGAGTTCCGGAAGCACCTCGGTGACAGCGGCAACTGCGCTACGCGCCATGCTCTCTACTTGGCCGCTCACCTTCTGAAAAGGATCTTGGGAGGGAAAAACGGAAAATCGGGGGGAGGAGAGTTACCGCTAATGTGGGAATCATCTAAACTGTTCAATTCCTCAAGAGGGAGGTGGGCCAAAACAAGGGTGTTGGTTGGATGGGCCCTATATTGGGGGGAAAAAGAACCGGAACAAATTCAAAACAGCCTAACATAATCTTTCTCATCGGAAAAGACGAGCGATGTGGGGCAGAATAAGCTAGGCTGGAGAACCTTGCGTGAGTCGCGCGCTACTGCGGGATACGGGCCCCTCCCTATCACGGGACTGAATGGGGGGGACACGCCCCCGCATGGAGAGAAGTGAAGGGGGAAAAAAGGTCTCTGAAGTCGGGGGTGCCTCGAGTATGGCCGGTGTCTTAGGAAAATCCCACTGACGAAAGCCCGCAAAATGCCATCTTCCTGATAGCGGAACGCTTTCAGCGTGGTATGATGGAGGGGGGGAAAAGATACAAAAACGGCTCAGGACGGGCCAACGGATTCACTTCGCCAGGTGGAGGGAATCGGAATGGTCAGGGAACGGCACCACGAGATTACTGATGACAGTCAAGGAGAGGGCAAATCCTCTTGCTGGGGCAACTTCGGTTCAGTCTCTCAGGTTGGCAAACCCAATTCGTCGTGTCGAGCTCGAGAAAATAGTGTCGGAAAAGGGGGAAGGGGAAGAAGGCTAGGACGATCAGGAGGATACTCAAAGTGACTTACTTGCGCGCCTGTCGGAGGAAGAACGCCCACTCGCGATATCAAAAGGCACAGTCGCGGGTTGGGTCAAACAAATCACCGAGTTTGGGAGAACCAGACCGAAACGCGAAGAAGGGGCGTAAGAAGTCGTACTACGGGGGGGTGCAGGATAATGTTAAGGTGAGTAAGCGGGGTCCGGTTTCGCTAACCCGCTTTGTCCGAGGTTAAAAGGAAAACATGACAACGGGAACGACCGGTCCGAAAGGGGCAGGAGGGAGGGGGACGTCCACGATCCTACGATGGGCGATGATGGGGGGGGCAGCGAAAGGAGGAAGCCGAATTTTCGACTCCTTTCTCAGGAGCGGAAGATCCTACAAGGCGAGGGAAAACGAGAAAAGGAAAAGGAAGGGGGATAATTATAGCCGGGCATCGCAGGGAATTCGTGCTGCGCCAACGAGCCAGTCTCTACAAACACACGGAAAGGGACACCAGAAAACGAGGGCGGGAAAAACGCTACATAACCTGTAGGATGCCAATCGGGAACGGAAGATGCAAATCTCAGAAGGGGAGGCACAGTGGGGAGATCAAGCAAAGAAGAGGGGTGATGGCAGGAAACCGCGGGCAAGGTGCTCTAGTTCGGAAAGCTCCGATGCGCCGGGGGGGATTTCAATAAAAACGATCGCCGAGTGGGCGCTTCTGGGGAAAAGCGGGGGGGAGTGGGCCAATCGAATACTCGAACTCAGAGCAACGGGTAGCGATAAACCGGTGGCGAGGGATGACAGTGACTCGGTGACAAGGGGGGAGGGGGAGCTTCTCATCAATTATCTACGGGAGAATTCAAGAGCTCAGGATATAATAAGCGGAGGTTCGATTCTTCTTGGTTCAGGGAGGTAACCCTTCCATGGTTAAAGCAAAACTCGGAGTGGTAGGGGGAAGTTCGGAGAGGGGAGTTTTGCTCGGTTGCGCCGGTCATATGTGGCGAAAAAAAACAAATACTCAATGGAAGAATCCCAAGCTAGTGGAATTTACGAACAACTCAGCGAAGGCAACTTGCCCGACAGGGGAAACGCACGAATCCAGATAGCGGGAAGAGCGATAATGTCCACTTGGGAGGTGGAATCAGCGCTGTACGGAATGGCTGTGGCGAGAAAGTACGACGTAGTGACGACTAAAACAAACAACGTATTTCGTGTGATTCCAGCCTTCGAAGTCTTTCCATACCACGACGGCCATAAGAAGGGCTATATGACTCCAAACCAGGGGGGCCGTTAAGGGAGGTTAAAGGACCTCAGTGAGCTGAGACCGTCAAACTCAGTTGTTGGGGGGTTCCAATTCATCAGTTGAGGGCACCGAAGGACCGAAATTCCCAGAAGGGCGCTTTGGGTTAGGAGTAGGGGTGTTTCCAGGCCCAGGGGAAGGAATTAGGGGAACAGGAGTATGAGCGGGGGCCCGAGTAACAAAAACATGGAGCGCCGGGAAAACGTCGACAGCCAGCCCACTACGGGGGGTCAAATGTGGATGTGGGGGGGTTGCCCTCAGTGAAAAGACTGACCGGTTAAGACTAATAGTAGGACTAATGCAACAAAAAGGGGGGGCTGAGAGAAGGAGAAAAAAAGGAAAGCCGAGGAGTAGTCGAAACGAAAGGTCATCTTCTTGACGCTTTTTCGGGCGAAGCTTCATCATCAGAATTTTCGCTCAACGTGGGCGGAAAAGGACTATAATTGGAACACGGATGCAGGACACATGACGGGGATACCGAACCTCTCGCCATCGCAACAAGCGCGCTGACCTCAACTCTCGTTGGCCCGTGGAACTTCACAAAAAAGGCTACAACAAACATGGGGCTGTCCTTGGTTTCATCCGGGGGGCAACGCCGCAAAAGTGACGCGGAGGCCAAACCAAGATAGAAACTGTCAAATCGGGGTTCACGCCGCCACGCGTGGGGAGGTCGACACACAAGAGAAAGGGAACCTTCCGGCGGGGGTTGTAGGTATCCTTTACCTTTCTGGATGACGCCGCTCGGCGGAGATTTCCTCGAAAGGAGGAAAGAAAAAACAACTACGTCGTTTGTAGGGCCAAAGGTTGGGAAACCCCACGACTCGCTAACTCCTTGGTCACCGCTCATCCGAAAAACTGATGCCCGAGAAAGCGAGAGGATTTACAGGGGAAACCCTCACTTCCTGCGATGACGGGAAGGGGGGAGGAGGCTGGAGGAAGAATAAGACGGCCCATGAGAATCTACATATGTTATTACTACTCCGAAAGAGCAGATCCAAGAAAACCTGGTTCTCCAGCAGACACGATTCTGTCGATTGGGGGCACGACTCGACTGACCGCGTCTTTCGTCCAGAACCGCCGAAGCTTTCAGTCCGCGATCAGAAAAAAACCGTAAGTTATAACGCGCTGCTCGGGGGGGGGAGGATCCGTAAGGAATACTGGCCCGTTAGCTGCCAGGGCTCAGCCGGTGACCAACGAAAAAAGCACATTCTGTAACTTCTCCACGGTCAAACGAGAGAAAAAGGAATAGCAGCGGTTGCCCACTTAGCAACGTCAAAAACACCCACTCGAGCGGTTGGGGTGGGGGGAAAAAAAAACCACCCGACGGGGATATTCCGAATAGGTCACAGTTAAAAAGACAATATAGAGGTCCGAAGGGCGACATCACTGGGCCGAAAAGCGTGATAGCAAATGGTGGCAGCATCGAGGCAGGCAGGGGAGCCGATTTAAAGCTGGCAAACGACTCATTGGAGGGCCGTTGACTAAAAGACTTGAAGTCTGGAGCCGGGAAGCCTCCACAAAGCGTATTATATTTTGGTGCGGATCTCTTAGACTGGGAGGGAATCCTTACCTGGAGGAATGAGAACGCGCTAAAAGTTACCAACGCCTCGCAGGCGCTTAAATCTTGAGCTCTGGAAAAATGGGAAAAGGGGGGGAAAAAATGACCATGAAATCATCTGCAGAAGGATGGAAGAGATCGAGAAAGCCATCTAAAAACCGGGGGGAGGTGGTTATGTAATGGCGTAACCTGTCTGGGAAGCGGGATCTGCAAAAAAAAAAAGAGGGAGAAAAGCAAACTATGAACACTGAACCCAAGCAGGTCGGAAGGGTCCGGGGTCGCAAAATGAACGCCAAGATGGATGCTCCCCCAGCGCGAGGGTTGCCACAAAAAACCAAAGTAGCGCACAAAACCAGATAGGGGTTCGTCACTTTACTGCGAGGGGGTGAATAAAGAGTCATAGGGTTAAAAAACACGGGGTCAAGTCCTAGAAATTTGGCTAGACAAAGGATCTTCAAACTTAAGAGAACCGATTTCTCCGACTTTGGGTCTCAGTCCAATCGCCTACCGCCGTGAACCGTTGCAAAGAATCAACCCTGAAAAAGAAGACATAACCTGGAATTTTTAAAGCAACGCGGGAAGTACCTCAAGGAGCAAAGTTACCTCGTATAAATCTTGCACGACCTAAAAACCAGATTCACAGCATGTTGCCTTATTACCACCTTGAACAAATGGGTGCCCGGACGAGGTAGTGGGGGTCTGTATCTCGACAGAAGAAACCAAGAAAAGCTTACGAGTGGGAGGGGGTGTACATACTGGTTGCAAAGTACCAGAGAGGGAAGCTAGAACAACGACGATCACGAATCCCGCTTAAAAGCCAGGAAAGGTGCGTGACGCCAAGCGATCGCTCTCAGAGACGGGAAGGGAGCAGGGGGAACGAAAAAAGTGGGGCTCGCGCTACAGCAGGGAACAGGAAAAAGTATCGCTCTCCCACCATCAAAGAACTCGGCTAGTTGCATCAGTGATGTGGAGGCAGCGAGATGGGAAGCTTCAGGCACTCAGGACGCCCCCACACGGGGGGTCAAGCAGAAAAGCTGATGCATATGACGCAAAGCGAATTGAAGTTCTGCGACTAAAAACGGGGTAACGGGAAAAAGACCGAGTGCGACTTTCCCGACCAAAGCAAAACAGGATTCTCGGCACCGTATGGGGCGTTAGGGGCCGTTGCGCTCTGGAGAAAAATCAGGAACTTGACCTGACGCTGGTCAGGCGGGGGAGGGGAAAAAGAAGGCCAAAGGCTACGCTCATCGCTGAGATAGGTGGGCGCTTATCACCTGCCGTCAATGAGTGTCGACCAGTGCTGGCGAGACGGATTTGCCAGAGAAAAAACCGGGGGGGCTCGGAGGGGTGGAATGTGGCCCAAAGCCGATTCAACGCTGCTAGAGGAGGGAGACTAGGGTGGGACAGGCCGATTCGAAAATGGTACAATCCGGGTGCGTAGCGATCAGCAGAACGCCGTAAAGAGGGGGTTAGGAAAGAAAAGGGGAGAAAAGTGGCGAGTGCTAATCTCCTCAACAAAACGGAGGAGGAATAGGATCATTGGGGACAAAAAAAGCTGACTTGACGCCGTACTCAGGGGAAACCGCTTTCGCGGGCCTCTGTAGAGATGTGTTGGCTTGTGGGGAATCTGCATGTTAACTAAAAAGGTCCTGACCTCTCCTTGCGGAAGAGAGCACAGCAGTCCGGCCTACGCAAAAGGGGGGACTCCGCGGTTAATGAGCGTCTTGCTACATCCCTGTGGCATGTCAGAATTCACTGGGCATACACGCCGAAAAGAGCCAAATGGCTAAGCAGAAAAAAGATCAAAGAGAAGCGGGCGGGGAGGCTTCAGGAAATTGGATACAGGGGAGAAAGAAAAATCGAGCCTTCAAGGGGCTCTGAAATAGTAAGGGGGGAGAAGGTACGAGCGAGGAAGATAAAGAGGAGTATGACGGCTAGACTCAAAGGCCGTGATTATCGTGGACGTATAAAAAAAATCGTAAAAGTATGGTACGCTCGATGGACCGAAAAAGACAGGAGTAAACGTACCAAAAAAGGTCTCGGGGGGGAAAACAATGGTGGGTGAGCAGAGGTTTCTAAAGAACTCCATCAATGAAAAGCACTATTGCGAAAAATTCCCAGGATAGGAAAAAAGTTGGTCATCACGAGCGAAGAGATCGGACCCTGCTCCAATCTCTAAGACAATAGTTGGCTGGTAGCAAACACGAGGCAACGCGAGGGGGAGGGAAGGGTGTCAGTCCGTCATGGAGACTCAAGCTTGGGAAAAGGAGAGTCTGGCTATATCAGGGACTAGGTCCGTGGCAGGGGCAATCCCACAAAAGACGACCCTCGGAAATCTGGTAACCTTCTAACCATCTTACTTAGTGTAGGCAGGGATTTAAGCACACCCTCTAACGTGCGGAGAAATCGATCACGTCGCTTTGCGGGGAAGACCTAGGACGAGGGGGGCACATTACTCAAATGGGGATAAGGCGGACAGTCTCATGCATAGGGTGCGGAAGCCAACCTCTTCTGGGTGGAAAAACGCCTTGCGTTGGAAGGGGACGGGGGTTAGAAACAATGCAACCTTGGATAGGTTAGACGCACAAGGCGGTGAAGATGTCGCAGAGGGAAGAGGGAAAAACCGTCAATGGAGAAGGACTCAGGCCGCCTATGGTGAATATACAGGGTACCAAGGGCGACCGGAATTTCAAAGACCGACTCGCGATCATCTAGCGAAAAGCCAGGGGGGGGGGAAACCATTCAGCTATTTGGGTTGGGGAGGTATATGAAAGGAAGAATCTGGGAATGGAACGGGCGGGACAAACGAAGGTATGTTTTCATTGGGCGTCATAAAAATAAGCAGAGTATAGTGTTGTAAAAATGAGATCTCCCGCTTGCAAAGCCAGCAACGGGGTACAGAAACCAAAAACAACGGGAAAGAACAAAAAAATCCTTCGCAGCACTTCGCGTCCTATCGCTTTGGGAACCTGGAAATGGGGGATGATGGGGCAGCGGATAGGATAAGCGAGATTTTAAGACCTTAATTTAGGGAGAGAGTAGTGTAATAACCAAGCAAGTAACATTACCGGCTCAAAGCGGAGGGTGGTCTGCATAGGGGAAGGACATCGCGAGGAAGTCTCATCGAACAAATAGATAAACCGCAGGTTAAAAAGGAAAACAACACAAATAATCATAGGTTGCTTGACAAAAAAAAGGAAAACATGGGGATCGTCAATGACTCACTTGATCTGAACTTTACTGGTCCTGAAGGCATCTACTTACTTGAACATGGGGGGGGGGAAAGGAAAAAAGTCATGATATCTCCTCCTAAGATACTCTGGGAGGGCTCTTGCAATTACATTTCTTCTCAATCTCCGATAAACAGCGTTCGTGAAAAAAAAAAAAACAACTCGAAGAGTCAGGGGGGAGCGGGTTGCCTCTAAGGTTGGGGTTGATAGGACGAAGACGCTGCTCAGTAGGTTGGTGGGACTAAAAGCTGATACATTGGCGAAACATCAATACCGTGCTGGCGTCGCCAAAACGGGAATCAGACGCAAGTACGGGGGCAAAAAAGCAGGTGGGAAAGGGCGGATTGAGGTCGGAGGAATGGAATTTCGCAGGCTGAAAATCCGCCGCAAAATTTCATACTGGAGGGTTGCAAATCAGCGGCTTTCTGCGAAGAGCTCCTAAGTTGGGGAAATCCGGAGGCGCGGTAATGAGCCGAGCGTCTGGGAGAGCAAGCTCAAGCAATGGATAAAAAAAGGAACCCTCAAAAGTGGAAAATTGAAACCGGAACAAAGGGGACAGCGAAAAATAAAAACTTGGCGCTCGGTTCCCCGCACATACCTGGATTACGTGGTAAAAAAAAAAAAGCGTATAACGGCTTAGGAAGGCCTGCGCGAGCGTGAAGAGCAAGGGATACGTCAGGGGGGGGCGGTACAATAAGATCGGCCAACACGACGTATTCGGATTGTCGGAACATCCGGGGAATCTGGAAAAAAAAAAGGCCTTCCTGAACAGAGCGAAACTCCAACAATGGGGAAATGCTAGTGTGCCACAAACCTCGTAAAAATGGGAGTCAGGGTGGAATAAAGCCGCTAAGCGCAGGACGCATGTAGACCTTAAAGATCCGTAGTTGGAGTGCCTCTATAGCAGAGGTGGGGATTTCCGAGGATGAACAGGGGACGAGTCGCCCCACGCTCTGTTTGTGGGATGGGGGGGGGATTCCCCGAATTGGGGGAAGGATCTCGGGGGGGGAAAGTCAATACTAGTCCTTGTGGTGTGGCATACCCCAGAAAGCCGCGGGGCCTCAGGGGGAGAACCGCACACAGCCTTAAAACCAATGTATTATGTATATATGAGCCTCCCCGTCGAATTTAAACAATAAGAGGGACCGCACGGAAGAGGGGGGAAACGGGAAGTTTCTATACCTTATCTCCTCAACAAAATTCAAAAAAGAGAGGAGACTGAATGGGAGGTCTCGATAATGAAGACGGAAGGTAAGCTTCACTTTACACTTGGGGATAGGGACTTCCTCATCCTACAAACATTTCAGTTGAAAAGCGGGGGATTAGGGAAGGACCATGGACATTCGATGGCTGGGGGGGGGAGTATGGATCTCTCTCATCGCACATTACTTTGAAAAAAAAAAATTTGCTGGGAACGGGGGGGGGCCAAATACCGAAAAAGATCCTGGGGGAGGGGGGGAAAAGATCCTTGTTGCCAAGGGTCGCCCACACACTTGACCGCCAACCAAAACTTAAGAATAGAGGGGGGAAGGGGCACCTGGTGATTGTAGTACTAAAGGACTTGGGGCGGGCCCAGCGGTCAAATAACTGGTTGGGGGGGGTACACGCTCGGACAAGTGGGGTATTCCCCCGATCATTCCTATCTCACGAACGTCTGGGGGGAGGCGCAGGGGGGTTGGCCCGAAAGGGGAAACTGAGCTGGAAAGATTTTCCATGCCGTCAGGAAGGGGACTGAGAGGGGCCATCTATGGTGCTGTGAAAAAGGCTTAACTCGAAAAAAAAAAAAGGGGCCCTATACTTTTTTGCGTAAAACTTCTTGTCAGTATCTACCAGGAGTTGGAGGGGAGCTCTCCTAAAGAAGGAAAGGACTAAGGGAAATTAACGAAACCATAGCTTCCCACTCCTATTAGTGGGCAGTTTACCCTTGACCGCGTGCGTAAATACGGGAAGCCTCCTAAGACACCAGCACCCAAAAACACCAGGATCAGCTGACCATACATTTCCTAGGCGGAACAGTAGCCAGTGATATGAACGTTAAGGGAACTTGGTCGGCTTGCACTACATCCTCGGCTCTTATAGAGAAAAAATTACATAATCTCTATCCATACGAGAGTCAATATTGTTATAGTGTCAACCGCTTCCTTCCATCCGCGCACTGCGATCGTGTTTTAGCAAAACTACCAACGGCGCCCAGGAGATTCACTAGAGCACCTGGCCCGACGAGATCGAGAAGCGCGATCACTTAAAGGGACTGGGAGGGAGGAAATGGGAAAAGAGGAGAAAAGCGACCCTAGCCGCTGAAGTGTCCTCACCGCCTGCACAGTTCTAAAGGGCGAAAATTGGGGGCGGGGATTGGAGTGGAAAGAGAAAACGGGTCTAATTGTCGCGGACGACTTATACGGCCGCGGGACGAAGTAGTCGACAAAAGTCTCGGAGGGGGAGCCATGGGTGGAATGGTTGGTCAGATGCGCCCGACTCGCGAAAGGGACGAGTAAAAAGCCGCGCTGCCCAAAGAAAAAATCTAGGAAGGTACAAGGGGGGGGGCACGTCGAAGGCACGTAGACGTCATCATGCATCCGAGGAGGGTAGTTCGAGGTTTTTGCTAATGGCGTATGGGGGGGGAAAATAGATGGGGGAAGGAAACCGGGGAACCGAGTAGAAAAAGGAGTTTGCACTATTAGCACCTTAACAATCGAGGGAGGGAAAGTTCGACGCGTGGGTCATGAAAAATGCTGAGGAGAGCTGAGATGACACGATAACAAAAGCTCGGGGGAATTTTTGCCACCACAACCGGCTAAGTGGGGGACCGCCTCGTAGTAATCTGGAGTGGCTCGACACGTTGAAGGAAACGAGGGGGGGCCGGGACGTGTGGAAGCACACTGCGCCTCGTACTGATAGCCTCTGCAACCTTCGAGGCGAAGAGCATCAAAAGGTGGTGTTCGAGGCAATTCAATCACGCAAGGTGACGGTTGCGAACACCTAAAAAACAAAGAGGAGCGGGAAGAAAAACCCCGCGGGGGCACCACGAGCGCGACGCACTTCCTGGCGATAGACGTGGAGCCGTCAGGGGAAGGAAAAATAAGCGAATCCCAAAAGGGAAAGTGACGATCGAGGTTCCGCGTACGATCGCGTGGGACCCCTACGACGAAAAAAAAAGGGGGCTGGGGGGTTTGGCGAGCGGGGAAAATTAATTGGAGGGGATGAGGACGAATTTGTCTCTCCCACTTCACTCTCGCCTCGCGAAAATGCGAATGCACGTCCAGAGTAGACAGTTAAGTGACCCAAGGAAAAAGAAAGAACTGAGGGGGCAGATGTTTAATTGGACGAACAGAAAGCGCCCCGTATTAGCTGGGGGAGGGCGACGATATATGGGCTCTTTCTGGGATAAAAGGAATCGGCTCATGCGTAAGGGGAGGGAAATTGGTGAGGACGGGCATGCGAATGGATCCTTCTGACACATCACAACCCCCAAGGGGGAAAGAAGAACTGGGAGGAGATGCTACAATTAATAGGAGGATTCGGAAACGTCTATCTCTCATGGCAAGAATGGCCCCGAAAAGGTCGATACAAGTAGAATATCTTGCAATGTAGCAGGAAGGAATTCGAATCATACCGGTAAGCCGGCCGGACTCATTGAAGGAAATTCTTCGGTTGCGTGCGTTTTGAGGGGGGAATGCAATGCCGACTGTCGAGATACGATGGGAAAAAAACAAGGAGAAAATGAAAAAGGAAAAGGCGAGAAAATGCGGCAGGGATGAACTAGAAGGGAAAGGGAGCCTGGAGATCCCCGGGCAATAAAAACGGCGTGAGGCCGATAGCAGCCCTGCTGACGAGCGCGAAAAGGGAAAACCGATCGAAAAGAGCCGCATGAGCGAGGAGACAGCGGCGCGAAACGGACTTCACGAAGGCTTGTTGTATACGGATGAAGCGATTACACTGTAATCCTCTCTCACACAAGGAGTGTGAGGAGAGCGACGGCGCCAACTACAAAAAGAAAAAAAAGAGGGGTCGCGAAAGGGGGGATCTCTCGGAAGGGGCATTGCTTCTTCGGGAAAAAAGATCCTACCAATCGGACTCGCTCCATGCGGGTTCTGGGCCTTACAAAACGTCTCTACAAAGAAAAAAAAGGTAAATACGAAGGGAATTCTTCTGCCAATGGCGACCTCGCGCGGGGGGCGGCAATTATAGTGCTCTAGACTGGGGAGGAGAAACTAGCGTGCGCGGGGCTCGCATGCATTCAAGGTTAAAGCGCCCTCATCCAGCTCAGCTTGAAAGAGGGAAATGGGTCCGGAGAACCAGGGACTAAACTCATACGCATGAGACCTGCCGGGAAGCTGTAGGAGAGGAGAAAGCCGGTGTATTTCTGTACGGGATCGGAGGAGAGTAAAGTTATCGAGTGGGGGACAGAACAGATGAGGGATTTGAGGAATAGGAAGAAAGTGGAGTGGAGAGGTCCAAACAGTGGGTGCGTTGCCTAGAGTTGTGCGAGAGAAGAAGCGGCATGCAAAAGAAACAGACCACTTACAGGGGGGAAAAAAGAGGAGAAAAGCGAAGCGGTGGGGGGTTTCAGCAAAAAAGAAAAGCAGAACCTGCGGCTTGCATAAGAACTTCGGCTGGGTTCCAAACCAACTCAAAAGGTCTGAGCAGCCGCGGAGGGAGTGGGTAAATGCACCCGTCATGTGGGGGAGCACGTGAAAGAGAACTTGGGCGCGATATTGTAGATTTTTGTTATATTGGGTCGAAGAGCAAAGCCACGTCCCGACCCGCAGTGCAACGGGAAAAGAAACAAAAATTCGCTTAAGTGTTTAGAGAAAGATCGTCCATTCGGATCAGAACATCGGTGTCAAGAACAACGATTGGGGGGCGATGTGTTTGCTAAAAGGGAAGGACGCTGGGACAAATCCGGTGGAAACGTCCTTTCGTGGCGCTTGGTACCGGCGTAAAGAAGTGCCGGATTGGTGAAGGGGAGGCTACTTGGCGCGGAGGAGGGTCCATGACGGAGCCTATCGGAATTCGTGGCAGGCGCCGACGAACGAGGGTCGAGGCAAAATCAAATCGAATAAGAGCCAGTGTGCTCAGAAACACGTCTCCAGGAACCGTGAGGAAGGGGGGAAGAAAAAAGAAAAGCCTCGCTCGCGGCACCATTTCGTACTGGTTGGGGGGGGGGGCAAGAACAAAAGTCCCCTCTGTGGAGGCGACC
>Ga0179591_1274825_pt1 | contig 15020 bp, 20 predicted proteins | sample CZOMad2_1_08_16f_FD_182891 | JGI IMG/M metagenome (GOLD analysis project Ga0179591, IMG submission 182891) | Vadose zone soil fungal communities from Angelo Coast Range Reserve, California, USA - CZOMad2_1_08_16fungal (PacBio error correction) | ecosystem: Environmental > Terrestrial > Soil >...
AGGAAAAAGAACACGAAAAGGGTTAAAAAGGATTCCTAAGCACCAACAAGTCCGACCCTGGTGGTCATGGCCTCGAGCGCATTTTTCTTCTCCTCACCTAAATTCAACCACGGGACGAACAAACAACAATCTAAAAAAGAGAAGAAAGGGATAGAAGGGGGCCCTCAAACCAGGGGAGTGGGGTAGCCTGCCAAACCTTGTGAGAACCAGACACTACTTCAGAAGCGACCACCAATCATCATGGTTAGAATTGGATAGAGAAGGGAAAAAAAGGGGGGAAAAAGAACTCGAAAAGGGAACGATGGGAATAGTTGAATGGGGGAACACGCGCAATCCAGTGGAAAGAAAAGGGCTGTACACATTGGAGAGCGGTGGTCCCGGGAAGGGGAAAAAAAGAGGGGACCCTAGACGAATAAGGGGGAGGAGTAGCTTGGCAGGTTTAACAAGGCGCAAGAGAGCCAGGCCTTCCCAACGCTGACCTAGAGTCGATGCAAAAAAAACGGGATATTCGGTGAAGGAAAGACAAGAAGAAAAACGCAGCACAAGAAGAGAATGGTGTCGGCTTAGAAGTCCGCCCAGCAAGCTGGAAATAGACGTGAAAATAAAGAAGGGGAGGGGCGGAAAAAACCCCAGAAGGCAAATCAGGATGAAAGGGAAGAACACGAAAGAGCAAGGGCCAAGAAACAAGCAAAAACAGAAGTTCGCGGAAAGAAAAAAAAAGTCAAAAAGGCGGGCTTAACCACAAAAACCGATTGGGATAGGGAAAAACAGAAGATTGGATAAAAAAGGGGAAGGGGGGGGGGGAAAGAAACATACTCGTTCTCCGTAAAGTTGCGGGTGAAACTTCCCCACGGGAAGTTGGGGGGAGATGCAAAAAATGGGGAAAAAAGGCTCAAATCCGGCAAAAAAACGCATGGGAGACCAGCGATTGGGGTGAACTCCAGTAGGATTAGTATTGCATCAAGAATGGGTTCCACAAAAAAACTCAAAAATATGAAAAACCACCAAGCCAGAAAGCTCAGCAATACTTCCGGGAAAGACTGTTAAGGAAAAATGGGAGGGGGGGGGTCGGAAACCTTTGGCAAAAAAAAAAAAGGGGGGGGATCAAAACATATGGAGATGGAAAGAAAAAGGGAGGGACAGAGCAGGAATTCACAACGCCACAAATGGGCAGCTGCCTTAAAACCGTTAAAGGAAACGGTTATGTACCCAGGTTTCAAAAAAGACTCTGGAAAGGGGGAAGACGCAATGAGGACGTGCAGCAATGGGGGGTACTTCCGCAACGCACGATAGGGCAAAACGGGGGGGCAGAAAGGTCCAGAAAAAGTTGGAGGTGGGAATTTGCCTAAGGAAAAGACGTTTTCACGGTATTGGGTTACGAAAGAGTGGGGGATGCTACGCGCAGAAAGGACGCGCTTAAAAGTAGGAAAAAAAAGGAAAGAACGGTGCATCACCCCACAGGGAACGTCCGCGAGATAAGGCTAGGGGGAAACAGGGAAGAAGGAATGGGGTCCATTCCCACGAGTCCGGTGCATGCTATCATTTCAACACAAAAAGTGGGGGGGGGAGGGGAGACGTGTTCAGGTAAAAGGAAAAGGAAAAAAAAGTTGACTGAAACGCCCCGCTTCCGCCTGCTATCCGTGAAGAAGGTCGTGCAAGTGGGGGGAAATTGGAGGGAACGAACAGCTCAGGGGGGAAAGGCTTAGGGCGCAGTTTTTGCTGTTGGATGAGGGGGGGGGGGTGGCCTAGGGGAGATCGTCGAATCCGGTGACTAGAAAAAAAAGACATCAAGCCTTGGGCAGGTCAAGAAAAAAAAAAGGACGAGCCCAGAAAAGGGAATCAGCGGGTTGACGTACGCCAAAAAAAAAGGGTTTGGTGGATGAAAAAGTCTCACCAAAAAAATGGGGGAGGGAAGGGGGGGCAAAAAGAAGGGGCAACGTACCCTTGGAAAGTGTTTTGGGTCAAAAAATCCTTCCATTGACAACCGCAGGGGGGGAGGGGGCACACTTTCACTGGGAGCCCGGGGTAAAAAGGGGGACAATGGTGTCAAACAATGCCAAGCTATTTGCCGCCAACCGAACCTCAAAGGGGACGCAATGTCGCTGGCGAAAAAAGGAAAAGTCGAAACCTTCAGGAGGTCCATCACCCCGCTTCTCCTAAAAAAGAAAAGGACTCGGGGGCCACAGGGGAGACCGGGAATGGTGGGAAATTTATATCTCCACAGAAAAAAAAGGGGGAGTGAGATAAACTAAACAAGAACATAACCGGCACGGACAGGGAAGATTTCAAGGAGGCGACATGAAGGGAGGCAGAGGTCGCATTTGTTGGGCAAAGCGACAGGGGGGAGGTAAATTCTAGGGGGTCGGAACCTCGCAAGCAAGAAAAAAGGGGACCATTCAGACGTAAACAAAGCGGGGTAACTGGACAGGGTGGGGGACGCTCGAAGGACGCGGCCTGACCAACACAAGGGAAAAAACGGGTCCCGCGGTAAGGAAAGAAAAAACTTGGCGCGCGAACCGAAATCACCACCAGTCTGGCGGGATATCCAAAAAAAAAAAGATAGCATCGGGGGCTATTGAGGACGCCAAAGGGGACGGGCCCATCAAGAAGGAGACGAATAGCGCCAACAACAACTCCAGCCAACAAGTTACCGAACACTAAAAAAAAAGGAATTGGAGGGAAACGGGGACAAAAAAACATTCAAACGGAGGACAAAGGCGGAAACCCCGGTTTGCACCTAAGAGGGGGAATGCCAACATTCAGACCTTTTGGGTGGAGAAAGCCAAAAAAAAAGGCCAGTCATGAAAAAAAACTGGTTTTCAAAACTGGGGGGAAAAAAAGGGACAGGTGAAAGGGGGGAAGTAGAAAATTATACGAGAGCTGCCGGCAAGAGGCTGGAAACCCCAACTCGGGGGGTTTTTTGTTGCTAATACTCAAAGACGGGGAAAAAGAAAGGGGAGGGAACTGTTTCCCAAATAAGGGAAAATGCGGGGATGGTTATCGACAACTCCCACCAGAAGGAACGGGGTAAGACAAATTTGGGGGAAAAAGGAACAAAAGAGAGCAGTGGCTGTAGAACCGAATGATCCGCGGAACAGAAAGAAAAGTGAAGGCAGAGTCAGGCCACATACAATCAACCGTCCTTTTAACGGGTGCAGGAAGTGGTCAAACCTTTCTTTAATCCTCGAGAGAGGGGAAAGAAGAAAGCCCCCTACAGATAAGTCGGGGGGGTGACACGAAGACCCCACATCAAACAAGCATTCAAGATGATGGTTTCGATCCTAGGGAGGGAGAACATTTCCGCAGGTAGGGAGCGGGACTGCTTCCTACCTAATAGAGGAATAAAAAAGATCTTGTAACCATCCCAGGAGTCTGCCGGAGGTTGAAGGTGGGGGAAAAATGGGAGAAAAAAAACAAAGGACTCCGAAGAGGCACGAAAGAAAGATTCCTTCCCGTCAGGGGAAAAAATCCCTGATCGCTCGCTCGCGGGGTTGGAAGAGCAAGGACGTTGCAGCGAGTAAGTCAAAGTGAAAGGGAAAGAAGAAGCGTGCTGCCTGAGGAGGGGTCCTCCGGAATCCCCTGAAATGGCGCAACTTGGGCCGACCGCGTGATGGGCAAAAAGGAGGAACAGCAGGTTTACGAAGGGGAGGGAGCAAAACCAAAAACAACGTTCAGAGGGGCATGATCCAATGGGGGGAGGACAGAGGGGGGGTACCCTCACGATAGGCAAAAGAGGGGAGACGAGGAGCGTGGGGAAGCCTCTGAGAAAAAAGGAAAAGCAGACGAAGATCGGAAAAAAAAAAGACGAAGATAAAAGCGAACAAACCGTGTACTTGGTCGAAAACCGCATCCGCCGGGAAAGAGCGTAGGGGTGTAAATTGAGGTTAGGGGGAGGGAACTCACGGAATTGAAAAATGTCGAAGAAAATCAGCACCCTGGTTCTGGAAGTAGGGGGACTCATGCCTCTCGCGGTTCACTGGTGATTCACCAAGTGGACCGAGGGGGGGAAAAAACATCGCTTGGACAGAACGATATCTGAGTGGGAGGAAAAGGGGGAAAAAAAAAATTTGCTCCCAGGGGGTCAGGCCAAAGAACGGGGTGAGTGAAAGAGGAGAAACGAAAAATGCACAGAACTCTGGACCAAGGTGTGAGCGCAGGACGAAAAAAAGTCACAGGACATTCCAAAGTGCGTGGATAAGACGCTGAAAAAAAAAAAAACGGAGAGGCGAAAAGATGGTAAGAAAAAACACCAAGGAGGAGCGAGTGCCAAAACCTATGGTAGGGGCCCTGAGTCGGAAAAGGGGTTTCGGGGGGGGAAAAAAAAGGAAAGGCACCTAAAGCGACGAGAAAAAAAAAAAGGAGGGCGAAACATCCGGGAAGAATAATAGTCCAAAATCGCAGTCATCACAAAAGCCGCAATGTCAGCCGCCCACGCGGGGTGGGGAGAAAAAAACTCAACATGGCGCGAAAAAGAAAACGCTCCCATGGTGGGGAGAATGGGATCGATCGACGCAAACCGAATTAGTTAAGGGGAAAGCTTCACAAACTAAAAAAAGGGGGGAAGAAAGATCACCGAAAGCGCGACATGGGGCGGCGGTGCTTTACCAGGGGAGGAAGCGGGGGTGGGGAAGCGGTCATCCGGTGGTGTGAAGAGGGAGGGGGGGGGTTTGCTTCCGGGGAGAAGAGAGATCCGCTCCAAACCTCATCCAAACGAAAATCGATCCAGGGGATAGAGGGAAGGGAAAGGCTCAGACAGGAAAAGACGGGTACCAAAGACAGAAATGGGAAAGGGGTTAATTACTAGAAGTCGGCAAACAAATCCTCCGCGACTGGCAAAGACGAGGGGGGCGACGAAACACAAACAGGAGGCAAAAGGGGGGGGAAAAAAAAAACATCAAGCAACGCCCGGGGTCATCGCCCGAAAAGTTGGTCAAGGAAGAGGTCTCCCTCAAAACTATGAGATCAAAGTGCACTAAATTTCTGGCAAGATAACAGACTTACACAGAGACGAGGTTACGTAGTGTGGGGAACGTGAGCACTTTTGTATATTGCTGGGGCAGCATTTGGGACCCACACAAGGGCAGAGAAAAAACAAAAGAAAAAAATCATGTAAAGATGGGGGGGGTTGGGAAAAGTCTATAGATTCCTGGAGGCAGGCCCCGACCAGAGATCAAAGAACGCCCAGGAGACTACAAAAAAAAAACTACGGGCGAAAAACAACAGAGGGGGGAAATTGGAAGGGTCTTGTCACCACTAAACTGGGAAGGAAAAAGGAAAAATGAGAGGTCTGAATGAAGATTTCTCCTAGGGGAAAGGGAGGGAAAAAGGACCGCGCGGAAACCGTTGAAAAAAAAAAACGGGGGAAAAGGGTCAAGGAGTTGTGGCAAAAAACAACATTCTGCCGTCTAAGCGGGGGAAGAAGGGAAAAAAAAAAAAAAGACTAGCCAAGGAAGAGCTTTCACCGATGCCTGAGAGGAGCATAAGAAAAAATAAGACCCATAAACAGGGACATTGGTCAGGGGTGAGTGAAATCGACCGCAAAGGAAAGAGTTGGGAAAAAACTTGTGGAAACCGCGGGTACAGGGACCGGCATCGGCGGCGAAAAACTCTAAGGGTAGAAAAAAAAAAAACATAAAGGAAGGTTGGATCATGTAACTGGCAAAAAAAAAAAGCAAATGAAAAAATAGGAGTCGGACTGGGAAAGGGGGGGGGGGGGACCCAGCACACCAAGCTTCGGTCAGATGGCAACGATCATGGTACCCCACAGTTGTCAAAACGAGGGGCCAAAATTTGTTGCAGGGAGCTACCAGGGGAAAAAAAAAAAAAAGGACCGTAGGAGTGTCAGAAGTAGGGCGTGGGGGGGGGGCGTTTCTGAAATGGCCGTTGTGGAAAAAGTCTCGCCCTAAAGACGGGGGTAAAAAGGGAACGTTTAAGTTTAGCTTGGGGGGGGGGGGGAAAAAAAAAAAAAAAATGGATATCCGGGGCAGGCGAAAAATGACATCACACGTTGCCTGTCAAACGCCACGTAAACAAAAAGCAGAACCAAGGTGAAAAAAGGTGTAGTGAAACGAGCCCCAGCAAGGGGGGGGGGTTTGAGGGGGAAAGGAATCTGCGTCCAATGCTGTGTCGTAGGTCCCCATCCCCACAAGGGAAAAGACCACGTCTGGCCAAAAACGCACAAAGCGGGGACCAGCAAGGAAAAGGGACCCCCCAAACCAGTGGGGGTACACCACGCTTGGTACTATAAGATGTTTCAAGGCTTAGGGGAAAAATCCCCAAAGTAGAAAAACGCCGCCAAAAATGTTACAGACTAGAAAGGGTGGGGACATTTCTAATCCAATCAAGGAAAAGGGACAGGGAGGGACAGGTAGATGGGGGGGATATTATAATCTAAAGATCAACCAAAAAAAAAAAAACAATGGTGGTTTTTTGGGGTAAAAGGGGGGGAAAAAGTGATATCTACCACCTGACACCGGAGAAAACCGTTGTCACGAGCGATCCAAAAGATTTCTCTGTGTATGGAAGGAAGGAACGTTTTTGCACAAAATTCTCAAAAAAAACGGAAAGGGGGGGGGGCCGCGAAAAATTGCTTGGAAATGGAGTGGGGGGTTCAACGCATCATTAAAAAAAATGACCCCCTTCGGTTCAGTGCACCATCAAAGGGGAAGGGAGGGACCGACGTCGGCGGGGCGCGGAAAAAAAAATGACAGAACCAGTGGGGGAAAGGCAATGGGGGGAAAATAAAGACAGCCACACTTGGCCAGCCAAAGGACCCGTGGCAAACCAATTTGGGAGGAGGCCTCCACGCAGAATAGCGCACAGGAAAGGGGAATTGGAGGGGGAGCAACTGCGTTGTCAACGCGAAAAGGAGACGAGGCAGATCGCCAACACATCACAACAAAAACAGAAAAATCGGAAGGCCCAACGACAGAAAGAGCAAACAAGCCTACAGTCACGGAACGACGGGCGGTTTCCTCAAAAACAGCCTTGAAAACTGTGAAAGCAAGCAATGGGGGGGGAAAAAAGCCATGAAATAGACCATCAACCCGGTGGGGCCGGGGGAAAAGAAGTCCGGGTAGGGGACTAAAAGAGAAATAAAAGCGAAACGCGAGAGCCGGGAAGAGGACCCTGATTCGCCCCGGGAGGAATTTTTTTGTCGAATCTGAACGCAGAAAAAGAAAAACCCAAGCCCGTGTTAAAGGTTGAAACGCCAAAGGGGGGGAGGTCAAAACTCCCACCCGAATGGCCAACGGTATTGTTCATGCGGGGCCCCTTCGCAGTGGGGAGAGCATATCCAAACGATTGCTTCTCTCTGGCCAGGGAAAAGGGAAAGAGCAGTCTGCTCGACAACGTCAGGGGGAAAGGTTGGGGCAGGCGCTGGGGGGCAAACCTTGCAGGAAATCCTGCGATGCGAAATCAATAAACTTCCAAGAAAAAAGAGTCTCTGATCGAAAAAAGGGGAAAAAAAGGGGAACGAGCAAAGGAACGAGTAAAATGGTTGCGCCAAACAAGGGAAAGGCCCGGGAGCCGGGTGCTGGCTTAATCCTGAAAACAAGAACGTTCAAAAATGAGGAAAAAGGAAAAAAATGTCTACAGGTCGAAGGGCCAACGCAAAGAGATGGAAACCCAGGAAAAGGGAAACATGGAGAATTTTTTTTGGGGTGGGCCAACAGGAGGCAGAATCTAACCACCAGTACTCCTAAACCGAAAAAAAAAAAAAGTAGCATGGAGGATTCGAAAGGGACGAAAAAAAGAGGGGGGGCCTCGCCATCGGAATTTTCAACGGCCCTACTTCCCTTTTGAGGAAGAAAGGAAGAAACTTCAACTTTGCACAAAAAGAGGGAACGGGGGGAAAAAGGTGTGAACAAACGACGGGGTGGTAGAGGAAAGGGCGTTTGGACAGCCCTAAGGCATTTGCGTGGGCGTTCAGCAAAAAGGCGAGGGGAATGTTGCGAAACTTGAATCGACCATCAGGGGGTTGACAAATCTTGGGGGAAGACGCGGATGGAAAAGATCACCTCACCGATTACCGGGCTCGATAAAGAGCGTGGGAAGGACCCAGGGACGAGCAACAATCCTGGAAAGTAACCAAAAACTAAGCCCAACTAGAAGAAAAAGAAAGGAGAGATTAACGAGAAAAAGAGATTGACACCCCTGAGACAAAAAAGAAGAGCCAACGCGGGGGGAACGTATGATTCTGAATGAAAAAGAACGCACGGAAAGCGAAAAGGGGCATCGACCAATAAAAAAAAAGGGGGGGGGGAAGTGGGAGTGCACTGGAGCGCAAAGGAAAGCTCAGGTCTGGTGATCACCAGGGGGGGAAGGCTGCATCCCAACGGGGGAGGACCGCCGAGATACGTATGGAGGGGGGAAAAAAAGAGACCGCCGGGGGGGGGAAGGGCGTCTGGTGAAAGGTAGGAAAAAAAATGGGGGCCGACTCACACCAAGAATAGGTAGCATGGGGGCGATCCTGAAAGGACGTGTGGGCAGGGGGGGTATACCATCGAGGAAACAACCAACAGGGAAGGAAGAGAGAATGGTACCACAATTCAGGATAAGAGAATCAGGCCCTCGAGTCGACCAAAGGGGTTTGAGGCAGAACTCAAGCCCGGAACACCAAACTGAATCCAGGGGGAATTAATAACTACTATAAGTCGCGGTCCCGACAAGGGAAAATGGGAACCTTGAAAAAAAAAAGTGGTGAATCAAAACAAAAAGAAAAGGGGGGGAACGAAGGTCATGCGAAAAAACAAAACAAACAACACTCAGGAAACCAGGGGGTCGAATGGAGAGGCGAAAGAACCCTCATTAGGGTGGAAAGGGGAAAAGAAACGAATCAAAGAATCAGAATGGTACCAACTACGGTACATGCAGCCTCAGGGCTGCAGGGAAACATGGGAGAATGACATTCGTGGAGATAACTTAAGTTTGAAAAAAGATGGGGACGTTGTCGCCAGAGATCCGAGGGGGGCATTGAACCACGCTCCAAGTAGGTATGCCCCCCGGAAAAGGAAAAGGGAGGGGGAAATTCAAGCAAGAAACGGATAGTGAAGGCAAGGAGAGGAAACATGGTAAGGGCGAGGAAGTCGCAAACCATCCACGAAGACCCAAATGACTAAGGGAAAAGCTCACGGCGGCAAACCAAAGCAAATCAGGAACAAACAAACCGCAGACCGCAGGACCGAAACACAAAACGACGGTCAGGTTTCGGAAGAGAAAAAGGGAAGGGGCGCTCTTACGAATGCCAACCGAGGGGAAGGAAGGGCCCGAATCGGACGACCCAGTTTATCTGGTCAGTCACATAATCGTCGCCGAGAAATGACCGGGGGGGGGGGGGAAAGGGATTTCACCAAAATTCTCAATCACCAAGAAAGGGCACATGGGAGGTGGACACCAATCCAGGTAGGTGAATGGGGGGAACGATAAATCTATATGGGCATGATTGAAGGACCCCCCCGCAGATCAAACACGCACCGCACAAATGAAACAAGAAGGGAGTTGTTACTCAAGAACAGAAGACATAAAAGAACTTTTAGGGGGGACGGACGTACAAAGAAGAAGCAAGATAGAGGGAAAAAGGTTATGTCGGAATTCACGCAAAATTGTTTACCTCATGAAAACCAAAAAACGAGTTTTTCCCAATTGGGGACGAAAATGAGGGGGGGAAGTGAGACTAAAACTTTTTCTGCCTCAAAAGGGGAAGAAAAATGAGGTCGTTGAGCGGGGCGGAAAGAGGGCATCAACGAGAATATCAAAGGGCATTCGTGTGGGGTTGATCAGCACTCAAAATGAAAACCAGTGTTCAGGACCGGAAACTCTGAAAGTCGCTCAGGAGCACAGGGTAGAAAAAAAAAAAAAAACCATCACCCGCAAGGTGCCTATGTCACCGGGCAGGACCAGGCAGCATAAGCGAGACGAAAAAAGGGGAGGGGGGGGGGGAAAAAACCGCCATTCGAGGCCCAACAGCGGGGCGTTTCATGGATGTACCGATTTCTACAACAAAGGGGGCCACTCTGACCTCGGGCAAATTGGGTTGCATTGGTAAGAGAAAATGTGCCAGGAAAAAAAGCCCAGGCAGGACAGTGCGTCCGGTCAGACAAAAATTGCCTTGGGGTGGGTGAGCGGTTCAGGGAAAAAATGACCAGTTGAGAAGTGAGAAAACCCTTCTAAGGTAAGGGGAAGGGGGGGGTGAGCGGTGAGCCGGAGGGAACGCCGACGAGTGGGAAGACGAAGTGAACATCGCCCAGTGGCAAAGGACACGGACCTCTAAAAGGGAAGTCGCCTGCAAAAAAAAAATGGAACGGAGAACGAAGAAAAAAAAGGGTGCTGAAAAGGAAGCGCCAAGGGGGGAAGGTGGAAAATTCCCCCGGTAAACCAAACACCGGAATGGGGGGGGGGAAAAAAAGGGACTTGTCAGGGGGTCAGCGGGAACGGAAAATAAAACGAGGTCCAACCCACTGAAGGAACCAACCACGCTGGGGGAAAGAAGGATCCATTGGTCGCCTGCTAGGTTAAAAAAAACCACTTCAGTTTCAAAGATAAGGTCCCCGCAGGGGGCGGGAGAAAAAAAAGGCGAAAAACGTCATGGAGGGGGGAGAACCGCCTGGAACTCTTGATAAAGGGGACCGAAACGTTCGCACAGGGGGGGGGGGGGTAGCGGGAAATGGAGGGTTGTTGGAATTAGAAAAATTCTCTAGAAAAAAAAAAAAGTCAACACAACGAGGAAAGAGAGATAAGCCAAGAGACCAGGATACCCCTGGGCCACGAGAACGGACTGACAAAAGAAGTGGCAAGGGGGAGGACCGACATGAAACGTTTCAGGATGGAAAGGTCCTGGGCTTCTGATTGGAAGAGGAGGGGGGGGTGATACAGCAAGCAAAGTCTCGTCACACCAGCGTGGAAACGTGCAGGTGTTACCTAGGCTGCCTGGCGGGGGGGGGGGAAAGGGGAAGGAAAACAAACAATGAAGAAAGCAGCGGTGGGGGAGAAGAAAAAAAGGGTGGCGGGCCCTAAGACCAAAGCACCAACAGTGATGTCGTCCCTTACGTCACCCGAGAAAATCATCGGGCAAGGTAAAAAACGTGGCTTACTAAACGGCGAGGAAGAAGCCGCAAACGATCCAGGGCCCAACAACGGGAAAGCAACTCAAAAGGACAATTGCAAGCCTCAACGGCAATGGGGGGGACTTAACCCCAAAAAACAATCACTGAATGAAGGGGAAGGATCAAGGACAGGACGGCCCGGGCACGGTTGGGACATGTCCAACCAGAAGCATGGCTTCAACAGTGGAAAGAGCAGCACCTTTGGGTGGGGGGGACGACATGCTCCGAAAAAAAGACCGAAAGGGGGTGGAATGAAAAATAGTCACAATCAGAATGTCTCGGGCTGCAGGAAAGACCTTTGACGGTAAAAACCTGAGGGGTTTTTGGTCTTCCAGACAGCAGGGAAGGGCATGACCCTCTGGAACCAAAGGACTCCATGGGCAGGCAAGTTTAGTCAAGACGAAAAAACTCCCAAACAACAAAGGGGGAAATAAATATGCACTATCGACAAAGTTGGGGGGGCGGCAACCTTTATTTACAACAGAGGCCCTGTGATACCAAGGGGCAACGAATGCAGGATGAGCAGAGTTAGGGAAAAAAAGGAATCAACCGGGGGACGGTGCCAGCCTTGGACCAAATTTGCGGGTAATACTGCAAACGATCCTAACCGGGACAGAACGTGAAAAAAAAAGACGTCAAGTGATCTGAGGGGAAAAGGGGGGGGGCAGGGGGTAAGAGAAAAACAATCACAAGGGCAGCCACGAAAAGATGTGAATGAATATGGCTGGGATCACCGAAATGGGAGTTGACTGCGGGCCCGCAAAGATCAGGGGGGGCGGCTGCCTAAATGTAGGCACAACAAGAAATGGAACTTGTACATCCCTTCTCACAAACCGGAGGGGAGAAGGGTTGGGGGGGGTGGGCACAGGCTATAATGAGAAACAAATTAAGTTTCACAAAGCAGAAATCCCGCTGATGGCTTAGGGGGAAGTCCGTGTGCTAACAGAGACGAAAAAAACAGGGTTATAGCCTACATCCGGTGAGGCCGCAAGAAAAGCCTTGAGCCTTTCCCGGCCGAACCAGGGAACAGGGGGACGTTGTCTGGTGGGGGGAGGCCCTGCCCAAGGGGAGGGGGATCGCTCCGAGCCGGATTGGGGCGGCAAGCAGGCGATGGGCCCTTCGTCAAATAGAAGTGAGGGTTTAGATCCCTAGCCCAAAAGAAAGGGGGTTCCCGCCCTGGGGAGGGCGGCATTGAGAGAAATCAAAACGATAAAATCACTGGGGAAAAGAGATAGAAATTAAGTCTGGAAGAACCGGCCGAATCTGGGCGAAACTGGAAGCAAGAGCGGGGAAAAAAAAGCGAGATGGGACCCCAACGCAAATTGATCCCATGTCTGACAGCAAGACGCAGGGAAGTGGAGCGCTGGGCACAATTCTTGGGAAGGCAGTTCGGAGGGTTACGAAGTGGGGGGGGTGTGAGTCGCAGACGTAAAATATCAACCAAACTTGGTTACCATGTTATGCGTTGGGCAAAAATGGAACCGCGTCTCCAGGTCTGGACCATAAAAAGGACTGAAAAATGGAAAAAAAGAGGAAACCGCAAAATTCCCGGGAGTGATCGGTTGGGGAGCGGGAACTGTGAATGTTAAGGAGAGAAAAACGACAATGCCGAGGGCACTGACCCATAGGTTAGAAGAAGGGAGTCCTGAAATTTCAAGGGGGGGTTAGAAAATAGAAAAATCAAAAAAAAAAAAACAACCAACGGGGGAGGAGAAAAGAGGAGAGAGGTAATCCACCGAAAACACTAATTTTAAAGGAAAACGCGTCTAAAAGACAACTAGGGGGAAAAAAAAAAGTTTCAGGGGCATTTTGGGGGGGAGACTCATCCTAACATCACACCCAAGAAAAGGCACCAAGATAACCGAGGGGGGAAGCAAAATGAAAAAAAAGGGAATAATAATCAAGACCAATAGCGGGGCTCAACACAGCGATGGGTCAGAACTTGCCCCATGTGATCGAGAAAAAAACTGCGAGCGGCAGGGGACTCGGGACAGCAAACTCCCAAAACAGGGAATGGATCGAGGACGAAGAAAAAAAAAGCAGAACTCGCAAAAAGAGGGGAAAAGGGTTAGAATTCACCGGTGTTACCCCTAACCTCGCTAAAAACGTGGCTCTGTATTCAAGGGGGTCAAAAAGGGGTGAGAAGTTGGGCAGGGCGAAAAAAAAGGAAAAATCGCGAGTAATAGGCTAGTAAACAGCGGCCGGTTTCACGTGCTCACAATATCAGAAGCATCCCACCGGCCCGACTTAAGGGATCCTGTTTTGGGAGGGGATCAGCCAAATAAAGGCGCAAAAAAAAAAAAAAAAGGATAATGCAATGGGACCATGAATGGGCCGGATGATAAGTCTTCAAAACCATGACACTCCGCGGACTGGCACTCGCCAGCAAAAGAAAAAAAAACCAATCGAAAGGATGAGGACGAAAAAATCATGCAGCAAGGCCAGAAACGACAAGAAAAGGAAAGGCGGATAATTTTAAAGGCCTTGCTGCGCCACAATGCGAGCCCAAAAACGAGAGGCTAAGCCCCAAACACACGGATGACCGTAAGTCAACCCAAAAACGAAGGGGAAGGACTGACGGAGGGTGGGCTGGGGAGTGTTATATTGTCGAAAGAGGGGTCCCCCCAAAAAATTGACAATCAAGGGGGGAAAAAACAAGGCAAGGGGGGAAGTTACAGGGCGTTTTGACGAAACAGAGAAGGTTAGGCAGGCCGATCACAACCACCGGCAAAGAAAGACTCCAAAAATGGTCGTACGCAAAAAATCAAAGGGGGGGGAAAAGGTGATGGGGATAGGACGAACCTGGAGAGATCAATGAAAAAAAGGGGGAAAAAAGACCCGAAGAGAAGCGACAGGATTCAGACAAGTTTGCATCGCCTTCACGTGAAACACTAACTGTGTTGGGAGGGTGAAGATTGGGGGCAAACATCTGCCGTCATACGGCAGCTGACGCGGGGAAGGGGGGGCCAAGCAAAGCGGTAGCTGGAAGGAACGTGCGGGACTTCATCACGAAAAGAAAAGATTAACCAATAAAAAATTCGGTGGGAGTAAATCGAGGAACCAAAGAAGGGTCACTTAGTCGGAAACGCGGGGGAAAGGATCCCGATCCAAAGCGGGGAGCCGAGTAGAACACAACCATAACTCCAGGGTGGGGGGCGGAATCCGGTCAAAGACCTGCCGGGGGACAGATAGAGAATGCCAGAGTGCCGGGAAACCATCGGAATTCTGTGTCCAACCAAGGGTCGGTAAGGGGAAAAGGGGAACGGAAAGGGAGGGGAACAAAAGTTGACCATGGGGGGGTTTCAATCCGAAGGCAAGGAACGCCAAAAGTCCCGACATGCGAAAACCTGGATCATCGATCCGTGCCCCTTTTTTGATGGGGGGGTTCCTAACATCGAAAAGGGAGCATAGTAAAAAACGGTCGGTACTTGCCGTGGGGCATGTGTTGAGGGGGGTGTTTTTTGGCGAGGAGGATCGTACGAAGGACTTTGCCAGTGATCGCGTTTGGCGGGACCTTACCAGAGAAATAAATTTCGGAAAAAGCCGGGGCGGTAACGGATCCGGACCAGGCAAAGGGGGGGGAGTGAAAAAGACCAGGTGGTGAAAGTCTTAAGCAAAAAAACCAACCAGCATGGGACAGCAGGGGAAGTGGGGGTTGTCCATCGCCCCAACAAAAGAACCGAGCACCCCACTCAAGTGCAAACGAAAAAAATGGGTACTGAAAGGTGTCAGTTGGACCGGGGGCAACCAAAACTTCAGAGGGGGAATGCCCAAAAACAAAGTTATAAAACAGCCAATGGTCGAGGGCGACAAAATTGAAACAGGAGAAAAAAACGTCATATCCCGATGAAATAAGGGAAGTCTACCTCGTGCAAAAGGGGGTTACGGACCAGGGTGTTGTGGAATAGTAAGAAGCGG
>Ga0179591_1288238_pt1 | contig 15018 bp, 8 predicted proteins | sample CZOMad2_1_08_16f_FD_182891 | JGI IMG/M metagenome (GOLD analysis project Ga0179591, IMG submission 182891) | Vadose zone soil fungal communities from Angelo Coast Range Reserve, California, USA - CZOMad2_1_08_16fungal (PacBio error correction) | ecosystem: Environmental > Terrestrial > Soil >...
CTAAAATCATGGGGGGGAGGTTGGGGGCGCGCTCTGGCTTTTTCGTGGAGGGGGAGGAGGCGGACAAGAGCGGTTGCTGAAACGCAGCAACCTAGAACAGAAACTGGGAGGAGGTCAATCGTCTGCTGCCGGGGCGTGGGAGCAGCAAAAATAAAGTCCGGCTGAGGTCGTCCCTCATTCAAGCGCCGGGGGAAAATAGAAAGTGCGGTACCGAAAAAGGAGACAAAGTTCGATCGCCATAATCGGAATCTCCAGGGAAAAGGGACCGGTTCTGCCAAGGGATCGCGGGCTCCGGGTTCAAACCTTGGTCCCGGAAGGGGGGGCAAATGGGAACAATCAAAGGAAATTAAGCGGTGCTCGGATTGAAAAAAAAAGTTTCATTGTTTCCGGGGGAATCAGCATCGACGTTCCACGCGAATGGTCGTCACGGCTGACATAATGCTTTCCGCTCTATTGGGGTCGTTCGGGAAGCAGGATCTATAAACAACGAGAGGGAAATGGCAAAAAACAAGTAGGGGGGAGGACACACAGCGCCGATTCAACCCGGAAGCCCCCCGAGGTGAACAGAGAGCCAGGAGAGTCGATCCCTCTCAGTGGCGGCCCACGAAAAAACCTGGAAGAACCTTGTTAGAAAGCATGTGGAAGAGGGCATACAAAAGCCGCTTCAGCAAGGCGGGATGGCGGCCGATCGTCAAAGGGGCCACGTCCAATGTAATCCGCAAACCCAATTTCCGGAAGGGAGCATCATACTACCCTGAAAAACGGAGTAAGGCCCTCTGGGAGGAAACCCGATGTGGAGGAAGACAGTAGGTCGGGTTACCTGGAAATGAACTGAGAAGCATCATCTACGGTAGAGGCTGAAATCTTGGCCTCAACCCACCAGCCTTCACCGTACGGGAGGGGATAGACGGAGAAACCGGTGTGCGCCGGGTCCTTAGAGTATCCCCCTCTTGGGCGGAGCCAGGAAAAAAGGCTTACGGAGGGGAGTGTCCGAAAGGAAGAAAAAAAACGAACAGAGGGATTCGAAAGGGACAGTGCGCCCCTGTCCTATAGGCACCTGACCATGGGGGGGGAAAAAAAGCCCAGTCGGGCAGAATCCCGCAAGGGGGAGGAAATTCCCAGCCCGAACTAACAATGATCACCGACGAGGCTTTGGGGTGAGCGCCGAGACCGCCCGCACCACACCAACCGGACGATTTTGTAGCGCAGAGGGGACTCCAATGCTTCTGTTAGGGCGTGAGGTCAGAATTGAACCATAAAACGGTCGCCATCGGTGCAAGCCCTATTACCGAAGGAGGAGCCGACGGCAGCGAAGTCCTGAGAGGAAAATGAGGTGCCACTCTGACACCTGCAAAAAAAAGTGACCGACCCGCCTGACCAGCGGGCAAGATCCGCGAGTCGGGGAAGAAAAAGCCGGAACCGATGACGAGGCTCGAAACGAGGGTGTACCCTTCTGAGGCGAAGTAGCCATCATCGCACGGGAGGACAGGGGTCTGCTCAGGGCCGCCGGGCGGGTGCATCTGCTGTTTCCTGTCGTGCCCAGGAGCAGAGGAAGGTGGGGATCGTACCTTGTATTAACGCCCTGGCGCCATTCAAGGGAAAATTCGGGCCTGGAAAAACGAATACTCAAAGAAGACGACGGATTTATCAGGAAAAGAAAGTTGGTCAGCCTCTCTAATCCATGGTCCCAGAATACGCTTAATAGAACAACAGAGGAGCTGGCGACGAGGAGCGAAAAAAATGGAGGGGTTTCCTAAGACTCTACCGGCTGAACCTAGGAATTTCTAGAGCGAAAAGGATTGGCGAATCCTGTGGACTCACACAGATGCTCTGGTCTTTTCAGTCTTGCGTCATGGAAGCAACGCGATATGTATCGATGAGGAGGCGCTCCGCGCTTTCTGAAAGGTGAAGGAGAAAAAAAATGGCCAGTAAGCAACAATCACTTTAGTGGCCTGAGGGGAACCCAGTGCACAGACTTCCGGACTTCTTATAAACGAGAAAGGAGAGGGACGCTCTATATCTTCAAGGAACTAAGGGGATACCACCCCTCGACCGCTCACGAAACCGATCAAAAAAAGACACAGGGGGAAAGGAAGGGATAAACGGAGATTTCTTCTAAAGCCCCGCGGTCTTTATCTTTTTCCAAGCCTGAGAACGGGGAACGCGAAGCTCAACGGTCCGGAGGGAGAGCTCGTCCCACTGTTGAATTTAAAAGGGGGAAGGGATGCAAAGAGCGGTTGACTGGGGGGGGGCTTCCTCTTGTTGTGGTCGGACTTAGAGTCACGAAGTTCGGCTCACAGGGATCTCCCCCCCCCAAAACACTTATGAACAGATATCTATTAAGGGGTCTCACTCGGAGGGACTCAAAAAGCGAAAAAAACAAGTAAACCTCGATCTTTAAAAAAATTCCGGGGGGAAACATCCCTGTTTTTACAACTTCCCCCCTTGGGATGAGAAATTCTGAAATTAGAGAGTCTGACTTCAGGGGGAGAAGAAATTGCCCACTCCGACCATCACTCTTTCCTTCTGGAAAAGTAGCTCCTTGTACCGCTTTTATTTGGTTTTTGCTCAAACATAAAAAGGGGAGTCCGGTAGCATTGGGTTCGAGCAACTTCTTTGGGGGGCAGGGTCACTCCTGGAGTCCGAATCGTACAACGCTCTCATTGAGTAAGCCGAAACTGTGCTTTTTGTCCTCTAAACCGGAAACACACAGGTGCGAATGATTCAATCGTCTCCATCGGGGATCATCAACTTAAGAAGGAAAAAACTTATCAAGGAAAGGTAGAGGTTCCGATCATCCCTCCACACTCTACTTGAAAATGACTCCCACCGGCTCCTGCCGCCCCCTGAAAAGAGAACAAAGTGACCGGAATTCCTTCGCTCCTTAGGGAAGCAGCTGATGGAAGGATAGAGGACACCGCTTGGGGGATATCGTCCAGAATTTGACCCTTCCGAAGCCGGTGCTGAAAATAAAAGAGGTGTTAGTGAGATCACTTGGCTTCTTCCTTCGTGGGTGATTTCGTTAGTCTGGATAAATTAAATGACCTTTTACCCCGGGGAGAAAACGAGAAGAACCGTTCAAGATCCAAAGGATGACCCGGGCCCGGAGAGATCAAAGAAAAGGAAACCGGGAGGATGAGGGGGAAAATGCCGTCTCCACTTGCTCTCCGGGCGCGAAAGTGCTAGGAAAACTACGCCCAGTTGAAAAACGAGCTCCATCGAATCATCTCCGAAAGCCGAAGAGAAAGCGACGCGAAAAAACGGGTGTCCGTCGGGTGAAACAAAAAGGTGGAAACGCGCAACGAAGGGAACAGTCTAGGCCGGCAGCCGCAGAGTGCCGTCGAGGAAAAGAGGAGAGCGCAACGGTTCAGCTGAAAACGCCGCCCAGTCGAGATCGAGAGAGCGACCCTCGTAGCCGGCCGTTTGCAAACGACGGGGGGAGGGCACGGGGTCGGAGCGAGGCGTTTCCGGTTGCCAGCCCTCACTGGTTGGGTATTGGACAAAGAAGTGAAAGGCGTCGCATTTAGGGAATAGGAAGAGAGGACAATCCCCTTTCTCGAATAACGAATCCTCACGCGGGTTTTTAGACCGGAGTAATTCATAGCCAAACCTTTCAAAAAGGATCCCGCTTCGAAGGGGAAATGACACAAGTTGACTCTTCCAGTCCCAAGACGGGCACAAAAAAAGGCGTCAGGTAGTCAAAGAAACTCCACCGGTGTTTGGGGGGCGGAAGAAGAGGTCCGTCTTTATAACTGCCCGAACGGACGTACTGTAAAGGATAAAATCCTCCCGGTGGATAAAAGCAGGGAGGGCCGCGGCCGGTGAAAACTTTCCGACTCTTAGGGGTTTGAGGCGGAAAAAAATCAGGGCACATGGAGCATTGCCCAAAAGGGAACTCATGCGCTTGGGGGGGGAGACCAGATTGAGAGCCGGGAGGGTAAAAGGAAAAAACACGGGGAGAAATCTTTGACAAAAAAGAAGAGTCTGGATCGACTAGGATGAGCCCAACCCCTTGAAAAAACAATGCGGGGGGATAACCGCCGTGTGACAGCGAGGAAAAATTCGGGAGAATTGAAGGGTAGTTTTTTCCTTTCAAAGGACCAGTCAAAGGGCGAATATACTCAAAAATAATCCGTCGGGAACAAGAGATCGATGATCACTTTGTACGTGGTACTCTAACCCATTCAACTGGGCGGGCAGCGAGTGCTGCAAGCGGAAGATCACAGACGTAAAAGGATGCCTCCAACCAGGATAACAACTTCAGGTCAAAATGGAGGGGGGAGAATTTTTAAACCCCCAATGTTTCATTAAAATCAGGAATAACAAATTATGAACGAGGTAATGAAGACCTGTTCCGTTCCTTCAGGTATCTAGAACAGAAAGAAAAAAAAAAAGACGGTCGCATGGTACCGACCTTCTCTTTGGCTAGATGCCCTAAACTAAAGGGTTGGATGAACTTGAGAGGCGGCCCTCTGAAAGCCGACAAAATCGACCAGCTTCAGGGGGAGCAAAATGACAATGGGACAAGACCTTCTCTTCTGACCATCCGACATAAACCGCATCCGAAAAAACACAAAAGGAGGGTAGGCTCAAATCAACAAAAAGGGAAAAGAAAGAAGATGAGGAAAATACTTTCGTGTCTTCTCGACTTCTTTTTCGTCAGGGAGCAGGAAGAAGAAGAAAGGGGTTAGTTAAAACAATGTGAAAAATTTCTAATCTCCGTGACATCCCTGTTCGTCGGGAGGGTGTGGGCACGTACTTGAAAGGAGTGGATGTCTAAGCTTCATAATCGCCGGGGTACCAGACCTCACGTCTGCGAAATTTTCGATGATGCCATGGATAAAAAGAAGGCAGTAGTCATCTCCCGGACCGGCAAGTAAAGGTTCTGTTACGCGGGGGGAAAGGGTTACCGGGTGTAGTTCCTGCTGACTTATTGAGGTCGACCGTCGAATTTAAGGGGTGAATGGGGCGTCTTCGGCATTGGGGGGGGCAGTCTCGTGGAAAGGCGTGCCCAGAAAAGCTACCGGGGAGGAAGAGGCTTACATCTGAACCTAGAGGCACGCGATCTTCAGTCGCGAAGTAGACTAAGAGGTGTAAGAGAACCTTTCCGGCAGTGGACGGACTAGGGGAGTCACATCTCCTCTTTCAAAAGCCCCGAATTTTCAAAGTCCGAGGGGGCAAAAAAACTGGCAAAAAAAGAACGCGTCGCTCAAAGACCGTCGAATGGGTGGCGGTACCGAAGGGACCTAGGCACGGTTGGGGGTGGTTTTCTCCCCAGGGGGAAGGGAACGACCGAGAGAAGGGGGGGGGCAGAGGCCACGTTGGCCAAGGGAAAAGGAAGGGGGCGATAGATCAAACCAAGAAGGTTCCGGAAGTGTCTCAACTATATAAGAGAAACTAGCTTTTCGACTATCCCGGGAACGCCTGTGTGGCAGCGGTAAAAAGGTCAGGTTCAGGGATACCGAAAGGAATGAAATCCTAAGACCGAAAGGCTAAAAGGCCTAAGCTTACCTCCAAACGCGCCGTACCTCCACGTTAAGGTAGTGTAAATTTAGAACTGCGGTCTAAGAGGGCAGGGCCCCTGGTCGTAGCCATATTCGTATCGCATCTGCCTGCAAGATACAGGAATGAGCTGCGGGTCATTTGCCATGAGGGGGGCAATTAATCCATGATACGCTATTCGGAAGTGTGTGCCACGGAAAACCGTTAGGGAACCTTCCACGAAGAAGACGGAAGCCCTCGCACTCAAACCACCCGATTGGAGGCGCAAGAAAAGGTCAAAACCGTGCGTCGGTGGTGCTCAGCTTTGCCAAAAATGCCCTTGGTCCTTGGAACGTCGCAGCCTACCTTTGCCTCCACTCCATCACAACCTCTTCAAACTACTGCCGACTCAAAAGGAGAAGAAGTCCGGCTCTTTAAAACAAGTCTTATCCTCCCAAGTGGGGCTGGCCTCCCTACGAAAACCCTCAGCGACGGATGGGATAGCCTAATCAGGGCGTGGTCTAATTACTATAATCTCGCTAAACTAAGTTGCCTGGAGCACAAAAATTAGTAAAGGGCACATTAGTCTCAATCGCGCCGAACTGGAAGTCTCCGGAAGGAAGGGAGTTGTCAGGATTGGGGCCTGCTAAACAAAAGGAATCAAGTGGGAATCTATTCAGGCTATTCCTTGCGAGAACATGGCGCCCATAAAAGGCGTACCTTGAAAGGAAAACAGAAAAAATTTCTATCCGAAAGGACGAACGCATATTAATGGGATCCACGGGGGGAGAGGGGCTAGGAAATTTCACCGAAAAGGAAACGGAACAAACATCTCGAAGGGGGAACTTGCCCTTCCTACAAGGGATGGCAGATAAACGAAGACGACGCATGTCAAACAATAGGTGGAGCTTCCAAAGCCTGTGGTGGCCTCAGTTGAAAAAAGAAAAGCCACTAAGGTGATGCAAAGAAAAGACAGAAACTTAGGCAAAGGGGGCTCTTCCGTCTGTCGCGCTCGGGAAGTACAAATAGCGAAAATGACGACGACAGCTGTGGCCTTTCTCTGCGGAAAATACCGCAGAAGGCGAGAAAAAATTTCCGATGGGGGAGGTAGGGGCCTCCGGCGAGAGGTCGAACAAAGAGGTTCTCTAACCAGAAACAAAAAGGAACCGATTTGAGGAGGAAAAAACAGGTCAAAGGCTCTAGCTTCTATTGCGGAAATAAGCCCGTCGGGAGAGTTTTCCCGAACGGAAGCCCGGGCTAGTTAACCGCCGCCTGTGCTAAAAAAAAAAACTTTAGGCTTCAGAAAAGGAAATCCCACTGGACCTGCACAACATTATTGCGTCCGACGGTCAATTGATGGCAACAGAGTAGGTACTGGGAAGGGGGAAGTTGGCTCTTCGGGAAAAAGAAGAGGTCCGGACCCCTTATAGAAGAAAACTTGGAAAAAAGGGGAAAAAAGAGAAGTCAAAGGAGTGAGACGGGTCGGAAAAACGCCGAGGCAAAAAGGCACGCCACCAAAAAAACAAAATGGAAAAATAGCCATGCCTTGGGAAAAAAAAAGGGGGGAGAGCGTCTAGACACTGCAAGGTAAGCAAGAGAGCAAAGCGGGAGAGAAGGGGGAGCAATTCACATCTTACCACCTGGGAGAAAAGAAGTAGAAAGACAGCCTTTCTCTACTCCTGGGCCGCAAAAATTCGAAAAAAGCGGTAAAAAAGGCCTTGCGGGAACCTTCTGTTTCATCTCGCAGGATTAACTAAAAAGTAAAAACAGAAAGAGCCCCTGTATATCCGGAAAAGAGGGATTAAAAGTTGAGCGACGACCGGCCCATCATCTTAGCTCTTAGGAGAGAAATATGGGTCTCGTCCCAATCATGACAAGAGGGAAATATCCAGTGGAGAAAATAATAAATTATCGCGGTCGGAATAGCAGGCCACAACTCCAAGAGGGGACTGGCTGAAAAGTGCGTCTGGAAAAGGGAGCCCTATTAGCAAACATGTGACCTGCTCGGGCGAGTAGTAAGGGCAACATAACCCATAGGGGCCAAAGGGGGTTCAACTGTATGAAGGAAAAGGTGATCACTAGATCGGAACTAAACTGCTCGTGTCCGTCACGGGCGGAGGGCGTTGGGAAAAGTAGGTTTGGGGTCCTAAATCTAAATTGAGGAAAAATGTCCGCTCATCATCAGACATGTTGCATCGTCCTCACCGATACAAGGACAACAAAAAGGGGTAACGTCCCGAGAGGAAGCACACCACTTCCGTCCGACATGACTTGGCGCCGGAAAATGGGACCTGGTAGAGTACTGTACATCCTCTATCATGAAAGAAGTTAGATGACCCTCGAAGCACTTCTTCGCGAACTACTAGGGAGATGCTTGTGCTAGGGAGTAACGGAGGACAATCTGGGGCACCAACCCGTTCCTCGTTCATAGCAGGTATGAAAAAGGGTTCGATAGGAAAGTGGAGAGACTGAACCTTTCGCTGCGCAGGGCACAGTCATCGAGAGGGGGTAGACGCTACCATCGTCGAAGGGGGCATGGTGCGGGCGCGTAAAAGAAACCACCATCCCTCGGGAGGGTGGAGTGCAAGTTCGTCGTGAGAGCGCTGCAGGTTGGGAAAAAAAAATGGGTGGGAAGGAAAAGGGGGGCGGAGGAAGAAGAGCGGAAAAAGGTGAAGGACCTATCTTCCTGGCTACCTGAGAAAAATCCTCACGAGGGAAATGTCTCCAATTAAGAGTGCCAAGGAAAGAGGATACTCCTATAGGGGAGACCAAAAAATAGTTTCTAGAGCTGCAGCAACATTACACGGCCATGCGAACCAAGGAAACCGGAGGAAGGTGAAGCCGGGGGCAACTTCGGATGAGAGGGGCGGGGACTGAGGAAGAACTATTTCCTTGATAAAAACTGGCAAAGAACTGACCGGAGGAAACCTCCCAGGTTTGATTCGAAGTCGCGGAGACTATCGGGGGGAAAAAAAGAAGGAACGCGGAAGGTTCTGGAGAAGGACCGAAAAGCGTTTGCACCTAAGGTAACCAAGTACGTCGTGAAGCCGAGAAAAGGCGGGAAAGGGACTTGTACCAAGCTCCACCAGAGTCCAATGAGTGAACCATGTGGAATTAAGGAAAGAAAGAGCGGAAAGGTCACATCGGATTACCTACCAAAAGCCCAGGGCGGTGTCATGGTGATAGCACGGGCGGTGTAAAGGCAGTCGGCAGGGGATATGGAGGGGGCGGGGGCAGGGAAAGAAAGGGATCGAAAGGGAAAGATCGGATGCCTGAAACTACCCTCCAGGAGGTCTAATAGGATTTCTAAAGAACTCGGAGGAATCAAAAAGGGAGGCAATGAAATTAAAAATAAAACAGTGCCTTGCCGCCTATACTCCCGACCATCTGGACAAAAGGAAGAGTGTGAAAAAGCAGTCAGCTTCAACCTAGGAGAAAGCAGAACGCGATATTTAATACAACGACTTGCCGTCCTGGAAATTAATCTGGTCCGAGGACCATAATCAAAAAAGAGTCAAAAGGGAGAAGGAATACAGAGAGTTTCGGCGAGAGGGGAGCGGACAGACCGGGGGGTTGTGGGGGGGGGGAAAAGGTAAAATGTACGTATCTAGGAGAACCTCCGAGAAATCCTACCAAAGGATTGTCAAAGGGGAAAAAAGTGCTGTCCCTTACGAAAGAAGGAAAGCACAAAGAACGAAATAAAAGAGAAGGGCCACCCCATTAAGTATATATCTCTCTCAAAAACAACGAAAATAGGAAGGCTAAAAGGTTCTGAGCGAGGGAGGAATTAAAAGGGGTCGGATGAATAGGGAACACTCCTTTTCATTGCCATCACCTGTTTAAACATCTCACACTTCTCCGAGAAAAATTTTCGGAAAGAGGGAGAGGAGGACGTAGCGCTGAAAGATTCCAATTAAAGGGAGACCTCGAATCTCGCCGACATCTCCGGATGTACCTGGTCCCAGCATGCCGAGCAGGCAAGAGGAAACGATGAGGGAGGAAAGTCAAAGAGACAGGCCGCAGGACGGGTTCTGGGCAAGAATCAAGAAATTACGCGGGGCCTGTTCCTGAGTCAACCTTATGGGTGCACTCGCCCTTTAACATGGATTCTTGAGGGAAGGAAGGCATTCATTGTTCATCATCGGATAGACAGGAGTGAATCACGCTGAAAAACTCGAAAAGAAAACAAGGGAACAAGAGGATCGGTGAGGGGGAAAAGAAAGGGAGAGATGACGGGGCGTCGGCACTTCCCAACGGACTGGTACAAAAAGAAAAAAAGATTAGAAAAAGGAAGGAGGCACCAGCGATATGGAAACTTCGTTCTATCCCATGCCGCGGCCGCGTGGACAACCGGGGGTTGGGGAGAGGCCAAAAAAAAAAGAAAGTACCTTGGATCCCTCGGATAAAAAGGGGGTCCTACCTGTTCTCCAATTTTTAGCAGCAGAGGTGGAAGATAACCCCAACTGCCTCTGAAGACTGGAGTATCTTTCCAATGGAGAAATTGTCCCGGAGGTGCAAGCAGAGTTCCTCGAAACCCGAAGAGAGGGGGGAGGTCAGAGAAAAGACGCCGACTTGGAAAAAAAAGAGAAACGTGGCCGGGTCGTATTGTAGACGGACAGGGCCTTCGGCCAGGTGGGTACAAGAAGAAAAAGGAGCAGAAGGAGGGAGGAAAAACCCAAGGGGCAAAAGGAAGGAGGGTTTGATATGAAGACGTCGCACCGGTTTTCGCCTGGCTAATCCGTGGGGGCTGAGGGGAAAAAGGGGGAGGGAAAAAGGGTATGGAGCGGGCCGGGGTTGAACATCCAGAGAACCTTCCAAGGGATAAACCACCGGCAGATGCGGCTTAAAACTATAACGGAGAACCCCTTCCCAAAGACAAGAAGCTGGGGCGATGGGGGTCAGAACCTTTCCCTCCCACCCAGTGGAACCCTTCCCCGCCGCGCCTAACGCTAACTAAAGGGGAAAGAGTGTCAGAAGGAGAAGATCGCGAAAAAAATCCCAAGAGAAAGAAAGAAAAGGGTGGGGAGCGAAGATTTTTCCATGACTCAGAGCTAATCTGAATGGGGCGCTCGGTTCGGAAATCTGGTAAAAAATCCTTTAGAAAGGGAAAACAGGGACGAGCTTCCGACGAAGCTAGATCACATGCCTTCTTGACCATCCCGGGAAAGGGTCCTAACAGTTATGACACCCTACTTAAAAAAAAAAGAAAAGAAGAGAGAGGCGGTTATATCGCCGATGCCATCTTCAGCGAGGACTATTACCGCATAAAGAAGAAGGGGACAAGAGAAAGGGGGGCATTCAATACATAAAGGGGAGAGGAACGAAAGTCTGTTGCTTAGTCCAGAAGTTCCGACGTGGGCAGTTACCGTAAAAAGGGAGGGTCCTGCTGGAAAAGGGAGAAGAGGGGACATGCACTCTTGTCTAAGAAAAGGACTGGTACCATTCGAGCCAGACGCACCCGAGTGCTACTCCAAAAGCAAGGAGACCCTATCGTGAGGGGTTCAAAAGGATCTAGTGAAAGCACATCCTAATTACTCCGTTAAAAAGAGGGAAAGAACGAGGACTCTCGACGCCGACGTGGTTAAAGGCTGCCCGAAACGACTCAGACCCGGGGTCACAAGGGGTGGAGGGAATAGAAGGTGGGTTAGGAAGGGAAACCCCTATATAATTCATTTGGGTGAGCGGGCCGAGCGGTCCTCACGATGAAAAAAATCTTTAGGAGGAGGCTCACCTAGGAGAGGTTCCTTTGGATTGCCGCTGAACCGCGAAACCGAGGGGACCTTTGGGAAGGTAAGGAGAGTCCATTAAAAAGGAAAAGAGGGACAAGGTGCCTTCGGCGGGGGGGCGAAGTTTCCGCATGTCCTTAGGTAAGAAAGGAGAGGGCCAAACCTCATCCTTTGAGAACAAAAGGGAGCACTTACTCCCTGTTCTGAGCACTACCTCCAGAGGATCACCGGCGTCAGCTCTGAATTCAGGGAAGAGTGGCAGGCAAGAGTCCCTTGTCTGAAGAGGAAAAGAAAAAACAAGAAGAGCTACTTCTACGTTGCTCAAGAAGGGAAAGAGAAAAAGAGGGGGGGAATTAACGGTGGAACTCCAGAAAAGGGAAAAGAAAGAGAGGCTGGTGTTTTTCCTGGTTTGTACTACTCTTGTTTTCCGCGTGAGAAAGGACTCCGCAGAAAGAAAAGATCTCAAAAAAAAACCACTTCTAGGGGGAAAATATAGATATGCATGACTTCGTGCCGAATCGCTAAAGATTCAAAAAAAAGGATAAGACCCCACCATTGAAAAGAAAAAGGGAGCACGTTCAAGAATTGTACCTTCTACTCAGATTTTGGACAGGAACCTCAGTGGGGATGAAAGAGAAAGGGGAGAAAGAGTAGGCGGACGGAAATGGCGGCGGCTCGGTCAAGATGACCACCCTCGGAGGTCTGTCTTCGACCAATGTCCGGAGCCGTGAGAAGGGGAGGGCGAAAAGGGAAGCATCAAAAGTAGGGATCCTGTAGACTAAAAGTGGAGGGGCAGTCCTCTCTCCGGCCCGCCGCGACGGCATGCTTCCATCTCCGCGAACTAAAGGAAGTGGTCCCAAAAAGAACAAAAAGACGGTCAAAAGCAGAGGGGGACAGAGGGGCCATGATACATCACGTCCCATCGCCAGGGCTCGGCGGCGCCGCTGGGGACGGTGAAAAAAGACCACCCACAAGAGACCAGAAGCGTTGTCGGAAAGAGTCAGTCAAAAAAAAAACGGCTTCGAAATGGAAAGAGTGACCATTTAGTCTAAAAAAAGAAAAGAAAAAGAGCGGGAGTCCGCTCTCTGGGTTGGAGGTATTAATCGTGAGGTGAAAGGTATCCTAAAAAAGGACGAACCTTCTCTTAAGATAGAGGGGAGTAGCAGGAGGGAGGAGCAACGGAAAAACGTTCTACGAGGAAGGGAAGTCAGAAAAGGCCTCTATTCCACACTGATGCCACCGGTAAGGCCAAAAGACGGGGGAATCGAAGGACGGTCACAAACACTTCAGAGAAAAAAAACGCAAGGGCGATATTATTGTATTTCGCCATGTCAAATTCGTACCAAGAAAAAATCAGCCTGTCAGAGAGCGCGAAAACTGGGGGCCAGTCATCAAGGAAAAAACTGGAAGGTCTTGTCGTTACACGGTTGCAGGGAAAAGATCGGTCACCCTGACTGGAACCGCAGGCTACGCTTGAAGGTAGATAGCCGTAGAGGAAGACGTAGTTCTGATGTGCGACGTAAAAACCCGGGAGCTTCTCCGGAGGAGTCTCTGAGGAAAAAGTCTAAAAAGGAGAGCAAAAAATCGAAAAAAAAGGGACCAGGGTTTTTGGGTGTCTCTTTGGACAGATTCTTAAAGACAAGAGTCCTAGTCGGTGTCAAGAAGGAAGTAGAACTGAGGGGAAAAGTGACGCATCTCACTTTTTTTCTTTAGAGACAAGAATCTCTACTCATGGTTAGGTTGCCGGAATATCGGACAGCCCTGCGAAAAAACGAAAAAGGTAGGTGGGGAAACGTCTGAAGGAAAGCGTAATGACACTTCCGAAAAGAAAAAGTGATGGGAGACTACCACATAATATAATTCCCCGCTGCAGGCAATTTCAGTCAAATAGACGGCTCCCCAAGTCAAACGGGGAAAGGGGGGTGCGGTTCTGGGAAGAGAAGAAAAAAAAGCTGGCGGGTTATCGTAGGCGGCTATAGTAAAGTGTCGTAGGGACGGAAAGGGGGTGCACAGCCACAAAGCCTTAAAGGTACCTGGGGGAGAAGATGTCCTTCTAAAATCGGCCGTCTGTACCGACACTTCGAGTCAGGGGAAAGGAAAAATAGGGAGGGGTGGCACCAGGGGAAACCGGGAGAAAAAAAAAAAATTGAAAGATCCGTAATTAGATGACATCTTCGGGATAAGGTTAGCAGAGCCATGGGTCCAGAACCTCGAGAAAAATTTAAGCACCCTGAAACTTTTCTGGCTGACCAAAAAGACAGGTTTCCACGGTGAGGGACCAAAAAAGCCTGGGTGACATCAGACTTTTGAAGCCACGTCGGCAGGGGTGGGTGAAAAAAAGGGTGGAAAGGGGATCGCGCCGACGGGGACGGGGCCTCTCCAGAGAGCGTAAGAACGGGAGAAAATTTCGCGAAGAAAATTTTCGCACAGGAAGAGAAAGCAAAGCTTACTGAAACCAAAAGAAAAAGGACAGTTAGGAAGGTCGTTCGACGTTTGGTTCACACCCCCTATAATGCAAAGCCAACCCAAGAAGAAAAACGAGGAAGAGAATAAAAGGGGAAGGGGGCCTCGAGGAAAGCACAAGAAAAAAAAGCAAAAATCAAGGCTTCTCATCCCTGATATTGTCAGGAGAGGCCGCGAACCTTTAATAACGATCCCGGGAAAAGAAGCCGAACAAGGAAGGGAAAGGTAAACAGAAATTTGGAAAATCGGAGGGAACGCCTACTCGACCATAACCGCCGACCAGCACGCACCTCCAAAGACTGTAGATAAAAAAAACAACAAAAAAGGAGGAGAAATGAGGGGAGAGAAGAAGGGGGCGGCGTCTAAAGCTGATTTCGGGGAGGTCTTGGGCTACCCGGCGGCCGCGCGGACGGTGCTGACCAAGGCACCCTTTTCATTAGGGACCTGAATCCAGAGGAGGGGGGGGGGGAGGGTGGCGGTGATCAAAAAAAGGTAACAGATCGAAAAAAAAAAAAAATCGTCAAAGAGAGAACTACATCTCCGGGGTACCCTGCTCCCCCGCTTATGGCCTTCGGTCCGAAGGATCATAAGGGGGAAAGGACGGGTTCTTCAACTATCGGGGTGATGACCGGGGGCAATGGGCCTACTATGCAACCTGATGGAACACTGAAAACCGCCTGGGACGTCCCGAATGTTGATGGAAGAGGCGTCATGCCAGGGTGGCTTTTAAAGGGGGAAGGAGTGAAAAAGAAAATCTAACTGAGTCCGCGCCCTAAAAGTCGCCACTTAAGGGCTTAAAGTCGTCAGAGCGTCGGTAGGGAACGTCCGTTGCTTCGGCATGATTCGCCAACGTAATTCGGGGGCAAAATATCCAGGGGAGGACACGAGAACGTAGTGGAAAACCTGCGGTGCAAAGAAAAAAGAAGAGTCAAGGAGTGTCTTGTCCGGAGCCTATTAGATCCAAACCCGGCTCGAACCGGAGGCCGCGATTAAAAGGGGACACAGGGTCGAAAGGAAAGTGGAGAGTAAGTCGGAACTGAAAAGACAAACAGTCCGTCATCGCCCGGCGGAGAGGGATTCGGATCGTTCAGGGTCAAAAAAGAGAGGAAATCGCCTCAAAAAAAAAGGGAAAGGAATTGGGCAGTATACGGGAAAGATCCGCGCTAAACGGCCGGTCTACTAGACCGGAAAAGGGGGAGGAAAGTACGACGGGGGCCATTTGAATAACGACCTATTAGCCGCCTCAATGACCGAAAGTATCTAAATGTCGCCGAGGAGAGGGGAACCGCCGCGTTTATAAGAATGGGGGGAGCTTCTCTTGAGTTGCTGCAGCTTGCATGATCCCAAA
>Ga0179591_1339766_pt1 | contig 15018 bp, 10 predicted proteins | sample CZOMad2_1_08_16f_FD_182891 | JGI IMG/M metagenome (GOLD analysis project Ga0179591, IMG submission 182891) | Vadose zone soil fungal communities from Angelo Coast Range Reserve, California, USA - CZOMad2_1_08_16fungal (PacBio error correction) | ecosystem: Environmental > Terrestrial > Soil >...
ACACGTTCTCGGATCGGAAAAGGGGGGGATCCGGCCGGGTGGCCGCACCATTTCGTAAAAAACCCGAACAGATCCGCAGAAACAAAGCAGCAGTGGCGTGGTATCGGGATAGGGGCCGCGCAGAATCGCGACAGGAGTACCTCGAAGATGATGCTTTGCAACGTCTGCCGTCATGACGTGGGGAAGAAAGGGTCAACAAATCGGCTCCGATATTGGCTTTGACGAAAGAGAAAAGGAGGCGAGGAAAAAATTCTTAAATCGTAAGCTATAGACAAAAACGTGAGGCATGGGATAGCCCCGCCAATTTCAGAGCAGAAGGGGGGTCAACGGGCATAAAAGGTCCGAAGACAAAAGGAGTTGGGAGAATGACTCTTTCATGCGCTGCGCGCAATCATGAGCTGGAAGATGAAGAAAACTGGCGATCCTGCGTTAAGGGATCGGGAACGGACCTACATCCAAAGAGGAGAATCCGCGGGAGGGGGGAACGGGGTTAAGACGCTCTGTCCGGCACCCGCCTCGGGAGAAAACTTCGTCAAGTGGAATGGACCAATTTGACGGTTGTCTCTCCCGGGAAGATCTCATCTGAAAAGAAAAATTTCAATTTTTCTATACGGGCACGATTTTCTGATGGTGAAAAATGAGGATATTTAAAAGCGCGACTTCACTGAGGCACGGGGTTAACGAAGAACGCGCGAGGGGGGTTTACTTTTTGCAAAAGGAGGGGAGTCACGCCATGAAAGGGGAACACCTCTAAACCTCTCACCGACATGGAAAGGGGATCGTTCAGTGGGGCCCAAGGAAAAAGGGGTTTGTTTTTTTCCTCCCATCGAAAACTGAAACGGATGGTGGGGGGGGAAAAACCGGAAAACCCCCAGACAGAAGGCGAGAATCGAAGAAAATCTTACCGGTAAGCGAAAAATCTCGCAAAGAAAGGGCAAGTAGCGACCTGAGTAACAGAGCGGGGGGAAAGAGAGAAAAGAAAAATGAACATGAAAGAAAGCGCAAGCAGCTCAAAAAGACCGCCGGCAAGAACGAAGTCTCAAGGTGGCGAAAGGGGGAAAAGGGATGCAGAAAAAAAAACAACACCTTTCAAATACTCCGAGGATTTGGCGCGCAAAAGAGGGAGGGGGCACAAGAGTCTATGGAAAAAAAAAAATTAGAGATGAGTTTGAGTATTCGGGGGGAAAGACAAAGTGACAGTTGGGTGGTTTTTGGGCGTCTCCTCAAAGCTGAAATTACCGAAAAAGGAAACCCAGAACCGGGGGGTGAAAGGGGGGTGGGGGGGAGGAAAACACGTAACGTCGGAAGGCCTAATTGACATGTGCCCACATCGTATCCGTAGAAAAAGAATGTGGAGCAATAGTGCTCCCTTGTATATGAGGTCAAGAGGAACCTGGGCGGAGGTGGAAGGGAAAGAGGTTTAAGGCGCTGTTCTCTTCGCGCTTGGTTAGGAGAACCTTTCTTTTTTGCGAAAGAGCCGCTTGAACGAATGAGAAGGGACCAGGAGGCTGACCAGGGATGGGAAGGTTAAGTCTGGGAAAAGTGCATTTATAAGTGGTGTTATTGCTTCTTGGCATTAGCAAAGGATTTATCCATTTCTAGCGATGCTAAATGGGAGGAAAAACTTATCACTGGAAAAAGGAAAACATCAATACTCCTCACTATGTCATGGTGGGACGAAAGAAAGAGGGAAAGGTCATTGAGAAAAAAAGAAAAATTGGACAGGAGTATCGAGTGTTTAAGCTGACAATCCTAAGACTAAGGGGGAACATATTGGATAGATGTCTGTTTCTTGTGGGGTAACATCAACGGGGGGGGGGGGGGGGGGGGAAAAAAAAAAGGAATCGAAAGTGTCTGGGGACAATTTGCCAACAACCTCAAATTGTGGCTAGAAGGGGGGGAAAACACCAAGGTGGAAGGACCTTCTTATTTTCACCATGCACATTGGGGAGACGAAGGCTACTAGAAACAGATACCGAATTACCAGGGAAGGGCAGCAAAACATGTTGCAGAGGAAAGGCTTAGGCAGCAAATAAAGTCCACCAGTGGGCGGGAGGTCTGAGGAAGGGCGGGGTGAAAACTTCAGTTCTCAACTGACAGAATTGAACTGAGGGGGGGAAGGGGGGTAACGGCGATAGGCCTGAATACCATCGGTCCGCTTTTCAAGGAGAGGTTCGTCCAGGTCCCAATCCAAGAAAAAAGAAAACTAAAAAGGGAAGGGGTCGTTTACACAACGCCGAAAAATGAGTGGAAACGGGAAGGGGGCGAAGGGGATTGAACCGTCGAGGTATCGAGCCTCGATCGACGGGTCTCGAGAAGGGGGAAATCGAAATTCATAAAGAGTGATAGAGGGCGAGAGAAAAAAAGAAACAGGAGGAAGGGATACTGAACATCCTCAAGAAAACGCAATCCTGGATTTACGGAAGCAGGCGTCCTCGCAAAGTTGGCAGAAGGAGGGGTAACGGCTGTGGGGGGCAGCATCTTTACTCCACGGACGGAGTAACTGGTGGGGGGAACCTAAAAAAATGGAAACGCTATCATTTGCTGTCTTGAAGGTTGAGTACGCCTAAATCGTGGAAAAGGGGGGGGAACTTCCGCAGAAGAGGATCAGTGCCCGCTTTAAGCATGGGGTTTTGGAAAACGGGAGCTGGTGTACCTGAGGAAAAATCCCTGAAAGAATCCGAAAAAAAAAATGCTGGGGGGCAAAGTCGGCAAAAAGGGAACCACTTTCCAAAGAAACGGCCAAGTCTGAGAGAAAAATAGACTTTCCAACCAAAAGATGGTACCGCACGGGCGTCAAGTTCCGCACTGGCTACGAGACGAAAAGAAAGAAGCCATGCGGAAAAGGAGGGGGGAGGATGGAAACGCTAAGTTTTTTCATTCTGATCCACGGGGCGGAGAGAGAAAAAAAAAGGGGAAGGAAAGAGAAGTATGAGCCGGGCATAACCCGGCTCCGACTGACAAAAAAAATCAAAAGCTTGGCAGCGCCATCATCCGAACGCAGCAAAAAAGAAAGGAGCTCGTATAAGGGAGAAATATATTAACGCGTCTGTCCTCTGTTTATACTGAGGAAGGGACATCGAAGGGGGGAGAGGAGGAAGGGCTCGCCTTTCTCCGGTCAGGGGTTCCTGAAAAACATAACTGTGGGATGAAGAAAGAGATCTCGCGGCGTGCCAGATGAGATCAATTTCAACACAATCAAACTCCAAGCCCACGGCATTATCGTGAGAATCGTTTGGGATTTCGAGAAAACGGGGTAACGAACTTATATCCGAGGGGGGGAAACACCAGGGAGGTTTCAGGAATACGGGCCCCATTTGTAGACTGGCCGTAAAACAAGACGTCTGCAACGCATGCCACGTTTGGCGTACAGCTGTTGATTTTTCCGTCAATCCCGAGCGAGGGGTTTCTTGCAGGTGGTCCGGAAGACGATCTAAAAGATAAAAGCGATCAAAACAAGCGATCGGAGACACCGTCGGCCAATGCATAAAAAAAGGGCCTAACGTCGGCGATGGATCCCGAATCGCCGCTTCTACTGGCCTTCGAGAAGGGGAGTTCATGCTCAAAAAAAAACAACAGAATTTGAAGTTTTTACCCACAGAACAAAGAGGGCGTCGGGCAGAGTGGTAATTTGGACATGGACACTCCAAAAGGGGAAAATAAGGAAAGAAGACGGTCCGTATTCAAAACAAAATCTCAACCGTGAAACAAAAGACTCAGAAAAGGGCCTGCTTTGAAAGACGCACATCCAGCCGCGATAGAAAATTAAAGGAGGGGGGAGGGCGGCAGGTCGAAAGACCCAGTGTATCCGCTGCCAGCTGGCGGAAGGGACAGGAAGAAGGGCTATTAGGTGATGGATTCAAGGGGAGTAGAAAAGGAAACTAACAAATGGGAAAGGGGCTCCCCAGAAATACTTCCGGTACAAGGGTGTCATAGTCCCATTTTTGATTCAGGGGGGGCACAAAATGAGCGAATTTGAGCCGAGGATGATGGTAACAACAACCACCGAAGATAATTTCAGCGGATTAGGGGGGGGGCATATACTTTCCACACTACGAATACTCGGGGGAAGGCCAAAAGTGCAGGAGGGCTGAGAAACGGACGTTAATCTCTCAAGGCATAAAAACATCAACACGTACAAAAGTCCAGGAAGGAGGGGAAGGGGGGGGGTCCCAGTGACACCTTGTCGACACAGTCGAAAACAGGATATGAAAAGACTCGTGTTGGCCCAGAGTCAGCACCTCTAATGGTGCCCAAAACTTAACAGAGGGAAGGAGGATACTTAAGGAGAAGAGGACTCATTCTACTCTGATCGGAGATTCAAAGAGAGAAAAAAAAAAGAGGGAGGTTCAGCAAGCCTCTAAGGAAAGAACAGACGGAAAACCAGAAATGAAAAATTATCCCTCCGGACAGGTCTCTTCTAACAAGTTAAAAGCAGAGGATAAAAGGCTGAAGGTCTGTCCTAAGGGGGACTGTGGAAAGGTCATGGTCTCCCTATTTAGGTCAAACATAAAAAGAACGGAAAAAGGGTAATGGTAGTTATGGGGCCGGTGGAACTATCTGGCGCGGAGATTCGAGAGAAAACAACCATAAAATCAATGGAGGGGACGGAACACCAAGAGTTGGACGAATAGATTGGATCGCTTCTGGAGAACGAAGGGTGAGCTCACCACGCAGAAAAAAGTTTCTTTGACAGGACCCACGGTGGTTCGAATCGGAAGTAGACAACCTATCTCTAAAAAACCATCGAGACTCCGTTTTACGATAAAGCGTAGTAGGCTTCGTTTCGGTGCAAAGGGGGCATCAAGGGGAGCCAAGGTTTGGAACAAAGGGGTGCCAAGGGAGTAATATAACGTAACCCGGCGCTCGGAAACTGGAGGTGGAACGAGATTCTAGTACCGGGGCAGAACCAGCGATCAGCGCATAGGCTTGACGACTTTAGAAGGGGGGCTGTCTTCACAAATATGTAACGGGCCAGATGGGCGGAAACTGAACAAGTCGTTGGAATGACCCCTCCCTTTCGGGAGTTTAGTGGGGTTGGGGTGCCGTGGTCAAGAGCCTGACGCCTCTAACCTCACAAAAAGAAGAGTTACGTGAACACGTCCTCCACCTTCAAATAGCTCCTGCCACCAAAACAAGCAAGAAAAGAGGGACCTGGACGGAAACAGCCTACTTCTTTGAGCAACGACTTCTCATGAAGTCACTCTCGTCATCAGTTCATCACTGCTGAGTGCCAGCCACCAGGATAAGAGAGATCCGACTTTCGCCGGAATCACTGGCCGGGAACCAGCAAGTCTGAACAGATGGCAAGGGAGGGGGAGGGTCGTCCTTGGCGGTATGGACTCTTATCTGTATGGAAAGGCAAGAACAGGGAGAGGGAATCTTAAACCATTCAATCAGAAAGAACCCGCCGCGCCCAGGAAAAGATTTCCAAACCAGCTCGAGCTCAAGTTCGGGTAGCGTGGGGGTAAACTCCCGTGGAACTGGCTGACCTCGGATTTACTCATCGAACACAAACAAAGGATGATTAGAAGTAGATACCGCACGAGTGGAAGAAACTGGAAAGGAAGCTACAACAACAATAAGGGGGGCTCTCTTCTGGCTACTGTTCAAAAGGGAGAGGAGGAGAGGAACGCCTGCGGGGGGGGAGATGTCAATGAGCTTCTCAAAAAAAAAAATTAGAGGAATGCGATCCAGGGAAGGGAAAACCGAAGCTCGAAAAGAAGCTCGTCATCTGTCGAAGGCTGGACACACGTCCCAGGTGAGTCCGGCCAACAGGTTCTCTGTCAAGGAGAACGGAAGGGAATTCATACGAGTGCTTTCACGATGAGGCTATGATGAAAAGAGAAAGCACGCCTGTAGATGGAGCGACTTCATTATGGAGGTGGGTGCTGAGATATCGGCTGCGGCGCTCGGATAAGTGGAGTAAGTGGCACGCAGCAGGACGAGCAGGGGAATTGGTGCGCGAGAAGTCGGCAAAAGTCAGAGTGCCATCCAGGTCAAATAAACAGATCTAAAAAAAGATAGGTCGCGTTTCAAAAGATCCCAAGGGGCCGTGGTTAACGCACCAGCCGTCGGCAAAGGATTGTTCAAGAATCCCCTGCCCGCCAAGGCGACGCCTATGCAGAGATGGCGGGAGCCGTAACTGTCAATAGGGCTAACTCTCAACACAGTTTCCAGGGGGAAGGGGGGAGGTATTACCGCGTATCTGAAGAATAGCTCTCTTTATCACGCTTAAAGAAGAAAAAAACAAGGACAGACTAAACGAAATCGAAACACCGGGCTTCGATGGTAAGGGGACGATCATTGTGATCTCTTATCTGCCGTGAAAACCAAGGGTGACTGTAAAATACCGTTCCTTCGTTTTCGCCTCCCCCGAGGGGTATTATCTTACATTAAAGGAGGTCCTTTTAAATGACTGGGAAATGGGCGTTTAGCGGGGGGGGCGAACATGTCCCCTGGGTTAGGGGGTTTGGGCGACTCGAGAGATCCTATAGGGTGACACTCAACAAGAAACCGTGTTGAAGGGTCGAGTTGGCTGCAATACACGAAGTGGCAGACCGAAAAATGCATAATTTGCAAAACACGCAAAGAGGGATCGGCGCCGGAGAAAAGAATGGAGAATAGGTACAGTTGGCTTGGTCTCATATCAGGCGCTTATAGTGAAAAGATGGGGAGGGGATCGCTGATAGATTTTGCGCGAGAACGCCCGGCGGAAAACGGGAGTCATGAGTATGCTTCGACTTCTTCATAGTCTCCGAAGGGACTTAAAAGGATCGAGGGGAGAGACTATCGGGCACCGAGGATAAATTGAGGATTGCACTGGTGACAACGCCGGAGGTCATGAAGGGGTTCGATGCTACTGGGGTCCGGGAGATCTGTGAAGAGAAATCAAAAGCGGCGGCACGAAGGGGTGGAGCCCGCATATCTCACGGACGTTCAACAGGAGGAACGGGGCAAAATATAAATGGGAAAGGTTCGCACAGATCCTCGCTGAAAACGGATATCTGGCGGGTGGTGCGGGGGGATCAGGAACGATGAATAAGGTCGAGAATGTTTGAGCCCTTGCCAACGCCTGACTAAAATGGGGCTAATGAGGGGTGGAAAAGTGTACTTGCCAGGAAATTTGGGGAGGGAACAAGTCTTTCGGGAAGAAAATATGGCGAAAACAAGCTAACAGGACCCTAACTTTACGGTGCGCGACAGCGGGGGGCACCGTAAATTCTTAGGGAAACAATGGAAATAACAACGAGAATAGTGGCAAGGGCCTGCGTTGCGGAGTTGTTACCATAGTTCTTAAAAGGCAGAACTGCGGGGAATGGTTGGACGTCTTCGATTTTTCAAGTGAATCGAAGAAGAAAAAAAACCGTGAATCGTCCGGAGGTAAGTCCAATCCTCTGGGGGAGCTAACAAGACGACGACCAGCAGGGGCTGGAGGGTCAAGAACGCCGCAAATCCTCTGGCGCAAATGAGGGCCGGGATGGGGGGACCCGCGAGAGGGGATATGCGGCCATCATCGACGTGTCGGACCGATGACCGCGGCGGGGGAGAGAGGGTCACAATGACGAGTGAGGGATTTCTAGAGAGGAAAGTAGAAAACTGAGAACGTGAGGGGGAGGAGCGTCACGAAAACGAATCGCTTTATTGAGTGTAACAAGATGGCGTCCACGAAAAAAAAAGTTGTTGCCGTGCGAAGAAGGGGGGTTTCCGGCCGCTTACCAGGGAGAACATGAAACGAAATGGGGGTTGTCCCTACTCCCACGCCTATCATGTGGCGTGGACTTGAAACGTTTTCGCAGACATCATAAAAGCGTGAAGGGGGGGGAAGGTCCAGAACGATTTTCTCAGGCCGTGGCCAAAGTTGACTATGTGGCAACATGGGAAGTTCCGGTTAAAAAAGCAAGAGAGGATCGAGAAGTGGGACCAAGCACCCACCCTATGTGTGTCGCAGTCTGGACAAGAGGGGAAATTACTAGGTCGTGGAGAACGGCCGGCCCGATCCCCTCCGTATAGACAGATACTAATCAGGCTCAGGAAAGGAGCTAGCAGCCGACCGACCTCCGGCTGAGGCTTTCGTACCGGCGGCTGCAATCGAGAAGAAAGGGTGTCAAAAGTCGAGCCGACCGGGCTTACCCTCTCTCAACAACCACAAGAGGGGAAACAAAAATACCCAGGAGGATAAGAAGACCACACGCCCGGCGCTTGCTCCATCCTTTCAAGCAGAGGAAAAAAAAAAGTCGTCGCAGTAGCGCAAGGGGCTACCTATGACCCTCCATTCTGTCCTGGATGAGAGGGATGTATGGGACGCTCGAAGAGAGGAAGTAAGAAAACCGGGAGAAAAAACCTCCTGGTGTGGGCCGACGGAAACCACATTCGTGGGAGTCAGAGGTCCATTCAGCTCGTCTTGGCACAGACGCTATGAAAAACAGTCGTTGAAAAAAAAAATCCAAAAGAGCACGGCTCGAGAAGGTTCTTCACTGAATGTCCAAAAGTTCATTCGTAAAAAAGTGACAAATGATACCGAGGGGAGGGGGACCAACCGTAAGGGCAAGCCGCATTGCAAAGAGGAAGGAAAACACGAGTCTAAACTCAGGCAGTACACCGGTTGTCGGAACGCATAGTTTCCGTAAGCCGGAGATTTCGTGCAGGAGGTTACGTAAATACCCGCATCGATCAATCTCTCACTAGCTCGACCGACGAGGGAACCTATCGATCAGGAATTCGGAATTCCCGCAAACCCGCGAAGGGTGCACCCGAGAGACGACCGAAGACAATTAAAGTCCCTTTCATTCTCGAAAAAGAAACTTTTGATGAGTTTTTTGAAAAAAAAAGGCCCCACTGCTGGGTCGTCGTGCTCTGGATTTGCACCATGAAAATCGGAAGAAAAGGGGTTGCAAAAGCGGAAACTGACGAAGTTCAAGGAAAATCCTCAGCCCTGGAAACCACGCAGTCAAATCTTTCGACTTGGGGGGAAGGCTTAAGCACAGCCGCCGGGCCCATCAATCTTCTAAGGGTGGGAGAGGAAAGAAAGAAATGACCTAAACCGGGAAGGCTTTCGCGCTGCAAGAAAGCGGTCAAGAGGCGGTATAGTAGCATGCTGGAGGAAAAAATTATCAGCAAGCTGTGGAACTGGGGTTTTCCAATTCCACTGCCAAGTACCCCTTGGTGGGAAATGAAAAATTTGGGCAGGGATCCATGAAGTCCAGAATCTCACCTTAATCTTTTTCGCTGAGGGAAACCAGCCGCAGAAGCCAAAAAAAAAAAAAAGAAAAAAAACTGTGGAATCTCTCTGGATTTGGGGGGGGGGCCAACGACTCATACTCAAGAGGAAAAACCCATCCCGCGGAGTTCGAACGGCCTGGGATCGAAATCGTGACAGAACCTATGCAGAAGACTTCTTTCTAAAAGGGGGACTCCTTTTGTCGAAACAGTGAAATCACTACGGGGATATGAAAAGGAGAAATTTTCACTGCAAGAATCAAGAGAACTAATCTTCTGCCCGAAGAAGGAATAAAGGGATCCAGGAAGACGGATAGAGCAATCCGGAGGAAAGAATGAAGTCAAGCCAAATATGCAAGCCGCACGGAAGGGGAGAACACAAGCGCGACGAAGAAAGCGAGAACTGAAAAATTGCCTTACCCCGGCCAAGAAGGGTGGCGGAGCAAAAAGCTCAGTCGTGCCTCCGGATGGCAAAGTAGTCTTTCGGCGAGAAATGTTAAGGAATTTCACCAACAGGAAGAACCCTTAAATTGGAGGTGCGGGGAGGACACGGAGAAAAGCTCTCGCGAAACCAAACCCCCCCCTGAAGGACAAGGTCGAGGGGGTGGCCCGAATATATCAAGGCACATAAGGAGTTCATGCTAGAGGAGGATAACTCAACCGTCCGGTCAACACGCATGCACAGAAGGCTTGCAGCCCCTGTTTTTGGGGGGGAATAACTCTTGATTCCGCACTTATCCTCGAAAACCTCTCAAAAAGTTGCCTCTCGACTTCTGAGAGAGCTGCAAAGCCGTGCGCGGTGCTTTCCATGGTTTAAACCATCGACCCTCGTTATACCAGAGGGGGAAAAAGAAGTCGTCAGATACCGCGGTAATCAAGGGGTGAACTTCTGAAAATGTGATAGAGATCGGGTAGAGATAAGACCTCCGGCACGCAAGAAGAATCGGCAAGGGCGTTCAGCCTGTTGCAGTGAAAATCCAATCCGTGCCCTTCCTAGGTAGGGGGAAACTGCCAAGGGGGACTTCGGGGACCATGCCAATGAAACTCGTTTTCTGATTGGGGGGGGGGGAAATGTCCTGGCAGGTGCGGACCTGCCGCCTTTCTCGTCGACCCGCCCAAAAAGGAATCCGGTTAAAATGGACCACCTTCAATGACGCGCCGCTAAGGAAAAGTCTACGGAACACCATCATCCAAAGCTTACGGTCAAAAGGACAGGCGTGGTGGAGCTCTGTGGGATGCGCAGTCGCAGTCCTCCTGAGGCACGGTCAGGAAAATCGCCGACGTGCCCGGTATCAAGGATTGACTCATCACCTGGAAAGTACACCAAGCCCGTCAAAAGATGGCCTTCGGCGAGGAAAGCAGCTTGCGGTCTCGCGGGAGCGTTATTCCATTCTCCCCGATCCTTATCAAAACCTGCCGATAAGCTCGCTCGGACATGAGGGTACAGATCCAAAACTGAGCAGTGTTCGCAAGTGTACGTCAAGGAAAAAAAAAGGTCAGGGGGATCTTTTACTAAAAGGCCACGAGGAGCTGAACCTCGTCGGGTATCGAAGACACAACAACGGGGAAGGGAATAATAGGACGAGTAGTTCCATAGCAGAAGGGAAAGTTCGTCGAGACCAAGCACTGCGGAAAAAGAGGGCAAGGCTTGCTACAATTAAGTCCCGATTTCAAGCGGCGCGGCTGCGGAGCTTTCGATGTGGCAAGGCATGCCTGCGGGGTTAATGAGACCACGCCTACAGAAGAAAATGTGAACTGCCGCACTGATCTTGCGACTGGTAAATGTTGAAGAGAAAGATACAGGAAGATCCGGTTGATTCCTTCCAAAATATTCTTTCGCGGGTTCCGGCGCAATGTCATTCGGCAACGGTGGTCACAGGAAGACGCGCTCCGCTTGATACTCAAAAAGATAGATCAACACGCAGTTCGGCTTGAAACAGGGGTCAACTGATTGGATTGATTGCCCCGTTATCAAAGGGTACCGGAAGGGAAGGTGCTTGTTTCCCCCGAACGGGGCGGTTGGCGCGAAAAAACTAAAGCCACCCAAGGGCGTCACCAAAAAGATCCCCCCTCTTTACGAAATAAAAAACATTGGCATTGCCGGGGGTGACCGGGGCCGCATCGGCCGAACCGGATTTGTGAACAGCCCTTCCCAGGCAACAACGGAGGTGGATCGGACCGGTTCAATTCTTCCGTGTAAAAGCGCTACGCTCGGGCCGAAAAACAGTTGAAAGAGAGGAAAGTGGAAGCGGATCGCGTTGTTCAGTAAACGGCGCCAGATGCAAATGCAGTCACGACGCAGTCTCTACGACCTCATGCGAGGAAGAGGGGGGGCGCGGATAGGTGGTCGATCATTTTGGGGGATCGGGGAGGAAACCACAAACAGCGTGGATGGAAAGACGACTGTTTGCTGGTTTCTTGCGCTCACCAAGAGTGGTTAGGCCACCGAATCGTAGTGAAAGGTTTAGTTTAAAGCGAGTTCTCTTATCTGGTTCGAAAGTGGAAAACATGGGTAGGTGGTGTGGCGCCTCTCCGAAGAAGACGAGTGACGCACTCAAATAAAAAGGGAGACTGTTGGCTGCAAGAAAAAAAAAAGGTTATCAGTTACATACTTTGAAAACACAGCCCAGAAGAATGGGAGAATATTGGGCTCCAAGGGGAGGGTAAGAGCTAACCCTTGGAGGGAGAGGAAAATATGTTCCTTTCGAGAGGGGGGACTTCTGCATTTTGAGTGAACCCGTCTGTCTTGCAATTAATAACAGATGAGGGAAGTCGGCAGTAGGCCGAGTCGCTACTCATAGATCCTTCGGATAAGTCCTGAGAGGCAAAAGGGAAGGTACAGGTGAGTGATCTGGAATTCCTCAACTCGTCCTACATACCGTTCTAGGAGAGCAGGGGGCACAAAGGAGAGAACCTGGGAGAAAAGAAAGCAGGGGCGGCACTAGGAAGGTGTATGCCTACTAGAGATCGTAAAAGCCGGCTGAACACTACTGGAGGGGGGTAAGGGAGAAAGAAGGAATCTAGTGGGAAAAGTCTTATGGAAAATCCTCTCTGAACGTAGTGGGGTTTTGGTCGGGTGTTAAAAGAGAGAAAGATGGCAAGTGAGGGAAGTCTTAAATGGGCCAACGCCCTTATCCAAATGGGGGGGAAAGAAAACTGTTTGACACACCAGGGGTTTAGTTTTAATGCTTCAGCGAGGGGATGAGAGTGGGGGAAAACCTGACTACTATACCCCTCCCTGCATTACCCATTCGCCGAGCGACAGGGTGGCCTGGATGAAGGAGATCGCAATGAAATCCTAAATCGCTTCAGTAGCGGCTGGAGGGAATGGAAGTTAAAGCAGAAGTTGAGGGGGAACGCTAAGTTGCCTTGAATACCGTACGTCGCCGGATTAGGTCCGGAAAACGGAAAGAAAAAATCCAGCTCCACGAGCACGACGGGGGACTGACCTTGAAAACGCCGCAAAATGAGTCGATAAAACGGCCGTGCGAAGGACATTGTCGAAGGCTCGGTATCTCTGAAAAAATAGATCGACGTCGGACAGAGGAACCCGATCGAGATCGACTATCGTTATAGAGGGCGAGAGGGGAAAAATTAATCCGGCAGGTAAAAGGGGACGGAACAGAAAGGACAGAAAAAAAGAAGATGATTTACGGAAACCTCACAGATGAGTCGACGGTTTCCGGCTGGAGGGGGCAGAAAGGAGGGGGTTCCGGCAGCTTTAGAGAATTTGCTGAGCGAGGGACCCTACCGGTGTGGCACCCGCTCCCGAGGTAAGCAGGGGTCCTTGAATTTGAGGCTACGTCGTGAAGGGGGGGAGAAAAAACGATTGCGCAGGCTGCCCTCTTGGGGGCAGGGGGGGCAACCGGGGGAAAGCTTTCAGGTCTTGCCGCGACTATCTAGTTGGACCGCACCACGCCCTGTTGTGTCCAGTCGAAGGCGCCCGGAGAACTGCATGTAGAAAAAAAAAGACTGACATACCCGCCAGCTATATAATACCGCTGTGCTTTCATGAACGGGTACGCAAAAAAAACTAAAGGGCTGGGGCCGGCTGAGTTAGGGAAAAGTTATTCTCAAACTTCCGGGTTCAGGTCGGAGCCGACAAGGGGCTGAGGTCTCAAAAACAAAGGAGCCAATCGAAGATCCGCCGGGATAACTACTTCTCTCCTACCTAACCAACAAGCAGGGCATCAGGAAAGAATAGCGCGCATCGGAAACCAGGGCGTTCGCTCGCAGTGAAACCGGAGAGCTAAAATTTGATATAGCTGGAGGGAGAGGAAAGACTTCAGCTTATTCTCCAACAGCTCCTTGCGCCCTTTTCCGGGAAGTGGTGCACCACAGCAGGTGAGGGAGGGAAAAATCTGGGGCGAGCACGCAGGGAAATGAGCTATCATCTGTTTCCAATCAAGCTCACAAAGGGACCACGGCTGAGAAATAGTTATGAATTCAGTGATTTGGGGTCTTCGGAAAAATGACAAGCGCTGATAGCTCCCATGGGGGAGGAACCAATGTAGGTTTCATGACTAAAGCTTGTATCAAAGCTGCCGAACCCAACAGAATTCCACGCGCCGGACACCGTTTGCGAGACCGCAACTGTTATGGGCGTAGTACCGGAGTAAGAAAGGGGGGGGAAAAAGAGGTTCCGTAAATCACGACACTCGGATTTCGCTCTCGCATCTATCGTTCAAGGGGGAGGGCCGACGGCACATCCAAACTCTTGGGGGGGTGTGGGATCCCGAGATCCCGCGCCGCGGGCCTCCCTCTCCCCTGAAGTCATCGAATTAAGGGTGGCGGTTGGACACGACCAAAAGGGCCACTGTCTTCTGTTCTCTTTAGAAGTCCAGGGACAGACTCCATCCAAACTAATACGGGAAAAAAAAAATAAAAAGCCCGGTATTCACTCTTTGAAACCCAGTACAGAAATCATCATCAAGGGAAAAGACTCTGGACGCACAGCCGCGAAGCCGCGGCCTCTCATTGAAGAAGTGAGGAACCTCGCCCGAATACACTCACATCTGTCTAAACTGAACGAGGGTCCCTGAGGTTGGAGGGGTATAGTCGAAGGCTGGAGTAAGATTCTCGCAAGCGTGCACTTGGTTCCGCCATAAGCATACACAAATTCCTTGGTGTTTAAAAGCATTAGCCAACGAATGGGTAGGGGGGGAAAAAGGAAAAAGTAAACCGTAGCGCATCGTGTCGGGTAAAAGCACAACAGCAGCCAATAATGGGGAGGATAGGATGTTGTGGGGAAGGGGAACCACGAAATACTCGTAAAAACGTGCCCGGAAATCAAACCTTGCTTCGGGAGAAGAGGTCATAAAAAGCCGAGTACACTACTTTGGAGGTTCAACATATCTCCTTTTTGGCGAAGGCCGCAGGGGAGGGAAAGGGGGCGGAGGATCGACTCCAGAGCGTCACATCTAGAGAGGGTGCCCCGAGGAAAGGGTCTCCTGGCAGAATAAATAATCATAGCCTCGGCAGGACTCTGACGGTCAAGCATCCTTAAAAGGGAGAGGGAACAACCCGCACGCGGGTTCGCACGAAAAAAATACTAAGAACAGCGCTAAAGAAGGGTAAGGGACAAGCCAACAAGGGAATCGAAATGGTCCAGGGTGCTCCCTGCTTATTCTTAACTACGTGCAAAGTATGTGCATTTCGGGTCAAGGAGAAAACTATACTGCTTGCACAACACGACCGGAAAATTTTCTGGGGAGTGGGCCGGGGCAACAAACTGGCAGCTCGCGTGGCGATAGCAAAACCACCCTAAAAGAAACACAGGTTCGTCATAATATCCACTAA
>Ga0179591_1143783_pt1 | contig 15017 bp, 12 predicted proteins | sample CZOMad2_1_08_16f_FD_182891 | JGI IMG/M metagenome (GOLD analysis project Ga0179591, IMG submission 182891) | Vadose zone soil fungal communities from Angelo Coast Range Reserve, California, USA - CZOMad2_1_08_16fungal (PacBio error correction) | ecosystem: Environmental > Terrestrial > Soil >...
CAGGCGCTTCTAAGAACATTTACCGGTCCGGGGCTTCATTATGCCACGCATCAAGGAAGGTAGAGAATCGGCTTTGAAAGCCGATATCGCCGAAGGTAGGAGCCTGAAGGAGAGGAGGAGGAAGGGGGGGGGACCAAAAGACAACCCCCGGTCTCAAAGAGGAAGGTCACACCGGAGAAAAAAATGGACCAAAGGCCAAAAGCCCGCAGGGGGTCCTTGAGAAAAGGCGCTGGTGGGCGTCAACTAATACCATAGAAGGAGAAGCCAGGAAGTCAACCCGTGAATCTCTCTGGAAAACAAGAAACAAGCAGACATGCCAACGGTGTGCATAAGGACTGCAGAACCGGCAGACCGTCCCCTTGAAGGGGTATTGACATCATCACGAGAGAGAGTGTGAAACGTTGTATGAGGGTGGGGGTCGTTGCCGGTGGCTACTATTACCTTGATAGAATTTTGAAGCCCCGGCTGAACAGGGGGGGGGCGCTTAGTCCGAACGCCGAAGGGAGAGGGGGAATTTGACCGAGGCGCAGCAGGGTCAGTCTGGGTAGGGATGAATGGGAGGAGAGAGTCGAGGCGGTGTAGCAAGGGAGCGTTCCAGGTGGCCGGGTGTAGGGGGAGAGCTTGAGAGATGGGAACTGAAAAAACTATCGACCGCACGGGCCCTGTAATGGTCTTTCCAGGACGACGCTTGTGCTCTGGTTGAGATTACTCACAGGAGCAAGAGAAACTGGCTGCGCGCGTGGATGTCCGGAGGGGGTCAGTACGGTTGGAACAGGGGGAAGGACAAAGCGGCGAGGCTCATTGCTCTGGAGGACTCTCTCTGAGATTATCCGGAAAATAAAAGAGATACAGAAGGCGGAGGAGAACTGGGTCGAAGGTATTGCCACAGCGAGCTTCTGCTGGCAGGTATGCCGTGACTGATTCGTTAAAAGAAACCCAGGGAACCGGGAAGGAGTTTCAGCTGCGATCCTCCGGAAAATAAAAAACGTGGGAAAAAGGGCGAAGAAACGCCTGACTGGGTTGGGCACACTTTTTACGATAAATTAAAAGCTGGGGAGGGGAGGACAATTTCGCTCCTGAGAGGGCGAGATCACTTACGGAGAGGAGCCCGACGCCGGGCCATGAAGGGGGGTATTACCAGGGAAGGACCGGGAGACGAGCTGTTAGAGTCTTCGCCGTCACCGTTAAAAAAAAGACAATCCGGAAGACCAAGCCCTGGTGCGCAATGGAGAACCGGGTCTCCTCGTGTTAACGATCCTCCAGGAGGCTAAACTCAGGGAGGAAGAACGAGGACCGTTTCAACCTGACTCCGTGAAGGCCTTACCAGGTTAAGAGAAAAAAGAGGGATGTCAGCTAACTTAACGGCCTCACCATCTGAACCCCCAACTTTGAACAAAACCGGGGGGGGGAGAGAGAACTGAACGGTGTCTGTAGGCCCGTGGAGGACAAGTGACGCTCAACAAATCCGTTATCGTCGGAGCGGCCTTGGAACGAAGGACCCGAACCTTCCCTCGTCCAAGAAAACTACTAGGATAAATAGGAGAGAAAAAAAAAAGACATCGTGGCGCCGCGGCAAGACTGCCATTTCCTCTTCGTAGATGAACGGAGAAAGAAGAAGAACAGTCGGGTCGCCCGCAGCCCTTGTTAAAGAAGGAAACCCCACTAAGACAGCAGGCGAAATAGCCAGTGGTAGCTTCGAATATAGCAGTTTATCTTGTTGGGTATTACGCGAGGGGGAAAAAAGAAAAAGGAAGATCGAGAAAGATCCCGCTTGGCAGGAGGAAGCATCGCAGTTTCGGCGAGGGGGGGACCCGGCTCAATAATGCACGACCCTTTGGGAGCTACTCGCTCTTCGAACAGGAACACGGAACCGGGGGGGAGAAGGAAGGACAGAGGCTGACCAGACGGCTCAGCACGGGCAGCGCCGGCCCGCGCGAAAGGGCGGAAAAAGAAAAAACCCGACCCGCAACGGACCTTCTTACTAAGAGGTAAGGAAAGAATCAAAGTACTCGTCCCTTGTCAAAGGGTGGCAACGCTCGGCCTGGCAAACCATTTAGCTCAGGCATGGGGACGGGACGAAAAAAGGGGCCGAGGCCTCACAGACCAGGAAAGCGCACCCGGAATCTGATGGTACGAGAGAGAAAAAAAAAAAGGGTGAGGGGAGGAAAAGATAAGATATCGACCACTCCTGCTGCAATTTGGGGCTGGGCTTCGTAAAAGGAACAAAGGGAGGAAACTCGGCCCGGGAGGGGGCGTAAAAAAAAGCACCTGCTTTCTATCAAAGGGGTCCATTCTAGAGGGCAAACAGGGAGGAAGAAAGAGTAGCCAGGGGAACGGGCGGTGTTACAGCATTTAAGAGTAGCGGGACTTTTGGGGGAAAAACGGTAAGAAACTTGCAGAAAAAACCCCGACCATTCTCTGGAGAACGCTTGGTTCAAACAAGTAGGAGGAAGAAAAATGGGGAGGTTATAAGGTCGACGCGAGTAGACTCAAATTGCGGTCGGGCAGGAGTAAAATGCACACAGAAATCAAAAAAAGGCCGATCTGTAAAGAAGAAGGCTGGGGAAGTCACCGTTCACGACTAGCCTGCTCTGAGGGCCCTCGGGATTCAAACCAACGTAACGAAGGGGCGAAGCTACTATGCTAGTTAAATTCCATGATGCTTTAGGGTTGTAGAAGTAAAAGGCAAAGCAAGCGACATGGTCGCTGTCGCAGTTCTCTCCGTAATCCTCTTAGGGCAGCTTCAGACAACGGGAGGTCCCTTGTGAGATGGAGGAGACGAGGAACGCAGTGTCGTGGAAGAAGGCCGTCAGGTTAAGGGGAAAGCACCATATCGGCTGTGGCTAAAAGAGGGGGGAAAAGTCCTTACCGTAAGAAAATTTCAGGGCCACTTTATACGAAATAGGGGGTGAAGCGTAAGGAAGCCGAACGGCCCTAAGTTCCACGTCCAAAGGGAATAAACGGGAAAGGGCGGAAAGGGTGACCTGAAAGGAGCGCTGTCGCGCTCAAAGGTCAGGAAAGGATTCGGCAAGAAGGTAAGCGTTGCCCACCTAGGCGACACGTGGGAGCCCATAGCAACCAGGGAGGATGAGAGAAGGATGAGCTTTGCCGGCTCAAACAAAGTTGTTCTACTACGCAAAAAACTGACCTCAGAATAATCGAAAGTAAATTGTCTAAACCACTTCAGGGGCGACGGGACTTGCAGAGCCAGGGAGGGGACTCGCCCTATCTGTAGAATCATGGAAGCAAGCACGGCCTTGGACAAATCGGGAACATTGGGGGCCAACTAATAATGAATTAGAGAGTCGGACAGAAGGGAGAGGCCTCCGCAAAGCTGGACAGGGAGAAAAATTATGGGGGACAATAGGTAAACCCCTAATCCGTCAAGAATACAGGCAGCACCTACGAGCGGCATTTTTTACGAAGAAACAATCTCCGAAAATCCGGAGACGCGCCGGGTCTGGGTGACGGATCCTCTCCTCGCTCAGGACTCATAGACCATTCAGAAAGGATCGCGGGGAGCGGACACGGGGGGGAACCCAACAAGACCTTACCTTCCCGGAAAGAAATAGAAAAACGACCGCCAGAGGACTCGTCAGCGGTGCCCTTCATCTCCCCCTAGAAAAGGGAGACAAGGAAAAAGACAGGGAAACGGACCGGGATTACGCCGCGCGTTAAGGTTCCGAAAAGGACTCAAGCTCTCCAACGCAAACAAAAGGGCGAATAACTGCTAAAAATAAGAAGGAAGAGGACGTCTGAAGCTACCGCCTGTCGTTTCAAAGACTTGCGAAAAGGCTCAAACCACGATAAAGTCCTAGGGCGGGGGCCTCCGTCCCATCGGGAACCAGGGGAGGAAAGTATCGATCCAGTCCTCAAGATCAACAAACAGAAAAAGAACGGGCTAAAGCAACTCTCTCTGCGGGATGCGTTAAAAAGAAAGGGGTCAGCACCAAATAAGGCGTCCTTAGCAACATGCCTGTTGCATTGAGGGGGGAGTAGAGCCGAGAATGGGTTACGTCAGAGGACTTCTCCGAAAAGAGGGGAGTTAGGTGACTCCACACCAGAGGGGACTGGGGGAGCAAGAAAGACCTTCTTAATATGTCATGCACTCAAGGAGCAGGACAGGGGGAAAAAGGCTGGCACCACGGTGTTGTAAACCAAAATGAACTCGACAGTTAAGAATGGGAAGAACGGCCCGGAGATAGAGGATTAAAACAAGCGGTAAAGGAAACATTCAGCGCGCCCCGGTCAGTCTGAAGCGGACACCTGGACGTGACGCAAGGTCGCCTGAGCCCATGGCTGCATAAGGAGAAAAGAAACCATGGCTGGCGTAGGAAACACGATGGTCGCGAGGTCCATAATAGTAACGAACTGCACGGAGGTAGACCCTATTATAAAACGAGGGAAGGAGGAGGGGGGCGGGTGTGTCGCTTGAATTAGCCAGCAAGCTTCACCATTGCACTAAAGGAAAAACCATATGCTGGAGCGGAGGAGCACCAAGAAAGGAATGAATGGCAGAGGGAAGGTACTAAGCTGACAACACATTCATAGCCTGATGGCAAGGACGAAGAAGTGAAGGGAGGAAAGGAAACGGAGAGGATGCGGGGTGCGATCGGCAGCTGTTTCGCCTTGAAAAAACGATAGTTGGCGGCTTCCGAAAAAAGAAAGGAGGACGATGATGCTACCTCTCGGAAAAAGCTTTGCTACGGGGCGGCAGAAGGGTGTCAGAAGAAAGGAAACGAAAGGGCGTGACCGAGCGAGCCACAAGGACATCCAAGGCGGAGTGATAGAAGAGTAGTGTTCTTCAGTGAGACTTGGGAACTCCCTACTCTGATAAGGACCCTGCATCGTGCTCTCTGAGGAAGACCGCAAGGGAAAGAAAGGCACTTTCATGATAACAAGAGATCTTTACATGTAGGCAGTAGAGACCAGGTAACAGATAAGATAGAGAAGGAAGGGCGAGAGATTTAACACTTCAAAGACCGCATGCGTGTTCCATTGCAGCAAACAAAGTGGGGACTCAAAAGAAGAGAAGGGGAAGGATAAAACCGACCAGAAGCAGGCTCAAACAACACCAAAAAAAAAAAAAAAAAACCCTTCCCTCACGACAGGAAGGCTGGGCAAGAATCAACGATGCTGACGGAGAACAGCGAGTGACAGGCTTAGTGTGGGAGAAGAAGATCCTCAGAAAAGAAAATGCTGGAAGAGAATCAAAACACGGAGGGAGGAGAAAGAGGAAAGGATAGAGCCCTGGCCGCGCGGCAGGGGAAATGGTAGAGGAACCAACCCTCGCAGAATCTTCTCCGAAAAGGAGAGTGGTCTAGGGCGCTGGTAAACAAGCAGAATCAAGCCTTTGAAGGAGGGAAGGAGAAGGTCGGGATTTATCCTCCCGGCGGCAGGATGCGGGGACCCTTGGGACGAAGACAGAGGCCTGGAATTAGTAGATGAACTCATTAAGAGAGCCCTTCTTAGAGGGCTTTGCGGGAAAGGATAGCAAGAAGAAGGCATAAGAGAGGGTGGGGGAGCATGAAAGTGCCATGGGAGGAGAGAAGAAAGGGGTGGAAAGAAGTAGAGCTGACACGGATGCCAGTTTCTTCATCCCTCGTAATCAAACTCTCAAAAATGATCCGATATAACGAGTAGTCCCACAAAAGTGGAAAACCTTTTTCTCTATATGAAAAGACACAAGGAGAGGGAGAAAAAACAGGAAATGGGGCACGACACGTAAGCAAAGTGAAGCTCCTATAAAGCGAGGGAAGGAATAAAATTTGTGGTTTAAGGGGGAGCAAGGGGCAGCCGCCAAAGATCGTCTCAGCGTTCATGCAGGCCATTCCTCTCAGACTATAGGCACCAGGAGAAAGGAGGAAAAAATCAGAGGCGCATGGCCAGCGTCTCTACTGCTTTTTGCCGCGTTCAGGAGTAACGCTACGGAGAAGGGGGAAGCAGGGCTGACAAGCTCCGTCAATTGACTGTTCCCTTAAGGGAAAAAGGGGGGGAAGGGTGCAGAGAAGCAGACCAAAGAAAAAAAAAGACTGCATTCTCGGGTCTCATGGGATACTGGTGCGGAAAGAAAATACCTCAGAGTAAAAAGCGAGAAATAGGGGAATCACGCAAGCCAGGGTCCGCGAATGCGTTGAAGTCAAGGGTCATCAGGGGACGAGATCAGTAAACGAACGCCCCCCTTTACAGCAGGAAAGGGGGGAGAAGATGGTTGTTCTCAGACGGCCGGGATGGGACCGAGTCGCCGGGCCGTTCTGCGAAAGAGGAAGCTGTGCGGCGGTCACCAGTTGGTAACCCCTGGCTAAAGAATATGGCACAGAGAAAAGGGCTAGCAAACGATTCCTAGAATTGGCAAGGTCGAAGGAGGCTGTTTTTCGGTCAATCTAGACCATCAGAGCAGGAGAAGGTGACAGTCCTGTGCAGACCTTGAAGAGTCAGATACAAGAGAAGCATCCTCCCATTCCCCTGGTGCATACGTGACTTCATTAGAAAAGCCCTTCCCAGTGAGTAGGTACGCGCACGGCGAAGCGCGTTTTTGAGGGGGTTATGAAATGGGGGGGTGGGGGACGTGTATCAGTGACTAACATCGGATCCAGGGAGAAAAGTGGGACGCCCCTTCGTCCAGAGGGTAGCGTAGAAGGGGAAAGGGAGGGGAGTGATCGGGGAGAAAGGGCATATCGGGCAAGCGAGCAGGGGAGGTCGCGGGGGGGGGACCTCCTGTCATCATAGGTCGGATGGGGGTGAATCAAGCGTCAAGAGGGGGACAGGGGTGTAGTGTGGAGAGCTTTCTAGATGGGCGGGAACGAACTAAGCAGGTAGACAGGTCACCTGTCCTTGTCTTGGGAAAGTACGAAACATGGGGGGGAGAAGGTGGGCGAGACGGAAATTCGACGAGCACTGGAGGGGAGCGCGGGGGGGATGGTCCTGACTGTCAGGTACGGGGGGGGGTAACAGGGTCAGTCCTCTTCTATGCGCGTCGCCTGGTGGAAGTAAAAGATAGGAATCCGGCTAGACGGCGCGACTCCGGAGCGTCGATCAGTAGAGGGGTCCAAAGGCTCCGGTCTGGGCGTGCCTTTAGGACCCTTTACGAGAATGGTTGAAGGAAGAATCCCAGCGGAACCGGTCGCTGTTCCGGGAGGCGATCGCCTTTACTCACGCAGAGAACATCGCGGACGTCTTTGGGGACACCCAATTTTGACGATCCAGGGGAAAAAAGGGGGAGGGGGGGAAGGGGATCCATGATGCTACTAAGAGAGTGCAGAAAAAATGGGACACGGAGCGAGGCCAACCTGGAGCCATGGGTGAGTGGGGTAGCCGAACTTTCCTGGTGGAGACGAGTCCTTTCCAGGCCCTTCGCCGTACACACAGGTGGGGGAGGAAGCCCAGATCCGTTCCTATCCGCAGACCAGGGTGCTCTCTGAGGCACATTTGGCAAATCGGGGGGGCAAACAAATCCCATGAGGAAGAAACGCACTAGGAGAAGGGGGGCGCGAAGCGTAGGTCAGTTAACCTGTCCTACTGAAAGGGACTGAAAAGTGATGGCACGTATGACGTTCGGCGCCTTACGGAAACCTCACCACGAGGGAGGGCGTAAGAAAAGAAGGTAAAGGTAGGCGTGGCGACTTTGAAGGCGCCAAACGATTCGAGAAGTGATGAAAGAAATCCCTCGGAAAAGACCACGGGCTTCCTCGCGAAGGAAGCTCAAGGCACGAGGGGAGGGAGCCCAGGTCAGCCGCTTCCATGTACTCGGAAGAAATGACTCATGGCTCAAAGACTAAACTGGAGACTCTCTCTGCAAGTTGGAAGAAGTCAAAAAGAAGAAGCATGTAACGTGCTAAAATAGCCGGGGGAGAGATTCGAATGAGAAGGACGTTTGGGATGTGCCAGAGGAAAAGGAAAGAAGAGGGAGTACTGGGGGAAGGAACATCTTCAACTGGAGAGGGAAGGAGCAGGAGGGTTCCCCTGTCGACATCCATTACACTCGAAGTTGGGACGAGATATCTCCTGAGTAAAGGGTGGAAAGAACGAAGCGATCGCTCAGACTGCAGGTCCGCCGCTCAACTGAATGGGAGTCCCTGACTCGAGGGAACAGCGCCATTACCAAAGGACAAACCCAGAACATCTAAGAAATTAACGCTAAAAACGCGGAAGGGCCCCTCCGGCAAAGACAGAGGAGGACTGGACCATGGGGAAACTCTCTAATGGTCCCCCTCAGTGAGGAGAGAATTTGATGGTAGAAACCGTTTCCTGGAAAGGAAACCGGTCATCGACCTCGGAAAAGGGGAGCTTTTTAAAGAGAAGCAGAGATAAAACAAAGAGGATTAGGAGTAGATAAAGCGTCCACTCTCTGAAATTTGCTTAGACCAGGAGCTAGAAGATGCAAGACTGGAGGCACCCACATGCTGCCTCTCACTGTTGCCATCTATCAGGGAAAAAATGCTTCAGACGAAGGGGAAGGAAAAGGATGGAAAGACACTAGTTACAGTTCACTGGTTAAAGCGATCCTTTCCTGCTTCATTAGGACATTTTTTCCGTGGCTGGCGACGTTCAGAAAGTCCGGAGACGGAAACCAAGGAGCTTGAAACCGTCTTTCATATTGCTGTAGTAATCAAAGGGGTTAAAGGGGAAAGGGTAGGAAGCGGCTATTATCCTGAAAATTATTCTGCATGATGGGCGGTCCAAAAACTCAAGGACCATGCAGGAGAACGACCGGGGGGAAGGTGCATTGAACCTGTCCACCGCGAAAATGATCTTCGTTGAAAACGGAGGGAGACCGAAAATTAAACTGCTATAATGCGAATCTACTCAAGGGGGTATTTAGCATTACATTATCTGAGGGTTGGAGAGTCAAAACGAGAGACGGCGACAGGGTAGCTGGAGTCCGGCATCTAAGGAGAAATTGGACAGGGGAAAACCCGAAGACACCTATTCCCTTGTACGGATTCGCCGAGGACGCGGGGGAGGCGAGGGGGGGGCCTTGGGGTCAGTGCACTTCCCGCTATAAAGGGGGGGGAGGTCAAACGGGTCGGCCACGCAGACAAGTAAACGTCATTAAACATTATGAAAGGCGCTGGGTTATTCGTACGTGCGACTAACGTCAAAGAAGGTGTCACGGGGAAAATTGAAGAAAGGGAACAGAGCACAAAGGACGACTCTGAGAGGCTTCGCGCTCAACGACGGCGGATCGTGAAAAGCCTGGAGATTGCAAAACAGGGAAACCGGTGAGCAACCAGCGCCCTCAGGGGAATACTTCTATTAACGGGCGGGTCAGGAAAAAATTGTACTAAACGAGAAGCAACCTTACATTCAACTACTCGAGCCATAATATCCCTTGGTACCCCACGGAATTGGGGATAAAGGTCGGACTAAAACGGTCATTGAAGAGGCAGAGCTGGGAAGGAATCAAATTGACAAACTTCTCCAAAATCAGGTGTACACCGGGCAGGCACAAGGGGGACAGAATCCAAGGGGAAGAGCCGCTCACACAGTACAATGGGGAGGGGACCAAAACATCGGGGACGTTTCCTAGGGATCGGAATCTCAAACCACTAGAATAAAGTAAACGGCAGACCGGTCAACCTACTCTATGCATGGTGGGACTACCGGAGACCAATAGACGAAGGGGACGAGGAGAGAAGGTGATCAGAAGTTATCCTCCTCATCGCCGACGTTCCCAAGAGTAAAACCTCTCAAGGAAAGGACAACAGGGAAAACCACCTACCTAAGTAAATTACAAAAAAGAGAAGGAACTACATGATGCTCGGCTCATGGGACACGTCATCTAACACGACCAAAGGTCTTCACGGTACAACCCCAGAATGGCAAGGGCTAACAGGATGGAGGAGGAAGCCCCAGATCTCAATCTCTCCCAAGAACGGAACAGGAAAGCAGACGTCTACACTGACGACTAACTAGAGTAAGGAAAAGCAGGGACAATGGAGCTAGACTCGAGTCTCAAACGGAGAAAAACCATACGGAAGATTATGAATAAACACCATCTTTACCAGTGGACGTGAAAAACCCTCGCGAACAAAAGGTCCTCAACGACCCAGGCCCCGCCCTCCTCACGGCCGAAACGGAAAACGGGATCGAGTTCTTCGGGAAAAAGACCTTCACGGGGGGAACGTTCCGAGAAAACCGTCTTATTCAAGGGGAGGGGCGGCTTTTATTAAAAGGGAGCAGCTCTAAAAAGGGGGGGGAAGAGCCTTGAGATCGAGCGGGGTTCTTCGTTAACTACACAAACCACGGACTGCAAAACGGGAGAAAGCGTGATCAGGTCGGCCGCAAGTCTCCTGCGGGGTGGACAGAGGGGGAACAGGGTTGGAAAACTTGTAACACCTCTGAGATAGGCGAAGAAAGCAACGGAGAGGTCAGGGGACAAGAAGCGGCGAGAAACAGTTCTCTGCTTCCACGGTAAAGTAATAAAAGGGAACTTGTCGCAGAACTCGCCTGGAATCAACTCGGCAAGAAGAAAATAACCACATGTTAGGGAGCCAAAGATTTTCGCGCGTTTAAGACTGCGGATGCACTTTCCGCAAACGTGAAAGAGGAAGAAACGCAGAAGGGCGGGGGAGGGGGTCGCGGAATTAGCCACAACTCGTCAACATTGGGCACGTAAAGGAAAAAAAAAGAAAGTAAAAAAGGATCCTTCCAGCGCCGGCTCCACTGGAACACGAACGTCGAACAGGTCACAACACAGTCAGAGCCTCCTGGAATTCTACCTCTGGGAGGGGAGAAAGCAAACAGAGGAGGCGTGGTGCGGAGCGGGACATTCTCGATGGCAGGGTACTGGGCACTCAAAGAAGAAAGGGGCGTCTTTCACGATAAAAGGACCAAACAGCGCGATTAACTTCTCCCTCTCGTATCTATTCTGAGGGGGGATGCCAGGGGTACGAAGAAGGGGGGGAATAAGTCATTAAGCCACCGAATGGGGTCGGTGCATAAGGGAGTCCACCGAGGGCAGACCAGGCTGGATGAAGATAATCGTAGAGAGGATCATTGTGAAAAAAAAGGAGCCATAAGGACTACACCTGAAGCGGAATCGTCTTCATAAAAAAACGGTATAGGAACGCAAGTTAATGGAACAGCGAGATCGGGACGTCTCGTGCGAACCAGAAAGCACCTCTAGGACTACGGAAAAGGGCCGATCGTAAGTGAGGGGGACTGAAACTCCGCAGCTTTCCTTGAGAAAAAAGGGGGGAGGGTAAACAAGGAAGTAGAGCGGGGATTAAAAGGAAGGGACCAAGAAATTGCTACGTGACGAATTAGCTGGGACTTTACAAAAGAAGTATTATCATAAGTGAGGGAACGCGCTTTCATGCGAGGTGGGATCATATACCTCACGCCGCGCTAAGGCTGAGAAGAGCTCTCGGCAACAAAAAAAAGTAAGAGAAAGAAAAGGGGAAGTAAAGCAGCCTTTAAAAAACAGGAGAGGGTTATATGATCCCACCCTCCACCTGAAATCGAAAGCCAAGCTGCATATCGTGCTGAGTTCGAACAAAAGAAAAGAAAAGAGGAATGTGCATCTTGAGAGGGGAGAAGAAGAAAAACAGAGAGGGGGAACAGGGGCGCAAGGCCCTTTTGGGTTTTCCTGGAAAAGAGCAAGACAAGAAGGATCGCACGTCGGAAGTGAAGAGGCGGGTGGCGGGCCAGGAGAAACCGACATGTAATCCAGGGGAAGAAAAGTGAAAGGTCTGATAAAGCCGACGTGGGGGCCGACTATCTCACGAGGAATCTGAAGGACAAGCGGAGAAAAGGACGAACTGTCCGAACATATACTCTAGAGAAAGACCGAAGAGGAAATCGGGGAGACGCGACTGCGACCATTCAGAGGATGGACCGTATTAGCCAGTTCTTCAACAACCGCAAAGAAATCATATAAGAGACTAGGGAGAAGAAGAACGAGGGTGGTTTTTAAGTGATACCAAAGACGCCAACGATCTCTGTAGGCGTTCAAAGGAAAAGCAGAGACGCCGATCGCAACCCCTCAGCAGCGTCGTGGGGAAAGGAAAGAACGGCCAGATTAACTCGGACCAGAAGGAAAGGACTGCTGGGGGCCGCTTTCGAAAGGAGCCCGGAAAGGGGAAAGAAGATGGCATGATCTCGTAGAGTCATCTGTTTTCCTTACTGGAGGCCAAGGGGTACTATTGGGCGGGATTGCATCTACCACACGCGAAAAGGCAGCGATGTTAGACGAGGGATCCTATTAGAAGGCAGAACAAGGAGGGGAACAGGAAGGATCGTGCCTCACGCCAAAAGTCTTCTGACCATTCAGTGAATAACAGGGAGCATAAACTCTTCGTATAATAAGGGAACAGAACGTCGGCATATGAACGGGGAAATCAAAGAGAAAAGGGGAGGAACGGTCCGGCTGGTGGAAACAAGAAGCTCCTTTAAGTGGACGAAGCGCATTGAGCAGGGCGCGTACCAGTTGGTGAAAAAACAAAGGGAAAAAAGAGGGCCCTAGCCGGAGCCTGGCGTCAGACGAGCAGAGAAGTCCATCCAGGGGGCTAGACTGGGGCTTCAAGAAGACCAAGAAAATGAGCACGGCCTGAAGTAAAACCGGGGAGGGTAAGGACACCTCAGCAAATCCTCCGGAACCGGTTGCCTACTGAATGCATGAGCGACCGAAGAGCTTAAAAGGTAAGGGTGGAAAAGACACGACGTAAGTGACGGTAGGGCCTTGATGGGTTTGCGGGCCAGGGGGGGGTCAGATAACCTGGATCTAGAGTTTGACCCCCGGCGTACATATTTTATCGTAGAGAGACGCTCTGTTTATAGGAGAGGGGAGCCGAGCGACCAATCGATTAGGCGGTCGCTGCACCCTGACGAGGAGGGAAGTCAAGGGTAGCCGTGAGTCTCCATGTTTCAGGGGTCTTGGGGGGAGGTGGAAGAAACTGGAAGTAGGGGTCTGACAAGACGCGCGGCCGGGAGAAAGGCCCTTCCGGTCGGTTTCGCAGACGAGACGTTGAGGGGCTATTGGAAGTCACCTGAGCACTAAGGAGCTGAAGCGGGAGGAGGGGGAGGTAACGGACAGAAGGTCGGTGGGGTTTCCCAGTGTCCGTCAGCGGCTATTCGCAGGTCAGAGTGTCCGAGAGAGAACGGGACAGGGCTATCCTGAGCAACAAGTCTCGTGCGAGAGGGGAGGTTTAGGGACCAAAGGGAGCAGGTAAGTGCTCCGGAATGAACGGAATGAGGAGGGGGGTTGGGCAGATTAAGAGACCCGAGTGAACTCGGGGCATGGAGGACTGTCCGCCGGTAAAAACTACGGAGACGGTCCTCTCTAGAGGGGTGGACCAAGGGGGAGAAGACAAGGTCCAAAGGTGATCGTTGGGCGTTATTAAAGTAAGTTAAAAATCTACAGATAGGCAAGATCAATGACGGCTCTCGGGACGAACCCGAGCCATGCCTGGGGGTATCCCAGGGAAAAAGGACTGGAGCGGGAAGGAGGTACGTTCATCCGTCGCCGGAAAACGGGGTTTTGATCATTCCAATAACTACGAACAGCAAACAATGCACGTCTCCCTTGTTTCTGCCTCTTTGGGGAAAAGCTCAGAATAGGGGAGAGAAGAACTCGCGCGCGAAGCAGATCGTGACAGTTCAAAAAAGGGGACTACTTTAAGTTGACTGCAACCAAGTGACTGAAAAGCGTGACTTGGGCGGAGCAGGAAGCTCAACCAGAGGAACAGGACAGTGACATGAACGGTTGTACTGGTAGACGGGATAAGGTTTACGAAATCACACCAAATCGACCGGCCATGCCATGAACCACCTCGTCCCCGACCACTCGTCACGCGGGCGAGAGAGTCAACAAAGGGGAAGGAGTCTGGGGGCAGGAGGTCCGACTGGGCAAGGGATCGTTTAAAAAAAGGAGCCGAGACACTGTCAGCTCTGCGGCAGTTTTAAGAGGAAAAAAAAGAAACGAAGGGAATAAAAAGAGGCAGTGAGGATCGTAGGAATAATCAGTCTGGGATGATGACTATCGGGGAAAAGAGAGCAATCGAGGAAGGTAATGCAATAGGTCAGCGAAAAGGAAACTGGGTCGGCGATGGGAACATTAGAAGATCATCCTGGGGCACGAAGCATGGAAGGCTCGCTCGTCCAATCGACAAGTTAAGGGGAAACAGAGGGAGAGGTCTCCAGACCCCTCCAAATGAGCAGCAGGCTCAAGCGACAGGACTCAAATCCGAGAAGAAAAATTCGAGCGTCGCCATTGAACATGAAAACTTAAAAGAAGTTCCCTGCTGGAACAGAACTCGGAAGGGACCCTCCGCCATACTCGAGGGGGACGGAACGCTGGTTAAACACTCGCCTGCCCAAGGTATGCCCAGCAATGGAGGGGGACGCAACCAGGACAGGTGCCGATTACGAAAACGGTTCCGGTTCGGAAAAGCGAAAAAATGGCATCCAGAGTGACTACGCTCATAAAAACACCAACGGGGAGAAAAGGGAAAAAAAAAAGGGGGAAAGGGGAAACTCAGGGGACCGTTGTGCGTCGGTCGGACCAAAATACCGGTTCTGGGCCGACAACCTTTGGGAAGACACACACATCTTCGCTCACTTTTTCACAGGAGAGCGTTTGGGGGAACCAAGGCCAACACAAAAAAAAAACCAAAAAAAAGAACAAACAAAAAAAACCCATAAAAAAAAAAACAAAACCAAAAAAAAAAAAAAAAAAAAAAAAAAAAAAAAAAAAAAAAAAAAAAGAAAAAGAAAAAGAGAACCAAAAAAAAAAAAAAAAAAAAAAGGAAACCAACGACGAGTACGGCCTGGGGATGAAGTGCTGGAACAATCGCGGGCCGGGGTTTAGTGTACTCGCATTTACAAGCGAATTCAGGGAAGAAAAGGATGACTGTTCAGGCATGTATTATGATGAAGGGAGGGGATAAAGGAACCTGTGAGAAGCGCGATGTTCTAAGGAAAGGACATATTCGATGAAGGGTCACCTCGCCGACCAGGCAGTATCAGTCTCCAGACACTGAAGAAAGACTCAAAAATCTGCGTGGGCCAACTCAAGC
>Ga0179591_1378316_pt1 | contig 15016 bp, 14 predicted proteins | sample CZOMad2_1_08_16f_FD_182891 | JGI IMG/M metagenome (GOLD analysis project Ga0179591, IMG submission 182891) | Vadose zone soil fungal communities from Angelo Coast Range Reserve, California, USA - CZOMad2_1_08_16fungal (PacBio error correction) | ecosystem: Environmental > Terrestrial > Soil >...
GACGAGAATAGGAGTTTCCGCTTCGGGGAATATCAGAAAATCCTTAGCCGAACCCCCCGGACCGTTTGGGAAAGAAAAAATTTTGGGGGTCCCCAGCCGTCGCCGCCAGAGCACGAACTAATGTGCAACAAAAAATGCCATGAGGACCGATGGAGCTGCTAAGTGGAGAAGGGACTCCGGGGGGGGGGGGGGAGGGGTGAGAAAAGGGGCGGGGGCAAGGCCGGGGAGAAAAAATCGCTCAAACTCAGCAGAAAAAAAAGAAAAGAATCTGAAGGACGGGAGACAAGCGAATCAACGCTAACAAGCCAGAGGGGTCTGGAAGGTGGAGTACTGGGGGGGGGATGGGGTCGTACGGGCAATTGCGCACGTGAAAATCTTAAGGGGGGGGGGGGTTTATATGGGTCTACAGGCAAGGGCAGGTCAAGGATCTCCCCGGCCCGAGGGTATTAAGCCTACTCCAAGAAGAAAATACCCTCCCACAAGAAAAACTAAATTTCTTCCTAAAACAAGCGAGCCAAGGGGGAGGAAAAATATTGAAAGGGGCCCGCGGACAGGAACTACACTTGTAAAACCAGGATGAAAGGTAGAAAAAAAAAAAATAGAGATGTACAATGGGTAGCTGAGCCTGAATCCCTACCCAAAGGCGGCCCCCGGAAAGATCTCTCGAACGAAAACCCCGTGCCCACCAAAACCCCATACTCGGGGATGGCGGGGGACATTGGAACTCCAGCATGAAGTGAAATTTTAAAGGTTCGTCAGCCGATAAACGAAGGCCAGAGGAACCCCTTGAATAAAAAAGCCAAAGACAGAGATCCACTTGTAGGCATTAAGCTACGGGGGCACCGAACGAAACGTCGCCACCAAATGAGCATTGCCAAGGGCACCCTTTCTGAGAGGCCCACGAGAAAAAAAAAACCCTCCGGCGGGTTCCCCCTAAAGAGTCGCGTCCGGGAATCGATAACCTGGGGGGGGGGGTTGGACAAACCCTCAATCACCAAAAGGGTTGTATTGCGGTTGATCAGGGTACCCGGACGGCGAAAAATTCGAAAAATAAATCTGGGGGGGTGGGGAAGGGGGGTAAGGCGCATCGGACTACATTGAGCATTAACAGGCATATGGTATTGAACCCCTGAAAAACGGAGTTCCAACTCTGGTCAAAGGGAAAGAGTGGAGGAGGGGTTAAAAATCAGCCGTTTGCTCCCGGACCCTCGAGATCCTTCTCTAGAGCCTTTTTTGGGTCGCCCCCAGGACGGAGGGGCTGACTGGGGACAGACACCTGATCAAACCACCCTGGAAAAAATCTCGAAAAATGAACACCCGACTGGACCAAAAAAACCCTTTCCAAGGGACAATGGGGGAGGGGCTTAATGATTGTCTTTAAAAGGTATGACACGAAAAGGGGGGCCCTCTACGGACCAACACGCACCGTGGGGGACGGGTCCTGCCACAGGTAAGGAAAAAAACATCCAACGGAAAAATGGGGAAACCCATTGTGGGGACCAATATTTTTTGCCTGGGGGGGGGGGGCATAGGCAGCCCGCCGCAGGCCCCGCGCGCGTGGGGACAAGGGGGGCGTGAGATCTCCGTAAGCCAATTCATAAGGCTCTAAAAAAAAATGATATGTAATGTCCATGAACACCTCGGTCAGGGTGCTGACAGGGGCACGAAGCCCGAGAAAAAAAGAAGGAAAGACATGGAGAACAAGGAGTCCGTTAATTCCCGCGTTGGTGTGATCCTCTAAAGACCAAGGGGGAGTGGTGCAAAAAAAGTCCCATGCACTCAACGGCCAGCCGGTAAAGGGGACTATTTGAACCGTGAGAATACGATGAATCACTAGGCCAAAGGAAAACCTTTGGGACGACTCCGGGTAACCGTCGCCTGGGCTCCTGCAAACCAAAAAGTGGAAAGTAGGCGGAGATGGACTGGGGGGGAGGAAAAAAAATTCATACCGCACATGACCGATCGGGGTGCCAGGTGAAAAGGTTGAAAAATTCACAGCGAACCCATGGTGAGCTGGGGGGGAAGGCGAAGGGAGAAGGGAAAAAAAAGAATCGGTGAGTCTATTAATCCGTAAGCCGCGACAGTAAGCTAGCGGTGGCACTCCCGAACAATTTCCAGCCAAAAAGGGGGCAAAAAAAAAAGCATACTTTTATCGAAGATATACTTTGTGATCTGAGGGAAAGAAACCAGGGTGTCGCGAAGGGGTGGGCCGGGGTAAAGGAGGAAGAGGGAAGTCAAAGGAAATACAAAGTTGCAAACTCTTATCCCTGTGGACTTTTCAGCAGAGAAGTAATAACCATCCCTCAAGGAAAACAGATGCCCGAAGCGACGTATGCGCACTGAAGAAAACGGGCAGACCCACAAAGATTTCAGCGTACCGGAATTAAGGGTGCGGGGGCTACGGGCGGAGGGGAAATCTATCGCCTTCAGCAAAAGATGGGGCGCAGCGCGGAGGGTGATAAGGAAAAGGGTTGTGACAAGAACCTGCCCAGAGTTGGATCCGACTCACCCGGGCAAATAAGGACTCGCAAGGACTAAATTGAAATGGGAGGTAGAAAACAGATCGAAGAGGCCCCTTTTGCCGAGACGCAAAAAAGAAAAAGAGGAAACCAGTCACCCGTAGGAAAGGGGGAGTAAAAAACTAGCAACTGTCACACCTCCTAACACTAAAAAAAAAACAACGATTGCTAAAAGAGATAGATGGGGGGGGAAAAAAAAAGCGGCCTATTGAGACACCGCGAACTGCGGAAGTCCTTGGGAAAGGGGGGGGGGGGACGAATGACCAAGGGACGATAAGGGGTCCTTCAGACATGAAACTGAATCCTGGTAAAGATACGCGCTGAGGGCAGGGGAGTAAAAGCTGATAAGAACACCAGCGCTCAACGGGTGGAAGAAAGGCTCCATAAACGTGAATTCTCAAAAACCTCCCCAAACATAAAGGGCCGCCATCGGGAAAAAAAAGGGCAGGAGGGGGACTCTCAAAATCCGCATGCTCTCTCTCGATTTTAACTACTCGTGCCAAAGTGGCGGAAGGGACGGAGGAAACGGGGAAAAGTCGGAGCTAGTGGACTGCGGGTTGGGAAAAAAAAAAGCCTGAATCAGGCGAAATACGAGCTACGCCGGTCAGGGGAAGGAAGGTGTTTTTGGGGAAATCTGAAAACCTGGAAAGGAAATAGGCACTGCAAAAGGGTCGAGCCCACAAAGCTGGGGCCCGAACGCAGAGGGGAAAAAGTCCCCGTTCCATGTAAGGAACGTAGAGAAAAAAGGGTTGCGCCGGTGTGTGACAAGAGAGAAACCACGGGCTGGGGGAGTTAAATCCTCACGAACCCGCGGAACTCTGACAGAAGACATAACACGTCCTTCATCTGTCCGGGGGCCGGGACAGTGAAGCCCGCAAAAAAAAAAAAACTGAAGCCCTAGGGAAAACTATTATACAAAGGGGGGGGGTCAAAAAAAACTCCTTGGGGTTCAGCACAGGAGGAACTTGGAGCAGGGAAAAACAGAACATAAGGAGAAGGCCAAAAGAGGTGGGCTTCGGCTGAAAAACAGCACTTAAACCTTGCACCAACGGCTACAAGGAAAAGTTCTGAAAAATCGGGGAACCCCGAAAAAAAAAAAAAAGAGAAAAAAGGTCAGGTCGAAGGGGGGGACCTGATGACAGATGAACGGGGCAAACTTCGGGCTGGCATGAAGGAAAATCCTGGAGAGAGGGGGGGAGAACGAAAAAAAAAGGGGGGCCCTCCATTCTGATCGGTAAAATTATGTCTGCAGGTATGAATAGTATGTGGAAATAAAAAGCACAGGCCTCACCATGAACCCGGATGTGGGGATCAAAAGAGCTATCCTAAAGCATTGGCCAGTCGCTGAAACCAGAGCTGCCAGAGGCCGGGAAAGCGGTTTTGGGGGGAGAGAGAAGCCAAAACAATACTGGGATCGGCCGAGGTGGGGGGGGAGAATTCAAAAAAACGGAACAGGCAATGGTGGCAAAAACATGTTAAATTCGGGTGGGGGACTTGAAATGAGAGTAGGGTGGCAGGAAAGGACCCCCCCGATGAGGGAACAACCGAGAGGGAAAAAACACTGGAAACTGACCTGGGGAAATGGTCAACCTTATAAACGCCAGATAGCCAAAACCTCGGAATTGAAGCTTGTAGAAGGGGGGGAAAGGGGTTGGCAGGGTTCAAAATCGTTTTTCCATAGCGGGAAGAGACAGAACTTCTGGAGCCTCTTATCTCAAACGTGAACTCGGACAAGGACGAAAAAAAAAACAGAAAATCTATAATGCAAAAACTGAAAAAAGCAGATGGAGGGGGTCCCCCTTAAGAACCGTGGAAAGAGTAAGAGACCAATGAAAGATTTCACACTCCTTCCCGGCCCGAACGTCTTGTACAAAAGATCGTCCTGCAGGACATAACATACGTAATGCAGGGGGTTGAAATACAAAAGGGGGAACCTCAAAAAAATGTCGCAAAATCCGTTTACCCCCACGAAGACGTCAAAAAATCCACCCCCCCACCAAACTGGTAAAAAAAGTAGGGAAGCGGGAAAACTGCCCTCCAAACTAGACTCATACAACATCACTAAGTGAGGTCAACTGAATGAGAAACCTGAGCTAGTCAAGTCAATTCCCAAAAGGTAAATGTTGCCTTTTCAAGGGGAAGCGCCCAAAAATCAGGGCTTGAAAAACCAAAACATTCTCAGTTTCGATGCATGAACAGGGGTGAAAAAACATTCACGGACAAGGGGAAGGAAGAAGGAAGAAAATCCTAGTCAAGGCCCTTCGAGGTCAGGAGACACGTCAATAAACGGGAGGAATCTCAAAAAAAGGGGCCAATCCAGAGGGAGATGGTCGGGGGACGGCAGGGGGTCAACATTGGGGGCAGCCAGATTTTCTCAGCCCTGGAAAGTGAGGTAAAATCATCTGATGAGAAGGGCCAGAAAACAAGACTATATCCTGAAAACAGTCAAGAAATCAAAACTTTAAAGGTTCACTGCGCGAGCTGAACGAACCGGGGGACACTGCGTCAAACAAAAGAAAACCTTGGAATGAAAGTCACGCGCGCTATGGCGGCCGATTCTGAGACCGTGTAAGGAATCATTAATCACACACACAGTATGTGCAATTGGAAACTGAGAATGACTTTGGGGGTAATCAAATCTCCACCAGTTTGGACGAGACGGTGTACGGGGGGAACGGCAAGCCACGGGGGAAAAAACCCGAACACAAGAATGAAAAAATGGGGAATCGTACTATTAAAGGTATAGGAAAAAAGGTCTCTCGGTAGTTGCAGCAACTAGAATTATGGGGCTGATGGTAGGAACATCTTGGGGGGGGTCCCACGATCATCGCAAAAACTGCCATGAGGGGGAAGGGGAAGGACAAAACATCGCCGAACAGGGGAGACAGTATTTATCCAAAATACATTGCGGGTGCTCCATCTCGGCAATCAAGGTAAACAAAAAAAAAAACAGGGGGGGGGTACAAGGGGGGGAGCAACAACTGGTCGGAACACGGTTAGTACATACTTCAGGTAAACCTCCAGAAAAAAGATTGTTGAACCAAAGGGGGAAAGAAGAAGAAGTGGTTGTGATTGGGGGAGTCAAAGTGGGCTATCAAAAATCTGGCCCACCCACCGATCCTCGATCAAATAATAAAAAAAAACAACGGGGTTAAAATGTGATCTATTCGGGAAAGAAGCACAGGATATCTAAAAACCCGCACCAGAAAAAAAAAGAAAAAAAACTCGGCGAAAACAGGTGGGTCCATAACAAGAGGTGATGGAAAGCAAGCGATGGGGGGAGAAGCCCCAAACCCAAAAGTAAAAGGGTGAGCAGGCACGTGTACCGGGGGGGTCAAGGGTGAAGGAAAAAAAAAAAAGACAAAGGGAGGAAGAGGGTTGGTAGGGGGGAAAAAACACCTCAAACGTTAGTCTTCGAGGTCAAAGTGGGTTACCGTTCGGGGGAAACGAAGGAAAATAGGAAAACAAGCAAAGGGTAGAAAAAAAACATAAACCTGCAGCAAAATAACCCGGGGGGGGGAACCAAAGCTATCAAGTGAACGAGATCAGGAAATCGGAGGGCTGGAGAAAAAATTGGGGCTTGGACTTTTAATAAGGTGTTCGTTTAAATGGGATTATTGGGTCAAACAGTCGAATTCGGCATGTGTCCATGTAAAGGGGGCCACTTAAAATTCTCGATAAGCTCCGACGCAATGAACAAAAATTTATCCGGAAACGAGGAAAGAAATCGCCCGAAATAGACAAGAAAGGAAAAAATTCAAACGCAAGCCCCGACTTTCATAATCCAAGGAAAAGGAAAAAAAAAAAAAAAAAAACGCAAAGGCCTTGGGAAAAGAGTATGCCTGATAGGGATACTGGTTATTCAACGTGAAAGGAAAAAGAATAGTCTTCAAAGAGATCCGCGACGGGCACACCGAGGAACCAACTCAAAAGAGGAAAGGGAGTTAAGCCTGGGGGGGGAGACCTTCCGACGAAAATGTGTAGTGGAACGCAAACAACGAGACCGGTGATGCCATCTCCTCTGGTGGAAAAGTGCTAAACGGGGAAAAAACTAATGCAACGAATGAAAAAGAGAAAAAGCTCACCAGGAAAGAAGCGCTAGGCAACCTCGTCCAACGAAAAAGGGTCTAAGCGTCCGCGAAAAAAATTAGTTCTCTGGGGAGCCAGAAAAAAAAGAAGCTCGAGACAGAGAGGGGGTCGCCAAAAATAGAGGCCTGTACCGGGTCATCTCCCGGTTGGGATGAGCACGTGTGGACCCACCTTGAACATGACAGTGGAAAAGGATCTGTGACTCCAGGGCCAGAAAGAGAAAACAAACAAAAGTTCCGAGGGGGGTGACCTTCACTATTTCAGCCAGGCCGACTCTATTATCCGGGAGGGGAGAAAAGCCTGGTTATGCACACTAAGACGCCACATTCTATGAAAAGGGGTTAAAAAATGAGCTGGATTACGGGACCGTAGAAGAGTAGACAAGCATGACTTGTGCGGAAAAACGTCCCAAGTCCGCACAAACGTCCACAAGTCAAAAACCAGCAAGAGGCCGTCAGAGGATATATTCCTAGTTTGCGGGTCATGCTGCCGAAGTACCACCGATCTCAAGAAATAACTGGGGAAAGGTGATAGGGGGGAAAAAAATATGATGAGGCGAAACTACTTCCTGCCACCATTGAAAAATGGTTGTTGGTTGTTTTTGGTCATAACCGGCCGCCCCCAGAGGGGGCAAGGGAACCTAAAAAACGCATCTGGCCCAGCTCGAGGGAAATAGAAGGACAAAAACCGGATCACGGAAAAAAAAAAAAAAAGATAGTGCATTCGCGGGTCATGGGGTGGCACTAAAAAATGATGGAAAACGAAAAGGCCGGAAAGGTCACGCAAGGGAAAGGAGAAGGGGGAGCAAAGGTCAGACATCGGGGTTGTAGGGACACTTGGGTACAAAAAAAAATCCCTTTTGCAGGGGTAAAAGGCCCAAAAAAAAAGACAAAAAGGGAATGGTCGAAATTACACAAGACATTGTAACCAGCTACAACCTAAGGGGGGGGGAATTCTTTGCACCTTCGTGGAAATTGACGAAGGGAGAACGCAGCACACCAGTCAGAGGGGGCTTGTAGGGGGATGCACAATGGCCAACCCAGACCATGGAAACACAGTGGAAAAAGGTGAACAACGGGAAAAAAAGTGAGGCAAGCACTAAAAAAGGTCACACTTGGGGGGTGGGGGAAGGGACAGAAAGAACTGGCGCCGGCATGGGGTGGGGGAGGGTAAGTGGGGGGCGTGGAGAGGGGGGGGAGGGTGAGGGGGGGGGAGGGGAGTGGAGTGGGGTGAGAGGGGGGAGGTTATGAAAGAGTAGGAGGGGGTGGGAATGAGAGGGAGGGGGGGGGGAGGGGCGTGGAATGTGTGGGGCGGATGGTAGGGGAGGGGGGAGGGGGTTAGGGGTGGGGCTGTTAGGGGGTGGGAGGTCGGAGGTAGGGGGAGGGCAAGAAGGGGAGAAGGGTGTAGAGAGGGAGCGTAGGGGCAGGAGTGATGGGGGGGGGGGGGTGGGGGGGTTTGGTGAGGTTGGAGGCGAGGGAGGGGGTGGGAGGAGAGAGTGAGGGTGGAAGAAGGGTGGTGGTGGGAGAGGGGGGTGGAGTAGGGGGTGTGGAAAAGGGGAAGGGGAGGAGACGTTGTGCTGGAGAGGGTGGGAATGGTGGGGTGAGGGGGGGGGAGAGGGAGAGGGGGGGGGGTGGGGGAAGGGGTGTAGGGGGAGGTCAGTAGGGGGGGATTGATGAGAGGGGAGGAAGAGGGGGGGGGGAGGAAAGGGAAGGAGGGGATTGGTGGCGAGAGGAGGGGGGGGTGGTGAGGTATAAGGGGGGCGTTGGGGGGGGGTGGGTGGTGGGTGTGAGGGGGGGTGTGAAGGTGGGTGGGAACGGGGGCGAGTGGGGGAAGGAGTAGAGACAGGGGGGTCGGTGATGGGAGTGAAACAAGGGGGAGGGGGAGGAGGGGGGTAAAGGGGGGGGGGAGAGAGATAGTGGTGGGTGGGGAGGTGGGTCTGTGGGGGGGGGGCAGGGAGAGCAGGGGCATGGGAAGAGTGTATGAGTCAGAGACAAGGGCGGGTCGGGGGGGATGGGGGTGGCGAGGGTTTGTTGGACAGACTGGGAGAAGAGGACGATTAGGAGTGGGGTGGAGGGGGTGGGGAGGGAAGGGAGAGGGGAGCAAGGACAGTCGGGCGGCTGGCGTGCGAAGAGAACGGAGAAGTAATGGGGAGGAGGAAAAGGGGACCGGGAAAGGGGGGGGGTTGAGTAGGGGTGGGGTCGAGCTAGGGAGTGGGATTCATGGTAATTCCCTCCGTATACCTATGCGGAGGCGCGAGATGGGCAAAGCCCCCAAAAAGTAAAAAACCTAGGGACAAGACGAAAGGGAAAAAAGACCGTTTGCCAATACGGGCTTTAAAAGGGCGCGGGACCAAAGGAAGGGGGGGAGGACAGCGAAGGGGAACCGGGGTAAGAAGGGTCTGATTGGGAGGTAAAAACGCGAGGGAAGGGAGGACTTTCGAAAGCGCACACCCAACAAAGAAAAAACGAACTCCGAACCGGAAAAGAAGAAGGGCCTCGGGAAGACCATGGCAACGACACGAAACGACCAGCAAGATGTTGAAGGCCCCGCTGTCCGAGAATTCGGGTCCGTCGGTGAAGAAGGGGGGAGAAAAAAATCTCCGGTCAAAAAAGAAAGCGCCACGAGGGGGGGGAGTTTGCGAAGACCGAAGTCACGGGTGCATCTGGTATGCGCAAACAGGCCGCTATTTGGGGATCGCTCACACCCCGACGAAAGGCCGGGAAGCGGCCGGGGAGGACACACAGAGGGAATGTAGACCCTGTTACCTAATAACAAAAAATTTCCGTCGAGCATCGAAACGAACAGACCGCCGCACGAAGGGGGTGAAAGCCGAGACAAACTGTTGAAGGGGAAAAAACAGCGCATTAACAAAAAGAAATGAAGGAGTTTGGGGGAAACTTCCTAAAAAGCAGAACTTCCGAGGGTGAGCTGCAAAACGAGCCGGCAAGGCGATGAGGGGAAAAGCTGACGGACCGGGGCACCGGGATCATCTCGGAAGATTTGGGGATTTCTCAAGTAGAAATACGGACAGAAAGGAGGAAACTGGTAGAGGGGGGGGAGGCAACCGACACAGCGGACATTCGCCAACTCCGATCTGGACCCCAATTGTGATAGAACTTCCACCTACTCACGTCATCTCGGGAAAAAGAAAAAAGCGCTGTTATATGACAGGGCCTTCGGAAAAAAGCCCAGTGAGAAAGGAGGGGGAACGACTGGAGTACCGGAGGGGAGAAAAGACTTACGAAAGCCCCTATCATGATCGAGTTGCACTCATCAGACACCCTTCAATCGATAAAAAAGGATGCCCCGACCAGAGAAGACAACAAGTGTGGGCCAAGACGAAGTGGGACATCAAAAAAGGGGGGAACCAGGTACCACGGGGCAGTCAGAATGAGCCTGGGGGGAAAAGACGGCTGGGGACGCGGGGAAAGGGGAAAGGAAAAAAATCTCATAGCGGCACGAGCCGTAATTCCCCGGCTTTGGCCCGGGGGAGGGGCCGGAAGGAACGCAAAAAACCAAACACCACACCGGAAAAAACGCTGAATCCCTTCCGCTGTGGACATCAGTGGAATTGGAGAAGAACACCAAAATACAACACATAAAACCTGAAATTTCGCTTGTGGCACAAGGGGGGGGGGCCGGAAGACCGGGGAAAAAAAAAACGAAGACCACATCAGCCACAGTATTTCGGAGGGGGTTCAACGACTAATTTCTTTATGGAAAAAAAAGGAAATGGAAATGCCCCTCGGGCAAAAAAAGGGCGCGACTCACGGAGGCTGACCTAACAGTACACAGTGTCCTCCACAGGGGAAGACGAAAGGAAGGTAGGAGGGGGTGACAAGGGGGACCTCTTCTGGCGCAAAAAAACGGGGAAAGCACCAAAAAGAAAAAGTAAAAAAACAAAAAGGGGCTGACGAGCGAGCCAACTCATAGACCGTGTAAAGATATCAAACCCCCTAAAGAAAAGGGGGGGGGAGGGCCGAAAAGAGGGGGGGGGGGCATAATCGCCCGGGGGAAACCCCCCTGAAGCGGGCAAAGGAAAAACAAAACCAAAACCTCTGGGCCCCTGGTGTAAAAAACCTTGCCGGCAAATGTCTTAACTTACGAAGGGCAGACACCAGGGACAAACGAGGACGGGCACAAGCAGGGAGGCCCGGGGGGACGACACAGCCGGACCAGGCCAAACCCGGACCCGGACCCGAGAAGCAAAAGCCTGGCACAATGGGGAGGGGGGAAAACGGGCTGGGTTGGGCAAAGCTGGCTCGCACAGCAAACCGGAGCGGGAAGGGGGGGGCCGCAGACAGAAAAAAAAATAAATCGGCAAAAAAGTGGGGAACCGGAATCAAAACCCACCAGTTAATTCGAAGTAGCTCCCTGGTGGCGGATGGAAGGGGACCAACCTAGAAAATCGACGGAGAAAAGGACCTTTTAAGGAAAAGAGCTGAACTCCCTTCGGTCAAGTCGGCCGCTTCAGAAAGTGCGAGGATAGGGAAAATGGAGGCCGCGAAAAGAATACAAATGAATTCCCTCCGTGCTCAACTCACGGGTACAACGCTCAAAAGAAACACAATCAAAAAGGGGGGAAGGTCACACGGGAAAAAAACGACACCACTACGAACTAACTTGGCGGGGGGGGGGGGGGTTCTTCCTCACTAAAAAAAAAAAAATCTCGAGGAAACTCGGCAGGAAAAGGGAAGGTTGCCGCAAGAGGAGGAGAGAAAACGCCTGTGGACCTTTTAACGCACCACCAAACCCCTTGAAAAGAGTAGGGAATGAAAAACTACAGCAATGGGGGATAAAGCAGAGAAGAAAAAAGAATATGCCTTCTTACCGAAAATTCGAAAATCCACGGTTATAAAGTCCGGGGAGGAAGAGGGGAGACAAAAAAAAAGGGCCTCCATACGGGCCGCGGGGGAAAAGGGGTTCTGCAAAGGTGGGTTAAACAGAGGACTCACCTGACCACTCTGAAAACGGGGCTGGGGAAGGGGTCAAAAGACCACGTTAATGAATCCCAATAGGAAAAGAAAAGTCTATATCCAGGTGAATACATAATGGAAAAAGGTCGGCGGGCTGAGGTTAGTAAGCATCAAACCCTCCTCAAGGGGCAGGGTTCGGTCTACCAGGATTGGGACTTGGCCGATGACATCAGGGAGGGTCCAGGAGAAAATAGGGGACCTTTGTCTTAAAAGCTAGCGACACTTTTGGGATCCGAGAACACACTTAGGTCAAACGATCAAAAGGAAAGTGACTGCACGCTCTACACAACTCTTCACCAGGCGCCATCCTCGGGAGAAGGGAGAAAGACTGTGCACTACGCGCGTTCAAAAAAAGCCTGACCCTATCATGAGGGAGGGCTGTGCAAATAAATGTTTGTTCCCTTCGAGGAACTAATCGGTCTTGACAGGTAAAAGACACGTACCAGTGCAGAAGATAAAATAAGGCGCTGACGACCACAAGGAATCCAAGCTTCAGAGTAGAAAAAAATTGCCCAAACAAGCGCATGCCAACCGGGGGGGTTTGGTGGGAAAAAAAAAAACGCTCCAAAAAAACAAGAAACGTCCCCACTTCACGAATGCGGGGTAAGGGAACCACAAGTGGAAGCCGAGTTTTGGGGGGTTCTTTCAATAGAAAAATCTTAATGCCTCGTCCCTATTCGTAACGATCGTCTGAAATAAAAAAAAAAAAACAACAGAGTCTGAACCCAGATATCAGGACGCGGAAGGGGTTCCCGAGGCGGAAAGATCGCCATGGAGCAAAAACAAAAAAAAACCAAAAAAAGAATCGGCTCCGTGGACTAACCGTGAGGTCGCCTTTCCGAAAATTATCCCGCAAGGGAACAGGGGGGGAAAAGGGAACAACTGACAGGGGAACAAATGGAGAAAGGCCTGGGCGTGGAAAAAAACGTTTAGCTTGCAGCAAAGCGGGTTGCCGGCCAAGAACAGGACGAAAAGAGGAAAATAGAACAAGGGGGTCAGAACCTCACTCAAAGAACCCTCTAGGGTCTTCAGAGCCGAACGAAAAGGTCAGGAACGCTCAAAAAAGAGTCGGGGGCCGGGACCGACGGTTAAGAGTTGGGGGGGGAGGGACGGAAGCTGGGGGAAAATTCACCACTTCCCTTAATTGGGGGTGAGATTTCTGAAGGTCCAAGGTGCTCGGGAGGACGCCTCAGGGCCATATGACTTGAAGGCCGAACGCCATCATACTCATCTGAGCGGGTTCCGGCCTCAATCCGAGAAAAGGGTGGCAACAAAAAAAAAAATCAAAAGGCAAGACGAACAGGCAGAACCTTGTAGAGGTAGTAAAAAAAAGGAAATCTCTATCATGGGGGAATTACTCTCCTTCCCGGAACGAAGCTGGACAGAAAGAATCTAGCGGACGGACACGCGCAGAAACTCAAAGTAAAAAAATGACGGCAACTGGGATCCTTCAAAAACCGGAATTGAATATTTCTAAAGAAAGAGTAGGAAGCCTGATGAGGAAAAGCCGTAAAAGACTTGAAAGCAGCAGGAAGGCAGGTTGCTACTACTTAGTGAAAACGACGGAAGTCGCCGCAAAAGAAAAAAGAGAAAAACACACACACTACATGAAAACCCGCCCTTCAGGAAAGGGCTCCCTTCCTTCTGGTAATTGCCGATAAACTTAAAAACGTATCAAGCGGACAGGGGTGTGAGCTGGGAGGGAGGAGGGGTGGGACACTTCATCACCCGTTATCTTTACAAAAGGGGAACCATGCGGAAAACGAAAAAAAAAGGGGGACAGGTGGAAGGATTAGTGGAATAGAACCAAGAAAAATGCATTCATAAGGTAAAGGGTGTGCGGCCCTTTACCCACTGCAACGATTTCACGGGGGTAAGTGTACCAATTGGATAGGGAGGAGGAAGCAAAGCCTGGTTTAGACCAAAACGTCAAGAAAAAACCCCCTTTTCACCACGGGGAATTGAGAAAAAAACGTTTTGGGGAGCAAGGGTAAGGGTTACGAATAAAGCGACCAAGCCTGGTCGGCCGGACACGGGCCCAAACAATCGGAAACAAAACTCGGAAAGGTAAAAAAACTTCAAGAGATCAGAAAAACAGAGTTTCTATCGTCCGGACTGGGGGGTGTGCGGGTTGGTAACAAATTACAGCAATCTTAAACCCCGCGCACAGGGGGGCCCGGGTCAAAAAAAGCTGTAGGAAGGGAAACAAAAGGCCGGTCCTTCAAAAAAAGTGCCGAATGGTTTGTCCTGGGTTGGGAGACGCCATGAACACGCAAGGGGGCTATCTCATTTTGAACAACCGCTGGAGGGGGGGCCGGGCGCCTCACGCGGGAAAGGAATCCGTAACCGGAAGGAAAAAGGACGCTAGTTGCAAGGGGTGCCCCTGTCAATGTGTACACTTGACGGATGGGCCAGGAAGCCGGTAAAAAAATGAGACCAGGCGAACGAATCGCATAGGAGCTCAGTTTATGCGAGGATGGGGCTCGCGCTCCAGATTGAAGGGGGGTAATTCCGAGAAGGGAAGGGGGGACCCGAGTAGATTGACAAGGGGTGAGAAGACCTCTATCAATGATACTTCCCTTTCTATAAAACACTCCGGTTCAAAAAGGGAGGCAAATGGCAACGGAAAGGGGGGAAAGGCAAGAGAGAAGGGGGGGGTGAGGTAACCCGGTTTACCAATAGAACTCAAACGACCCACGTCAGGGAAAGTTCTTCAAAAGGCTGCCATGGGCGAGGGGGGGGTGGTTGCAAGTGTTTCTCCTGGAGATACGTATCACCCGGGGAAGTCAAAAAAAAAAAATACTTCTCCTTGACCGCCGCGAGGCTTGAAAGCCCGCACGTCAAAACTATGTAAAAAGCGAACCAAAACAACCAAACCAAAAAAAAAAAACCAACATCCCGTAATCAAACGGTATAATAAACTAGGGGGTACAGAGGGTGGGGGGCCGCGCGGCCCCGGAAAAAAAGTGGAAATAGAATTTAAGAATTTCGGAAGTGTGGAAAAAGGACAAGAATTATCACGGCCGTATGTCTAAAAAAAAAATAAACTTCAAACCTCCTCCTGAGCCGAGCCTAAACGGATGCGCTTTCAAAAAGGGGAACGAAAAAAAAGGACACCGAGGGACACAACAAAAAGGGTACAAGATGCGGCTCTGGGTAAAAGCTGCCTTTCAAACATAAAAAGACAGAAGCCGCGTGGAAAGTTGGCGGAACGAATGAAGGAGAAAATACCTGTGTACCGAAACAGTGTGGCAGAGGGGGCAAGTATTTGAGCTCACCAAAAGAAATGCAGCTCGGCTCAGTAGAACGTTAACCACACGGTACAAGAGGGGGAAGGAAGAAGGTGGGGCCGGAGGCAAAGCATACACACAAACCACCGCCCAAAAACGGGCGTCGGACGAATCCAAGCTACCAATTTTCCAAAAAATCGAA
>Ga0179591_1362746_pt1 | contig 15013 bp, 15 predicted proteins | sample CZOMad2_1_08_16f_FD_182891 | JGI IMG/M metagenome (GOLD analysis project Ga0179591, IMG submission 182891) | Vadose zone soil fungal communities from Angelo Coast Range Reserve, California, USA - CZOMad2_1_08_16fungal (PacBio error correction) | ecosystem: Environmental > Terrestrial > Soil >...
AAAGCAAAAGTCTCTACGAAAATTTAAAGAGGAAATCTTCAACTGTTCGCGGGGATATAGGGAAAGAAGAAAATGGGAAAAAGCCGCCTGAGAAACTGAGGGGCTTCGCACATTTGGATCTCTGGTCCACGTGAGAGAAGAAATATACGCGCGGTAGACGGGAAGGGCACAAAGAGCAACTTCGAGGGACTTGTTGGTAAGAAAAGAACATGCGCACACGGTCAAAAAAGTCCCGGAAACAATACGAGCGGATTAGGGCCCGACCGCGGAAAGAGAACTTCTAGGGAACTACAGGAGGGGGAAAGGAACGAAAACGGAACCTATCTTCAAGACCAAGAGGCGGCCACTTGAGAGCGCCCAGGGAACCGGGGTGAAGAAGAGGCAGGGAATGACGAGAAAGAGAGAACACTGAAAAAAACAACGCCGCGACTAGCCGCAAAAAGGGAAAAGGAGGCGGACAGGTGGCGACCACGCATCGAACCTTGGAAAAAGGGGTTTTCGAAGATCTGGAGACTGAAAGAGTTAACAATATGAGTAAACACAAAGGCACGCCGTTGATAAACCGGAGATGCGGAAAAAAGCGTACGAACGGGGTTCTTTGTTACAACGGATCTAACCCAAGTAAACTCTGCCGGGTTGAGAGAAAAAGAGAGGGGGACTTCAGAACGATGACTCAGCGCGCATCCAAAGCGTACGGCCGCGGCCCGGCAAGATTTCTATAAGTGTTTTTCCTACTGTACGAAGACAGGGAAAAGGGGAAGCAGACTTGAAAAAGGGTATCATCGGACCGTAAAAAAGGGGGGGGAGTGTGGCAGCTCCAATATATCACATCCGCACATAAGCCGAGGAAGGGCGGGACTTCTGCAGGCAATAAACTCGGAGGGGAGGGGGGGGAGGTCTTTCACAATTCAACTCCAGATTTTCGAGGCCTTAGAAGGAGAAGCTGGGAGGGGGGGGAAGGATGAAGGAGGGGGGTGGGAAAAGCGGATGATAAGTCGGATTCGGCTTTGAAGATAAATACCTTTGTTGGGAAATGGGTTGCTGGCATGCAGCCTCCATTAAGACTGAGGGAAGCAAAAGTATGAAGATCTTAGTGCGATGTAGAATGAACAAAAGTTGCCGAGACAAACGGGCGAACCATGAACAAAACAGCTCTTCTTCCTGCAAGGTTCTCCGAAAGAGCATTTGTTTGTCCCCGGTAGGCAAGTACCTTCAAGAAGGGAGAAATGCACCAAAAAGGAAGGTTACAATAGGGTTGAAACAAATCACCACTGGAATGTCCTTCTGTTTGGTGGAGCAAGAGATATTTAGCCGCATGAGGTGGACAAAAAAAAATCGTCACTACAGCCCAAAATTTTACAGGAACAGCGGGACGTAAAGGTTATGCCCGGGGCCGGGGTGTACACGGTGAGGGGGGATGCAAGAGGGGGGGAAAATGGGCGAACTGAAAGGTCCACGGAGAGCGTGCTTTGGAGATCGCTTGAGTTCTCAAGTAGCAGACGTTGGCACAACAAATACTAAGGAAACGGCCCTCCCAGAGTGGCGACAAGGAGGCGACCGAGGAATAAACAAGGTCAAAAAAAGGAATCAGTCAGAAAAGGAGAAGGCCAAGCGACAAAGAGGGGAAAACTTGAAAGCGTGGAACGAAGATGTCGCGACTCAGGTCATGCCAGTGACGAAAACCATTGGGGCAAACCGGTCATATCGCGAACTAGGCGGAAGTTGAACAGAGGAAAAATACAAAAAAGTTCGTAAAGTCGAAAAGCTGCATAAGAACGGCTGGGAACTGCGGTCGGCCAGGGAGGGGGAATTGAGAATACGCGGCTGCCAGGGGAAATCGGGATCCCGGCAGAACGGAGAGGGAGATTATCGGAAAAGTAAGAAAAATTTGGGCTACTGGGATATCTCTCGGTTCACGGGGCAAAAACACTTTCGGAAAAAAGCGAATCATATCGACAAGCCTACCGGGAATAATAGTGCGGCGCGCCTGGTCAACACGGCAAAGATGTAACGACAACCCTATTAAGAGTGAATAGGAGATCCTGAAAGGGGGCAAGGAGAGATGAAAAGTAAAAGGGGTCCGCACTGTTGTATAAGCGGCATGCCAATAGAGGGACATAGGAGGGGCGCGGATGGGTAAGGCGGGCATTGGAGGAAGTGGTCAATCGGTCTAGAGAAGATCGGGGTCAAACCAAGAATCTGTTAGGACTCGACTGAAGGTAGAACAATCGGAGCTTCCAAGTACAAGTGGAAACCGAAAGGAACCTAGGGAAGACAAGAGGGTGGGGGTTCTAGAAATACCAAGGCGAAAACCAAGAAGGTGGACTGAAAAAACTAGGAAAGAGATAGAAATGCGTCGTCAAAGAAAAAGGGAAGCTTTGTGGTAAGTTGATGGGACGAAAGCGAAATCCCTCTTGGGTGGGAACAGCCAAGTATCTGCAGAGATGACCGGACCCCTACGGAAGTGCGTAAGAACACGGATAGGGGAAAAAGCTCAAAGGACGTCGGACAGGAAAAAAGATGACTGACAGACCCAGAAAACCAAAAAAGAGAGATGATACCTTAATAAGAACTGTGGGGGGAAAAAAAGCCGCCACTCGGGAGACAAGTCGGGAAAAAAATCGGATAACGGAGGGGGGGGACAACAGGGGATTTAACTGCTTCATCACGGGGGACTCGAGAGAAACAAAACTTTAACAGAGATTGTTCAAGAGATTTGCGTCCTACTATGCTAGGACTTGTGCTAACTAAGACCTCATCAGGAAGCTTCAGAACGGGGGACGAGTCCTTGGACGGTACGGTCGGAGAAAGGAGTGAAAAACGGGGCTCACGGAGCGGAGAGGCGTCAGGGAAACACTGGGGGAAATAGAGCGAAAAAAAAACACGGAGGAGGAGAGAAGATAGATGGAACAGTGTGATCGAATCAGGAGAATCAAGAGGGCCAATTCTTCAAGGAAGGAGAAAGCAAGTAGAAAATGACTATGAAAGGAGGGGGGAGGGGGAAGAGGCAGGAGAGGCAGGAAAATGGTCGGGAGACAGGAGGAGGTAAGGCATCCACATCGTATGGGGTCGAAGGGGGACGACGCGTAGGGCTCAGACCCACCTGCCAAAAGGATTGAGGGCCTGGTGACAGCCGGTGCAAAAGTAGAGAATAGAGGGAGGCGGGCCCGGCAGGGACGAAGGGTAGCCAGGGGAGGCCAAAAGGGAGGTAGGTATTTAAAGTATGAGGGTTGTGTACGCAGAAGGACCGTTTGAAAAGGAGGTGGTAAAAGCAGGTGCCGAAGAGTCGTCGTAGAGGGGATGAGACATGTAAGGAGAGACGCATGGAGGGGAGGGGCTGACTATCGATAGCCGATACTATAATGGCGTGAAAAAGAGGCTTTGGCTAGGAGGCAAAGAAGCTGAAAACAAAAAGCTTCCCTTCGCAAGGAAAAGCAGGCGGCCATGAAGGAGCGGCATCGTAGAAAAAAACGTCGGTGGGGCTAGTGGGTAAGCGGCGGGAAACAAAGGTATCTCGTAAAGGAAGTCTAAAGGGGAAAGGGTGGTTCAAGTGGCGGAGGGGGGGGCCGGATCACGCGGCGACGACTAGAAGGAAGAGTCATTTAAACACGAGGTAGGTTGGAGATTTAGAATTTGTCGGGGAAATGGAAGTAAAAGTGACAGCCAGAAAAGAAAAGGGGAGAAAAATTAATCGTAAGAGTCGAAATTCCTGGGGACTGAAACTGGGAGTCCGCGGACTGGAAGGAAGAGGGCACCGTCGCCAAGGGGTTCGGAGGGGAGAAAAAAAAAGGCAATAATTGGAAAAAGGTGGTCGGAAAAAAAGATTGAAGGGACAGAGGAGGAGACCATCACATTCTGGAGGCATGAGGAGGACGGGAGATGCGAGGGGGTGTGAAAAAGGGAATTGCCGGACCGAGAGATACAATGGGCTTAAGAATATAAGAACAGAGGAAAAGGAGTGGTCCTCTAGGCTTAGCCCAGGGCCGTGCACGCCTCCTGACCCGGTCGAAGAGAGGAGGCAATAAAGAGTAACGCAGAGGCTATTCATCGTAAGGGATAGTACTCCATCAGAGTGGTTGATATACTGTAGACTAGGAGCAAAACTAGTCAATCTATCCAGCGGGGGACAGTCCACGGGTTTCTGTCACGAACTGAAGGCGAGCGAAAAATCGGGGCTAAAAGATAAGGTGACTGGGGGTTACACTATGGAACCTTACAATTCGAGAAGGGCTTTCGGGTATTGGAAGGGGGGAGGGCGGAGAAAACATTTTAGAAACGGAGGGGGCACGGGTCAAGAGTGGGGGGGAACACCGGATAGCCGTGGGGGAATCGACGACGCGGAAAAAGACTAAAATCAGGCCACTGATGCCACACAGGAACCAAGATTAGCAGAAAAGAATGAAAGACCTCAAGCCGAGTTCGAAGCAGTAACCTCTAATTAAAAAGTAAGCGATCACTAGGAGGGTGGGTTGGTACCGGAGCTCAGGAGTTATGGCGTAAAAAGGGTTAAAGTAATTTGAAGAGTGGGTTGAAGCAAAAAGGGTTCCAAGCGTCTAGGGGCGGGGGGGAGGAAGCGGCAATAGGGGAAAAACTAGATCTGATCAGTTTCAAGGAAGCACCGCGAGCTGGTGCATGGGGGGTCTCAAAGCTCACTAGGGGTAGGGGGTACTCGACATCGAAAAGAATCTGGGACATTGGATGGGGGAAGCAAGCATAAGGGGGCGGCGAAAAAGAATAAAAAATTCTAAACTTGGTTAACGAGGAGAGGGACGACGCCGAACACCGACAATAGGGGAAAACCTCACTGCAAAGTCGCTCACCCGGAGGTAGAGAAGAGAACCTAAGAACATTTTGGGTATGGACATTGTTTTAAATAAAGCATAAAAAAAACGAGCGGAAGGGTTTATTGATAAAAAAAGACACGGCCAATATCTGAGAAGGCTTACTGAGAAATAAATGGAAAGGGAAAAATTCCCCTGGGGAGGGAAGAATCCTGTACCCGGTCGTGTAAGAAGCTAATGTTGACGTAAGTCAGTAAAAGGTGGCGAACGAACGGGACCGGAAAAGACTACAATTGGATGCTAGGGAGATCTGAAAGGGGGGGCCGAAATTCAAAGCAGAGGGGGGGTCAGTATAAAAAAGAGAAGGAGCCGGGTTTATAAAGATTAAGCAAAGCGCACAATGAACACGAGAGGAGCAGTCTTGACTGCCGAACTGGGGAGAAAGAGGGGGGAAGGTGTGTGTGGACAAAAAAAGAGGGGAACTGGCCGAAAAAGAAGAAAAATACAAGCTTAAATCAGATTAGTGGGACACAAAAGGAAAAGATTCCAGGTAAGATACTGCTAGGAGGGGGGGGGTGTGGTGATTTTAGAGGAGGATCGGGCCCAGCAATTTCGTTCAAAAAAAAGTTGAGTGGAGAAGACTCAAGGGGCCGAAGGGGGGGTGAAATAGGGTAGGGGAACGGAGGAAGGTAAGGAAGGGGAGACGGGCTGAACGAGGCTCAAAGTAGGGGGGTTCAGTAAAAGTTCGAAAGAAAACAATAGTGAGGGGGGGCGAGGCTTTTAGGTTTTTCAAACTGGGAGGGGCTACCAAGGAGTTTAAATATATTGCGAGTGGTTCAGGGAAACGAAGACGAGTATAAAGTCCCAAAAAACCGGGCGAAAATCGTAAAAAAAGAGAGGCAATGTCGGCGACTCGGATAGGGGGGAGCAGGGGATAAGGTCACAACTCGGGACACTGAAAGAGAAATGAGGGGTGAATTGAGGAGGAAAACGGATGAACACAAATGATGAGGGGTAATAGGAGAATCGTTCGTGAAGTCCAGGAAAGTCTTCAAACGGCATCTATGTGGGTTAATACAAGAATGCAAGAAGCTTTGTTGGGATTTATTTAATTCGACCCGTCAGTATCGCGGAAAGGTTTAGTAGGAAGAGGTCACAAGGACGGAGTCTGAAGGGGTTGAATGAGACAGAAGATTCACACGGCAAAAAGGGGAACGGGAAAGGAAATCGTCTGAAAAAGGTATGCCAGAACTTAGAGAAAAAACAGTACGGGGGGGCAGATTAGGGGGGGGAAGGGCACGGATTAAAAAAATAAGACGGGAGAATAGACTTTCACACAGGATATCCGAACTGGTAAAACGACCTAAAAGGGGGGGAAATAAGCCAAATTGTAAGAGAGCTAAAAAAAAACTGACAGATACCGCCCCACTTGAGAACTAGTCCACTTACCCTGCTTCGGGAAGTTTGGACAAGAGGACTGAAGGCAGCGAATGCATAAGGAAGTAGACACGAATCTTAAACACCAACCGGTGAAACCTTAGGGAGGTATAGGCGCAGGAACGGTCTAGGATTATTGTTCGCTGCAGGAAAAAAGAGAACTCGCCGGTTTACTAAGGTTCTTTGAGGGAAGGGCAGATTCCGCAACGTCCGAAAAAAAGAGAGAGAATTAAGGGCTATACAAGGGTTGTCCGCTGACAAAAACCGGAGACGTTTGCCGCAGGAAAGGGGGGAAGGTGAAAGCTGAGGAAAGGAACGGGTGGACGGGGGGAAAGCAAGAGGAAAAGGAAAGGGTAGAAATCGAAGAAGGAGTCGGTCGTTCATGGCAAATAAAAGTAGAGAGGGGTCCCGGAGGTCACGTGACAGGGAGGAATGGACAGACTGAAGTAGAGAGAAGACCTGATCAGAAGAAGGGCACAAATTTTGCAACAGAGGTGATCAGGCGGAGGTCTTCTTTCCTCAGGACTCATTTGTAGAAGGGGTTTGGAACGGGGACCATTAAGGGCAGGAACAAGACCGACTGCTGGCCCAGGGATTAATACGTCTGCAGATGGGAACCCACGTGCACATGTGCGAAAAGAAACACGCAGGATCGTAGGGGGGTCGGGCTTCAACGCTAAGAGATGTGATCACCTTGCTGCATACCAACCGTAAGAAAGGGAAAAAACATTCGTGACGAAGAGTTTAAAAACTCAGAAACTTCTGGGGGAACCTTAAATGTAGTAGAAAAATGTGGAATAACGCCGGGAGAAAAAACTAAGGGCCCCTTCAAGTGAAAGGCCGGGGCGAAGAGCGGCCGTGAAGACACGGTGTAGGGTCTGCTATCGGGGTATGGGAGCGGGCCGTGGACCCCTTAGGAAGTCGGAGGCATAAACGATATCCAAGTTTTCAACAAAAAAGGGTCGTCCCTAACAGGGGAATTGGACGAAAGGGACCGAGCCGACCAAAAAGTAAAACTGAACCTCTAAGTCATAAGCCCTCGACAAAAGGGAGTAAAACTGGGATCTTGGAGAAAAGGAGGGCGTCAGGGCAAGAAGGAGGGATGAAAAAAGGGGAAGGTTAAAGAGAATACTCTCCTAGGGAGAAATTGTACCCCAACACGGACTCGGGAAACAGACAATCTTTTGAAGAGTCTGGGGGGGGACGGAAAAAACCGCGGAATCATCAGCTGACGGAATCGTCAAGTAGGGGTCGGCGACTTTCGGGAAAAGAGGGCAAGGGGAGGGACCCCGAAGACGTAACAGGGAGGATATTGATCGTCGAAAGACCAGGGTAACGGCGAGTCTAGCGGGCACGTCAATCCAGGGGAGAAAACCTCAATAAGGCCCGACGAACTGCTGGGGAAGTCTGTCACAAGAAACGGGGATTAAAAACGTTGGTCATGGAAACCCAACCCTAGGGGGAAAGATTGGGACTCGGAGAGAAGCTGGCGATAGTTGCATAGACAGCACAGCGGCCGCAAACGGTGGAATAAAATCGAGGAGGGGAGTACCAGGGATGTGGGGGAGGTGGACTGCCGCCATCTATGGTATAGTGGAAGGGGTGGTGGGTCGGGCAAATTTTCACCTAGGGCGAAAAATATCGTATAGGGGGAAAAACCTCTGGGTCCATAAAACTTCTACTGAGTCTGTAGGGATATGGCCCCCGAAAAAGTTTACATACTAGAAAAAAAAAAGGTTTTTTACGTGGCTAGAGAAGTAAAAAACGAGGACAAAAAGAATTGTTGGAGCAGGGGGAAAGGAAAAATAGGGCGGAGGAAACTGGCGGTGATTGCAGCATGGTGTTGGGGTGCCGGGCTGGGGAGGACGCGCAAAAGAAAGCTTGTTTGTTCACGGGAAAAGTAAGGGTAGAGTCCTAAATGTTCTAAAAAGCAAAGGACTCCTAAGGGGAGAGTGATCAATCGAACTAGGACCGGACGTTTCGGAGTCGGGGGAAGACAAACAGTCGTGGGAAAAAGATACTTAATCGAGCGATCCTTTTGGGAAAAAAAGAAGACGATCAGGGAAGGCTGGTCGAAATCGTCTCGACGAACACAGGTGTTCACACCCTTCGGAAAAGAAGGTGGCGTGTTCTAAGGGCTCTAAATGGGGATCATTACGAATTTGCCAAGGGGATGGAGACTAGAGAGACTGGTTGGCGAATCACTCAGGACGATGAGTCCACGGGAGAGAGGGTCACTTTCTTGAAAAAGGGAGCGGTGAGAATGAAGGCTAGAGTCGAACACTTGGGACATAAAGCAAACAAGGGATTATAGGGGTCCATGTGAAACTCGTGTAATAAAAACAGCAGTCGCAGAAAAGAAAACATTCTCATAAAGATAAAACATGGCTAGCGTGGAGGAAGGAGGCCATGGACGAGTCAAATTCGAGCAAAACAAGACAAAAGAGGGGGGTCAGAAGAGGAATTTTCCACAAGGTATCGAGCATCCCCCAAAAACTGGAGTGCAGTATTTTGCCCAAAAATTCTTAGAGATGTTTGACCCCATGAAAGGCCGAATGGCGGGGGCGGGGCTCTGGGTGGCTTCAAACCTTTAAAAAGGGGGTAAAGGTCTATGAAATAGTGGTGTCTGCCAGGTGTAAAGGAAAGTCGAAAAGGTACTTGACACTCAGAGTGGCGCGAGATGCCTGGAGGCCCAATAATCATTTGGAAAGAAGCTTCATAATCAGGGGGGGGAGAGAATCTACTAGGGGAGGCGGCGGCCCAAAGCAACAGTAAAAAACGCTGAACCGGAATCATAGAAACCGTTAAGCGAAAGACTTGAACAATAACGGTCGTTTAATCGAAGAAAAACAAGGGAGAGGAAAAATCGTAGAAGTTGAGGGAAAAGGGGTTCAGACCGAGAAGGGAAAGCGCGAAAATACTGTTCAGGGGGAACTAGTCACAGAGGGGGACGAAGGGATGGGAGAATAGTGAGATGCCACGGAAATTCCTCAAGCGCAAAATAAGCGAAGGAGGTAGACGCCTTGAATGGCGGGGGGGAGTTCTGGGCGTCTTCAATAAAACGTAGTGCCAGGTGGAGGTCGCTAAAAGAAAGAAGGTGCCCTCTAAAATCTGGAAATGAAAAAGCTTTGGGAAAACATCTTGTGGCGGTGACTATATTTGGTAGGTGGGTAAGAGACTTGAATGACGAAAATATAGTCTCGTAGCCCTGGGGAACGTAAAATCATAAAAAGAAATTAGGAGAAGGGAGTCGAAAACCGTTGCAGAAACGGTAGTCATCACGGAGGAAATTCAAGAAAAGACGATGATAGTATAAATTGAACCCACGACACGAAATTGGTTGTATTTTTCAGGGGGAACATGGCTGGAAAAAGGTCGGTAAAAACCCTAGCAATGTTTCAGGAACCGGGACCTACACTGAGAAGAGACAATCGGAGTCCATTTCAGTCGGTGTGTAAGGGAGGAAACACTTAGACGGTCGTGTTGGGGGGGGGGGTCGACGTCTCACCCAGACTCGCAGGGACGGTGGTGCGTGACAGAAAAAGACTGGTTTTTGCAAAAAGAGAAAGGGAAAGAAGCACGACGACCAAAAAAAGAAAGGGCAGACAAAAGCGACCAAAGATTAAAAAGAAAAAAAAAAGAGAAACGGAAACAAAGTTCAGAGAACTTAGAAAAAATCAGCAGGGAGGGGGCTAGAAGGGTTGGGGGGGCACTGGGGCTACAAGAGTCCTTGCTGAAAATAAGGTAACGCATTTCCGGGCTGGAAAGGTAGAAATTGTTGGGTGAAGAAATAGGGAGGGGTGGAATCTGAGGATCTCGGCGAGAGGTGAAAGGAAAAAAGCTAGCAAAGCTTTAAGGGGTTCCACACTCGCCTCGGAAGTGGGGGGGGGAAAGAGCCGAAAGAGAGGAATGGGCTTAAGACATGATGCCACGGGCGCGAAGGAAAAAAAATACTCGGGGAAAAAGAAGCCGAAGGAAAACGGTGAAAAACGAACCTGAAGAGTCCTCATAGAAAAGGGAGTCTAGCTCCCGGAAGAAAAGATTGTGGAGTTGAACTGGGACGACCTACCGGAAGTGATTGCCATGGACCGAGAACGGAAAGAAAAAACTGAGAGGAAGGTGAAAGAAGTGGAGTTAAACAAAGACAAGGAGCCGGAAAAACAGGAAAAGTTACAGAGGAAGGAAAGGCTGAGGGGTGCTTGAAGAGTGAAAAAAGTCAAAGGAAATGCCGGGCGCGACAAAGGATGGTAAGGGGTCTAAGAAAAAAAGGAAACTCAGTTGTCACAGGACTTCACGCCGGGGTATAGGAGCGAACATCCCCAAGTAAGCTGAAGTTAAACGTAAGATCGACGGTGCGCGTGGCGTTTTGGGGGTGTAAAAAGAACTGGGAAGACATAGCTACGAAGTCACCTTCAAGCGAGGAAGCAAAAAAGTCCATTGGGTCGCCGGGTTTGGGACAGCGGTCGCGATTCGACGCCAAGGCTCTCCCGAGTGAAACAGGTCGGGGGGCGGAAGTCCAAGACAAAAAAAAACCAGGGAAATAGATGGATCGGAAAGGTCGCAGGGAGATTTAAGGACGAAAAACGGCTCTGATGTTTCTACAGGAAGTCACTGAGAAATAGCGAGCGGATTTTTTGCCCGGTGCGATTGCAAATTCGAACGCCACCCGGGTACCAAGCGAAAGGGGACGGGATAGCAACCAGACACCTGCAGTCAGACGTCAGAGGCCCAGACGCCATGTACGACACGGTGGGCACGGGACGACGAGGCGAACAGGGGTTTGCAAAAATTCGTTCGTGTCTTAGCGAAAAACTATAGAAAAGAACAAGGAGGATGAAAGAGGGAAGAGCACGTGGAGCCAGACATTGCGGAAAGGGGAGAAAACCGGTGCCAGGTCTTTGAAAAAAAAGGAGGAGAGACTAGAAGCGGGGTGACCAACAGGGGGGGGAGCTTGGAAACGACAGGACTTTCAGGAGAGGTCTGTCGACGGGAGAACATAGAAAATAAAGGAGTGGAAAAGGGGGGAAAAGCAGGGTCTTCAAAAGTTAAAAAGAAAAGGATTCGAAAGGTCTATAAATAAAACTGGACTCTAGCAAGCTGATAAATTTCTTGTCTAATAAACGATCCGGGGGGGAGCCTATCGTTTGAAGCCAAGGGGAAGGGGTCCAACACTGAGGCGGAGAAAAAACGATGACTGATTCTTAAGAGAGCTCTGGAAAAACTGAGTACAGAGTTGAGAAAGGAAGAGGTAAATAGGAATTGGGGTGGCAAGTATTTGAAAAAGAAGGGATGAGACTGCAGTTTCTCGCCAGAGGGCAGGGGTCAAAAAAAAAAACGCCGGAGTATACGGGGTCGCATAAGAAAAAAAAAGGACGGTTTATTGGGGGGTGCAGCACTCCCCCCCGGGGGGTGGGGGTTGAAGGGGGTTGTGGGGGGGGGAAACTCACGAGAGTGAAGGTCTGCACGATAAAAGCTCGCCAAACAACACGCGATCGAAAGGGATATCCAAAAAAACCGGAGACTTGTCCTCACCCATTTCAAGGTAAGTAGCGAATAAATGGTCAGAAGAAATAGTACAGGAAGCACTCGAATGAAGGCTGGGAGTTCATGTCCAGAGGAAAGGCGGAATGAAAGGGCAGGTAACGTCTTCGAAAAAGGGGAAAGTCGAGGGGGATCGGTATATGAGATGCGGTGGGAACAAGGTTTAGGGTCCGAGGCGATTCAAAAGGGAAAAGGTGGGGGAACTTCTAAACGCCAGTGGCCTTCGACACATTAGGCGAAGTCATGCGAGTCGGATGCAACAGTGGTCCGAGTCGCTATGGAGAACATCAAAAGGGTATTCAACTGGCGGAAAGGCGCTAAAAGAAGCAGGACAGTCAAAAGACGAAAACAAAATGCCTTGACTACGGAGGGGGGTTTCCCGAGAAATGAGTGACATAATTTGTTAGACAAGGGTTTTACCACTCCTACGCGGAAAAAAAAGCGAAAACAGATCATGTTCCAGGGAAAAGCAGTAGGGAGAGGGGACTGTCGGAACTTCATTGAAGGAGAAAAGAATTTTTGGGAGCCAGTGCGCGACTGAGGAAAGAGAAAAATGATTTCTTCGAGGGTGCTCTCACAAGAGGAAGGGAAAAACAAACGAAAACGTATAAAAGCTTTTGACGAAAAAGGAAGAAGAGCGGACAAACAAAAGTCAAACGAGAATAAGCAGAATTTTCTAAACACGAGACAAAAAAAAACCTTGCGACCAAGGTACTCGCCGTCAGTAGGGGAGACACAACCATTGACGACCGATTTCACGAGAGGGGGAGACTAGAGAGGGCGACAGAAAAAAGTCTTGAGGAAAGGAAGACCGGGAAGTCAAGCCTCCGTTAAAACGATGACGACGTCGATGAAGGGGGTATGTACTGAAGGGAGGCACTGGCCAAAAAAGTAAAGAGGCCACGCTTGGGTAAAGGGTCGGTCTGAAAAGGAGACAGACTAAGGAAACGGCAGCCTTCGGAACGACAGAAAAAGAAGTACATGCAATATTGAGGCTTCAACTGGCGGGCCAAATTTAACAACCAAACGGGGGGGAAACTGGACCTTTCTCGGTAATGACCGGAAGCAATGAAAAGAGTCCAAAGTGAGAAGATAGGAGAAGGCATACTATTTGCCAGATTAAAAGATCTTAGGCTTTTATTCTTACACGGGGAACTAGATTGAGGGGGTTCCAACAATACCGTGGTTTTGTCAGATGAAGAAGGGAAGGAGGCGTTAGGGCCAGCGTCATCAACTACACTTTAAAAGAGTCGAGACAAAGGGGAAGAATAACGGGGCGCATGTCGACGGCAACAACACTTTTTCCATCCTCTCGAAAAAACTCTAGCGAGAGAGAACTGGCCGTTTTTTGGGTATCTTGGAAGCAGCGGCTGTTTGTTAAAAAAAAAAGTCCGAGCGAGGGGGGAAGGCCTCCGAGCAAACCATCAGAATGGGGAAGCCATAACGGCAGACGAACAGAGCAGGGTAAAGTGATGGTCAGACCACGGCCTCAAAAGACACGCCAAAAACGTCATCTCAAAAAGGATAAATGGGACAAACCCAGCCCGCTGTCAAAGGTTAAAGGAAAAAAAAAAAAAAAGCGGGGGAGAATAAGGGGGGAGTATAGACAAGATACGATACGAGGGGGAGGGGTACGAGCGGCAAGGACTGAGTGACTTTTCTTTGCGCTGGGGGACCCTATGAGTCTCTAATAATGAAGGAGAGGGAGGCCTGATTCCTACGGCAGGGGGGGGGGAACGGGGGATCCGCGAAAAAGCGACATGAAGGGGGAATGGGGAGCGCCGACGGGTGTGAAGTCTCGACAGCGTCGCTTAAGACAAAAAAGTCTACTGGAGGAAAGGTGGAGGCCGGACTGCGCAGGCAGGGGGGAGGGGGCTAACACATGGAACTGCAAAAAACAAAAGGAGGAGTGTAAAAAATAGATAGAGAGGGTTGGAGCGATCGTACTCTGCAAGAAGCACGGAGGGGCCTGCCTAGGAAACCGGCGAAAAAACACGAGCAACGAATAAGGCGAAGTGGAGAAAGAGGGCGACGGCAAAGAGTAGAGAAATCTTTGCAAATCCTTTAGGACCAGAATCTAGCAAAAAAACCCCTTAGAAGGGACTCGGTGCATTCGGGGAGAGGGGGAGAAACCCATTCGGTAGGCGGGAAGGGGGGAAATAAAACCGGGTATAGTGGTATGAGGAGCGTGGGGTTGGAAGACTTTTGGAAGAATTGTGGAGAAGAGACCGATTAAAAAGATGTTAGCGGAATAAAAAAGGGGTTACGAAATATCGGAAGGGGAGTGGAGATGAGCTGAAAAAAAAGATGGGTCTCATTAGGAAAAGAAGGAAAAAAAATTACCTGCTCGATGGAAGAAAAGTCGACTGGGGGGGAAAATCGGGGCCAAGACACGGTTGGCCAGTTTAAGCTCTAGAACAGTATTCCACGTCTTAAGGGATTGGTAAGGTTCAGAGAATATGCACGAACAGAAAACGAGATGTAAAATCTGGTCGGGTACGATGAGCGGGTGACAGGAGGGAACTTGCCAGGGCCGAAACCACAAAAGAAGAGGAAAATCGGGGAAAGGGTTCTTAAAGAAAAAAAAAGGTTTCACCTGGGCTTAATGCTAAAAAAGAAAAATAAGTCGCAACCGCAAGCATGGGGAGAAAACGTGGCGTCATCCCCGCGGGTACTGTACTCGACCGAAACGAGAGGGGAGGACGAACTGGAGTTTTTAGTAAGAGAAAAGGTCCAGTTCCACAGATCAGAAAATCCCGGGCCCAAGATCAAGAAGAAGGATCGGGAAAGGGCCGGGAGCAACGCCGTAAAAAAGCCTTAGAGTCCGGAGAAGTCTAGAACGGAGACAGGCTTAGGAACCAGGAGGGGCGGTAGGAAGTCCCCGCAATTGGGTCTTGAGGAACCGAGAATAGTAACTCTCTCAGAAAGCTAAAGAATGGTTACGAACCGCTGTCATGAAGAAAAAAAGCAGAGTTATAACCGTGTTAAAATCCGCTGGGGGGTCGAGTGGAATTAGAAGGCTGAAAAAAGTAAAATTTGTCTGATGTGCCTTTTAGGAGTCGCTGTGAGAAGAAAGGGGGGCGGGGGGGGCGACGGGTGGGGGGGGGGCAAACGGAGTAGAAGGGGTAAAGGAGGCAAAACGCCGAACTACGAAGGAAAAAGACCCATCGACACTACGAACGAAAAAAAAAATGCAATAAAGTCGCTAGGGAGGCGGGCGCGGGATTTGGTGGTCACGGTCTTCCTAACTATGT
>Ga0179591_1374469_pt1 | contig 15012 bp, 15 predicted proteins | sample CZOMad2_1_08_16f_FD_182891 | JGI IMG/M metagenome (GOLD analysis project Ga0179591, IMG submission 182891) | Vadose zone soil fungal communities from Angelo Coast Range Reserve, California, USA - CZOMad2_1_08_16fungal (PacBio error correction) | ecosystem: Environmental > Terrestrial > Soil >...
CAAAACGAGAAATTGAGAAAGGCTCGGGGGGGGGGGAGACAGCTGCTTCTTGCATCTCGATCCGATCACGGGTCAAAATATAGACAAAGCGGAAAAAATGGAAGAGAACAGAAAGGGGGTTTTTGCCTCTGCCCGCAGCGGGCAGAATAGAAATGGGACAGGCTGACTGGAATGGAGCGGTGCAGGCAGTCGATCAGTGAAATAAGAAGGGGAGTAAAAGGGCTATGCTGCCTTCTCCTATGTGGAGAAAGAAAAAAGAGGATATAGATATTGGGACAGTGGCTAAGCCCAGGCTGGTAGGGGGGCGGGGACGTTGTAACAGAGGGCTATGAGACCAATGGGAGGGTCGAACAGTACGACCCTATGGGGTTCAGAAACACTGACGCGGTGCTAACGACCACGAGGGAAAGGAGGGACTGAATTTGCTGACTGAGCGACGGGCAAAATAAGATTCTGGTAGATGCGCAATTGCCATGGAGGGTATGGAAAGGGCAAGAGAGAGAGGAAGGCAGAAAAGGGAAATTGGGTGGTGACCTCGAAGCCACGGAGAGGAGGGAAGGCATGTACCGCAGTCGAGTTTTGGGAAAAAGTCCTGGGACGCCGGTCGCAACCGAGGAAGGTAGGTCCTTAGTGACAATCAGCCGGCACACGTTGCAAGGGTGTGCTGGGATCAGAGGATAGAAAGCTTATAAACGCTCATCTGAAAACTTGGCCGGCTTTAGGGGCCCACCCCAACAGGGACTTAGGAGCCGGAATCGAGGGGAAAAGGGAAATTTTTCTCGTCACAAAGGGGGTGCAGGGGGGAGAAGGAAGGATCATGAACTAGAGAGCGATGGGATTGTGGGGTTGGGGGGTGGGGGGGGGGGGGGGGTTGAGTTTGAGGGGGGGAGTTGCAGTCTCGGAAGAGATCGAGGGAAAAGACTGAAGGGGTAAAATACGGCCAGCAAAAGAAAAAGCGGGGGGCTGACAAAAAGCAGAAAGGAATCAAAAGATGAGTGCCTTGATCAACCTGGGAATAGGAAGCCGGATGCATCCTGCAGGTCTCTGGGGGCGGGGCTCGCTAAAGGATCAGAGGGGGGGGGGGAATGAAGCACATCATTTCGAACCGACACCGTAGTATTTTCGGAGAAACATTGAAGGAAGTGACTACATGGGGCGCAGAAAGATCAATGGCCTAGATCGTAATACCTAGAGGGGTAGGAGAAGTGGGGGAGCAAGTATTTGGCGACAGCTAGGGGGATGGAGTCGGCAGATTCAGCGGCAAGAAACTCGGTCGCGAACGGGAGGGGGGGAGGGGGATCTTCAGAAAACAGATTGAGTCACGAGGAAGGAATGAAAAGGAGAATATTACTTCTTCTGTCAAGCTTAATAGAATTGGAGGCAGAACTATTCACAGAATAAAGACTTTCTAGAAAGGGGACTGGGGGGGGGGGGGCCCCTCTTAAGAATATCCTTGGGGAGGCCCAGGATAGGTGGTTTTGCTCATCGCGAAAAACCAGGGCGAGTGATCAGGGTTCAAGAGGATGATCCGCTTTCTTCGAGGTGGGGGGAAAGAGACTCGCCCCAACGAAACACAGGGGGAAAACGTGAGGCCACGAAAGCTGGATGAGAGGAATCAAGGTCGGCCTGCCTCTGAAAAGGGGGACAAGAAAACTTAATACTGATCCAGTAAAAATGCTGGACGAAAAAAATCTTCACTCATAGGAAGGAGGGTGGTCGACCCTAGGTTGGGGGGTTGGGGGGAAAAAAGAAATATAAAAGAGTTTAAACGGGTCATGTGGGAAGCAGGCCCACCAGGGGGTACGAAGAAGTAACCATTCGAAAGGAGCAAGAAGAGCGCGCCAAAGACCTAACAGATGCTGGAGGCTGCCAAGAAATCAGGGCAAAAAGTGGCATAGGTACCTGAAGTAAAGCAGGGCCTTTGACTACCAGGGTGAATGACCCTGCGAAAGACCATCAAGCGCAAGAAGAACAAACTGAGGTCATGCCGATGAGGAAGGGGGGGGGTTTGTGCGTGTGCAAAAAAGGGGATTATTAGAAGAAGAGAGGGAAATGTGGGGCGCCGATCTCTTGCGAAAAATTTCACAACGAAATGGGTGGGAGGGGAGGCTTAAAAGGGGCGAGCGGAAAGGGGAATCCGACGACTTTTCCGTAATGACGTTGAAAAAGGAAAAGCGTCTCGCAGGCGGGGCAGGAAGAGACCCCAGGCCTCAATTGGTAAAGACGAAGGCAAAGCTTTTCCCTGTTAGGGGGCTAAGGGAAATTTTTACAGCAGGCCTAAGTGGCGGTAACAGAGAAATTGAGGTCACAATTGATGGGAAAAGGGGTTTCCTCTTCTGTCGTTGCAACGAGGAGTCAGAAGGGGGGGAAAAAAAAAAAAAACTGTCGCCTATCTGACGCAACCACTTTATAAAAGAGTAGGCGCATCGTACAAAAAAAAAAAAAAAACACCCAAAGAAAAAGAAACAACCAAAACAAAAAAAAAAAAAAAAAAGAAAGAAAAAGAAAAAAAAAGGAAACAAAAACAACACAAAAAAAAAAAAAAAAACACACACACTCATCCATGCTTGAGTAGGGAAACATCGGAAAAAAGCGCATGACATCTGCAAGCCACTCCATTGGACTGGAGGAGAAGCGGCAGAGATGGGTTTTCTTATCCGAATATCTCAAAAACAGGAGAGGGGTCGGGCGCAACTTAAACGTGAAGACAAGCTTGCGAAAGATAGGGCTCTAATGCGTCTCGTTACAGACTCAATTCGGGGTCTGGGAGTTTCCTGTAGAAGGTCTTGGGAAAAGGGAAGGGAAATTTTAAAGGTGAGACGATAAAGGGCAGCAAGATATCGTGCATCTAAAAGAAAAAGAAAGGCATTAACTTGCCTTGGGTAAGGAAGAATGAATCGAAAGGGTGATTAGAAAACCGGGGAAGTTGCTGCTCCTCACGCCAAGAAAGATATGGCTAGTATGCCAGAGTCCAGGAGAAGAAAGTGGTAAGCCGACTCATCACCAAGAGCGGCAAGGGATAGAAGAAAATAAGCCTGAAGCCACTGGGAAAGGGAGTGAATCCGATGTAGGATGTAGTCCTATGAGATGAATTGGAAATTGTTGCCGGGATTACGGTCCCGTTGGACTCGGGGTACAAGGGACTAGATGATCTGTGACCAAGGGGAGGGGAAGGGAAAAGGGACATTGGGTACCTTTCAATAAGTCAAGTTAGGATTAGGGGGAAGGAAAAGTTGGTCTTGTCCGCCTGAAAAGTGTCAGCACGTAAATTGATGCGTTCTAAAGGGAGGGCGGGGGAAAAAGAAAAAGATCTACCTGGGGTTCATTGGGGGGGGGGGGGGGTCAGAGAAAGAGGACTGAGCCCGCGACAAGCCTCTAAGAGGTTAGTAAAAAGAAAAGATAAGAGAACGATTTCGGGACACTGAAAAGAGCGAAAACTCATGGGTTTCTCTTCAGAAAAAGGACTATCTGAGGAAGGGGGAACAAGGTGGGAGGAGGGAAGATAGGAGTAACTGAATCGTATGACATCGGATCCGACACAGGTCGGTCCAACCGCCCGATACCAGAGGAGAATCTTGTATCGAAAGGTTCGCGGGGGGGAAAGAGACTGCGAGCAGAGACAGGGTCGGACTGAAGAAACTATCCGCTCGGGAGATTCCCAAGAGGAGAGAAGGAGGGAGAAAATAGCCCCTTCGACGAACATCTTCAAAATTGTAATGCATAGGCAAAACCGAGAATCCTAGAGTTTTGGAGAAAATCAAAGGAGGGAGAGGTCCGAAGACGATTCGACTTCGACCAGTAAAGCTGCCAGGAGAGGGGATGTTCGTCTTTGACGAGATGAAACAGGCCGGTCATTGGGAAAAGAGTCATTGCGGCAAGTCTGGGAAAAGGGAAAGAAGCTTGCTCAGGGCGTGCTCCTCAAGGAACGCGGAGGCGAAGATGGCCCCGGTCTGGCAATGAAGGTCTGATCATCGGGTTTACAAGACAGAGGGACGAAGGTTCTTGAGCAGATGGAACTAACAAAGGCGGAAGCAAAACGGAAAAAGGTGAAGAGATGCGCCTTATCGGGAACGCTACCCGAACGGACACAAGGAAGGGGGGAAAAAACCTAGAAGGGCTTATAGAACGGTGAGAAGTCTGAGAAAACGAAAGAACTTGGAAAAAGAAGCTCCTGATAGGCTGGCGAAAAAAAGAAAACCGCATCGCCAAATAGCTCGAAGAAAGCAGAGGGGAAAAACAGTAAGTACGCGCCCCAGCTGCGATGAGGCCGTGTCGGCTGGGGCGCTCAATAGCAAGCCTCGCATGATTGGGAGGGGCGACCAGCCCGCCATTACCGGGCCTTCTGAGCTAGAGGAGAAGCAGGAAGCTCAACAAGACCATCGATCGGTCTTCCTAGCCGGTATAGCGAAAAGATCGTCCGGCAAACAAAAAGAAGAAGAAAAGATGTGCTAACCCATTAAAATAGTTCGGTGGGGGGGGAAACCAGGGAAAAGAGGGAGTCTAGGCAACGCATAGAGGGCTTAAGGGGCTCGACGGGGGGGGGAAGGAGGAAGCAACTATCAAAGAGGAGACTCTCAAGGGCTAGCACCTCAAAATTCAGAGGAAAAACTTCAAAAAGAACCTTGACCGGGGAAGGAGACAACGTCAGAGGAAAAAGGCAGCTTGGTAGAGGAAAGGAACCATTGAAGAACATCTGTTTGGGGCCCTTGCGGGGACGAGTTGGACGCGGTAGCGATCAACTCTCAACAACAACAATGCTTCAGATCGCTCCCACACGAATAAAAAAAAGCCATGCTGGCTCCTGTTGCAGGGCAAGCCTAAGGTAGCCGAGAAGGGGGGGGAGGGGGGGGGAATGAAGGTCAATGTTCAAAGTGTCCATCCGTGTGTGGACCGAGAAACGTAATCTATTGCGGGGCGAAAAAAGTCGGGAAAAAGTCCGAACACGTGCGCCAGGCACTACCGGAGGAATAAAAGATCGGCGTTTGGACGATCGCTCGGAGATCACGGGGCAAAGGAACGATTGGTGACCAGAGCCCGCAGTCTTCTCGACATAGAAACAGGGAGAGCTACTACAAGGAGTTGGGTCATAGGAAGAAACCGAGAAGGGAAATGGGGAAAGAGGATGAGATGCTCCGTCTTGTGGGCGCAAAGGGGGGGAACGGCCTCAATCACTCGTCGGACAAGCCAAAAAAAAAGGAAAAGAAGTAAGAATACCGTCGCGCAAGCTCAAAAAAGCCGAGGAGAGACTGGGCGCGGACAGGGCTTGATGGGGGGGGGCGATTGGCGGATGGGGGGGGGAAATTTCGGTCAGCTAGGGAATGGGTCCGAGAAAAAAAAGGCGAGGAATAGGTCTGTCATGGGGGAAAAGGCTTGAGAAGAAGGAGAGTGGGGAGAAAGGAAGGGGAGAAGAAAAGCTTAAAGGTTCGGACTTTCCGGTAGTGCATAAACGGGGGGGAGGGGGAAGGAAAGGCGATTCATGCGCATCTCAGGTCACAATCGTGCAACAAAGTGCTCTCGTTGAAAATGCTCGCCTTTTGGAGAAGGAAGAATTGAGAAAAACAATCGCCAATAGGAATTGTCACCGAAAAGCAATGAAAAGCCCCAAGCCGAGCAGTTCGGAAAAAAATGGAAAAAAGAAGAGGGAAATCGAACTCAGTCCATCCGACCTTTCAAAAGAGGAAATGTAAGGTTCCGGCGAAAAGTCGGTCAAAGACTCACTAGAAAAAGGGGGAAGAAAAGGGCCGAGAGCAGAGTCGTGTCGGGGTGACTCTCTAGGAAAGGGAGAACAAGAAGAACTCTAATTGTCCCATCACGAAAGGTTCCGGGCGGGGAAATAGGGAGAAACAGGCACACCAAGAAGGAGGGGGGATGTTTCTTTCCGCACGATGTGAAAAAAAAAAAAGGCAGGAAGGGACTCTTCTCAATTGGCGAAGGAAGGAAAAAAGAGGAGCGAGAGTCCTAAAAGGGGAGCTCTAAGCGCAACTTAGACTGAAGCAGGAACCTACAACAGACTAAGTGAGTTAAAAAAGGGTTCAAGAAGCACGCACTAAGTTCTTATAGTGGAAGGAGATCATGGAAGAAATGGGCGGAAAAACCTGACCGGCGCACTGGTTTAAAAAGGGTCCTCTACTCAAATCTAGGAAAGAAGGCGAACATTTAGGCTTGAGGGAGGGGAAGTGACGTGAAGGAGAGAACATCGTGGAGCTTCGGGGGTGCCTGCAAAAAAGGGCTTAATCAAAAATAAAAAGAGGGAGCGATGCCTTGGAAGTTTAGAGGGAAAGGCTTAAGAGAAGGAAACCCAAGTGCAAGGGGATATCTTCGTGAAGGTGGCACTTCAAAGGCCGGGCTAATCGGACTCGCCTTTTCACAGGAGGGCAACGGACACGCCCATCAGTTGCAGGGAGAAAAGAGCACTGAGATCAACCTGTACCCACGAGTTGCCCTTCCAAAGGGATAAATTAAAAAAAAAAAGAGGAAAAGGAGTCAGCACAAGCCTCATGGAGGTCAAGAAGAGCTGGCAGCCCAGAAGGGGAAAAAGAAATAAAAGTCAGAAAAGACGGAAGGACTATGACTCTGCCGACAGCATGAAAGGAAGGACCTACTAGCAGGAACTCCAAGGCCGAAGGAGGAAGGAATGAGGGGGAAGATTGGGGGATGTCGAATTTCACAAGAGAGACACATGAACGAAAGGAAGAACAGAAGACCCTACCTTGAGTCAGGAGGGGGTCTGGGGAAAGAGAATGACAGAAGCCTCAAATCGGGATAAACCGTTAGAGGAAAGAAAATAGAAGTAGGGAAAACTAAGGGGCAAATGGAACGGCCTGAAGGGCCAGAGGAAGAAAAAATCTCTTCATTCCAGGAAGACGTTGAAGGAAATAAAAGTTCCACTAATCCCACTAAAGAAAGAAACTGAAAAAGGTATAACGCTGAAAGGCACAGAATCTCTGTATCAACCGTCCGTAAAGGAGAAAAGGGGGGAATACATCCTTCTAGAAAGAATTCGGAAAAAATGTACAGGAAAAACCAGTGTTTAAGTTAAAAAAGGAGGGAAAAAAGCCAGGTTTTCTAGGGAGAGCTATTGGAAGAGGAAAAAAAAAAAAAATACAAAAGTAGCCGCATGGGGACATGTGAAACGACATTTCTTTGGGGTACCGTTTCTGGGCATATGAGGGGGGGCGGGTGCCACACTGGTTCGTGTTCAGAGAGAAGGGGTATGTGTTAGAGGGAGCCTCACGAGGGGGTTTGCGAGCTACCCTGTCCGGGAAGTTAAAAAAAGGGGAACCCCGATGAATTCCTCGTCAAAAGGGGGGCACCGGGGAGGGCCGGGAAACAATTTTCCAGAGACAATGGGAGGGGGGGGGAAGAATCGCAACAGCTGGAGAAAGGGGGAAAACTCCGGAGAATGGGGACTGACGTGGGAGGCCACATTTCGCAGAGAAATAACCTTTGATGGGAAGGGAGGGACGGGGGCTGAGCACCGACTTCTAGACGGGGGAAGAGTAACATTCACTAGAAGTGCACAGGAAAAAGTCAAAAGAGGAGGGATCTCAAAACTTGTTCAACCAAAGGAGTAAACAAAGAGGGGGGGAACAAGTGGCCTTGCGCACGTAGATTGGGCTCAAAAAAGCTGGGGGTTGAGGCCAAAGGCTCTCCCAGCTTCACAAAAAAGAAAGCTCGGGGAAGAGAGAAAGTTGGGGGATTCAGTTCGAGACTTTGCGAAGGGAGGGAGCTATAGTGGGAAAGTCACAACTTTGATACCTGCCCCGGGACTTGTTGGGCATGCACAGGCAACATTTGCGAGGGGCGAAACTCAGATAACTGCATCCGAAAAGACATCGGACTGGAGAATGATATTTCTCTTAAATTGTTCGGACAAAGGATTAGTCAGGGGGAGACTTATTCGACACAGGGGCTAAATGACAGTATGAAAAAAAAATCATGTTTCTCCGAATCTTTGGTCAAAAAAAAAAAATGCTGGGCGCAAAAGCGATCAGTAAAATGGGGGGGGTGAAGAAGAGAAAGGTTCTGGAATGAGGGAAAACGTCATTTGGGGCCCAAGCGGGAGACAAGGCCCGAGGAATGATTAGACTAGAAAAAAAGAAGGGGGCATTCAACTTCCGCGTTTGGGAATGGGGCGTTGGCGGGTAGGGGCGAACTCTTCAAAAGCAAAACCTTACAAAAGGCGGCCACAGGGAAAATATCGCAACGAGGGATATTATCAATGGGAGAAGGGAGGTTACTAGGAAAGGGGGGGGGACTGCGAGGAGGCAAAACCACCGACCATCCGGGAGAGTCAGAGCTTAGAAGGGGTCAGCACCACAGCAGGAGGGGTCCTTTAAAAATACTGCCGGGAGGGGAAAGCTGCCTCTAGGGGGTCAGGAGTCATAACATGGGGGAGGAGAAAAGAGGAAGCACCAAAAAAAAGAAAAAAAAAAAAAACAACCAGGGTAGGGGTCGCTCCTACGTCAATAAGTGGTCGAATTGAACTTGTGCTAGGGTCCTCCTCAGAGGGTGGGGAACAAAGCATAAGTCTCACAGATTAGAGTTTCAGGAGAAAGAGGGGACCGGGAGAACTCCTTTCATCAATCCTAGGCGACGGCAGCAACATATCTGAACCTGTGCCAAAAGGTACTTGCTTGCCAGGGGATAAAAAGAGCTCTAAGGCCACTGGAGAAAGGAGCTTAAAAAGAGGGGAGAACGGTTATCCGAAGGGGTCGGGCCTAAAAGGTCCTGAATCAAGATGATGAGAGAGTTCACCATGAGGGGTCTTATCGCGCAGCCTCCAGGGGAAATTGGGGGCGCAAGCAGGAGACGAAAAAAAAAACCTCTTCATGGATGTCCGTATATAGGGAGAAGAGAATAGGACTTTATTCGTGGATCCGCGTTGGGAAGGGATTCTGTCGAAAGTGGAAAAGCTTCCCCATCACCTAATCCCGAAAGAGAAGGATCGGGATCTACTTTGAAGGGAGGAAAAGATCCGAGAAAACCAGAACTTCTCATCGACTCGAGAACGGGCCGGACTCGGTCAAATAAAAACCAAAAAAAAACAAGACAACGTTTTTGGGAAGGGTCTATATGGAAGGTCGAAGAGGGCAGAGAAAACTCGGGGGGGGGGTTGGCAATCTGCAAAGTTAAATTAGAGCGCTAGCGCCGCGAAAAAAGAAAAGGGCACAGCAACGGGGAAATTTTGGACCAAAAAGAGACAGGAACAAGAGGTGGGCTCATCAAAAAACAGAAAAACCCCAAGAGCCTGATAGAAATTCAAGACCAGGAGAATAATCTGACTCCGGAGAAGAAAAAAAAAAAAAAAGGAATTGATTTTGACCCCGAAACTCGTAGGAACTTCACAAAAGAAGGAAAGAGCGACGAAAGAGATTAAAGAGGGAAGGTCTAAAGTGAAGGGAAATTCAATTCAGTCCGGAACATTTCGGAGTGGACAACACGATATTTGGAAGACTGCAAAAATGGAACAATCAGCATGTTAGAGGTGAATACATATCAGATCCGATGAGATGCGTCGGCACGTCCCAGAGGGGAGAGAGGGGAAGAGGTAAACTTTCGGAGGAGGTCAGAGAGGGGTGTGCGGCCGACTAGGCTAAGAGAAAATCAGGTGTAACACCCAAAATCTTTTGGGCGAGAGAAATCTTTGTCAAGAAAGACCAGGTGAGACACCTGGGTGGGAAGATCCCCATGACAGCATGACAATGGCGCGGGCTTTCCCGGGACCGGAAATAATTTAAGATTCTTCGAAGAGGGAAGGAGACTTTGGGGGACCATCATTGAGGGGGTAAAAAGTGTCAAAAAAAGGGCTTTCTCCGAAACAAACCAAAACCGCGATAACGCAAAATTGAAAGGCGGAGCGTTTGGATCTCTAAAAAAAAAACCGGATTAAGTAAATCAGAGGAGGGAGAAAAAGGAAGGGAGAAAAAAAAGAGCGGAGGAAATGCGGGGAAGCTAGAACGTCGATCCGGACAAAGGGGGATTTGCCCATAGGATTTCCCAGTAAAAGGGAAGGGAAAATCGTCTAGAGGGCCTATGATCGCAACTGTTCCGCTAACTCATCAAGAGGGTGGTGGGGACTGGAGGGGGTGGGGGGCTTCACAGTTGAAACAGGGTTGAAAAGTAAAAGGATTATCTCTAAAGGGTGTTGAGAATCGGGAGGCAGAAAAGGGTAGAAGGAAGCAACCCCATCGGTATGACAGATAGAAGTGAAAAGAAAACATAGAAGGATTCCGTTTTACAGCTTGGGAGCCCAGAAGATAAGAAACTACGAATATTGGGATTTATGTAAAGAAAGGGAAGGTATCTAGGGGGGGGTGCCGGAGGAAGGGAGGGGGGGTGAAAGGTTAGAACCGGAAAAGAGGAAAAGGGGGAGGAGAGTACTCAGGGGAGCTTCTGCTTTGGGAGGGTAATTGACAGAGGAGGGATTGGGGTACGGCAGGCATAAAAAATTCAAAGGGTCATCGTTGGAGGTTAGGAGAGTAAAAAGGAAGGCATTTTATCTATCCCGTCGGGAAAGTAGGTAATGTCTGCAACAGAGGGAATGGGGAGGAGAGGACGAACAATCGCGGGAAAAGACACTTTTTTTGATTGGGGGAAAAGAAAAAGAGCTTCAGCTCTCTGGAAGGAAAAAAGCGTCTTAAACTTTCAAGGCTTCGATTACACAATTGGGGGAAAAAATTTCCGAGGGAAAGAATCGAAAGAAATTTTGTTCTTGAAAAAGAGGCAGAGGGGGAAAAACGGAGGGACAAATGGGCTAAGGATCAAGAGGAGGAGGGGGGGGAGGATAATTGGTAGGGGCTTATCTTGTGGCGCTCATGAAGGGGTCAGGCCTTGCTCTTTAGTTGGTTAGAAAAGTACGATAGAGGAAAGAAAAAAAGCGGGGCTGAGACGCGGAGGAAATAGAAAGAAAAGTGCCTAGAGAATCTGAGGAAGCAGAAAGGAAGGCTTGAGCAAGAGCGAGGAGAGTGGCGCGCTAATAACAACATGGGGGGGGGGGCACCGTCACATCCTGGGGAAAAAATGGAACGAGAGGGAACGGGGAGGGAAAAAAAAGTGTCGCGATTGAGAAGGGATAAAAATGGGACTCCCTATCTTCTTTGAAAAAGGAAAAGAACTGAAATAAGGCTTCGGAGGGGGGTGAAGAAAAAGTGTTGGTGCAGACCGGGAAAGGGGGTTGATAGGCATTCTCGGCCAAAGAGAACGGGGGCAAAACTTTGTGTCTTATCTTCGAAAAAGGGAGATCAGGGGGGGCGGCAGAGGACCAACTCGAATCGTAATAGTGCATACAGCATGGCGAAAACTGGAGGCATGACCTAGCGATCAAAAAAAAAAGAAGCTGGAGGGGAGGGCTAGGAATTAAAAAGGGGGGGGCTAGGATGGGGAAGGTTTGTTGCCTAAGTCAACTGCCTGAAAAAAACCAGCAAAAGTCAATGATCTTTATGGGGTTCAAGCAAAGAGAGAAGAGTTCAGATCGGCGGGGAAAGTGGGAGGGGAGAAGGGGGAACCTGCCCGCAAAAAAAATTAAACGGCAGGCCCGCAAGAAGGGTCAGAAGGCATACGGAGGACATTAAAGGAGGTGGAGGTAAACGAAGGATAAGACCCGTCTAGGTGTAGCGGTAGAAAAGAGACTGTCACATCGCGTAGTTCAGGGGAAGCGTTGTTTGGAGTAAGAAAATATATAACGCGACTGTGGGGAGAAGTCAGTGTTGTATCCTGAAGAAAAAAAGGGGAGTAGAGGCTATCCAATCATTCGAACTAGAGTAATGGAATAAAGAGGGGGCTAAAAAAAGAAAGTTGGGGGGGCTGGAGGCTTCCTTGAAAAATACGGGAAGCTGATGGTTTGCAGGTGAAAGACAAGAATACCTCGGGATTTAGGAACTACCAGTGGGGGGGGTGAAAAGTAACTTAAGCAGGCCAATCCACTGCGAAAAAAAAAAAAGACTGTCCCGAAAAAAGAAACAGCGTCATGGAGACGAGAAGGAGGAGGGGGTTGTGTGCCCGATTTGTACTTGGGGTAATCTCTCTTGAAAGGGGGGACACCGGAGGAAGTGAGCAAGGAATGGGGGGGTTCCAGTGGGAAGGGTGTCGATCGGAGAGACATCGACAGGGAAGAGGTTCTCACCACGGAGAGAGGGGGAATCGAAAAAAGCGCACAAGGAATCGAGAGAGGGAACATGCCCGCCTGGGAAACGAATGTACGGGTGAAGAGGGGGGAAAAAAAGAGGGGGGGTCAAGGAAGGGCTACGAGCTTGGCTGGAAAGGTTCATCGTGGGACGGACTTGGTTGCAAACGTGGGGGGAAGCTCAGGATTTCAAGGGTTTCCCGGGGCGAAGAGTTTTCAAAGGAAACGATTTTCAATTATAAGCAGGGGGGACAATATCATAACTAAAGCAAATTTCTGAATCTAGGGGGAGCGTCGACATCAACACTATAGAATGGGGGGGACTGGGAATCTTGTTCCTAAAATTCAGGGTGCTACTCCACAGGAACCTCCAGGGGGGGGAGTTCAAAGGGGGAGAAAGGGAAACCTTTTCTGGGGTCGTATCCCGGGAGAAGCGAACTCCAACTGAGTGGGAGCAAACTTAAAAGGTTGGGACTTAAAAAAAGAGGGGCGATGCAGCATTCCATGGCGAAAGGCGTAAGAAACGGGGTAAGAGCGAGCGTCTCCCGAATTCAGGTCTAGGGGGAGGTGGGCGTGGTAAGGGATTTGTGGGGCGGGGAGTAGCTCCGGAGAAACTGGTGAAGCGAAGAGAGAAAAGGAAAGCGATAGTAAAAAACCGAGGGAACGCTCACGTTTCTTTGCGAAGGGAAATTGTGAGAATCGGAAGGGTGGGGAAACGGGGGGGGCTGAGGGTGCAAGAAGTAAAAAATAAGGGGTCTTCTCAGTATAAAAAAAAGGGACAGGGGAACGAAGGCTTGGAAAGCGTCACTAAAAAAAAAAATCGGAGGGATGGAAAAAATCAGGCCACTGGGGCGGCTAAAAAGGGGCAGCTTAAAAAGAACATCTTCCTTCACGGGTGCGAAAGGGAGTCAAAAGGTCTCTTGGATTCTGCAGCAGGGTGACCAGGGGGCAGCGGGTAAAAAGGAAAGGAAGATGGCAGCTGGGGAGCATTTACTGGGAAAACGCAAATCTGGCTGGGGCTAGGAGAAAGGAAGAGGGCGGGCCGCCTAAGGAACGGAGGGGCAGGGGGACTCGTAAATGGGAGGGGATGGAAGGAAGTTACACAAAGAAAAGGGGAGAGATACCTTTTTGCCTGGGGGTCAAAAAAAAAGAAGAATAGCCGACCAGATAGATAGAGACGAAAGGGGGAAAAAAGGAAAGATCGAAGAACGATGAGGATGAAAGAGTCCCTTAAGAGAACATGCAAGGGTGGGGGGGCGAGGGCAGCGCGTCTGGGTGGCACGATAGAAGCAAAAGGACTTTCTTTGAAAGAGGAATGCCCTAATCTAGCACTAGAAGAAGACTAGGGGAAGCACTCTCAGGTAGAACTAATCTAGGCTCGGGAGCAAAAAGTGTCTTTCTCGGAAACTGGGGAAAGGAGAAGATGGGAATAGAAAGAAACCCGGGAGGGGCTCGGGAAGGAGAAAGCTTCGTAATCGAATGAGAATTCACCAGAGATGGACCTGGCAAGGCATCGCCCATAGACGGAAAGGAGTCTTTTTTGCTTGGGGAAAGGGGTGGACAGAAAGGGGAATCGAGATGGACAGTAGGTTTTCTAACATCCTGGTATTCTGGCGAAAAGGAGAAATGGGAGATGCTGCAACGGAGTACCTATTAATAAAGAAAAAGCTGAGAGGCTTTCGTCTTGTGTGATGGCAAGCAGAAAGACATGCCCATTGCGACCTATTGGATGAGGGAGGCGGGAGGGGAAACTTGGGAGAGTGGCGAGCTGGAGGGATTCGCAACTTCCTTGAAGAAAGGAGGACCAAAGAGGACTTTATCTCGGGGGAGACAAGTGAAGAGGTTGGAGACGCACATTTAGAAGGAGGGGGGGTAAGTTGAGAAAGGGTCCCTTGGGAGGGAAAAGGAGGGGAAAAAAAGGGGGAGACCAAAGGATCACGACCGTGTGAAGAGGGGGTAGAAGGCCTCGCAGAACACTAGGATTCAGCAGCAAATATAGAAAAACTACCCTTAAAGGCATGGGGGATGACGAGGGGGTTTGGATCCTCCTAGATCACGGAACGAAGAATATTAAAACACGACGAAGGAAAGGAGGACGAGTCACAGGAACATCACGAGGCGGAATGGACACGAACGGAAAGGTGAAGCAAGGGAGAGCAAGAGATAAAGAACATCAAGGAGAGAAAAGAGGGGTCTGTCGTCCGAAAAGGGATTTGAGGTGAATAGTCGCGAAGAAAAACTCCTCACCAGAGGGGGGGGGAGTCTTCTAAATCCGAAGGAACTTGGAAAGGTCTGCGGCTCCACAATACTGGAAGAGCATCAAAAAGGCTTTCTTCCGATGCCAAAAAAAGGAAAACTTCGAGGTCCGGGAAAAGGACTCGAGCTGCTGGAGAAACGCATTTATCAACATCGTCGGAGTCTAGGGAAATTATCGAGCGATCTTCAGCGAGTTGGGATTCAGGGGGATAGACGTTCTTGCGGATCTCGTTCAGAGGGTTCGAAAAGAAACCCATCGCCTTGTCTATCACCTCCGTAAAAGGGGAAATCTAATGGAACAAAAAAAGAAACAGGATTTCAATGGGGACATGAACCTGAGGGCCTTCAGGGGAAAGAAGGGAAAGAGGCATCTCTCTGTTCGCAACGCAAAACGGCTTCAACAATTGGGTCCTTTCAAGGATTTACCAGGAATGCTGAGGGGGAAGGGGGGAGTCAAGTATGTCACAAGAGCTCTAAAGAGCATGAGTATAATGGAAACCGTTAAGAAGGATAAAAGCAAAGTCACTTAAAGGGTATTGAGGAAAAGAGAAGGGGGAAAGTTCAAGACCTAACAAAGACTTAGGAAGCGGATCGTGGACGAAAAGGTCATTTCCTTTCCATAAGGGAATTGG
>Ga0179591_1333542_pt1 | contig 15011 bp, 10 predicted proteins | sample CZOMad2_1_08_16f_FD_182891 | JGI IMG/M metagenome (GOLD analysis project Ga0179591, IMG submission 182891) | Vadose zone soil fungal communities from Angelo Coast Range Reserve, California, USA - CZOMad2_1_08_16fungal (PacBio error correction) | ecosystem: Environmental > Terrestrial > Soil >...
CCGAGTAGCAAAAAGTCATTTTTTGAAATGCAAAAAACACGGGGTGACCAGACCGCCTTCGCATCTGTCTTGTCTTAAACCGAAATCGAAAAAGGCTGACTTACTGACCAGAAAGGAAAAAAGACCTTTAAATCGTTACAGGCTTTTCCGAGGGAAAGGTGGCGGGGAAGGGAAGCAATCCAACGCGGAACCATGATTGATCTGAGGCGGGTGTTTCCAGTTTATTAAAAGGGAACCTCGGACTCCAACCGACTCTAAGCATGCGCACGACATTGTAAGGAAGCACCTTGACGAGCAAAAGTGCAGGAAGGCGCGAGAACGGAGCAAAAAAAAATAACATCGCGAGCTTGTCGTTGGTAGAGGTGACTGTCAAAGCCGATGACGCCTGCGACCATTTGGAAGGTCCCCCGAGTAGGAAAGAGCAGAGGGCTGGCCGCAAGTCGGCCTGGTCAGCAGAGGGGCTTTAAATGTGGATCAAAAAATCGACAAGAGGCAGGCCAGCTGAAATGGAAAGACAAAATAGGCTAGGTTGGGTGACCGCTCTTGGGATCTTCTGTTCTCTGGAATAGGGGATAAAATATGTGAATCCGCTTACCACCGCTAAAAAACTGAGGGACTCGACGCGACTCGGTAATGGAACCCCCGCGTTGGGAGATGACGGCTCTAAAAATATTGAGGATCAGAGCTTTGGATGCAATCCGGGAGCAGGGGTGAACTAGTAAGTGAGAAGCTCTCAGGCTAACGACTGGTCTAATAAAGCTCCTATGGGGGGACTGGGCGAGGAATCAGATCGAATTCGGGGGAAGCAACATCCGAGTACCTCGCTCGTGCGGGCGGATGGCGGAAGAGTTAAAAAAGGGAAAATATAAATGCTTAACGTGATTCAAAGGGATATTTTGAATGCGTACGCTTAAGGCCAAGAAGAGGAGACTCCGTCTGTCTAACTAAACACCGGGAAATGGGAAGAGTTGTTCTTTACACGCAGAACCAAGAAACAACGGGCACCGCTCCATCTTCCCCGCCCCTGATGGCAATGGAGAAGGGGGACTGGGTGGTTGTCCCGCGGAGAAGGCGAGTGACATTAGGCCACAATCAGGTGCAGGCTGTGGAAATTCAAGAGGCGCGAAGAAGAAAACGGCTAAGTTCAAGCACGCAAGAAAAAAAAGCGGTGATACAAACTCATGCCGGCGAAGATAGAATTACCAAAGAAGGACCCTTCAAAAATCCTAATCCAAGCATTTAAGGGGTCCAACGAACAGCCGGGAAAATCTCTCGAATCCCGAGAAACCGCTGTGAATCGCGCAACAATGGGAGAACGGTAGTCAAAAAGCGTCAGATTAGGGGAAGCAGACGAGAAAAACCGGAAGAATACCCCTGGCCGAAGCACACGTCTCATAGCCGTGACCAGCCCCTGACACGTGCTCACGGTCCGTCAATCTCTCGCGGGGAAAACCTTTTGAGAGGAGGGAAACTCCATCAAACTGGAAAAATGGACTTGGACTTGGTCCATGGAAAACTTTTGACGCGCCATTAAAAGAGCGATCCCCCACAAAGGGGAGGGGGGGAAAAAAGCGCGAGAGTCTTCAATGTCTTCGGACCAAGGGCAAACTCCTTCATTCCAACGACTGGGCAGGACCGACAAGACAAAAAACGGGTTCGCAACTCGCTTGAGAAAAAGGGAACTGGCGGGCGAAAAAGACAAAATATATGACGTGGGTAGGGGGGCAAGCGATGGAAACGTGGGAGGGGGAAAAAAAAAACCTGAAGTGTGGACATGTGACTAAACTTCTTGGAGGTAGTAAAGCAGGGTAGGGGCTCAGGAGCTGCATTCCGTGAGAGGGCTTTTGCGGCGGACCTCGGGAAAAGGAGGGAAAAGAGGTTTGCCATGGAATGCGCTAATAAAAAGAAAAAGGTGAACGGAGGAGTGGAAGGAAAAGGGGGGGAGAGGGGAGAGGAGGGATGGAGGGGGGGGGGGGGATAGTAAAGGAAAAGGGGGGAGGAATAAAGTGAGGGGAGCGCGGAGGGGAGGAGAGTGGGCGCCGACAAGGGGGAGTGGGAGGGGACGGGGAGGGGGGGAAGGAGTGAGGGGAAGGGGAGAAAGGCAATAAAGTGAAAAGGAGGGATAGAAGTAGAGATGAGAGGGAGGAAGAGGGGGAGGCAAGGGTGAGTAGGGTAGGAGAGGGTGTGAAAGAGGGAAGGGGAGGAAGTGAAAGGGAGAGGGGGAGGGGGCACTGGGGAAGGAATTTCAGGCCGAGGTCGTTCTGGTATCTCAGTAAGGAAGGTTGGTCCCGTGGGCCAACTGCCTTCCGTCTTTGGGATGAGCGAGGAGGAAGACAAATCTACTCACACAGGATCTTTGGCCCGGGGGAAGGACCGCTACAAAAAGTAGAGAATCTTCCTACCACCTTAGGCAAGTTACTAAGCGTCTTCCACAAAGGAGCAGAAGTTAGTCTAAGGTTGCCCGGATGAATGTTAGTCGCAGGAAAAAAAGATGTAGGGACCCCGGGGGGTGGGGAGGGAAAGCCGAACAGCTATCTGCTCAACTGAGGGAATAAGACCGACACAGAGGAAGAGGGTAGACGTACAGGATTCCTCGCATCAGTGAGGGGAAAAAGTCTTTAGTGGCGATAAGAACATCCGCGAAATAGGGAAGGATAGGGGAAGGCTTCGGACCATTCCTAATTTCATCTAAAAAACTAATTATGGGCTGAATCATTCTTGAGCTAGCGAGAGTACAACCATGTGCAGGAAGGGGGGAAACACCCCCGTAGTTTCAAAGGAAAAAAGAAACGAGGGGAAGATTGAGCTCAATAACAACAGGCTTTTGAGCGAAAAGAAAAGAATACTAGGGATCCGCAGAAGGGGGAATCAAGGGGGTGACGATCACCGGGAAAAACTCTAAGGAATATCGACCGCTGGAATGAACAAACACCGCCATACTAAGGACGTGCAGGGTCAAGTTACCGACGGATGAGCACAGGAACAAGAAAAAAGACTAAGTGGCGCTGCTCTTATCGGGAGACTGTACATCACGGAGAGGAGAGAGAGATGGGGCTCAACCCACCTAAAAGAAACTCGAAATATTGTTAAGGGGGAGTTACAAAAACCTGGGAAGGGTGGGGATCTTAACCAGGACAGCGAAGGTAGGTTCTCCCTGAGTCGCAGGAAAAGGGGGAGGAGAATCGAATCATAGCCACAGGAGAACCCTGAAGAAAAAACCTCTCCTGGGGGGGCAGTTAGGGCAGGGAATCTCCTTGAAAAAAAAACAGAGGGGAAAGAAAGACAAGGGTTCGTTCCTCGGGGACTGAAAAGACGTTCGAGTGAAAAAATCAAACCCGACACTGAACGCGCGTCGGTCACCGACAACACCCCAAATGGTTAAGACAGGACACTCTCGCTCAACAACACATTGGACCAAAAAAGGGAGAAAGGGGAAGAAGGAGGATCAAACCGGGCGGTAACCGCCGGCCGACGGGGAAGAAGTATGGGGAATCAGAGGCGGCGCAGAAAGGAAAGACAAATTCGCGAATTTCGGACGGGCTAAATAAGGGAAGGGGAGAACGAACGTAGATCGGAGCAGGGGGGGTTCACTTTGAGCGGAGCCTGACGCCAAGAGGAGAGGCCCAGGCCAAAAACCAGGGGGACAGTCCTGATCCTGGATCGAGCCAAGGGCAGAACCCGGGAAAAGGAAAAAAGCGCCGGACGTGTGGGGGGGGGGGCCCCACGGGGACGGGGAGAAAACGACGCTGCTCCGTTGAGTCCACTTCTGGCATCACGGATGCAACGGGGAGAGCTGGAAGAAGATTGCATAGGAGATCGAAGTAGGAAAAATCAAAGGGTACCTCTATGCGGAGTGGTTCAGGTGCAAGGGGGCTGGAGATTCTGGGAGATGGGAGTAGGAAGCGCTTACATACCTCGGCAATGAGGGGGGGCAGGCACGGCTCTCTTCAGGACCACTCCGGGTGGGGCAAGGAGAAAAACCTAAATTGTCAAAAGAGAGGTGACGTGCCTAAGTAAAATGGAAAAGGGGGGTACGTCATGTAACACCGAACCTAAATCGCCACCAAAAACCAAAGAGGCTCCCCATTGTTGGGCTCTTGTCAAAAGGAAGTGAAGGGGAAGAGAGTCCTGAGGGGGGGGGGGGGGTGAAGCAATCACCTCCGAGCAAGGACATCGACACGGAGCGGGAAAGGGCGGGGCTGCAAAAACCCCTTCCCGGGACAATGATCCCGAACGGATGCACGAAAGGTCTCGTTAGGCTTTTGCGTAAGGGTCTACTAAACTCGGGAGCCGATACGAGGTCTGAAGACCGAAAAACTCCGGTACATGGGGACAAAAACTCATCCCGCAAAAGGTCAACTAAGAAAGGAAAGAAGTCCCAGAACCTCGGGATCCGCTAACAACGGGGAGAAGTTGTTCTGGGTACGGTTGTCGGAAAAAATGGGAAAGCGCGAGTCGGTCCAAGCCATTAGAAGAAATTGGAACGCGCTAGAAGACACCCGCTGCTGGGTGCCTAATAAGCAGGAGGGGAAGACAATAGGGAATCACGAACGCAAAATCGCAAGGAAAAACTAAGGGAAACGGTAACATAGCAACCATCAGGTACGGGAGCCGACTCTTCTCCCAGCTCGCGGACAGCTCGAAAACAGAGCCGCGGTCGTCAGATCCGGGAAGATCAGTGGTCCCACGAAACCGTCAAATTTGTTAAAGCAATAACGTCAGAACGGTCAAATACTGCCCTGGATCAACAACCGTCAATCCTCGCGTCTCCACAAAAAGAAAGTGTGATCCGAAGCGAGGGAGAACAACCTTTGCCTGAAGGGACAAAGCCTGCTAAGCGTAAGGGGGGCTTTGACTTAAGTGAAGGTTTCCGCGAACACGTGAAAATCCTCGAGCACCCCCACCCCACGGGGAAGAAGGGTCTAGGGCCCCTAGTCGATTCGGAAAGTGATAAGACCACTGCCCAAAAAAAGAAGGGGACAGTCCCACGAATTGAGTCCCGGGGGAACGACCAGGAAAAGGTCAAAACTTCAGGCGTGAGAACAAGGGGGAGGGCTTTAGCCGCTATGATGACGGGGACAGGAGGCGAAGACGGTCAGATGTCCCGGCTCGACGTGGGTCGGGAAAACGCAGGGGGTCAAGGGTGGAAAGAAAAGACTCTCAAGTAAATTTGTACTATACCTCTGGGAAGAGCAAGGAGGAGGAGAGGGTCTCTCTCGCGCGGCGGGATCCGTAACCGAGAGAGGGTGGACCCTGGAATGGTGAACGCTCGGAAAAAAAGAACGGGATCAAAAGGTTCTTTATTCTGAGAGTGAAGGGTCCCCCAGCCGCGCGGTGAGGCAGAGGAGAGGGGGGGGAACCTGCCTCGCGCACATAAAAGATTCCTGAAAAAAGCGACATCACGGCCGGCAACCTTAAGAACAAAAGAGCAGCCTAGAGGGACATCGGTGCCTTTCAAGGGGAGGGGGGCATTCTTTAGAGGGGGGAGCGCAGCCGCTGTAAAGTTCACAATGGAAAATGGGGAAGGGGGGTGAAATAACCTAAATCTCAACGGAAGGAAAAAAAAGGCGGACCTTTTCGAGAAAAAAAAAAAGACTAAAAAGAGAAAGTGACGCAGACGAACGGGAAGGGGGTGACTAGGGACTCCTCCCCAAAGGAGATTTTCGAGTTCCGTTCTTCCGATGACGAAGAACGCACAGAAGGGTCATCGAACCCATTCGGATGAAGAAGAAAGGGGGACTTAAAAGTCTTCTGGCATCGTTTTAAAACCGTCATAAGGTCACTCAAAATGGGCGAGGGAGGGAAATTTGGAATTCCCTCAGGAAAGGAGTAAGCGGGGGTCTCAAAAGGGTCCGTCGCTGGGAGCGAAGAAAGGGGCCTAGGTAATCGATTGATCCTCTGCAGAAAAAAATCGGAAAGAAAGATCTCCCCGCCAAAGAAGGGAAGACCACGCATACTAAAATACGTCTGCCGGAATAGATAAGGGATCCACCTCTTCATGGAAAGGACTCGAAGGGGGTCCATCCTCTTATCTCTCGGAAAACACAGGGAAGCTTCCATCAACGATGTCATAAAAAAAAAAAACAAAGCCCGCTTACATCTTTTCAGTTTGAGACAGGGATGGGCTAACTTCTTTCTCCTTAAATGGAGGAAGGGACAATTTCGTTGCATGAAAGAGTAGGGCTTCGACTCCGCCAGCCCGCCCCTTCGGCTTAAAAAGGAGAGTTGGGAAGGTAATTTTTACCATTCTGCCTCTAACAGTGGAAAAGAGAAAAGAAGGGGCCCCTATCCTGTCTTCCCTCGGGACGAGGCAAGGGAGGTTTAAGGCGCAACACGATGCAACCGAACGGCAACGGGGAAAAAAACTAAACACACGTGAGGAAAGAAACTCATAAAGAGACGAAACCAAAGGAGTATTAGAGAGATAGATTAAGGAAGAAAAAGAAAAAATCTTTTTTCGGTGACCGACCGGGAAAAGAGAGAGGATTCTGTGCGGGGCGCCGAAATCGAACGGCTGAGGCATCCAGAAAAACCGGGTAAGAAAGAAAATTGACTGACCTCTATTCGAGGGGTAGAGAAGGGATGCTCAACTGAAAAAAGAGGACAAAACTCAGGAGAAGGGTGTGAAAAAAAAAGGGTATGACTGGAGGAAATACTAGCAAAAAAAGGGAAGATCTATTAGGACTTCACGGAAGGTAAAGGTTCCGATCAAGCAGCTGACGGCCTCGAGAAAGGAAACAAAGCTCTCGCTGGGTCGTTGGGCTAGTCTGGAAAGGGGAAGCGAAGAAAACCGAGATGGAAGCCTTTCTTTCCTCTGAGAAAGAGGACACTGCGACGAAGGAGGGGGGGGTCCGGAAACGGCCTTGGGATGAATCCATCTCAGGAATATTAAGGAAAACCAGGGAAAAAGTCCCTGGATCTTATTGGAAGGAGGCCGGGGGAGTTAGACTTCATTTCTTGAGAGGTAGGAAAGGAGATCGCTGAACCGAGGACTTCTTCTTATAAAAGCGAAAGGAAAACTAAAGTCAAGCCCGCTTTTGGTCACTAGAAGGCAGGAGGGGAACTACCATGTTAAGGAAGAATGTTGCGTGCAAGGAAAAAGTGGGTTAAAACGATTTCCCCAACGTTTAAGTCTCAGTCCTAGCTGAGGCAGAGGATCCTCGAGTTGCCTGACCGGAAGGCAACAAAAATCTGGGGGCGCAAAAAAGGACGGAATCAAGCGGTAGGGAGGGTGAGGAGTCTTCCCCTAATAAAATGATGAGAGTCGAGGGTCTCGCGGGCAGAATCGAGAAACTAATCAATCCTGGATCCTAGATGGGGGCGTTGAAAAACTCCCTGGAAGAAAAAAGAAAAAAAAAAAAAAAAAAAAAACGTGCGCGCTCAGAACAAAACTTCGCCTTTCAAGGGACGAACTCTCCAGCTTCCAAGCAAAGGCTTACCGCTAGTGCTAGGGGGGGGGGAAGGGAGGTTGTAGGAGAATCGAGGTCAAGAAAAGAGGGATTGAAGTACTTTCCATAAAAGAAGGGGAGAGGTCCGAGTTGGGACACGATCAGAAAAAAAGCTGGGGACATATAGAGATATAACGAACAGGTAACCGATCAATCCTGAACATAAAGGTAAAGTCAGCATACTCCAATGTACGGTATCCAAAGAAAGAAAAAAAAAAAGAAGGAGAGAGGAACACGACCAGCGAAAAAGGGGAAGAAAAGTTACTAACCTCTACCTGGCAGTGAGAACTCCCAACGGAAAAGGAAGAGTTCTCGAAAAAAGGAGATAGCACAGACTGGAAAAAAAAAGATAATAAAAGTTGAAAAAAAACTCCACGGGATTGAAAAAAGCACTGTCTCCTACGCCGTTGGGGGAAAGGGAGGCCCCCGAAAGGAACTTCGGTCGGATGGAAGGGAGAGGGTTTTCTAAAAAAAGGGAAATAAGAACTCTCTAAAAAAGAAAAAAAAAAAAGGATTAGAGAAGAGCGAAGGGAAACATTGGCTGCAGAAAAAAGCTATCCCAGTCAAGGAAGCGAAGGTTTGACAATCGTGCCGGGGAGAAAAAGGGGAAACTTGCGAACGCGCAGGAGGTGAAAATCCTGGGAGGTTTCTACTCTAGGGAGGTGACGTCAGAGGATAAAACCAGTCATTAAACTGCTGATTTGGTACCAGCAGGGGACGGGGGAGGGGTTCCTGATCTCGGCAATGGCGAGGGGGGAGGAAAGAGAACAGCTGGTCGGCAGCGGAGCTTCTGAAAGAGCTTGAGAGAGGGAACTCTTATCTAAGGGATGAAAGGGGTACAGGAGGAAAGTCCTGCCGTCATCCGGCTGAAAAGGAAAGGAGGTATGCTATGATCCGGCAAAAAACCAGCAGAAGTGTTATGATCTCTAGAGGTCTCAAAAAGATGTCATATCTTTGACCTTACAGGAAAAAGCGTCCCCCCGAAAGGGGCACGAGCCCCGTACAATTGAATCAGAGAGAAGAAAAACCATCTCCTGGGACTGTTTCCTCGGGAAGAACTCGAAAAGGATATGAAAGAAGACCCGCTTCGTGTGGGAAGAACTTTAGGGGGGGAAAGGGGTAGAACCGCACGATCTTCTCCCTCGGGGGAAGGGACATCAACCGTAGCCCGAGGAAAAGAGGAGACTCTATCCGTTCGAGCAGGTCATCTGGGAACGATGAAACCTTCATCACCTCACTAGCGAGTTCTATTTCAAATAGGCCGGGTTAGGCCGCTTTCATCGCAAAGAAATACTGAAGGGGGGGTTCCCTTCGGATCAGGCGTGAGAAGGAAAAAAAGAAGTACACAGTTTGTAAATTCCTTTTGAAAAAAAATGAAAAATGGGCACTCAACATCATAGGGGAGAGACATCCTTGGTTAGTCCCGCTTACTGAGGGGAAAAGGAGGGGTTGTCTCTTGGGAAGGGGAATTAACTATGGGGAAAATTGCAAAGGGAAGATTATCCGATCACCTCTCATATAAGAAAGATATCCCCTCCGCATCTTCCAAAAAGAAGGGAAAGAACGGGACCCGTGGCACTGGACGCAAAAGAGACTTCACTCGGTCCTCCCCTCTCCAAAGGAAGAATAAACAGCTTCGATCCCTCTCGTGGACAGCCAGGGGGATAACGAGGAAGAGGCCGATTCAGACCGCCCACCACGAAGGGAAAGGTTCGGCGACGTCTCGAGCCGGAGAAACTGAGGGCAAGGAAGGAACCATTTAAACGGGGCCGATGAGGCTCTTGAGAAAGAGAAAGAATTCACCCGGAAACCAAGGGCGCCAGATCCGATGGACAGGGGGAGGTAAGCAAATTCAGGAAAGAGAACAGAAAAAGACGGACGACGGTCACGCAATTTCAACGGTAAGGGGGGACGGACGGTTCGATTTCACGCACGTACGATGGGAAAGGGGCGGAAGGGGGGGAGGGTCACCTCCCACGCGTTGGACTCCGAAGGAAGAGAGGGAAAAACCCAACCGGGGAGGGGGAGTGAAAACAGAAGGAGTGAACGCGTGGATTGGGGAAAACGGGAGGAGAGAGTCTTTTTAATCGAACGGCAGAGAAGGAAAGGAAAAGACCGCCTGATACCGTATGGACGGAGCACTTTTATAGGCAGAAGGGTTGTAAAAACGAATGACTCGAGGGGGGAAAGTGACTGGTGATCCTCGAAAAAAAAGGAAGAGAAGTCATTCGCGACATTGCCGCATGATATGGATAGCCAAGAACTGCTAAAAATCCCGAAACCCGACCTCGACTTTTTGTCAGGGTGGGCGAGTCTAAGACTCGCGAGACTCGGCTGAGAAAGGGGGAGGACCGGGAGAAAATGGACGCACTTTATCCTCCTGCCCCGGGAAATACCTCTCCGGGGCAGGAAAAAGCAGGGAAACCAATTTGAGGGGGGAAGTCGGGAGGGGATAGAGTCTGGTGACTCTGGAATAGGGTATAGATATACCTCGTTATATACCTCTTCAAATGGAAGAACCAGCGACTTCTTCACTACAAGAGGGGGGAACAGAAGCCCGCGTCCTACAAAAGGTAAAAGGAGGGTCTCTTTCCAGAAGAGAAGTTAACAAAGCATTTACACCGTGTAACCGGGAGACAAAAAAAAAAGGAATCACGAAGGAGCGTTCTTTCTCTTAAAGGGAAAGGGAAGAGATAATTTCGTCCGAAAAAAGAAGGATCCGTCCCGAGAAGCAGGAGTGAGGATGCGGCATCTGCCCTCGAGGAAAAAGAAAAATCGACTGGACTCGGAATGTTTTGGAAAAAGAGGAGGGGAGGGGGGAAGTATTCCGCCGCGGATCAGAGAGGGGGACGGTACGTGTCGACATAAACGACAAGTGACTTGTAACTAAGAAAGAGGGCGAAGAGCTCGTCACCCCTGTCAAAGAAAAACAGCTGAACCCCTCCGTGCTGGGCCGATAGAGGGACTGGGAGCAGACTTTCCTGGGTTCTTCGCGACGAGATAAAAAAATTCAAAAAGGACGGTCCCTAGATCCTTGGGGGGGAGAAAAAGGGAAGGGGGAGGAGTGAGAAACGGGCAAGTCAATCACATCTCCGGATGGGGGGGGAGAAATCAGTCGACTACCCAAGGCTCCGGAGGAGGATTCCCGATTCCATCCATGGACCATTCACATACTCGTCATCCACAAAATTTACTTTCGCCACGACGCGATCCAGCAATCTAAGCAGAGAAAGGCACGCCGACCCGTCAGAGGAAGAAAAAAGAAAAATTCCGAGAAAGCAAAAAGGGGAGGAAAAAAAAAAGGAAAACAAAGGAAGCCGCGAACTCATCGCCTTACATCAGGAAAAATGGATCTAAGCACATTCGAGGAAACAAAAAAAAAGGCCACTTGTGGCCAGGAAAAATCGAGGTCGAACCTTTGGAAGGGAGTTCCCACGGCGATCTAACCCGCTGGGAAAAAAAGGGGCGGTAGTATTGGGGCACGAGGAAGAAGAATAAAAGCGCTAAAAACACCCCAAAAGGAGGGGAAAATATAGATGGTAGTCACTTTCGGAACCACGGAACATCTTTCCATTCCCCATAACGGGAAAAGGGGGAAAGAAAGCCCAAGGTCGACTCGGTCAGGACGGGTCGCAACGTTGCCAGGGGCGGGGGTGACTCTATTATTAAATGTGCATTCCCAGTCAGGCCGTCTCGTACTTGAGGAAAAAAACACAGAGGGGACTTTTCAGGACTAAAGACAGGAGGGTCACTGTGAGTACAGATCAAAAGGGAGTCGAACGGGATATCGAGGCTGGCGAATGTTTATCTCCGAAAATGCGGAGCTAGAAGTTAATTTCCAGGGAGGGGAAGGTCCTTTATCCGGGAGAAGGAGGAACACACTATTGACCGGAGTCGAGCTGAGGAATTGGACATAAGCGGTACAGACGCAATCCCACTCGCGTATCAATTTAAAGGGGGGAGAAGGAGGAGAAACTTCCGCCGGGCCGACAACAGGAAAGGAAAAAAGAAAAAGGGCCTCGTGCATCGAAATCACGTGGCTTTCAGCTTTCTTTCATCAAGGGGCACCGGGAGATCGCATCCAAAAAAACTAACTGGAACCACTTGGCCAAGGGAGGTGAGTTCGAAAAAGGGAAAAGAAAAAGTGCTCCAAGTGGAAAATCGGGCAGCCGTAAAACTCTACGTCCGCGCTCCTCGAGCAGGCAACTTAATTTCCTATTACAGACAAGAAGCAAAAAAGAACGAAGCTCGTTGGATCCTTCATTTACGGAAGGGAGAAGAGGAAAGGGCCTCCAGCGCTCAGCAACGAGGGTAGGAAAGACTGACGGATAAGGAACTCCTGAGCAGCGTCTTCACGGAAAGGCCCCAGCCACCTCCCTTATGCACGACAGCAACGTAGACCTATTATCCCTCGGGACGGAGGGGGGAAAAGGAGGGGGGGGTCGCCGAGAGCCTAGGTAGGGGAACCGAATCGGAAAAAAAACTGTTAAACGAGACACTTCCGAGTCAGAAGAAGATCTCAAAAAAAAAAAGAAAACTTCCTCCGCATACAGGCCAAAAAAGTGAAACACTTTCCTTAATCGAAGTCACTAAATCCCAAAGGAGGAAACAGGCTCGAATCTGCCCCCTCTTCTCTAGAGACGAGAGGGGAAGAAAAAGGGAGCAGCAATATCGAACAAAAAAGAAAGAACACAGACAAAAATCGCGTGCGGGGCGCGTTCCTGTATCCGCTGAAAGCGGAGAGTCCATTTCAGTACGCAATGAGGGAGGAATGAAAATGCTCTTGGCGTCAGCCGCAAGAAAGGAAGAAAGAGACCCCAGAATGGGGCATCATGGTCAACGTTCTTTCACAGCAAGGTGATCGAACATTTCCACGCTTACCTACTTTCGAAGAGCAAGGAGGGCTTTACCTCTGCAGCAGGGAAAGGGAAAAAAGAACGCGCAAACTACGAAAAACCTACAGTCCGTCGTCACAAGGGAAGCTCTTTATAGAGAACAAAAAAGATAGAGGAGTAGGGGCCGAGGACCAAAAAGAGTGGGTATTTCTTACCGTCCTCTCAAGAGTGGAGGGGTGCGAACCGAAAGAAATTCTTCATTAACTTAGTAATACCCCCGACCTTATATTGCCGAGGGAAAAGGGGTAGAGTCAGTCAAATTCTCACAAAGGAAAGGGGAAAATAAGAACACGAGCATGTGTTTCTCACTGGTTACTTTGCAGCGGTACCCAACGCGGAGCCCAAACAAAATGGAAAGGCTATCAGGGGAGAAGACAGGGGAAGGATCTATAACTGCCCGAACCGCGAGCGTTTCTTTGGGCGATTATTAAAGTCCTAGGACCTTCTGAGAAGGGGAAGGGTCCTTAGATCGTAGAATAAGGAGGAAACCTTTACCGAAGGAGGCACGGGGGCCAGAGGTGATCGCATCGAGGGAAAGAAAGACCCACTAAATAGGGGAGGGGGGTGGATCTTCATGTGCAGGGTCGTCTGGGGTATAGGTGAGAGGTATTTCTGTATACCGAAGGAAGGAGGGACACCTGCTGCGGAAGCGTACAGGAGAGCGAAGGGAAACGAAATGGGGTCCCAGTCCTGGCTAAACCCAGGTGTGAACTAGCTGCTGGGTTGTGCAAAGGAGGAAGGGGGGGTTGGGAAACAAAACGGCAATGTGGGACAAGGGAAGAGCTTCGATGGAGAAAGGGTCCACTTCCCCGATGGTTTGCTCTTGGAAGGTAAAACCAGGGATCGACTTTCTCCGCAAACCGGGAAGGAAGGAAAGAGACACGATCTGCGGCTTATTGCGCAGAGGCCAAGGAAGGGGAAAAGGACAATGAGAGGGAAAATTAGTTCTACGCGTAGGCAGGTCTTTTCAGCAAGGGGTTCCAGAAAACCTCATGTGAGGTGGAGAAATCGACCTTTAAGGTTAACTACGAAGCGGGTCAAAAAAAAAAGGATCGTTCTCCGGGCAACGACGAACCTAACATAGGACCCAGCCACGTGCTGGGAGGCTCACAGAAGAGGGGGAGGGTAACTGTCGGCCCTGGAAGGAAGGAGGGGTCAGCGCTTGCAGTAAGTGAAACAACCCTGTGGCACTTTTTCTAACGCGCGCTCCGAGCTCAGGGGAAGGGGGGAAAAGAATCAGAGAATACTACCCTCGGTGAAAAAAAAAGGAGGGAAGGGACAAGAAATCCCGTCCCCTTCATCAGCTAAAAACAGCATACTTTAGGAACAACCAAGATCCAGCAGCGCTCTCTAAGAAGAGGGCAGACCGGGGGCGGTCTCGAACTAGGAAAAGGGGGGGGCAAGGGGGGGGAAAAGAGCGACCCAAATACCCTTCCTCCCGCATCCACGGCGAACCTTCCCTCCATTACCGGGGTCCGAAATGCAGAAAAGAAACCCGCCACGGCCCGGGGGGAGAAAAGCCTGCTCGGAGAGGCTGGGGGTTGACCGTTTGGCACGGGGCCCAACACGACCTGAGAGGGGGAAGGGAGGTGAAATTATTGGGAAGGAGAAAACCTGGAAGAAAGCGAAACCAACAACAACTTAAGGTTAAACTATGTAGAAACAAAAGATCCGACCCATACTGGAAAGGAAAAAGGAACAGAGAAGGTTACGGATCTCAGTAAAAGGGAAAAAAAATTGCGAAACGGACTCAGCGCGGTCAAAAAATTTCGGGTCGAATAGGGTACTTCAACATTCAGAAGATCAAGGGAAGATGTCCTGCTACGTGAGTGAGGGGGACAAAAACGAGGAAAGGGGGGTCATTTGGGATACAACTTTCCGGGTGATTCGTCGTTCTCCGATTGAAAGAAGAAGCTTTATACGCCGTAGGTATAAGAAGTGAAGGGCCCAGAGGAGAGGGAAGGGGGGGGGGGGCCCAACAAAAAAAAAAAAACAAAAAAACAACCCGTGATTCACGAGTAATTCTTAAAGAGGGGAGGACGGGGGGACCAAGGTGAGTTTCAAACGGACTAGGAAAAGAAATTTGACTCATTAACTCAGCAAAGATCATCCGGGAGGGCAGGGGAAAAGGGGGTACGACAAAGCAAGGGACAGCACGGGTGGGCAGCTGGCGGTCGTCGACAAATGGCTTTTCTCGTACAAGCCAAAACGCTTCGTCGTACCATTCCCTATTTTAGGTCGGGGAAAAGCAAGAAAGAGAAGAGGATCCCCGTGGAAAAGAGAGCCGTGGGTTACACATACCATCGACGTCCGCGCATCACGGCGGTCAGCTTTAATTTTAAAACTAGGGCCGAAAATCCGCCCGCCGAAGACGAGTCGAGGCCGTTTCTGGGAAGAAAAGAGGAAAGAACGCCCAGCGCCAAGTAGGAGCAGAGGGAAGGGAGGGGGGATGGGGGCAGCTTCTGGAATCTCTTGAAAAAGCCGTTTTGCACCCTGCTACCCAATGTCCCGCACAGCCAGCGGCGTATCCTCTTGAGCCGAAGGAAGGGAAGCTGTGTCGTCTAAGGGAAAGAAGGGGACTTGGATCCGCTAATGACGCTTGATGGAAGATCCGAAAGCAAAAGACAGAATCCGCCCCATCAGCGGGAAAAAACGAAGAAGAAAGAGG
>Ga0179591_1370555_pt1 | contig 15011 bp, 15 predicted proteins | sample CZOMad2_1_08_16f_FD_182891 | JGI IMG/M metagenome (GOLD analysis project Ga0179591, IMG submission 182891) | Vadose zone soil fungal communities from Angelo Coast Range Reserve, California, USA - CZOMad2_1_08_16fungal (PacBio error correction) | ecosystem: Environmental > Terrestrial > Soil >...
AAACACGACCGAGCCACACTTTTGCAGAGGGGAGGTATTTTCCGTGGAAATGGCCAGCTGTGTCGCTTGCGCAGAGAGGAAGGTTGGGCGCAAGCAATACTGCAGTAAGCAAAGAAACAACAACACAAAAAAAAGGCAGGCGAAAGGTATCGAAGAAGAAACAAGGGGGCAAGGGCAAGCTCCGCCCAAATTCTGCACTTAGGCGGACTAACGGCGGCGGCGAGGCAACCTAAAAAAGGCGGAAAAAACCGAGGGCGTCTTACAAGAGAGCGAAAACGAGGCACAGTGGAGGGAAACGAAAATGGAAAATCGTTATCGGCGGTGCTCTTTATTTTGGAGGAAAAAAAAAAAAAACTATAAGGAGAAAAGGGGTATGTCTTCAAACCACAGGGTTTTTACCGGCGGCTCTGGAGGGGAAATGATATCCATCAACAGTCAAGTGCATAAAAAGGGAAAAAAACGAACGAAACCAGATACCCAAGACTTGAAAAGCAAATCCGTGCCGAGAACACAGGGGGGAATGAAAAAAAGGAAAGGAGTGGTTCACAGTTAGGGAAATATCGAATTGCGGGGGAGAATGTTCACGTTCAAGGAAAGGAAAAAAAGAAGCGGGAGCGCGTCCTGCCCCTTCGAAATGGAACCAACGTTCACAGGCTCGAAATCAGGGGGTAAAATCAGCTCGAAGCAAACAGACATTCAACGTAAAAATCGGACTTCACAGCGATGCGAACCGGGTTGCCAGTTCAAAAAAATTAAGGGGGAAAGGGAGGAAAAACCGCGAATCTCCAGAGGGGGGGCACACTGGGGAGGTAAGCAATAAACCTTGTAAATCGGTCTTGATGAGACTGGGCGTAACAGGCCCGAAACGATCTCGCGAGGGGAGTCGGGGAGGGAATCGAACTGGGTTTTTCTGTAGGCGCTGAAAAACCCTCTCTACATCAAAGAAGTCACGACGCCCTATATCAAATAGGGGGAGAGTACGGGAGGGTCGTCTCCACTGTCAACAGGGGAGGGATCTACGCCGCAGAAAGTTATTTTAATAAGCCAAGAGAAAAGGAAACGGGGGTTGTGTCCATTAACTGCCAATGAGGGAGGAGTATAAGGGGGAGAAACTAAAAGGGGGAAACGCGCTGTGGACTAAAGATTTATGCAGAGAAAAAAAAAAACGAAAGAAGAGATAATAGAGGACTTCACCAAGAATGTGGGGGAAATGGAATAAGATTAAGTACTCGAAGTACTCGGGGCCTGAGTGTACTAAGAAGGATGGACACATTCCCAAGCTTTTTAGAGCTTGAAAAAAGGGATAGAGACATAATTTTAAAGCTACAGGGGCGGCTCACAAAGATTAATCCGGGCTATTTCTCTGCACGCAGTCTTCAGGGTCCAAAAACTAACGTGGGATTGGAAGATAGGGCGGTTTCAGAAAGACTAGCAAGGGAAACTCAAAAAAAGGGAAAATGAGGGTGTAAAGCTCGGTGGCAGTAAAATCGGGGGGAAGGTTTGGGCGAAAGAGAACTACCCGAGAAGGAACCAATGACCAGATTACAAAAGCTAAACCTTCAATAGGAGATTACGATCTCAAAAGAGACAAGCAAGGAAGTTTCTCGAAACCCCGGCACAAAAACCGGTCGATGCCGCGGCGCGTAGGGAGAGCGGGGGAGATACACTGGGGAGGGTCAAGGGTGGAGCGTCAACCAAAAAACCGAGATATAAACTTGAAAAAGAGTTGGGGGACACCAAACATTCATCGAAGTGTGCAGGGGAAGGGAGCTCCGCGACCACGTCCCCTGTGTCATTGAAACGGAACGCGTCAACCCCAAAAAACCGCGGAGACTTCACAGTCAACAATACACGAGCAGGTTTGTGTGAAAAAACCAGGGGGGGGATGGCACGGAGGATGGCGAAAGCGTCTCTTTGGACAAGGGGGGTGGCGGATTGGCAAGTGGCCGATTGAATGGTCACATGCGCCCATAGAGGGACCAGGGAATGTTTTTATTTAATCAAGTCACATGGGGGGAATGCTAGAGCCAACGGTTAAACAAAACTTCGATGGGGGGTGCTCTCGCAGGAAGTGGGCGTAACGGGGGACAGACAGCGAGGGTATGCATAAAGAAAGCCTCTCGCCACCGAAAGGGAGACTGGAAGGTCTCCCATTTGAAGTTCGGTTGTCGCCCCGCAGGGTCTGCTTTGCCTCGAACTAAAAGGGCGGTTAATTCAGTGGGGGGGGCGGGTCGGTGCTTCCTGAGAAGCACGAGACGTGAAAGGAACGAGAAAAGTGAAAAGCTGAAGAACCGTGGGGGGGAAGGGGGGAATTGACTTCTTTGCAAGACAGGGGGGGGGGGGGGGGGTGGGGAAATATTTTGGGAAAGGGACGCCTATTTAGTGCTTCACCAGTGGTCAGAGAGGAGCAATTCGAACATATGGACGGAAGCATTTGAAAACAAGAGCAGGGAAACATGTCGGGAGTTGTGGGGGGGGACAGAAAAGGGGGGCTGATTAGTCCGAAAACGGGGGCACCAAAAAAAGCAGGGGGGCGGTGCCCCATACGACTAAAAAAAGTGTACCAATCGGAACTCAAAAAAAAACACTCCCGCCGCGCCATATAAGGTATCGCATTACTTTGGGACCACCGATCCGATTCCGAGCCTCCAGAAACCCCGGAGGGCAAATTCAAAAAGAAAGAAGAAAAGAGGGAGGAGCAACTACTACGTCGTGAATGAAGATGGAGTCCAAAGGGGGCGTGCGGGACGTAAACCACATCCGTAAACGGACACGAGCCGGTCTGAAACTATATACAGAGAACTCAAATCACAAACAACAGGATAACTTGTGAAAAAGATAATCATCATCTCACACGGGTATGTCAACGGGCAAGGAGTCTATTCTTACGTCTACAAAATTCGGGGGGGATGGGAAAGGAAGTGCCTTCAACGCGTCTATTGGGCCAACCTCGGGGAGGGAAAGTTTCTATTGGCCAAACCCCGTCGTCGGTAGAAAAACAAAAATTTTCGGAAGGGACCAATAGTCGCGTCGATAAAGAGCTCAAATTTCTATCTAGAACCTACTGAAACCCGAAACAAAGAATCTTCTCTAACTTGGGGGGGGGGTGGGGAATTTCACGTTTCCAGGCCCCTGTGAAAAGAGACCGTGCAGTCCCATTTCGGGGGTCCAATCTGGAGCTTACCAAAAAGGAAAGACTGCGAAAGCCGAAAAGTTTAAATCTTTAAGCCTGGGGATAGGGGAAAAGGGGGAAGGAAAACGTCCGGGCAAAAAAAAACAGTCTGTTCTCATGTGGAAGAAATCTCTCATAAGTGGACTCCAATTAAGGGGGGGGGAAAAGGAGAACCAAAATTAAACAATGGGGGGATCTTAACTTGTCCAAATCTAGGACAAATGAGGTTCTCAAAAGAAAAAAAAGGGGGCTAATACTTATGATCATTTATAAGAACTATACAGGGTATAATCGAAGGAGGGAAGATCTCTCTATTAGCTTGGAGTGCTCGGTGCGGATGGGGGCCTTTTGGGGGGGGGGGGTTTGTTTCCACACGTTGGCCCTTTCCAGCAATTGGAATTTTGCCGGTTTGGGGGACTGGTACCTCTCAACTAAAAATCACCAAGGGGGCTGGTTTGGACGACAGTTGTCGTCTCTTCTGACCGGGCCCTTAGATGTGAACTGTTTGCTTGGCCCCCAGTTTTCTGGAACGAACCGTGATAAAGAAAAGACCGAGGCTGGATGTGTTACGTGTAGCACCAGGGGTCCCCATTCAAAGAAGGGAGGGTCCGACAGCCTAAGGGACGTGTGGCGGGATGTGGGGAGGTCAAGGGAAAGTGGGGACTCAGGTGGCTGTAAAAGCAGCGGTAAAAATCTACGCAATTAGGGAAGCTGTGCAAAAGTCTTCTACTAGGTTGGAGAAGCGCACAATTTAATAGGGGGAGGGGGAGGACCATAGTTCGGACAGTTCTCTTTCGTTCGATAGACCTCGGGTATCGTGCAGCACATTCTGTGTCTTGGCAATAATGGCGTTAGGGGGAAAAAAACTCGAAAGGAAATGGCGCGATGCCTTACACCTTTCCGAAAAAAGGGGAATAAAGCCTTATTCAAAGGTTGGGTCCGACTAAGTCAATCCTCGCCAAAAGTCGTGTCGCAGTCACGGGGGTCCTTGGGGAAGACCGGCCCGGAAAAGAAAAGGACAAAAACCGCTCGTGTTGAAGAAAAAAGTACTAACGTCAAAAAAGGACAAGCCGAAAGGGCAATAAATGGACTTTATCGGCAGCCATTACGCACGAAGGCCGAAATCGATGATTAGAGGGGACCGTTCGCGGACTGCTGAAGGGTGGGAATCTTCCTCCAAAGGTGGCCTACCTTGGAAGTAGTGACACTGAACAAAAAGGGGGCGGTCGCGAATAAAGAAGAACTAAAACAGACGTTGAGGATGTGGGGTTAGGGGATGCAGTCAAGGTCGTCCAACCCAATCTTGGGCGGGAGGCGAAAAAGGCAATTTGGCGTGACAAAGGCAGGGGGAAGAAAATAGAACAACTCCGAGCGTTCAAAGGGAAGGGACCTGCGTTAAAACGAAAAAGGAAATCCAATAAGGAAAGAAATGAGGAGCCTCAAGCATAAGGAAAATAAGCGGACAACGACCAAACTTCAACTTGAAAAGGGAACAATGGGTTGGCTGAACCAGGATCTGTCTTACTGAAAAAGCCCATATCTTTCTCACATAACTAGAAGATGGGGGAAAGGTGTCGGTCGGCAGCACGTACCTTTGTACCATGCTTCGAGTAAGCAGGGATGCCGAGTTATCCGGAGGGAAAGCAAGAAGTTTAGAGGGTGAGGGGGCCGTTGGTGTGGGGGAACTGAGATTAGTCCAGCTTTACAAAGGCCTGTCAGGCTGAATGTGGCAGGACAAGGACGGCAAGAACGGTAAAAAAAAAGTCGATCAGGCAGTGAAGAAAAGGGCATTCATATCAGAGAAAGAAGAAAACGGAAAGAGGGGATGCTGACATGCAATGGGGGCGTGAGCGGGGGGGGAAAAAAAAAAGTCCGGAACGTGTATGGGTTGTTGTTCTTACGGTGTCGGACATGTGACTTACTGGCAAAGACATCCGATGGTCAGAAGCGCGGAAAAGAAAGCGTCATACGGGCCCGACGGCAAAATGGGAAAACGTTAAGAAAAGCGGTGCTCGGCAAATTCACCGTAAATGGACCGTCGGCATAAAAACTTAGAGGTGTCTTCCAGAAAAAAGGACCAAAACAACGGGTCTTCATGGCGACCAGGAAAAGGGGCCATAAGAGAGACATGGTAGAAAAAAGGTGTACAGAGGAGGTAAAGAGCATGTTCCGCAAAATTTAATTCTGATTACTTAGTAAAAGGGGGTCCACTGTGAGCGGGGGGTCCTTGCTGGGCCTTCCCTCTTTTCGCTACAGGTCTCTTTATGGAAAGGGTGTGCGATCTTTAACCTGGCCATCCTTGACCCGTACGTCCCGGAACCAAACACCTCTCTGGTAAGAGGCAAAAGAAGAGGGATTGCTCTGTTCGTGGGAGTCCATTGATGCCGTCTGTTATGTTGTCCAACGAAAGACATAGTTCACGTGTGGCAGAGATGCTGGGGAACTCTCTCCTAGAAATCCCTTGGCCCAAGAAGGTGCAAAAGAAAGGACGAATCCCACGATCACTTTCAGTTTCAAGGGAAGTGATCGTCGACGTTGGGTTTTCCGGGAAAGTTACATGTCACAGTTAGGACCCTGGCGTGTAAGGGGCAGTTCACCGGGAGAAAGCCGGTCCCTAATCTCTAAAGCACTTCTTGAAATTAAGGGCATCTTCACAACTGGACTTGCCTGTCGCGAAGAAAAACACACTCCCAGCTTGACTAAACCGTTTCAGCGAGGGCAGCACAAAGCAAAATCCGAAAAGGCATGGCCGATGCTCACGGGAAAAACGGGGAATGGGAAAGTCGCACACAAGTGTTCAGAGGGGGTGAAGTGAAGTAACCAATGACTTTTACCGAAGGGGTATGAGATTCACTTGTTAACTGAGTTTGTCCAATCAGAATGCGGAGAATTAGTTAAGACCAGCAGCCTCGACCATTTGAAAAAAAAATCAAAGACTCCAGAATAGTCAAAAAAGAAAAAAACGAGGACAGGAAAGATAAGGGAATCGTAACAGGAGAAATATGTCATACAGACCGCAAAGCTCAGTGCTGCGAATATAGCCGTTCTAGGTCTCAAAACGGGGAAAGCGCGTAAAAAGGGGGAAACTAAAACGCTGGAAAAAATGCCAAACTTCCCGGAACACAAGATGCTCCTCGGAAAAAAACGGAGAGAAAGTGCTAGTCCATCCGAGTTGGTGGACGAGTGGGGCAACCGTTCGAGCCGGAGGAGCTATAATAGGCCGCTGAAGTGAAAGGGGACGTGGGGGCCAGGTGGGTACCGTAAGCGAGGGAACACAAAGTGATGACTAAGGAATGAACTGTATTTCAGTGACAAAGCGTCACCAAAGCCAACTCAGACCGCGAAATGACGAACGCTCTTGAGAACCGAGAAGTTTGTTCAAACAAGGGGAAAAGAGCTCTTCCCTACAAAAAGCGCTCCGCGGAGAGAGTCTTCGCTGGGCGTGGGGAAAATCAGAGAGATGGCCGGTGGGGGATAATAATTAGCAGGGTTCCTGCGGGCGGGCGATACCCATCAACGCGGAGAGTGGGAACTCGCTGGAGATGCCTACAAATTAAAGAAAAAAGAAAAGGATCGTTGCCAAACAAGTAACTCGAACATGCGGAAAGTTTCTCTTTTGCGTAAAAGGAAAAGTAAAAAACAATTGGGCCGCGCGTAGCTTTGCCGTTCGGGCAGACGGGGGGGAGGCGGGTTTGCCAGGAGAGTGGAAGACGAGCTAAAGGAAAGAAAAAGGGTCTTACTAAAAGGAAAGGAGGCCGAAGGAGAAAAATTCGCCAGAAGGTTATCTAAAAGAAAAAGGCCTTCCAAGGGCCATCAGAGCCGGGGGGAAAATGATTCCAAATTTAGACGTAAAAAGAAGGGACCACCAAGGTGTTGAGTGTCAATGATTGAAGGGGAAAGAAAAGAAAGGAGGGAGGACACTCAGAAAATGGGGAAAAATGCAGTAGGAAGGAAAAAGAGCATTGGTCCAATCCATGAAGGTCCCGAAGAAAAAAAGGTTAGAAAAAGACTGGGGCCTTGTCGCGTGAACTCACATTGGGAACTCAGAGAACCTTTCGGGCTCATGTCCGCCGATAACTGGGCTGGAGGAGGTTTGGATTGGTGAAGGGGAAAAGGAAAGCGATCCTTAAGAGGAAGGGGTTTGGTTGAAAATAAGGCTCAAAAGAAAAGTGGAAGGCAAAATCAGAAAACCAAATTCTTGTAAAGGACTGGGGGGAACGTTCGGGCAATCTATATGGGCGAAAGCATCGTTAAAAACCTGGACGGGAAGGGTACATCAAAGAAAGAGGCAACCCGCCAACAAAATGCAAAAGAGAGCGCCCCATCCCAACGACGTCCGTGAGAAACTGAAAAGGGACTTCGTCTCAACTGACTCGGACAGAAGGGGAGGAAAGATACACAAGAAGATCAAAGCTAAATAAAAAGGATCGAGGAAATCATGGACTATAACCCAAAAGGGGTATGAATTTCCACAGGGCTGGTAGATCAAAGGTGGAGAAAAAGGGGGCAGTTGGATGCACGACGCGATAAGAAAAAAACTATGCCGATGGGAACCCCAGACTTGGAGAGGGGGCTTGGTCAGGACCATGGGAAGATGAAAAGAAACGGTCATCAGGAATAAGGACACCATAAGGCGGCCCAATCCAAAAACTTACCGCCCAGCTCAGAGGAAAAAAGACCAGAAGAGGATCACAAGTTGTGGTGGAAAAACTGAAGAGGGTAACGGCCTGCAGCTGAGGGAACGCCGTGGGGGGGCGTTTTTTAAATGTTCAAAGGGGGAAGGGGAAGGAAAAAGAAAAATACATGTTTGCTTGCGCGCGGGCAACAAAAATCTAAAAACGAGATCAGTATCAGGTTGGTAAAAAAAATATCCCGGACACCAGAGAAGATCGCTGCCAAAAATTTCAAAAAACGTGGGGGTTCCGTTCTACTCGCCTGGGGAGAGAACAGTAAAAGCTCCACATCGGTCAATGATATTGGGGCGAAAATTGGAGGTCCTCTCGAGACGTCGTACGCAACAAAAGAAATTCCGGAGTTGGAGATCAAAAAAAATTCGAAGGGGTATAAGAATGGGGGAAACAGGGCGCTCGCTAAACAGGAAAATATTTGAAAAAACAGAAGATCCCATCGTAAAGGCTTGGGACGAGGAGCCCCGTGCGTTCCAGGGGGATGTCGCTCTCAAATCCAAAAGGAAAAGAAGCCACATAAGCGTATTAATAGTTTTGCCAGGGAGGCGAACAGTCCCGACGGGGAAGGGAAAAGGGTCGGCCACCGGTCACAATCGGGGGATCGGGAACAAACAGACACCGTATAGGAGAGAGGAACAAAATGGTGACCGAGAAAAGGCAGAGAGATCAGAAAAACTGGGGTCAACGCAATGGCACAAATTCGCTGCATTCCAAAATCACGTTGTGAGGGAGAACTGGACGAACGACTTTGGTGGAGAAACCAAGCCTGACTGCAGACACGATGAGGGAGGGACGGACGTGAACTACTTGGTGAATGGAAAAAAGGTTCAGAAAACTTCAGGCAAATCCCGGAAGTTCGCAAACGCGGCCATTCGCAGCTCGGGAAATGGTCTACGCCGTCGAAACGAGGGGAGGGGGGAAGGGTTCTCTCGAGTTAAAAAATCATCCAAAGTTCCAAAAATTCAATTCTCGCGCTCCAAACAGGATGCAAAAGGGAACGGCACCCCAACGGTTAGATCAGGGAGGAAAAAGTATACATCTGAAAGGTAGGGGTAGGTCAAAAAAAAAAAAAATGAAGATAGAAGAATGATCTTTGTGTGAAAAACGTCATGACGGCCCCGATGCGGAGAAGGGGAAATCGTGAAAATCTCAAAACAACCGCAAAGGAAAGAGGATGCGTTCCAAGGCGAAAACGAAGAATTGTGTTGCACAACGGGGAGGAGGGAGGCAAGGAAATCTGCTCTTGGGCAAGGCATTATGGCATGGATCAGGGTGTCCTTCACCGAGCATCAAGGGAGTGAGAGATGAAGCTTCCCTAATGGCTAGGGAAAAAATTCAAAAGAAAGGGGCATCGCATATAAAGTTTGAGTGCAAGGAGGGGCTGCGGCAAAATGCATCACGTGCGATCATGAAAGTGATACCGAACTGTGAAATGAGAAAAAAAGTTGGGGGGCGCAGCCGGGCTTTCCGAGGGGGATGGTTTTCGCCTGGGGTAGTTCTTTGGGAAAAAGGGGCCGAATTCCTAAATTTATAGAAGGGGGGGGCGGAAGCAGTTGGTGGTATGGCGGGAAAATGAAAAAAAGTTGGGCGTGTTGGTATTTGGGAAAAAAAAAAAGGGGTGGGGGGGAGGCCAGAGTGGGGTCTGCAAACCGGCAAGCTGACGAGTTGGCGAAGGACACCGAAAATGCGGACAAAAAAAAGGCCAAAACAACAGCAGTTCCAAAAGCTGAATCGAAAAGGGGCGAAATTGGTGCTCATGAGCAAAACCGGGTAATTTCAGGCCAAAAGGCGGGAACAGAAAGGTCAGGCCTCGCGGGGAAATCAATGCTCACTCAAAAATACAAGCACCTCGCCAGAAGGGAAAGCGGTGAACGGACCTGAAATTCCAACGAGGAGTTCAATGTTTCGAGAAACGCGAAAACGAAAGGCTGCTACTAAGTCAGGCTGGGAAGAGATGGATGAAAGCTGAGGGGAGCCGTAGGGCGGAAGGAAGATCTGGCATAAAAGCCCTGATAGTTGGAGGGCAAGAACCGGGGTCAAAAAAAGAAGAAAAATACCGTGGGAGGGTCCAAGCCGGGCGGCGGAGACTTGCATAAAGGATGGCGGAGGGGAAAGGATTGCGAATGGCATGCAGGGGGAAGGGACGCTACGTGTATGGGTGAATAAAATTAGGGGGGGGTCGAGTCTTCCAGAAATAGCGGCAAACAACGGGAGAAGATGTCTCTACTCTATCAAAATCGAAGGCTCGTAAGAAATTATCATACCAGAAGAGAGGCAACTATCTGAGCGCCGATTGGTGCTGGCAAGATGTGAAATCTAGAAAGGGGCAAGCAACCAAAAATTAAAAGGGGGCACCTTCCGATCGGCGAGGGAAAACGAGGGGCCGGGAGGGAAGGTAGGGGAATCTAAAATCTAGTGGGTAAACGAATGAGAAAGACCTAGGTGATCGCAGTGTGTAAATAATAGGGACCGCAAAAGAAAGGCGTTCAGGATTGGGGGCCAAGGCAATCTGAGAAGAATAGGGTACAAACACATCACGACAGACAGGGGAGATGTAGAAGATGGGACTTTAATACCGGATCGAGGGGGCGTGAAAAAAAATTATCAGAAGCATAGTGAGACGATCGAGGATTAGCCGGCGTCTCAGAAGGGAGGTTTCCTTTTTTGCCTTTTGGCTCGAATGGGACCTCTATACAGTTCTGTTGTCTGACTAGAACGCAATATGGAGGGGGGGGGATAACACTTCGCTGAGGGACATGGAGTCCTTTCCGTTAAGTGGCATTACGTATAGAAGTGAGGGGGACTAAAAATTTGGAGTGGCAACTAAAATTGCCCAGCCGAAGGCTCATCTAACGCTAATTGAGAGGGGGGACGGGGGCGTCTCAGGGGTCTTTTCGAAGGAAGAAGGGGGGGGGGGGACTCAACAACTCTCGTGTGATGGGAGGGGGTCACAAATCTCAGACTCAAAGAACGTTGCCTGCTAGACAGATTGCGAGGGGAATGTGCTTTGGGCTGGGGGACCAGAGTAGCAAGAAGCCAATGGTCTCTTTAGTTTTGTGCTAAAAAAGGAAGAAGGTAAGAAACGCATTTGGAGAAGGCGGGTAGAATAACGCGCCGCCAGGAAAGTCGTTTTCAAATTTCCGGGGGGAAAAGAGAAAGGTCAGAATAGGAGCCGATCCGGGTTGTTCTGTCGAGGGAAGGTGGTTGTCCATAAAAACCTGCATAAGGGCCGTAAAGAGCGGGATGGCAAAGAGGAGAAACTTCAAGAAGAAAAAGATTAAAGAGAAAGTCAAGCATTGGGATGAGCTAGCTATGACTCGATGATTAGGGAATGGAGGAAAACGATAAAAATAAGGGGGGGGGAATTCTGTTTTACTAAAAGCTTCTGAGATAGAACGAAGCGCCAAGCGGGTTTTGGGGGAATGCGTTTCAATGGGGGGGGGCTCAAGTCTGGAAGGACTACCGGCAGGTTTGAACACGGCAGGAAGTGACGCAAAGAGTACGAGGTACAGGGGGGGACGCTGTCTTGGCAAAAGAAGGAAAGGGGAGAGAGAAAAAAAGCAGCCAAAAACGAATAGGCAACTGGGCACCGCAAAATCAGTTTAAGCTTAAGACGGGGCGCTAATCGTACGCAGGGGGGATTATATTCTACAATATCAGGGAGTAAAGGGTCTCAACTAAACCATGAAAAAAAAAGGGGAAGCAGGGATGCCTGCGGCGTGGAAGTCGGGAGGAATAAGCTTTATTAACGGTGAGGGGGGGGGGGTGCCGGGGGAAAAAAAAAAGGAAATTACTCAAGGGGAATCGAAGCCTTCCTCATGGGGGGGGGTGCTTCCAGTCCGGCCAGGACCTAAAGATACTTAGGCCTTCAGTGCAAAAAAAAAAAGTAGAGGACAAATCACAACAACACTGAGTGGAAAGAGAGCAGTGGCGTCGGACGGTAGGGAAAACGCTAGAAGGATTTTGGGGTACGGAAAACGTGAAAGAAACATAATGGGAAATTGACAGGCAGGAACTCGCGGCCAAGCGAGAAGACAAACTTCAAACCAACCATCGCAACCAGTGACTTCAAACTAGCACCGACGAAGACCGAAACCTGCGTTGGCGTATCACGCGCTTGTCCACCCCAGTTGAGACAAGGGGGGGTGGCGCACCCCAGAGGGGAGAAGGAACACGCTTCGTAAAGCATCGCCGGAAAGGACAAATCAAAGAGAAGGCCCATTTGCGTGGAATATGCCGCTTCTGATTACGCGCCTTCATGAGGGTGGAAAGCGGGAAAGAGGGTTGCCACCAAGTTCAAGAAAGGGAAACCGCTCTGGCTACGTCCGAGAGACCTGGTAAAAAAAAAGGGGAGGGAGGTCAAGAACCTGCCGGGTAAAAAGATCTAAGTCGTTGGAGCCCCTTGACCGCCAAAAAATACCTGAGGTTCGTGAGTTAAAACAGCGCCTTGGTTGGTACGTCACTAACCGCAGGGTGAGCATCTTCACAGTTCTCAGCAAAAAAACTAATAAAGAAGAAGACCTTCTTGCGTACTTTCAGCGTCATGGCGGGGGAAAGAAATCTGTTCCCACGCTTCTGGAGGGAGAAAAGTTCGCAAGCATCGAGCTTCCAAAGCAGTCTAGGGACGGGCCATGGAAAAGAACAGAAAACGGGGGAAACGCCAAATGTGCTGCGCCCGGGGGTGAGAACCATGACACTCAATGGGGGGAAAAGGGGGAAGGAACGAACGTTTGCAAACTACGACAGAAAAAATTGGGAAGATAATAAACTCCATATGGATCCAGTCAGACAATCAAGCGTTGGGAGGAGCGATCAGACGATAATTGAGGGAGAAAAGGGTTGGACGGGGGGAACCTCCCCGTCTCACTTTGCGTAGAAGAAGTAAAAAAGTCCTATAAAGGGGGCACAGGAAAAAGTAAGGGTCGAGATTGTACCGCCGGAGACAAGAGAAGGTGACAAATTCAACGCACAAATTAAAAAAAAAAAAGGGCAAAGGTAAGTGACCCTTCCGGGAAGGGAAGGGGGGGAAGTTGACAAACCACTCCGTAAAAGAAGAGGAGAGATACGTAAGAAAATGAGAACTGGAGGTACTGGGGGGGGACCTCAGAGCGAAGGGGTACATCCAACCAGAAAGTGTTGGACCAAAAAAGTGAAGGAAAGAAAGCAATCTTCTGCATGAAAAAACAATGAACTAAAGGCGAACGCCAGCTATCCTACGCTCCTCGCGATAAATACGGGTCCTGATAAGGCTAGAAAACGAGAAGGGAGACGCACCAGGGTCGTCTCGGAAAAGAGAGATTTCGGGCGCGGGAAACAGCGGAAAGAAAGTGGGACGTGGTTAGTCGGCCACGAAAGAAGGGCCAGCTCGGCGACAAAAGGCTGGCGCGAAAAAAAAAAGAAGGGGTTGGAGGGGGGAAATGGTTTTCGCGTAAAAAACCGAGATTTCAGGCAGCGGTTGGGGAAAGCGAAAGGCTGGAACTCGAGGGAATTTTGAACAAAATGAGATACTTGGGAATAATGAAGCTTGGAAAGACGTCGGGAAATTTGGACCAGGGAAGTGGGAAGGGGAGACTGCTAAACTAGCACTGGGGGGGCCGGAGATAGGGTATCTATCCAGGAAAGCAAGGGTCTGCCGAGAGGCAATAAATCGTCCATCTTAGAAAAAAGGATCAACCAAACCAGCATGGCCATCATCGAAATAAACTTTTTCAAGAAGTCAAAAGAGACGGAAAAGAGCCGGCTTGGAATCAATGTTGAGTTTCATGGGAGGGCCATAAATAAGACGGGAGGGGGGGGTACCGAGAAAAAAAGACTGGAAAGGAAGAAAAGAAAACTTTAGGAGCAAGCTTGGTCACCATCTTCAGGACAGACGAAGAGAAGGACGACTCTTAGCGTGGACGCAAAAGGAGGTATGAGGGATGAGAGCAGAGAAGGCAACAAGAATATCCTGATTAAGAAGCTTTCGTGGTGGGGTGGGAGAATTATGTAAAAGAGGCCGAAGGTTGGGAAGGCCGCATTTTGGGGGGCCTGGAGGGGGCTCATGAAGCAAATTGACACCACATACGAAAAAAAAGTCTTTTAAAAGGGAGGGTAACGGACATTCGCCGGTTGCCCATGTTCGAACAGTAGGCCAGACGCGCACAAAGACGGCGCCAGGTAATCCAAGGAAAAAAAAAAGACCAAAAAAGGGGGAGACTGTCGGAAAACTCAAGCAACCAGAAAAAAAAAAAAAAAACCGGCTGAATCCGCCACAAATTCTTCGGCGCATTAGGACTCGAGAAAAAGCCGGAGCACTATGAAAGGCAAAAAAATTGGTAGGATATTAAGGAAGCTAGAGAGGAACTCCAAAGGAAAGGGGGGAAGAAAATAAAGGGCACGGTATCAATTCTGTGGCGAGAGAGGGGATGGAATTGGATGCACTACGAGATACAAAAACCGATATTCCTAAAATCCCCCACATAAGGTTTCGGGGAAAAAGCTGGGGGAGAGAGCACAGCCATTGGAACTCATGATATCCAATCACAAACGTGCAGCGGAAAAAGAGGACGCCAGAACCCTGCCCCTATCTAAGCGTAGCCATTTCCAGAAAGTCCAAGGTTGAAAGAAAAAAAAAGGGGTTCGTCGGACAGCTCGGGAAGAGACTCTTTGGGGTTTATTTCACGATTTCACGGGAGAAAGTTAGAGGGGGAAAGGAACATTCGATGACGGGCTGGAACAAAAATCAATCAAGGAAGGGAAAAGATACGGAACAAAACAATGGGCCGTCTACGGAGAATTGACAGCGATCGACAAAGGATCTGGGAGAAGTTTTAAGCTGACCGCTGGAGACCAAACAGCGGATGATTTGTAACGGCAACCTGGGGAATTCCTAGAGGCGACGGCAGGGGAACGGAACGAGATCCGCTGGAACCAGCGTGTTAGGAAGAATGAAAAAGTGGTTTTTCTGGGAAAGCGCGGAGTGTGCTGACGGGGGATAAGTATCCACTTCACCAAGGGGGAGCCCGGAGAAATCACAAATCGGTGGAAGACGTCAACTGGGCTCAGGGCTTCCAACAGTGATCGCTCTAACCGGTCAAAGCCGCGACACGTAGGTGGAGGAGCTTAGGAATAGCGTGGTGCCAAAAAAAAAAAAAAGGGGGGATCGAGAAGAA
>Ga0179591_1208548_pt1 | contig 15008 bp, 18 predicted proteins | sample CZOMad2_1_08_16f_FD_182891 | JGI IMG/M metagenome (GOLD analysis project Ga0179591, IMG submission 182891) | Vadose zone soil fungal communities from Angelo Coast Range Reserve, California, USA - CZOMad2_1_08_16fungal (PacBio error correction) | ecosystem: Environmental > Terrestrial > Soil >...
GCCAAGACGGACTTGCGGTTACGGCCGTGAAACGGAACAAGACAAACTACAGCAAAAAGAGGGGGGACTGTGGCTGGGGAGGGTCTCGTGTATCGGGCTTGTCGCGCGGCCTGCTGGTCGTAACGTGGGGTTGAAGGTCTCAAGGAGGACTCAAATGGAAAAAAAAAAAACGAAGAAAAATAACTCCAAGAAGCGAAAACGGCCGGTACACTTGCCGACCGTGGTTGGAAGGAGAGAGCGGGTTTTGAAAACCTCGAAGGAGATTGCGATGCAGAAAGTGACTAAGGAGTGTGCATGGCAAAAGTCCGATCGAAGCAGTGCTAAAAGCTCGAGCCGTCGAGTGGGGAAAACGGGCTAGTAGGAGACCGGGGGGAAAATCGAGTCGGGCAGATTGGTAGCCTGGTCTCTACCGGACCGAAAAACTAGCCTGCGTGAAATGACGCCTTCCCGCAAGAGGCAGTACCGCAGAATATTGAACCGGCTAACCGACACCGGAGTCGCAACGAGTCGAAGGGGGGCATTGGCGAAAAAATCCAGGATGCGAAGCTAGAAAGAGGTCTAATTACTAAAAGGAGAAGGGTTCTTTAAGGAAGATTCATGGATCTCTCCGAAAGTCTGGTGGATACAATAGGGTCCCCTTATATTCGACGGGCACTAACGAGCTGTTTCCAAAGTCTTATGTAAGACGAAAAAAAAACTTTTGAATGCGGGAATTTGGAAGCCTGGCTAAGTAGGCGCGAAAAGCTGAGAACTTCGATAGGAAAAAATCCTGGGTACTCTGCAGGCGTTGACGTCCTCTATGTAAGGATATCGGGTGTAAGTATGTTTAGTCACAGGGTCTGCTCGAGATGACGAGTCGGCGCTGGACGGCGTGGTACGTGTTGGAGTTGTTATTGGGGGGTCACCTAGATTTTGCATTGTGAGACATTTGTTACGGGGAAGGAATTTATTGAACTGGCATGTGAGAGCTAAATGAAAAAATGCCAGGGATTTCTGCGTCGTGCTTGGTTAGCGTCTACAAGGTAAAACGGGCTTCGGCGGGGAAAGAAGGTGAGTAAAAATGACTCGGGCTATCATGGCCGAATGTGTCGGGCGGGGACTGGGTGTGAGGATCGAAAGTTGTGGGAGGGGGGGTAGAAGACCACGGCATACTGACTGTATTGCTGTTGCAGTGTGGTAATAAAAAGGGAGAAGGAAAAGAGAAAAAAAAAAAGGACTCGGTCTCTTTCTTTTTCAACTAGCTAATCTTTAGGTCAATAGGAAGGATGATGATGGTTTTCACACAAGTCTCACTACGTTCGCAGCACCACATTTTCAATGCCGAGTACAAAAAAGGAGGACTTGAGGGTCTAGGTGATCGAGTCCCTCGATCTTCGGATTCGGACCTGGGGGTGGGGGGATTGAGGTGGAAGTGAAGTAATAGGTGTTTTTGTGTGTGGTGGCTTGTTGACAGTTTTTGTTTGATTCGGTCAGGTAGATGGGACTATAGAAAGGCGTGCCGTGGGGGGACTCAGCCACGGAAGGATCAGTATATTGCCCCGGGTCGCAATTGGTTGTATTGGTTCTTGCTGGTGAGCTTGTAGAGTGTGGTGATGGGGTGTCGTGTTTGGATTGGGTTGTCTTGACATGGTGGTTCTGTGTGCATATACCTTAATGAGGAGGGAGGGAGGGCACCAAGTGGATCGATGTATAAAGTCAGGACCTTTCTCGTGATCGATCTTGGTGGGTTATGGTGGGAGTAAGGTGGGACTCACTCAGATAAATCAAACCGGGTTTTATCTTTAGGAAATCTTTTACCCCCTGCAACTATTGGGGTCACTTAGAATCCGGCGGGTTAGGTCCATCCAATAGGTCTTCGTGCGCTGCGTTTCATGTAAATCGGGCTTCGGGTTTGCTTGAGGCGAACTAGGGAAGAGTGGGTCAGGACAAAAGATGGATTTCGAATGTTAGCAGATCTACGTCGGGCGACTGCAAGGGGCCATGGAAAAAATGGGGGATCTTAGCAGAGGGGGACAGGAAAAGAAAAGCAAGAATCTTAGAGGCTACGGAGGTCGAGGTGACAGGGATCTTGGGAAAAGTTGATTAAGGAGAAGGGCTTGTAGGAAAGGTCCATGGTACCCCACAATTGAGGGTTGGAGGGTGGAAAGTGGTGGGCATTTGAACAGGGTACCTAGTCCCCCTTGGGCCCCGTCGGATGGACAGCCGGGCCAGAGGGGCCATATATTTTAAAGAGGTCAGGAGCCAAAAAGCGAAGTGACCCGTAGTCGTAACGGAGGAGGAGTGAGATGAGCTTTGTGTTCAATTCGGGGGTTCAAATGTTGGGGGTGAGCGCGGGTAAAGTGGCATTAGGGGGGTAGGGGTGAGTGCACAGTGGTGTAAGGGCAGCTAGAGTACCCCTCCCGTCCTTACTTTCGTACCCGTCTCATTAATTAGGAACATAAAAAGGGGAGTGGCACCCTGCGTAAGAATCTTAGAAAGGCGTGGCCTTCCGCCTTTGATCCATGAGATCGCAGTTTAGAAGGAGAAAAGACTTAGATAAAAACATATGGAAAGGTGTGAAAGTGTTGGGAAGGAAACGTGACCAAAGCCCAGTCTCCTTGGGGGAGCTTCCGGGATTAAGGTGCCCGTAACGATTTTGAAAAGGGTCTAAAATCTCGGGAGATGGAAGATCGTCCAGGGTTGGGGAGGAGAAAGTCACATGGTGACGTGTTTGGCGGAAAAAATGTAAGGAAATCAACGACAGGAAGCAAGGATCACGGCAAAGACTGCTTAGGGGATTGTTGTCATGGCTTGTAGTTGAGGAATTCGGGGGTGGTAAAAGGGGATTGGGTGATCCCAACTGGTGTACGACCTAACTGGGTTCGTACTTTGAGGGGCCGAGGACCTCCAAAAAACAGGAAGGTTACCGGCGGAAGAACGGTGGGACTCAGGGAGTCGGTCTTGTAAACTCTGCCTCTGCCCCTTCGCGATTGTTGGTCGGCGTAGGTCTTAAATAGAGGAGGAGTACCAGGGGGGGGAGGAAGAAATGCTAAGGAGGGAGGGTCTTTTACTTCCTTCGCAGGTGGTCCATACTGCGAAATGGGGGTGAATGAAGAGCTAAAAAAAGCAGGTACGGGACTAGGAGCGTGGGTTCTGTTCAGTAAGGTACTCTCTCCCACCAGAAAATGAGAGTGGGGCTGGATCAAATCAACATTACACTAACCACCGCGTGGGTTGCAGTATCGCAAAACGAGATCCGCAGGTTTGAAGGGAGAAAATAGCATCCTGGACTGCTGTGGATCCGCTAACATGAAAAGCACTCGTGCAGGTGGCCTATCTTCCGCAGAAAACAAGGGAAAAGGGGGGCTGATTGACTCGCAAAATCTGGAAATAAATTCCAAATTAACCCACCCCCGGAAGGCTGTAGTAAAGATGATAAGGCGGGCAAAAAAAAAACCTAGCCCCACGACGACCAAAGAATACAATGTCACCAAATAAAAAAAAGCAATATAGGGAGGAGGGGAGATACACTTAGTCACACCTTAAAAGTAAGCAACACTCGTTTCGGCGTCAATACGGGGACCAGCAGAAAGCAAGCATCCTGACCAGGTGTCACCACGGGGTGTGAAACTCAACTGCCACACGACGCGTGAGCACTAAAAAGGCTCGGGCAAGAATCCGCGCCTATGCTCCTTCCGGCGGCCGGCTGTGTAGCAAGAGGTGTAAGTGTGGGGGTGCTAGGGAGGGAGCCTCCTAGGCGGGGACGCAGGAATACGGCGGCCGGGTTTAAGTACGGGAAACCGGCGGTCAACAGAGAAGACTCCCCGGATCCGAGCCGTCCATTGGGAGAACATTAGAAAGAGGGTTAATCTGGGGGAAGGCAACATAAAGCTTGTGCATTACCTATTTTTCAAAACCCCGAGCAAGCAGACCGTAGAAAGGGGGGGAGGGCGTTGAACACAAGAGAGAGAATAACGACTGGCCTCGGGTGGTGTTACATCCGGACGTGGGGAGAGAATGGCGGACGGGGCTTGTTGAAAGGATAGCTGCACCAACAATTTGACAGGAGAGTCGGACCAAATCGTACTCAATCAAGATCACTATTCACCAATAAGAAGTCTTTCGTGGCCAGTGCGTTAAAGACGGATGGGAAGCAGACCGTATAGAAGGAAAAAGCTCTCAGAAAACAACAACATATTAGTAGTGAAGATATTGCAAAACGCGGAAGGGGTGTTGGGTGGCGTCCGGTCTCAGTGACAAACACGACCACTAAATTGTTCTCCGGCGGCGGTGTGCTGGGTCAAATGGATGGTTGTTTGGAGGAAACGTTCTGGGGCGACGAGGGGCTCTGGATGTATCTTTGTTTGGGCTGGTGACTGGCACGAGACCGTCAATGAGAAAAACGAAAAGCCCGGAAAAAGAGAGAAGGGAATAACTAGGCGTCTGTTCCGTACACCAGCGTTTGAGAAGACAGTAAACAAGGGTGGAGCAGTTTGAGGGGACGGTGGGAAGGGGAAGGCGTTTGTTGGAAAAAGAACGTGTTCATCCTCAGGAGTGGGGGGCACAGATGGGGCAACGATCCCGGAACTTTAGGTGAAATGGACTGGATATGGCTGATTTTTGGTGTGCTTGTATGCAAACTTACGATTTGGTAGAAAGTCAGAACAAAGAAGACGTTCTCCGTAGAGCCTTAAAGAACTGGGCGAGTAAAAAAATTGTCCTATAAGTACGAGGGTAACATCACACTCTATTATCTCTACGGTCATCACCTGGCGCCTTTAAACTAGGTGAGGTAGAGATTTGGCGAAACAGACGAGACAAGTTAAGGTGGGTCAGACTGGGATCTCCCCCACCTGGGTTAGCGTGCACCGTGTGTCAGACTATTTCTGTAGGGATGGTTGTTAGTACGCCGAGATAAGGGAAACAAAAAAAACTACAGCTTTTATTAAAAACAGGTGTAAGGAACGGCGGTGGCTACGCGAATGGGGGCGAATGTAAAGGTCTGTGGTAAGAAGAGGGGAGGGAATCAGGATTAGGAAAGGAGGTGGGGTCTCGTTAGTAGAAGAGGGTGATAAAGCGACGAGGCAAGCTGGCCGTCGGGGGGCGTGGTGAGGGATTGTCGGCAGCTGGTGGTTTTACGGGGAAGAAAGAAGTATTCAAAATGGGGAGGAGAAAATGCCGACGCGCGCAGTAGAGGCGCCTTCACTGGTAACGTCGTGGCTTGTGGTAGAGAGAAAATCAGAAGGACTCTTAGATTGTTCTACCCAGACCGAGATGCCGTCTGTTAGGCTACATGGGACGTGAGCTAGGTTGGGTGTATCATTGAGAAGAAAAAAAAAATCTTGGGAATGTGGTGAATGGATTTTGCTCAATCTCCCTGCCTCTTCGACAGCCGCATGATAGGTGTCTCTGAGATCGCTCTTCATCATTGTCCTTCAAAGGGAATGGGCTAAAGAAGGATCAGGGAGGTGGGGCGGGGATCGTCAGGGGAGAGACCACAGTGGAAAAAAAAAATGTACTCTCGTCAGTTGACTTCCTCGATGAATCTTCCTCCTTCAAACAATTCGGACCTTGTCTTGGCTGCAGACGGTTTTTAAAGGGGGAAGAGGTAGCTAGTGCCCTGAAGCCGCAACCCCCAGAGGTCCGAGGTTAGCTCTGGAGGGATAATTGTCCTAGGGGAATGCGCAGGGGGGAGGGGAGGCTTCCGTGTAAGTGACTGGTTCGGAGAGTCTCCGACGACCACCTTGCACGACATAGAATGAATTGTCGCTGCGCGGGAAGAGGTTATTTCGGGCGTTGGAGTGGCTGGGGATCGGAACGTCTTTGCGAGACGATAGCTGTCCACCTTTGGCAATTAGGTTGCATGCCCACGATTCGTGGGGGACCCTTAGGGGAGAGGTCGGGCGAGCTACTGTCTGTTATTTGGTGTACTAAACTTTGTTCAGTTAGGAGTCGTAATTCTTTAAAAAAAAATAGTTTTACCAGTGTCGCTTTTTGGCTGGGTCTCTGTTTGTCTTCTGTGCGATTTTGGCTAACACCACGTCATTTTCGGCTGGCTGTTTAGGTACGTCGGAGAAAGGTGTAGTGTGCTGCTCTATGGATGTCAGCCCGTTTTTATTTATTTGCAAAAGGCTAAGGAGAAAGCGGTCGGATTCTACTATGGGGGGCGTTGGGTAAATTGTTTTTGCTTTCTTACTTTCGTGCTGAGCATGAAAAACAGTGGGAAGGGGCTTTTTCAGTAAGCGGGGGAGGCAGGGGGGGTGGTAGTGATCAGGGGCTGGTAAGAAATTTTTCAAGGTAAAAGACGTTACGCATATTAGCTCGTTTGGGCTGTTATAGGAATGCGGAGGCTTGGCCGCAAGATATAACAAATCATCGAGAGCAACAAAACAAAAGTTATTTTATTAAATGAGTAGAGGGTGTCATTGATTTGGGTGATGAGTGAGTCGCTAGGAATTCTTGCTGGTTTCGCTGGTGAGGGTCGCGAATTTGTATTCCTGATACAAAATGGAAAAGAAAAAACGAATACGTTTGGTTCTCGAAAAGTGTCGGGGCGTGAAGAAAAAGGAAAGGCCGAAGACAAGGACATTTTCATTTGTTGTCCATGTTGTACGTGAACTTTCTTTTTCGTACCCTTCTGGGAACTCTGGTTTTTCTGGTGTCATTGAACTGGGCTCCTTGTTTGTCGTTCTTTTGGAATATAGTTTTGATCCTGGATGCGGGTGTGTGGAAGTACGCTCTCGTGGCTCCGTTAGATTTTCCCATGCTGGATACGTGAAAAGCGGTTGGGTTGGACTTCGCCCTAAATCAATTAGCTAATAGGGAGTTAGTCTTAAATGTTGTGGGGCACTTCAGAGGCCTCTCGTCAGTCCGGTTTCGTGGGGGGGGACGTTCTTATGGGTCTGGTTTTTTGACTTTTGAAGGCTTTCCCGAATTGAAAATATCTGCTAGAGTAGCTCTCGTTTTTTCGTCTATTTGTTAGTTTGTTGTCTTTATCATTGTTTATACCTTGGAGTGTTTGTTCTTGGCTGTGTTGTTGCTAAGTTGCAGGTGTGGGTGGATGTGTTGGTCCAGTGCTCTCCACGGGGGTGTTCCCTTTAGACGCGAACCTGGTCGCCTTCGTCCGCCCAGATACGGGTGGTCGGAACTTATGTCGGGGGCGTGGGTATCTGGTCTTGGTCGATGGTTGGTCGTGCTGTCTGGATTGCGTGGATTAACCTTCTATCACTAACTTCCTGACATTTCTGCATGCGACAAGACCTCCTAGCTATCTCTTGAAAAGTTCTGGTGTGGTACGTGGGGTACGGGTCGGGGTGTCGGTCATGGTTCGAACGGGGTCCCCTGGAAAAAGGGTAACGGGTCCTCAGCCGTGATTAATAGAAGATTGAGGTGTAAGAAGAAGGCGTCTGATTGTAATTTGTTGCCGGTTAAGAAGGATGATCTGTAGGGAAACGGGGGAAGTATCATTCCTCTTCGTGAAAAGTCTATCAGGATCGAATGTTCACTCTGGCATTCAGGCGAGTTCTCACAAATTCAGCTCGGGTGGAAGAAAGTAAGGGCAAAGAACCCCCATTACTATCAAGCCTTGGTGCAAAGAGGAAGAAAGAGTAGCGTCTTTGCGACATCACGTCTAATCGGTTTGAGCTAACAAAACAGTCTAACGCAAGTTGGCAAGTTTTCAGGGAGCAGTAGACGGGGATGAAGTCGCTTGACGCTGGTGGGGGCCGTAATCGAGGGGGGCAAAGAGGCAGAGGGTCGCAAAATGATTGCTGACCCACGGCCGCAGATCAGGACGAGGCTGGCTTGGGTGGTTAAGCGACTTAACCCGCCGACCTATAAGAGCCAAGAGAGGCGACCGCGAGAAAGCAAAAAACCTGCAAACTCGATAATTGTGGACCAATAAATGATCGGGCCGATGGGGTCTCACTGCGTGAAACTATTGTCGACCTTGCCTTTCGAAATATTTCTGGGGGGGGGATTAGTGTAGCTCTCAAGCGTATTTACACGAGTGCCGTGCCGACGGGGAGAAAAAGCGTGTTTTGGTTTTTACAAAGTTGACGCCTGTCTCCGAAGCGGGTAACGTCATCTTCTTTTTTCTCACTGGCCTGGCCTTCCTCGACTATATTTCGGAGGAAAGGGGTATGCATTCTTTTAAGGCAGAGGGGACTGTAACCAAACTCATTTGTGGGTCTTTTGTTAGTGTGTTTGCTGCTTTGGCGAAAAAAGTGGGGATTGGACGGTCTCTTCTTTATTTGTAAAGAGGGATGTTGAGTGCTCTTGTTTCGGAAGGTCCGTTCAGATGGAGAGACAGCGGTCCCGCGGCGCGGGCCGGTGAGCGCGTGGCCGAACGGGCTCGAGCTCGGTGGGGGCCTGTCAAGAAGGGGGGTGTTGACATGAACCCGGAATGTCAACTAAAATAATAAATATCGCGTCTCGATGTCGTTGGCTTATGGCCGAATCGGCCATCGGGGGTGGGAGCAGGGATCTCGTAATTCGTGGGGACGTCCGTCGGGGGGGGGCGGGAGTCTGACAGGACACGGCAGGACCGCTCTTTCTGGCCGGTACGTATAACATTAAGGAAAAACGAGATAAGCAACGTGTATCCATATTCGCTTGTAGGGTTGCGGTGTGGTCCTTATTTACTGGAAAACCGTCATCGAGACAGGAGGCTCAGCACAACAACTTAGTAGAGGAAAAGATAGGCTGTCTTCTGTTGTTCGTCAAGGGAAAAAAAAGAATATCCAAAAAGCACTGGTGATCACGAATGTACATCGGGGGCGTGTTCATGGCTGAGGACGTTGTGTCTTGGGCTTTGTAGGGGTTTTGAGGTCTGGGAAGTGGGCTGTTTGCCGTGTGGTAGTCGTCGGATGTCTCCGGTCCACAAGAAAGCTGGCCGCCAAAGAAAACTATAGCTCGTGAAGGCCCAAAGACTAATAGACGAGCTGTTGTAGGCACCCTCGAGACTGGTAGAGATGGCGGGGTGAAATAGATGCAAAACCGATGGAGGGAGGTCCCCTCGAAAAGGCTCCAAGTGATGATCAAACTGCTGCTGAGGCCGGCGGGGAAATCGGACCCTCCTGGGTGGACGTCCCTTACGGAAACCGAAAGACCAGAAATCCCGGCTGCGTCTTGAGACCGGGCCGGCCATAAACCCGGAACAACTATGAAAAAGAAAGGGAAAGGTCAACCTCAGTGAGAGGGGCCTTATGAAAAAAAGAAAGGCTCTGGAGTAGGGGAAAAGGGCGAAGGCGTCCGGTGATTGGGGCAACGGTGCACGCAATGTTGGGAACCAGGGGGCATGTGATCGAGATCGGTGAAACTCCTCGGACAGGAGTGCGCCCATTGCGTATCCGAGTCAGGTGTGGGGTGACGTGGGTGTGAAGAGCGTTATGACTACGAAAAAGAGGCTCATCGGAACTGTGGTACATTAACTGTCTGAAAAAGCAGGGAGATAGAGGGGGTCGGACGGAGGTAGTGAAAAGTGTCTCGCGCGCGGATCGCGGGGGTTGGTCTGGTCATTTGGAACTATCACTGAAAGCGGTTAACGGCCCCGTCGGTCGACTGGCTTCAAGGAAATTCGACGCTCGGCAACAAATGAAAAAAGTTGGGGTCTTATGTCGCTGTTGCGCGCAGCGCGCACTTATCGATAAAAAAAGGCGAGAGAAAGGAGGGATCCTGTCAAAGGCGTTAAAGAATAAAATAGGTTAAGGTTTGATGATCATGGGGCGCGGCTGCCGCGCGGGAAGGTTTCGGTGTTTGAGCCCGCCTGCATCACAGAGTCCCTATGTACTCAAAGAATGTGAAAGGAAAAACTGCGAAGTGTGCTCGTTCATCATCTAGCCTTTTGAGTGTGTGATAAAGAAAGGGCCTGACTGAGGAAAAACAGTCACCAAAGTAAGACGAAAAATAATATCTATCTGGAAAGGCTGCTTGTCCTCGATTTAACCGAACTACGGGAAAGAGAGGAATGGGTAAAGGGGGCCTCGGGGGAGCGTCCTATTAAAGTACTAATCCGGAAAAGAAAAAAGCGAATATAAGTTCACACAGTCTCTGGAAGGGGGACCTGGTAAATGCATGTACCTGAGGAGACGTGAGATTGTCTGTCGCCACGTCCGAAGCCATCTTTAAAAGTAGGCGGTGAGCCGGGAGGATGGGAGAATGATAGCAAAAATGAGAACTAGCGTAAGTTGGCCGGACCAGCCTGCTCTGATCAGGGGGGGAGGCAGGGTCTTCAGGAAAGGGAGTTTCTTCCAGGGAGCGGCATTTCCGGTGAAAAAAAACCAATTGTATGGTCCTGATGCCTGGGCCAGACGTGCGTTCGCTGTCTAAGATAGTCTCTCGCTGGGTAAACGGTCGCTGGGAGCCATTGGGGAAGATGCCGGCACTGTGCGTCGGCTTGGGACAGCCCTTTGTTGAAGGGTTGGGGGGGGGGGGTGGGGTCTGAGGCGGAAATAAAAAGTCTCTATGAACAGGGTGGGGCGTTTCTCATTTAGGACGAAACTTTGGGTGTGTGGGTCAAAATGCGGTTGCGACCTTTCAAAAATGGGGGGTGAAACCTCTAGCAAAGGTGAGAAATATTTTCCTGCGTTGCCTCGTGTCCTTGACAATCCTGGGTAAATTACCCCCCCGCTTAAGACAGCACACCCCAACCGGAGGAGGGAAAAGATCCTGTGTTGCAAAAATTCATTACGGGAAACTGGGCTCGTGACGGGTGATGGGGCAGTTAGATGGTGTCCTTTCCACATGGTGTAGAGGACGGAAAGGATCAGTAAACCGGGGACGAGGAAACACCGGTAAATAAGTTGGCGAAACGTTGGTCCTCGTAAAATGTACGGAACAGTAACAAATTCTTTCGACCAGCAAAGTGTCTGTGGTAAAGGTAGACTGTGATTGAAATTAAGAGAGATTATGGTTTAAGATAGCGCAGAGACTTATATCTTCTCCATCAATAAAACGTCACTTGGTGGGGGCCTAAGAAAACTAAAGCGGGGAACCAGTAAAGCGTGGGTACAGGGGCGCGCGATCTGGCCCGAGGATATGAGAGAAGATGAGCGCGAAAGGAAAAAAAAAACGCCTTGTTTGGGAGAAACATGACAAGTGGGGGGAGGGGAGAGTTGTCGGAATCCGGGTGCTGATCAAGGCCTATCACTGAGCGAAAAGAACGACGCGAGATGGTAAGGGTTTATTGCGTGCTGGAAGTCGTGGGGGGGGGGGTTTATAGACTAGTCACGTACACTAACCGACGCGTCCTTGTTCATCCATCAGACCAGCGCGTGCCGCTTGATGGCATTCTTCGGGGTGGGTACTTGACTCTTACAAGATGCAAGTCAATGGTGTAAAAGATACGCTGTCTATAGCGGATAGGGAGCGACCACTCAAAGAATATCGAGAGGAAGGGAAGGTTGGTACTTTACCGGAGGGTGTCAACGTTTGCAAGCAGGAGAGAGGAACTAGTATTTGCAGAGCCGTTCGGGTGTCCGAGGCAGCGGAGTGCTGAACTGGATGAAAAGGGGCATGCTTCGCAAAAACGGTTTTGCTGCAAAAGACATGAAAACCACAGGGCGAGAAACGCTGGTTAAGTCGAGGATCGCGTTTCTTTTAAGTCATCTTGACATCTGTGGAAATAGGCGGAAAAAGGACCTCACTACTATAATCAGAGGTAAAATAGCGAGAGCTTATGGAGCCCGTACCGCGGCGTTTGGCTCGCCCAGTTGCTCTGGGAAAAAAATAAAAACGAAAAATCCGCAGAACGCCAAGGAGTGGGGGTGGTTTCGCGGGAGGAGAACTCACTTCCGGACCCCATACGTATCCAGGCGAGGGCGGCCCTACAACTTCAACTGGCAGCGACTGAGTGAACTGAGGAAAGGAGGGGGCTATCTCTTTCAAACAGGAAAAAGGCAAAACGGGTGGCGGCTTCGGAAAGACGGCGGGCGCCAGAGGGCTCGGATCCGTGCCCCGGGTCCACATAGGTGTGGGGTTGAGCGAAAAGAGCAAAGGAAAAATGTCGCCTGCGCAGAGGGGGGCTTTCCTATCCTCGCGGTAGATCATCCTGGGAAGGAAAAAGGAGTAGTATATGGGGTTTTGTGGTTGTGGGTTTTTGGTTTATGTGTATTTTTCGGTATTTTGATGTGTCGTTGTGTTTGGTGAAAACCCAAAAAACAGTGAGTTTGTGTCTTGAGTTGGTTTATTTGTGCTTTGTGTGGCTGGTGTTTTTTTGTGTTGGTTCTTAGGGGGGGGGGGGGGGGTGTTTTTTTTTGATTAGGCAAGTCCTTGTTTTGTGAAAACAACCCGAAAAAAAAATTTTTTTTTTTGGTGGGGGGGGGTCTTTTCACAAAGTGTTGGAGGGGGGGGGATCAGGGGGTTGGGTGTGGGCCCTCGGATTGTGCTTTGTGTTGTGGGAAAATTACGGCGCACTCTGGCGGTAAAATTTGAACCTGTGCGGCTTGTAAGGGCAAATGGATTGGGTTTGCGGGACTGATAGCTGGGGCAATTCTCCTATGCCGGATAACGAAGGAGCCGTGCCTTGGGGGGGGTACAAAAATGCTCGAGACGGGAGAAAGTGTCTCCGGAATAATTTGGGGCAACCTGTTTGTTGAATACAGAAAAAGGTCACCCTGATGAGGAGAAAGCGCCAAGGCTCGAGTGGCGTGCTGCCATTGGGCGCTCGTTCGATCCTAGGAAGGGGTGGTGGGCCTGGACTAGCGGGAGGTGAATCGTGCAGTTCAGAGGAGGGTGGGGGGGAAATAAGGGGGAATCTCTATGCACGTCAGGTTACAAACTAAAGTCGGACATCGGTAACCATCAGATAAAAGGCATAAAAAAAAGGGGATCGTCGGTAGTTTTGTTTTGCGGTTACGCACTAAGGCGCGCGAAAGGCAGAGGTCTTAGTCGACCCAAAAAAAAAGTGAGTGGGGTTTTTGATGTGAAGAGAGGTCTCGTGCGATGGTCTTTCGTTGCCGGGATTTGGGTTTAATTACTGCCTTGGAAACGGGACGCCGCTAAGCTTTGAGTGGGGGTTTGAGTCTTAGTAGTGTATCTTACGGGGGGAGAAGTAAAAAAATTGGCGTGTACCGGGTGTGTGTGGACGGTTTCTGCAGTCAAGAACCTCCTGCCGTACACGATCAGAAAGAAAGGGAAAACCATATCCAGACCAATGTACTTACTAAAGAGGGTAGAGACTTTTTTAGAGACGAATAGAAGGGGAACTAGAGTTAAAGAAAGTGGGTGTCATAAGGTGGGTCGAGTCTAGGCAAAGAAGACTTTAGACCTAGGGGTAACATCTGGAGGGAGATAAAGTTGTTTCGGCGAGTGTTTTCGTTCTTTTCCTGTCTCTATGCCTCCAATGGCAAGGAAACATCAAGCTGCTACGCTTCCTATGAGCCCTTAAAATATTAAAATTAAATGTGTGGAGGAGGCGTGGGTCGAGGGTACGGCCCCGCAGCACCTGGGAATTCTAAGAAGTCACAGACCGGCGACTTCTTAGTTCAAAAGGGTGGAAGGTTGCTTAGTGAGAACAGTTTAGCTTGTCTTCGGGGTGTTGTGGTGTCCTGGGTGTGAAAGAAAACCATCAAGCTTTTTAAAAATTTCCGGGGAGAAGATGAAAAGACCTCTTGCTTTGAGAATAATCTATTCCTACGACTGCACGGTTGAACTTCAATTTTAATAGACTTGCTTAAATGGATGTCTAGCTTCTAGAAGGTAGGTGTTTATATATTGGACTGCGTAATGTTGAGGATACTCGTTACTGGCGCGCTTTTGTATTGTAGTAATTAGCATCGGCGTGTCGGGATAAAGGTAAAGTCGGTGTGAGTGGGGGATGGTGAAAAGGTTTGGGTACACGGAGACAATGGTGCCAGTTCTTCCCAGCCGTTCGACAAGGTAGAACGAGAATAAAAAAAGGCAAAAATGCCGGTTTCTCTGAAGAGGCGCGTATGCGGAACGGCTCTGATGGCTTCCCCATACCGAGTATCAGTGGATATGACTTCAAGTGCGCTCTTGGAAAAGTTGTTAGAATTGGGGTGGGCGTTTCATGTGGTCGAACCACGCGGACGGGTGAAAGGTGGTGGGAAAGTTGCAGGTCCTAGACTTAGAGTATTGCGAATTAGGGGGGGTGTGGGGGTAAGGCTGTCGGATCTTCTGAATACCGAAGTCAGGGAAAGGAAATGCGTCGTGTCAGATCGATTCGGGGATTCCGTTCGCAATACTCGGATAATGTCAAAAAAAAGGGAACGTTACGAATTGTTCGTCTCTTTCTGTTCGGGTGAAGAGGAAATTTCATCTGAGAGCAGAAAATCCGGTGGTGCAGGGAGGAAAGGAAAAGTGGGGGGTCCTGTTGTGACGGTTCTTAAAACGCTTTCGCATTTGGTCGCCTCGCGCCGCCAAACTTCTCCCTCTTTAACCGTGGGGGTATGAATTTCTTTTCAGTGGTCGTGCTCTTTAGCCTCGTCTTGAAAGTGTGGGCGCGTTGGGTCTCGTCCTTTGGGGAAAGAAGTGGTCCAGACCCTTGCATATGAAATAGGCCACCAATGGGCGTGACGCGCTCAACTTTGCTTTGGTCGGTTCCGCCAACTGCGATAAATAACTTAAATAAAGGGATAGGGTTTAGAATGGGGTGGGCTGAGGGCTTACGCACAGTCTCCTCACTTTGAGCGAGAAGAAATCCTGCGTTGAACGTTTCAATACTCTTTCGGCAGTCGTGATATTGCCATCTTTTAAAAGGTTCTCTTGTGGTTAGGGGAGGTAGGATTAGGCCCAACTCTGAGCGTGGTCTTGCGTCAGGTGCAGAATCTAGATTCTTAGATTCTATAGTAGATAGAAATGTGCGCTGAAAGCAGGAGAGCGTGCGATGTGCAGACGGAGTGGGCTTTAAAGCCTGTTTGAGGATTCCTTGGGATCATTCGAACTTTGCCGGCGGGTCACTTACTTAGGTCGTGTGGAAATTTAGCGGGGGTTGGGCCACCCACATGGCCCCTCAAAAGACCACGCTCCGAGGTGCCTCAGAGGGTAACTTTGGCAAAAACATGAATAAA
>Ga0179591_1212163_pt1 | contig 15008 bp, 12 predicted proteins | sample CZOMad2_1_08_16f_FD_182891 | JGI IMG/M metagenome (GOLD analysis project Ga0179591, IMG submission 182891) | Vadose zone soil fungal communities from Angelo Coast Range Reserve, California, USA - CZOMad2_1_08_16fungal (PacBio error correction) | ecosystem: Environmental > Terrestrial > Soil >...
TGGGTAACCAGGGGTAAAGGAAAAATCGCCTCGAAGAATACTATTAAAGATTGAACTGGATCCTAATCGTTGACAATAAGATTGGCAGGAATAGGGGAACCGAGGGGGGTCGGGAGTTGATCGTTGATCGTGTCGGAGGGGCCAGCACATGCAACCCAGGGGTTCTCGGCTATCGTCTTTGTTACCAGGGGGGGGGGGTCTTGGAAAGACGTAAGACATTTTTAAGCAAGACGAAAAGCAGGGTCTGGGAGCTGGGGGAAGGCAGAACCAATGAGAGGCCGCAGGCACCTGCCTCACTGAACATGTGAGCTAAGTTCCAGTAATGTCGGACTTAGAGGCGAGTAAACTTGACTGTACTCATAGAAAAAAATCAAGTCAAGAAAGGACCAGGGCCTAGACAACTGAAAATTCTGGGAAAATATCAGGACGCAGCAAGTTAGTAGGGGGTAAATATGAAAGAAACACTGCTATTGTCTCTGGAAAGAACAGCAATACCTATGCTTCTGAGAAGATCGAGGTCCTGCGGACACAGGGGGGGTCCACAGACGTACGCAGGGGTGGAGGTCGCCCCACCTACTCCAGCATGCACTGTAAGGAGTTCGGGGAGGAAAGGGCACTAAGGCAACGTAAACAAGTTGGTAGGAGGGATACGGGGAAAGACGCTGTCGCCGATGAAGCGCGGAAAACAAAAAAGATCGGTTGGGCTTAAGTATCCTGTTTAGAATCGGGGGGAGGGTCGAAAAAAAAAATACATCATCAAGGGTGGGGGTGCCGTTGGGGAACAAGGCATAAAACAAAAAAAAGATATACCTAGCCTGTGAGTAGTGGAAACTTAGTCCGCAAATCACAGGAAAGACTTTTGTTACCGGAGTTGAGGTGAGGGATAGAGAACCGACCAGCCGTCGGCCTAAATCATCTACAGGGAAGAACTGGGATCTGAAAGCCGTTAGGAAGTACGGATGGGGGAGGAGAACTTCGATCAGGGGTCAACAATAAGACTGACCGTTAAGTATTGAGGAGGGGGGGTTCAGTAAGGGGATATGTGGTCTACGAAAGGTATCCATTAAGAAAATCAAGAGCACTTTTCCAGAGAATTAGGTCCGGGAATTCCACAGGATGACAAAACAAGAATCGATCTGCGGCCTGGCACCGAGAAAATCAAAAAGAACAAGCGCCAAATCGGCGGAAAAAGAGAGGGAAAAAAAAAAAGATCAAAAAACACAACCCACTCCCAAGACGAGACCCAAAGTCTCGCTCCAAATTCGAAAGAAAACTGAAAGGGTCATGATCCAGACCGAGGGAAAGTTCAAAAGTTCTACCTAGTAGCTAGGCCACCAACTAAACTCCTTTCATTGGACTACAAATGGAAGGGCCTAGTAACAGACAGCAGGAAAAAGGGAAGGGGGTCACGTCGCAATAAGGGCAGCTTCGGCGCATGGGTGGGGGCGGGGAAGATCGGCAGAACGAGAACACTAAGGAACTGGGAGCAGGGGAACAAACTATGCACCGCCGCACGTCCAGAAAAAGGGGTTTTAAAAACAAGCAAACTCCATCTGGGATGAAATTGGGTCCGCGAGCAATCAGCCTTTAAAAGGGCGCCGGAGTGCTAGGAGGGACCTTAGAAAAGTTCTTATCCCCCAACTTCTCAATGTGGCCCTCCTATAAAAGTCAATTAATATAACTCAAAAAAAAAAGATGGTATTAAAGAGGGAAGAAAAGTTACTGGGCAGTTTCAGGAAATGTTACAAGATCGTGTGTATCAAACGACAACTTTGCAAAGTTCCTCTAAATCAGAAATTAGCAGGGGGGGTCAAAGGTCGAAAAAGAGTGACCCACCGTGAAGAAAGAGGAGATGGTGCAAAGAAATTTAACACCACGTATGGGGCTTCCGTTCGGGAAGGGCTCCTTTTCATTCTAAAAGATCTTGAAAGGTTATCGATCAGGGAAGAATATCCAATCAAAAAAACAAAAGACGGTGAGTTCACCTGTTCGGTGACCGGAAGATCGTTCTGCGTCCCAATCTGCCATGTCCGAGGCAGTCCAAAAAAAAAATTCCCTAACGCTCTGCTCGTACGCCAAAAGAGGAAAAAGGACTATTGACGATCTGACAGAACGTTCGACTAAGGGAGCGAGATGGGCGTGGGCCGTTGGAACAAAAAACGTCAAGGTCTGAATTCAGTGAAGTGGGGGAGGCGGGGGTCGAACACAGTGGGGTAAAGGGGAGAGAGTAAAATCCAATATTGTCTGCGGGGGAGATACATGGGGGGGGTCAAAAACTCAAAAAGGAGAAAAAAAACTCTTTAGGCACACCAGTCCCGTATCGAACAAAGAATTGAGAAATTGAACAAGGTGGGGAAGAAAAAAAAAACGAGGTATGAACGCGTGGAAGGTACCTTGCCAGGTGTGAACTTGCACAGAGACATGAACACTTTGACAGAAAAAGAGAGGGTTGGGGGACTAACTTCAAGAGGGCCAGAACACTTTCAGTCGACTCTCCAAAAGGCGAATCGTGGACCTAAAGAAAAACGCTAGAAAAGCCGACCTCGGACCAAGTTAAGCAGGGGGAAAGGAAACAGCCGACCCTTGGGTCTGGCGAGGAGAATCTTCGCATTGATATCCTCACTGCTACCTAAAATTCATCCCCCCCAAAAAATCCTAACCTCAAAAAGTAAAACACCGGCAGAAAGAAAAGGGGAAACATCACAATGAGTACGGGGGAGGGACGGAGGTCCTTTGAAAGTTCAGACAAAAAAAACGCGAAAGGGGCGAGATGGAACACGGGCTCACTACAAGTTATGGGTCTTGGATCTCCGAAGGAAAAAAAGTCGACACTAATTAAAAAAAGATACGTGGGTCTCGCGCTTCCATCAGAGATTAATCGAGGATACACAAAAACAACTTGGGCACTGGAGGAGATTCCATAAAAATAAATAAGTAACTCAAAAAGGGCTTTATTTATACGGGTTTCGGGGGAGGAAAAAAAGAGGGAGCCAGGAGGGTTCCGTTACCATCTCCAAATTTGTCAAAGCCCCTCTCATGGAAAACCAACCCCAAAAACCCACCCCAACCGCAACCCCCCCCCCCCCAACAACCACCAAAAACAACCACTCCCACAACCCCAAAAAAAACCACCCCCAAACCCAAAGAAAACCCCCACAAACCACCCAAAAAAAAAAAGAAACACCCGGACACCAAACCCAGAAACCCCCCAAAATAAACCAAAAAAAAACAACTAAAACCCCCCCGAACCCCACCCTCGTCCAACCCACAATAAAAGAGCCCATCCAACCTACAAACCCCGATCAAAATTACAACCCACGCAACACTGGCCCCCCCGCCAATCTATTCTTGAGCAGAAACTCACTAGAGGGTTATCTTCCATCTTTACAGAAACTCTAACGGGAGGGCTGAACGATGAAGACCTAATATCAATGGGTCTCTACCTTTTCAAATTGGAGGCCTTGGGCTTAAGAGAATAGTCAGATACCGGGAAAGGCATGAAGAGGGACCTTTTTGAAAATTCTTACAGTGCCGCGGAAGAAGGACTGAGGCCGCGATGTTTGACGTTCTAGAGGATCAAAAACTGTTCTATTTACCACCATAGAGGAATCCCAGAACCGACAAAAGGGGAAAACCTGGGGGCCCTTTTCTGCAGAAAAGGTAGACCGAGAAGAGATCAATCAAGGAAAGACCAGAAGACGCGGAATCCAATCATAGTACATTGGCTCATGAAATAAGAATATCGGTTGAAAAGAGGGAAGTATTATTCGCCGGAAGAAACCAGTCAAGGGTGGCTCAACAAGAGGGGGTCCTAGGGTCAAGCTTAGGAGGAACATTATAAATCCAAAGAAGAAGCTAAAAATTTCCATAAAGGAAAAGAGAAAGAGGGAGGGATCGCCATTTAACCCCAGTCCAGAAAAAGTAAAAGACGGACGTCCGTCACACAGGTATCCTCCTTGTTTCTTGACAAGGGCCAGACCTATCTCAAAGTCTCTTCGAAAAAAGATGGGGAGGGTGCAGCGCTGTGAGGGCAGACTGTAAGGACGGAGAAGGGGGTCCTGTAAGTCCAGGCTAGGGACCTCGTTGTCAATTCCTGTCCAGTGCGAAAAAAAAGGAAAAAATAAGGCTGTGGGAGAAAAGTACGAAGGACGGAGAGTTCCTGGCCCGGGCAGGAAGTGACCTGCCACATCAGTAAAAAAAAAACAGCAGGGCTTATAACTCTTCGGGCCCTGAATAGGGGGAAAGCCGAAGAGGGGGGCGCAACCATAAACCCAATTGAGGGGCGCAAGAAAGAGCGATCGTACGATGGAGGAAAGAGAGTGAACCCCAGAAGAAAACGCTGTTTCAGGCAGTAAGAAATACCGAATTTAAAAAAAAAAAGGCTCGGGGAAAAAAAGGTATGGGGGAAACGGAACCGTTGCAAATTAAGATGACCTGAAAGGGAGTGAAGGAACTGCAAAAATCGCGCCGTGAATGCCCAAAAAGGCAACTTCGGATCGAAAAACGAATGTATGCAACATAGCTTACCCAGAGTAAAAGAGAAAACCTGCCTACCAAGAATTTCGCTGTGACGAGCTGTTTCAGGTTGGTCGACCTGCTTTCTTTGCACGAAATGGGAGGGGAGTATATCATATAGTTAAATGCTTGGTAACCTAACTTTTCCGACACCTGGATGGAGCATCAATATCATTATAGCAAGGTGGAAGGACCAAGTTCAAGAGGGTAAGCTCAGTGTAACAACTGTAACCCCTATAGACTAAGGTCGCAAATTTAAAAAGAAGACGAAAGAAAAGGGCCCCACGAAGAGAATCTATCATTAGCGTTCTAGCAGCATGACGGATACCCGAACTCGTTACAGTCCTATCGTAAGGAAAAAAGCAACGGAGATATCTCCTTTAAGACCGACCAACGCGATGGGGAGAGGAGGGGGGGGAAACAGGGGACGGGCCTTCCCTAAGAAGCTATGAGTCATAAGAGGGACTGGATTATTAAATGGAGAGACAGACAGGAAAAGCCGATCAAGTAAGGTACCCTATCATCATCTAAAAGGGAAAATTATGAGTTCGACGAGTGCCCTAACAGTTGTAAATCATATAAATTCTTCGCTTCAGAGAAAGAGCGAAGGCGCCCAAAGAAGGGCCTATTCTATCTCGAAAGTCAACTACCAAAAAGCACCATCGGCCACTATACAGAAAAAGGCACTTCTCGAAAAATATCATCAGAACTCGGAAATTACTCCGGAGTCACTCCCATAGAGGCGAACAGGACTAAATCTCTCGGAACTTTCAGATGCACGGGGGGAATCTGGAAGGTCCCTAGCAACGTGGGGGGAAGAAGTTGCAAAAAAAAAAGGCAGTGCAATTTCTTAATCAAGGCGGGACAGGGGGTATGGCACGGAGACTGCTTCAGAACCCCAACCAAACCAACCCAAAACAAAACCACCGACGAAAAACCCACACGCAAAAAACAACACCAAACAAAAAACACCCACCCCAACCCCCAGAAAACAACAAAAACCAAACCCCAACACACCAAAAAAATCCCAAAAAAAAACCCAAAAAACCCCCCCCACCACCCAAAACAAAAAAAACAACAACAAAAAACAAACACCCCCCAAAAACCAAAAACACCACAAACCCCAAAAGGGGACCCCCCAACCACGAAGACCCCGTCTAATGGCGTCTAAAGAATAGCCGATGGCTCAAAAGGAGGAACGTCAGAAACCCCTCCCCCTCTGAGTTTGTAAAGGATTCTTTTCATGTAGTAAGTGGAGGCGTGCCTATATTCCGAATGCAATCCACCAAAATCTGATCTCTGCCGAAAACTTCATAGGTCCCTTTGGGTTCCGGACGTAATCAAGAGGGAAGGATGGTGGGGAAAAGAGCGCCTCCGAACCTAGAGGGACAAAGGGGAACCTATCTTAGACAAGTAGGGGGGTGTCCAGACTCTATCAAAGGCGAATGAAAAAAAAAAAACACGCCAGAAAGATAGGTGCTTTGACAGAGTACGGGGACGATCCATTCTGCCCATAGAGAAAGCAAAAGGATGCCGATCAAAGAGTTGGAACGTCCTTGTGTGGACAGCGACTGAAAGGATTTAGAGAAAGGAGAAAAAAACCGGGAAAAAGGGGCGTCTGTCCAAAAAATCGATAGAAAACGCCTCGCTAAAGGGCGCGGGGGAGGGGGGTTGAAGAGGAAGACAAATCTCTAGAAACACAACGGAGGAGTGATGATGGCATTCCTTTCAAAAGGAGGATCAAGAGGCGGTGTTAGGACGCTCTGGAAAGGGGGAAACCGCCCGAAAAAAGGTCGAGGTCACGAATGAAAACCCAGAAACGGAAGAAAAATACAAAGAGAGGGGGGGGCATGAATCTTGGGCTCTCCACCTTGGTAAAGAACTAAACTAAGCACCAGCTAGGTCTTGCTTGGGTAGTGCAGTCGATCTGAAGTTCGGAGGCAGGCCAAAGCCGGGTCGTCAGACGTCCTACTCACCTGCGGGATAACGAGCGTTCGACTAGCTCTGTGAAACGAGGTGCCCGAGATTTCCTTCTCCATAGGGGAAAGTTCCGAACGCCAAGGAATCGGGAAGAAATATTCTCTGGGGCCGGGGGGAAGAGTCCAGGGAGCGGCAAGGAGAAAAGAAGCCACCGGAAAGAGGACCCGTCGACAAACCAAAGAAAACCGGTGGCTTTTGTGCAACGGAACTGGGGAGACCTCGCCCGCCGCGGCAAGGGGGGCGCCGAAAGGGGACGACAGGGTCGCAAGGGAAAAACCAAGGAGGGATATCACTGGTCCAAAAAATTTCGCAAAAGTCTTCCCCACTGCACGGCGCGGCAATTCGGGGAAAGAAAAACGAAAAGTCCGGCGACTTCTCGACTCGAGGTCGTACTTTAGAAATCTGCCAATCGGACTAAAAAAGGGAAAATATCAAAAAAAGCGCTCTAGGAATGTTCGGGGGTCTCGACTTCCGGTCGTGAGAAATCAAAAGCAGATGGGGGCGGGGAGGGGTATACTCCCCAACAGTCGGGGGACGGATCAAAAACAAAGGTACGCAGTTTTCCTTCTCCGAATAAAAGGGGGGAATGCCCGCAAAGAACGAGAGGGCCCATCACTCACAACACGGGGGCGGGAAAGAGTCGAAAGCCTCAGCTCGCGGAACCGAGAGTCTGCTTGTCCTCAAAACGGATAAAAACACGATCTAAGTGAGAGGAATCATCCGAAAGCGGACGGATCGACAAGAAACCCAGTATGAAAGCAGACAGCTGCGCCTTCAGAGAGGCCAGCAAAACTGGGACTAGAAAATCCTCAGTCAAAGGGGAGGGCTCAAATGATTATCCTTCGGCCGGTGTCTGGCACAAAAGAGAGGGAATGGGGGTCAGCAGGCCGGGGGTCGAGCCCCGGCGATTTAGCCGATTACGATCTTTACGGGCGGGACTATTATGGGTCGGAGCAGACCTCGATAACCGGGGGAAACCCGCGAGAACTCTTCCGATGGTACAAAAAAGCCACCTAATATAAAGGCTTGGGACTGGAGAGGAACAATGGGCAAAACTGTAAGAAACAGAAGCGGACGGCTTCCATGCTGCATCCAGTAACCCTCTTGTGCAGGGGCCAGACGATGGCGAGAAAACTAGAAAAGACTAACCCCGATACTGGAATCTCCGTCGGGGAGGGGAAGGGGGAGGAAGGGGATCCCCGAGGGTAAGCATGGAGACAGTGAGAAAGTCAAAGCATTATGAAAGAAAAAGTTAGGGGAGCGGCGTTAACACGGGATAGGGGCGTTCGGTCAACGAAGGATCCCCGGGGTTAGGACAGCTTACCTCCAAACAATAGGATCTGGTAGATGGAAGGTAGGCTCAGGAGGTTTCGCCCACTGCAAGTGGAGGGACCCGACTCTGGGGTCTTCCTGGTAGGAAAGGGGGGCAAAATGAAAACTTCTAGCGCAGTTCAAATTTAAAAGAGTGTCTACCTAAAAGGGGGAAAATCCTTTTTCTAAAGGAGTCAGACCGCCGGTCACCGAATCAGACCTCCAAGGGAGTTGGACGGAGAAGAACTAAGGTGGACCAGGAATAAGACACGAAAAAGAAGGGAAAACGTCAGGCTCAACCAGCTGAAGACGTCTGGGGGGGTTCCGGCGCAAAGTCAAAGTTAATTGAACCGGCTTTCAGAAAAAAAATCGACAGACAGGACTAGGAGGGAAGATAAGGGTAAACTGACGGACCGAAAAAACAAGGGGGTCCAAATCCAAGAATCCCGCCAAAGGTGCGTACTCTATGATTTTAGAAAACGGTACAAGGGAAGTCAACTCCAAGCTGAAGAACTCTTGGTTCTATAGGAAGAGACTGACTTTAATTTTGGACCTTCTAAAAGCGAAGAAAAACTAGCCCGGCCCAATTCAAAAGGGGAATCTTCAAAGGCGATAATACGATTACTATTAACCTCAGTTTTCGAAAAAACAATGGAGTAGGCCCAATTCAGAATCGTCTCAAGCTTTGAACGATACGGAGGGCAGGGGGTGCTCCATCAAGCTTTGCGAAACAGGGTATCTTTCATCGTAAAGGTCTGGGGTTTAAAGAGTGATCGGGAGATTACTTAAGATCAGAGAAAAAGGTCTGCTCGGTCCGGGTGGTGTCCGTGAAATGTACGTGCGAGTGCGTGGAACATCAAAAGGAAAGGGTCGCAGAGAGAAGGGAGAGGATGGGACGTCCACATCGAGACAGAGTACCTTAGGCGGGAATGGGTGAGATAAGGAACACGAGGAGGCGCTGGTCCTCTACTAGAGGCCAAACTCCATCAGGAAAGGAACAGCCCAAGGTGAAAAAAGAACTGGGGGTATCGTCGGACGAGAAAAAGCAAGGCGAAGGGATTGATTTCCAAGGGGAGAAAACCTGCAGATGCGCAACCGACGTACGCAAAGAGAAACAGAGGCAAATGGGGGAAATGCCAAAGCCGGAGCCGCGGGTCATGAGAGAAACGCCACTTATACAAAAAAGAAGGTAGGACTTATTTGATCTCGGGCGAAGGGAAGGGATTACCGAGGGGATCAAGGCAAGAAAAATTCAAGATCGCGAAGGGAAGATCGAACACCAGAAATCGTTGTTTCTTAACCTCCTGGTAATGAGCTACAGCCCAAAATCAAAAAGAAGGTGGTGCTCCTTTGTAGACACGGCAAAGGAGCTAGGAATAAAAGAAAAAAAGACGAAAACCCTTACGAACAGGATTCAGTAAGCGAACCAAAAAAAGTCGTGAAGAAGATTCAAGAGAAAACACTCTGACCATGAATAAGAGAAGGGGGGGGGGAATAGGCCCTGAGGACCCTGTTCCAATGAGGTCGGCGACAAGGAGGTCAGGAAACAATCGAAGATACCGGCATTGAGTCGACTGGGGGAAAATTTTCGGGGGGACTGAGGGGAGTGCTCGAAAGTTAACCAGGAAGCCAATCAAAGAATGTCAACAGGAAAGGGGGAATAAGGACGACCTCTCAACGAGAACTCGGATCAGCAAGGTAGACACAAGAGGAACCGAAGCCCGACTATGTAAAAGAGCTCCCGGACCAAGTCAGCAACCACGATCGAGGAGAAAAAAGAGGCGCCCCTTGGGCAGATAATAAAAAGCTCGGACTCAGCTTTTCTCCGGGCAAGAGGAGGGTCGGGAAGCAGAACCTCCTAAGAATTCAGAACAGAGGGGAGGGAAAGGGGTCACTATCCCCTCCGGGCAAAGCGTTGGGTGGGGGGCGGGAATAAAAACAAGAAAACCAGGACGGCAAGGAAGGACAACAAAGGTGGGACTCCGAACGGCAAAAAATTTTTGGTGGGAAAAAGAACCAGCCCGCCGAGGAAGGTCAAAGTCAAAACGAACCTGGTAGCCAGAAGGGTTGACCCCGGGGAGAAAAACCCGGCTTTACGCAATAACGGGATCAAAAGAAAAGGACATCATCGTCTAACCACCCACCTTGGAGGATGAAATAGAAGAGGTATCGGCGGGGGATTCTTCCAAGTCCGTGGGTTGCTCAAGAACAAGGAACTTTCCTGAGAACTACACGGAAGCTTCTAGTATTGCAGCATGGAAGGGAACCGGAAATAAACGAAGTATTCTTAAGGCAACCACCAAAGGGGTCTGGAACTGGAGGGGAGGAATGTTCTAGCCATTCAAGGAAAATTTTTAAAGAGTCGGGGTCTTCCCCTCCCCACATAAAATTCTAAGATCGTTACAGGAATAAAGGAGGCAGTAGCGCCTATCTCCATTGGGCGAGCATTCAAGACCATACAAGAGAGGTTCATCTCTGCCACTCCGTAGACGGGCAACAGGAGAGTTATCTGAAACTCAAGGGACTACATTTGAGCCGTCGTGGAAAAAGGAAGCGGGAGGCGCGATGTCTAAGTGATTGGTGCTAGGGTCTGAGCAGAACGGACACCGGTCTCTCAGTTGCGTACGAGAAGGTAAACATTCGGAAAATTCTATGGCATTTAGAGTTCGGTTCAGGAAGAAAGGAGGGAAAAAACAGAAGCAGGTCACGAAAAGTTCCCGGTCGGACCTGTGACAAGTCGAAGTCAAATGGGGGAATTACGAGGGGAGGAAAAAAAAGTTCTCCTAAGAAGGACCAAGTAAAAAAACATGGGGCCGAAGTAACCCTAAAAACGGCAGGGGAGAGGAGGGGGCTGGTCGAGGAGAGATCCTCACCGAACGGAAAAAAGGGTTCGCTGCCGGAAATTCTTAACTGGTAGAGGCCAGGAAGGAGAAAGAGGACCGGAGAAAGGAAAACTCTCTGATGTGAACAGCGTGAAAACTGACACCTGGGGGGATCGGTAATCGTGCCTCAAGATCAACGAAAGGAGATAGGCAGCTGGTCTAGCTGCGTAAAAAACCATCTCTAGAGAAGTGGTCAGGGAAGGGGCTCGACTAACTGGGTCCGGGCCTCTAGAAAAAAGATCAGAAAAAACCAACATCGTATGATTACTTCGAATGCGGAAAGGGGAGGTGGAAGGTACCGCGGCCTATATTTTAACACGGAAGCCTAAGATAGTGGCGAGGTCGCGCATCGAAAAGAAGCGGGAAAGAGCCTCAACTTCCGGGGACTAAGTTGGGAAAAAAAAGAAAGTCAAGAAAAAATGGGGGGAAGGGGCGTCCGATTTCGGGGAAAGAAGACAAAGACGTTTCGAAAAAAAGCCTGGGGGATCAGAGTAGGGGGGGTGACCTGGTTCGTGGAGGAGACGTTAGAAGGACCTGCAGGAGAGTGGAGCGCAAAGACGGAAAAGATCAGTAAGCGTCTGTTCGATTTAAAAGACAAAACCAACCAAAAAAACCACAAGAAATGAAAGACAGCAGGGAGTCACCTTTGCACACATGCAAAAACCTAGGGCAAGAGCCGGGGGGATGCACGACTGGGCGCCGTCCGATCCCAAAGCTCCGCCCTTACTCAAAGAGCCGGAAAAGGGGGAGAACAATCCAAAGTGCGAAGCTGAGGCAGAAACAATCCTAATCTTTTAGAAATAGATTCGGCCGGGAGGGAGCTACAGCCCTGTTGCTCACAAGCTCGAGACTAAGTGACTTCGGGTAATCCTTTAACCCCGGGAAGAAAAGTCTAGCCTGTTGAATGTCTCGGAGGAAAGAGAGACGGCGCGCCAACACCAAGACAAGACACAGATACAAGTCGACGTCCTATAAACACCCCCGCTCTGGGTTCTGGGACAACGTTCAACTTGGAAGGCCGGAAAGAAAGAGTCGAAATTAGTCTTTGAGGGGGCGACTGGAGACCAGGGGGGAAGGCATTACGCTATTAAAATGTGCTGAATAGAAACGGTCATTCCCCTCCTTGGAGGCAGAGAAAGGCTTTGGGCAGTAAGGAAAGAAGAAGGAGAGGGCCTTCTCGGTCTGACCTAAAAACTCGTAGTCCCTCATACAGAACGAAAGAGAGGCAAGTCGCAGGTTCTCCAGGACGAACTAAGTCGGAAAAAAACCAGTAACAATGTACAGGAAAATAAGAGAGGTGCTTCAAAGAGGGCCCCAAGAAAGCAAGAACTCCCGCGGGGTCGCCTTCATCCTCCAGGCAGTAAAACCCAATCAGACTGAAAGGGTAGGAAGCGAACCTTATCCTATTCTCAGGGGTATGGAAGCTTCAAACTTGAGGGATACCACACGAACCTAGCGAGACGCAAGCTAATGCCCAGGGGGGAGAAAGACCAGAACAGGACCGCTCCGAGGTCCCAAAGGAACCCTACCCGCCTACAACTATTTCTAAGACCAGGGGGGAATATTAAGTTGGTCTCAAAGGGAGGGATGTAGAAGGAGGCGTCAGTAGAAGAAAAGTCTAAGGAGGGGGGGGCCGAAAGGTTTTCCGAACGGTCGAGGCACAATATCAGAAATAGGGAGAGAGGAAGCAACCTCTAGGGTCCTCTAGGGTGAAAACAAAGAGAGGAAACTTCTAAAATTTCCGACGCCGACATAGAACTCGAGGGCAAGGGAAGGAGTCGATAGAAGCGGCTACGCGCCGCAGGAGAGGGAAAGAGAATTCTCAGGCAGGGAAGAGGGGTGAGGGGCAAAAGCAAGGGGGCATAGATCGCACTGGGGGAAAGGGCACGCCAGGGAGCTAAGCGGGAAGGTTCGGGAACAGTATCGGGACAGAGACTAAAAGGCGAGCTTTAGGCTGTATATAAGGGCTCAAGAATCGACCCGGCATACCTGGGGAATTTCTATGGAACCAGTAGAGAAACCCTTCAGGAAAACACAAAAAAAGCATCGAGAGCAAAATGATAAATCGATGAGTCTTTCTAACTGGCCAAGGTGGGAGGGATAGGAACGTCTCGTCCCGGCGGGCTGGGACTGACATCCAGGCCCAATATAATTTTTACGGGATTGAGGAGTGCGAAACAAATGGTAGAACCAAAAAAAAAACCTCGCCCCGAGGAAGGAAAAGGCAGAAGGCCGGCTCATGCCCCGCGAAAATCGAATCAAAAGAATGGCGAATGAAAAAAAGCTAGTCCGAAATCGGTACTTCTAGCAAAGGAAGACTTGGGTCGGTGTCATGTCGGGTCTCGGAAGCGAATCTCAGTGGGGGGGAAAAGGGGGGGTAGAAACTCGGAAGGGAGAAGTATTCCGAATAAGGGTAATTTAACTCTTCTTCCAGCTCGGCTGAGGAAAGAGCGCTTGGCGAGGCTCCCATGAAAGCACGTCGAAAACCGAAAACCGTCAGGTCTAGTCTTCCGGGAATAGCAAAGGCAATCATCCAGGGAGTGAAAAAAAAAAGAGCTAGCGGCCGCTTCAGGCTGTAAACGGGGAAGAATTCACCAAAGCAGAACTGGCAGCTTTTAATATCTAGCTCGGAAGAACAGATCTCTCCGCATCCGTTGGGAATAAGAAGGAAGAAACAGAAGAGGTTTCCTCCTCGGAAGTCTGAGAGTGTCACTCCCTACCGCCGAGCAGAGGGGAGACAGAGGAGGACGGTCCCGTAGGGAAAGAGGAGATCAAATCCTATTATTCTATCCGCGGTGGTGCGTCTTGGTTTCCGAAGAAGAGGGGGGGGATAAGAGGGGGGACCTCTAAACCCGGTCAGGGGAGAAGAAAAGCGCAACGAAAAATCCTCTTCTATCTGAAGTATACACTGTGAAGTATGCGGCGGACCTCGGCAACAAGAGGGGAGAAAGGAGAGATGGGTCTTCCTCTCCAGGGGAGACCGAAGGGGGGGCGAGAGCTCTTTTAGACAGAAAAGGGGGAACTGGTCAGAGTAAAGAAGACCCTGGAAAAAACAAGGAAAAAGATCCAAAATACTATCCGCGGAGATCGGCACTCGGAGACTCAATCAAGGGGAACGAAGGGGATAGCGGAACGCTGATCCCGGCGGCTGGCGAGAGCGATCGACAAGTCTCTGATTCAAAACTGAGAGAGAGGGGAAGTAATTGATTTCAGCGAGCGTAAAACGCAGACTGAAAAAAAAAACCGAACAAATGGAACTGAGGAAAAGGCAGAGGACCTTCTACATCCTGAAGCGGGCAAAACGAGAGTCGGGTGGGGGGAAAGAAGGCATTATCTGCACTATCGGGGAGAAAACGTCAAGAGAAAACGTAGAATTGGAGAAGGGAAATTTCTAGAAAAAGAGAAGCGCGGCTGGGCCGATACGAGCGCTGGACGCCGGTAGCCCGGGGCAATAAAAGCACGCATCAAAAGAGAAAGCAGGGACTGGTTTAAGGAAAACCATGAGACCCACAGTCGGCGGAGGGCGGGAAAAAAACCTGGAAAGGAAAACAGAGGCGGAAACGCGCTACGTCGAGTTCGTACTGTGAGGCCTCGAAGGGCCTAGAAAACCAAAGAGAGGCAGTAGGGTTCGGGGAAGGATAAAAGGTCGTGAGAGCGTCTGGGAACAGGAGGGGCTTACGAACTCTAGAAAGGGCCCGGTCATTCTCTAGCAGCGGAGTAAGACGAAGGGGGCATTCTCACAGACGGAATGCCTGTCCGCGAAGCTTCAGAGGACTTCCCGCTCAAAAAAGGGGAATGCACTCGTCGGAATCCTAGGGGAGGGAGGGAACCGCTTCTGTTTAAGCCTCAGTAAACCAAGAGCTTAAAGGGAAATCGCATGGAAAGGGACGACAGGCAAATCATCGGAGGGCAAAAAACTCGAATCCAGGCAAAAACCTCCTCTCGACCTGTCGAAAAAGTGACAACCGCAACCGCAAAGCTAGCGTCAAAGGCTAAGCTCAAAAGGAATTCTGCCGGCTGGTCAAAGGGACCAAGTCGGACCAAAACGCGAAGCAAACGGAGGAGGGGAAGCGCCTGACTTAAATAGCGTCAAAGGCTGTAAGAGTTGAGGGTCGGGATAGGAAAGGGGCGACGAGACCGAGCGGGGGGGTCTCCCGTTACAAAGAAAAAAAGAAAAAAGAGAAGGATTAACTTCGGCCCCCTTGAATAACCTGGGAAACGGGCTAGTATCCAAAAAGGGCCTAACGGGTCGAAATCATCCTAAAACCGCATCCAAAGACGCAACACCACAGAAACACCAAAAAAAAAAAAAAAGAACCA
>Ga0179591_1371972_pt1 | contig 15008 bp, 20 predicted proteins | sample CZOMad2_1_08_16f_FD_182891 | JGI IMG/M metagenome (GOLD analysis project Ga0179591, IMG submission 182891) | Vadose zone soil fungal communities from Angelo Coast Range Reserve, California, USA - CZOMad2_1_08_16fungal (PacBio error correction) | ecosystem: Environmental > Terrestrial > Soil >...
CAACAAAACGGGGTGTAAATCTATAGAATTCTGAGTTCAGAGCCTGCGCGAGGGGGTATTTAGATAGTCTTTGCTGGGGCGAGGGGTAGAAGTGGAGTTCCCTTGGCTTTACTATTTTCTCCCTGCTTCCCATAGAGAGATAGCCAAAGCCCCGGGGTTAGGGCACAATGGTATGGTTTTACTCAATCCCCCTTGGCCGGGTCATCACTTAGGGGAGGGTCTTCTCGACGTCACGAAAGGTTACGAGAGAGAACCTTCACTACAGGTCCCAGACTTCACGGCGGTGGAGAGCTGTCTACCTTGTAGAAAAAGTCGAGACGGGGAGGTCAGTTATGAGTGGCGAAGGAGCTTAGGGCAGGTGGGGGCGCGGAAGGGTCAGGTTAGTCAGGGCTCTACTCGAAGACGACCATCCGGAGACATTCCCGTCCTGAACGAGAAACGAACCATACCACAGAAAATTCGGAAGGAGCCTGAAAAAGCTAGAAGCGCCGCGACAGCCGAGGGGGGGGAAGATTTTGACAATCCACTGCGAGGGGAGGCTGAGGCAACGCGAAACAAAAAAGGGGGCTGCCGCCAGAAAAGACCTAGACTCCCACCCAGAATCAGGAGTGCCGCTCTCGGAGGACCATCTCGCCGTTGGACGGACGAATTAAAGACGGGGCGGTCAGGGAGGAGGTTGAACCTCGCTCAGAGTAGCACCCGGGAGAGAGTCTAAACTCCCGCCGGACCGGAGAGACCACACTCGGGTTCCAAAGAAAAAAGAAAACGAAAGACCTCATGACTGGCGTATCTGAAAAAAGCTCTCAGAAGTCCCAGGTTCGAGGACAATCCTGTGGAGGACTAAGCTTCGGCATCAACCAGCCAGCCCTGGGCTTGAAAGAGGGTTGAGGCCTACTTTAAAGGAGAGGGGAGAAGGCATGGGGGGGTGAATATATGTTAAGGAAACTCCCCAAAAAACGGGCCAAAAAGGGATTCAGAATAGAGGGGGAGGGGAAACTCCCGATAGAGGAGAAAAACCCCAGTCCATGAAAGGAAGCAGATTACCCCCACCTGCGATAAAATTTTGTCAACACAGTGGTTGGGGGTTCTCTGACTGCGAAGGAAGGACTATTGTCAGGAAAAGTAACTGGTTGGGGAATAGGAGCCCGGTGCCCCCATTAAAAGTACGCGCTAGTTGCCAGGCCACGAAAATAGGTCTCTTCTCAAGCGGAAACCTTAACTCAGGGGGAAAAGAGAGCTCTCATGGAAAGCGTCCTTTTAATCGGTGGTTAGCGAGAATCTACACCGGAGAGAAACATCAGGAATAAAAAACGGTTAAGCGTCAAAAGATATTAAGAGAAAGACCTGCCCTTCTACCGGGGGTCTACTTGGAGATAGAGCAAACCATCCCATAAGAATAAAGAGCCGCCTTTAGTAAGAGACCCGCCCGACGCAGGACGGGAAAGACGAAAAGACTCTCCTCTTTCTCTGAAAATTTTCCCGGAAGTAGAAGACGCCATCGTCCTAGCATAAGACTGGAAAGAGAGGGGGAAGAAGGTAGTGTCCAACGGAGAGAAAGCTGATCTCACGAGCTCTGAGGAAAGAGGAGGGGAAAAAAAAATAAAAGGGCGAAAAAAATTACCTGACACTCGTATCGCGAGGTAACGCTCTTCTCGAATTGGAAAAGCGAGATCGAAGCAGATGTGGCGTACCGACTCAAGGGGGAACGTGCACTTAGACGGGGATGGTCAGAAAAGGGGAAGGGGAAGAAACCGGAGAGGAAAGAAGGTCCAGAAAAGGAAACCCCTCACCTCCCGGCGTCTTTCTTGAAAATCTCTCTATCTGATCCTGCTACAGAGATGCCGGCAGAGGTTCACAAAGAAGGGACGAAGAGAGGATGTTTCATAATCGAGCACGAGACCCACCTAAAAAAGATAATTTCAAGCTCGGTAGAAAAAAAGATCTCACCTATGAAGAAGGAAAGCCGCGCTGCAGAGGGACTTGTATGAAATAAAGAGGGGTACATGGAGTTAACTCCGAGGGGGGTAATACTAAACTTTTCTTAGGAACCCCTTTGTCATTAAGGAAGAACTCCCAATCGCAGAAGGACTTTCCACGCCGCAAGTCGGGGTCGACGATCATCGGGGGAAACTCAAGCCTACAAATCTTTTGCATGAAGCAAAAACTAGAAAAGGTCGTCCTATTGACGAGTATCCGAAAAAGGAGGACCTTTTCGGGGGGGGGGAGGACGGGATGCGCCATTAAGGGAGCGACATTAAGGAAGAGGAACTCAACATCAGCTGGGTGGAAAAGGGAGCGCTTCAGAGCATCGTGAAGGGGTTTACTATCTACGAAGTTCCCACCTATTACGACCGTCTGCCTCAGAGGAACTCTGCCAGACAGAAGAGGGAAAGGATCGGACTCCCTTCAAAGGGGGGAAGAAGAAGGCGGGGGAAGCAGCTTACGTTACATCGTGTATGCTCGAAGCCGACTTCATCAAAGATCGATATGTGGGTTGGAGATCCTCGAAGGATAACGAACGTCGTCAAGCGCTTCAGGCCCTGGGTCCGAAAAAAGCCTCTTCGAGGGGTCTGCCACGGAGGGATGCGGGCAGGCCAAATCCATATAAGAAGCTTTTCAGCCGGCGAGAGAATCTTCATGGACTTCAAGCACTTCGGACCCGACTGAGGCTGTGCTCCGAAGGAGAGAGGAATTAGAGAATGAGTCAGTCCACGCCTTTTCGAGGCTGCTTATCTCCGAGGTAAGAGATTCGATGCCGAGAGACTGGGTCTAGTCTAACCTCGCAAACAAAGGCTACTGGACCCCAGAGTCAAGGGGAGAAGTCGCGCCCGGGGGGGAGGCCGGTCGCACCGGCGAGAAGAATCTAGCTTGGAGGGGGCAACGACGGGCCTAGCAAGCACTAGGGAGTTACTACGACCGATTAAGGGACGCCTCCAATCCTTCGTCATCTTCGAGGCCACTTCGACGAGCGGGAGGGGATCGATGAGGTCGCCGCGTCCCCAGGACTCCAGAAGAAGACCTCCCCAAACCGCTAGTTCATTGGCTGAGAACCACACTACTCATCTCTCCGCGGGCTCGACGATAGCGTCCCGGTACCACGGGCGCCAACGTAGAGGGAAATGTCATTAAAAATGAGGGCTTCGCTCAACGCGACGTGGCCAAGGAGACGTCTGTCGCCGGCCTCGAAACGACTCTACCGCCGCGCCGATGTCTCGGCGCCTTAAACGAGGCAGTGGGAGAGACGATCGCGCTCGGGGTCGAGGAGAAAACCCCACTGGACTACGAGGGAGGTCCCGCGCGCCAGGAAACTTCCTATTTCCAGTGGGGACTTCGTCTGAGAGGCTAGGGTCATGGGGTCGCCCCGGCTCGAGTGGACCTGATCGAAAAAGGAGCGCGCTACGTCTTCGACCGAAGGGTTTTTCTCGCTCGAACGGCCGCATCGAAGACGCCCGCTGGGCTGCGCTGAAGAGCTTTGCATCCGAGACCGAAGCATGCCCCGGCGGCGTCGTAACCTACACACAACCGCGTGCTCCAGGCCAGGGAAGCGGACCACTGGCGCTACTTCCGCGCTGCGATTCTCCTAGTGCTGTCCAGACTTTTTCAATTCGATTGGACTGGCGTCCGGCGACGAGGGATAGTAGAGCACCTACGGCCAACGCGCCGTGCAGGGGGGCGTCGAGACGGACGCGCGCCGCTGCGAAAAGCCTCGTGCCTCTCCGAAAGATCGTCTGCCGGCTGGGAAGCGGCCGATAAGGGGGACTTCCGGGGGCATGGGCATCGGAATACGATCTCGCCGCGAGCTCTGCAGTGGGGAACGAGCATCGGTAGGAACCGCGGGGAGCGTTACCCAGACGAATTCCTGTACCGACTGCCTAGGACGACGGTGACCGGCCGCGGGCGGTCCATCCGCCTCTACGACGGGGAGAAGGCCGTCGCCTGGTTGCTCCCAAGTGACGCCGCTCGAAAGCCCGCGCAAGAACACAGTTCCTCGGTCCCCAACGCGGGCTTGAAACGCCGACAAGAGGAAAAGAAACAGGAGAAGTAAAGAGAGAGATTTCCGAAAACACGCCGTTTGGCACGATGGAGGTGCGATGCGCTCCGGGCGAGAGTCTAGTCCGGCGAAGAAACGAGCACCATGCGAAGAGGGAAAGAGGAATTGAGTAGAGGCGAGACGAGCGAAGGGAGTAACCGCGCAGATTTCATTCGTTCCAGAAACGTCTGTTTCACGAAGTCGCAGTCGGCCGCCAGATCGTTTCACCACCCGAGAGCCCTGCGAGCAGTCGAGAGTGCGTTACGCTCATGAGGACCTGGCCGGGGGGAGACTGCCTCGGTCATCGAATTCGACGATCGCCAGAGAGGCGAGTCCGTCTGGGGTCGCCGCGAGAGGCTGGATCCCAGCCCGCGGGCGACCCAGCGGCATCGTGCGCGGGCTATGTGCGCAGAAACACCCTCCCTCGCCCGCCAGGATGAACAGAGGGCAAAACGTCTAAGCAGCTCGATCGAAGAGTCCACGCTGGTCAGCGCTGCACTCTTGCGACACGCGGCGGTTCTCGTATAGGAAGGAACGACTGCCGGTTAGGCAGGGTCGCTGCCTGATGCACAGAACTTCTATCGCAAGGTGGAGACGATCGGGGATTTCCGATTCGACCGCAGAAGCCGGTCGAAGACGGGTCGCGGCGGGATTTCCATTTTGGCAAGCACGTGCGCAAGAAGGAAGAGTGGCGCAGAGAATGCAAGCGGCAGAAGCAAGAGGGAATTCGGAAGAAGGGCTCGCTGGCGCAGACAGTGGGGCTCTAATCGGAGACCGCCGGCCGCCCGAGCACGAGCTCGTCGTCTAAAGGAGAGATCAGCTCTCGAGGATTCGGGGAGAGGTCCGTCGTCGTCGAGTCTACACGTGGGCCACGGGCCACGCCTCAGTTGCGAAGCCCACAGGGGAAAACTGCAATTTACTTTGGAGGGAGAGGGAGTGTCATCTCTTCGGCGAGCCGGGGAGCGGGGGGAGGGGGTTGTCGGAGACCAAGGAGAACCGTCGGGCTGGAACGTTCTGCGCGGGAGAAGATTGCGACTGCGGAAGGGGCGCTCCCATCGCGAAGGGGTAGGCTCAGACGACTGACGGCGCGTAAGAGGGGCGGCCCCATCTCGTGCTTGAAGACCGGGCCGGCACGAAGGAGGCCCTCGGAGAGGTACCCGTTGAAAGATCCTGTTCGAAAGGCGGCCAACGAGGCGACCAGCGCGCAGCATCTCGCGCAGAACTGCGGGTCCCGACGCAGAGGGGAGACGCGCGACAGAATCGGCCTCGAAGCAGAGGGACCCGCCGGAAACCCCCCCAAAAAGCCCCGGCGCCGGCTGGAGACGATGGGTCTCGACTCCCGTTCCGGGGGCAGCCTCGCTCGGAGCCGGTATTCGGGGAGAGGGCGAGACGCTGAACCAAGGCCGTAGATGTCGTAAGCCCCAGCAGCAGCTTAAATTTTCGAGAACTGGCGCAGGTCTGGGTTTCGGGGGGAGGTGCCGCCGCGGGCATGAAAAACCGAGGATGGCTGAAAAAGGATCTCCCCCACATACGGCGGAGTCTCGCGCTGGGGACATTCCTTTGCCTCTCGTCTAGCAGCACGACGATGTCAGGCCGAGCAAGATTCGAGGCGGGGCTGGCCCCCTCGTGCTTCCGCTCCTGGAGCTCGCTTCGGCAGGGGGGGCATCGCGGCGTAGACTGTGGGGAAACATCGGTGTACCGGCCGTCAGGGACCTATCACCCACCGAAGAAAAAATCGTCGACGTGCGCTGCAAAATCCGAGCACCCAGCCGATGTGCGTTCCTCGTTTGAGCGCGGGACGGCGCTCACGGCGAGGGCAGCCGAAGGCCCATCCGTGGGCCGGCTCCGAATCACCATCGGACCGCCTCCTTGCTCAAGGGGAGGTCTTTCATTCCCCCGCTTCTTGTCGTCTTGAGGGTTTCCCCCAACACAGGGGCCCAAAAAGGAGCTCCGACGGCGCTCAACCTTGCGGGCGGACCGAGGCGGGCGAGTGGGGATTCTGCCCCAGGGGGGGAGGCTACACGTGGCCAGGATTCAACAGCGGCGGAGTTAAGCCGAAGAGACCCGGTTCGGCCTACATATAGCCTGCCTCGCGCGCGGCGGCTGGCCCCTCGGTTCGCTTCGCGCGGGGAAGCGTTGCCCATGCCTGGTGAGGTTGTTCTTCACCTTGGGGATGAACAGCTCGTAGGCGATCGCGGCGTGGGAACCCCGGCCGCCGGACGCGAGGCGCAGGACTTCAGCTAGGCGCGGTGAGCACGCCCCCTCGGTCCTTTTCTTTGAGGGTGACTTCCGTGGGAGTCCATGGGCCCCTCAGTTGTAGGAGCCTGAGGTTGCAGTCACGCCGGAGGCCGGCGAAAGGTGACTGCGGAAAGACCAGCTCGGCGGCGACCTCCGGCTACGGGCGGTCGTGCTTCGAGCAGGGGCTGTCTAGCACCTCGGAAGTCGGCAGGGTCAGGTTGAAAATCAGGGCAGAGGGGCCCTGCGGGCGCAACGCTTTTCCGTGGTCGCGCAAAGAACGGCACTCGGTTGCCCTCGAAGAAGAATGACGACGCCTAACGAGGGGTCGGCCCGACCAAGACACGTTAGGGGGCGGCTCCCTGCGAGGCTGGGGGGGTGATCTCGCAGGTCGTCGGCGCTACAAGATCAAGTCGGGGAAGCGGGTGGGTGCGGATCGCCCAGGTCGCCGGAGGCGGCAGGTCGGGGACGAGATGACGCCCGACGGGGCGAGGCGCGGAGGGGGTCCGAGACGATTTCGCAGCGCGGCAGGGGACAACGTTTCAGGAACGGCTCGCTTGACGAGGACATGTCTGGGAGAGGTGCCGCCGGCGACGAAAGACAAAAGGAACGTGGCCGACGGGAGAAGCTGACGGGGGGCCCTTGCGCAAAAGTGCACACGTCGCCGCCGACCGGGTCGCTTTGAGGTCGCAACTGGCATGGTTGAAACCCATGCTAGACGGGGGGGTCAGAGACGGCTCGGCAAAAGTGGGGTTTAGGCTGCAAAGACGGGCGTGAAATCGACGATCTTCGAGAAGGCCCGAGTCGGGGGGGACTTAAAACGAGAACCGCTATCCGGCTGTCTCGACGATCAACCTCGCGGAAACCGGGCTTTCGGGTGGATTGCCCGACGAGGCGTAGATCCTCGACTACCACCACCACCGAGGGTCAACGCGCCACAAGGCGCGAGCGCATCCTCGACGCAGCGCTCGGAAGGCGACTGGAGGAGACGAGTGGAGGTCGAAGGCCCGTCTGCGAGGGGAAAGAGCGGGGCCGCGCGAGTGCTCCTGACGCGTCCGGGCTTTCTCCAACACCAAAAAGATCGGACTTCGAGGGACTGGTCAGGACTTCGCAAGGTAGCTTCGTCACCAGGCTCCGCTGGCACGGAGTAGGGAGCCGAGAGGCGGGTGGGCGTCGTCGGAGGTCGCCGGCAAGGGAACTCGTCTCCGCGCTACGGCGTGGGCCGGCACGATGTTCCACGCACGCCGCAGTGGATCGCCGAATGGGAAGAAGACAAGCGGCTGTGCGGCGTGTAAACGAGCGAACCGAAAAGTCGTCGACGGCCGGTGGTTCGCGGACGGTCGCGGAGCGTCGGGGAGGGACGACTGGCGGCGGCTGTCAAAGTCGGAGAGTCCGCGAGGAACGCACCTGAAGAAAGCCGCTACCCTCCTCTCGCGATCACCCAGCGAACGCTCCCCTCTGCAAGCGGGGCGTCTCAACAGGGAGCTTCGACGTCCGTCCAGCGCGACGACGATCCGTCACCTCTTCAACGCTTCGTGCCGGGAACTCGTCACCGCCTGGCCCGACAGACGGGCTGATCCCTGGCCAGGCTTTCGAGTAAAAACAACTACATGCGCCCGATAAAAACACGGGCGATGCGGCTTACGCTCGAGGCGTGGAACGGGCCGCACTGGCTAACCGGGGGACTCAACCAATCCCCAACTGGCGCCAATGCTCATGGCCCACGGGGGCCCGCTGGGAACACGATCGCCAACACGAGATCGCGGAGCAGGTCAAGGGAGGGATCTGAAGAGTAGGAAAGAGAGGAGAAATGCATCTCCGCGCTGGATGGCGATCGTGGGGGAGTGGTCTGTGCGGAAATAGCATTAAGAGTGGGGAGCGGACGGTCCTACACGTGGTCGTTAGCAGTGGTCGGCACCAATCGTAAAAAACGGGCAGCCCGCCCTAGTTATGGCCATCGGGAGTATTTGGGACCCCGTGGCCCAGGATAGACGTCGAGCGCGTGCGTCACGTCCCTCTGTGACGATGCCGCCGCAGAGGGGTGAAACTCGACGTCGTCGCGCGACCTTGTAGAAGCGCGTCGAGCGACCGGCCCGCTTGGATAGGTGCGTCAAGGGGGTGGCTGCGCGCGACGAGGCGGGGTCCTTGACGTCCGCGCGCGCTCGACGACCACCACGCCAGGCGTCCTAGAGAGCTCCAAGACGACCTTACGCCAACCACAGCAGGTCCGTCGAAGTCCGGTCCTCGAGCACCCGCCAAGGATGTCAAGTTGAAATGAAGATCCCCTGCGGCGTGCGAAAATCGTGACCCGCCGCCACGGCGGAGCGCGGCGACGAGTGCTGCAAAAAAAGGGTCACCCGTTGCCGGGAAAGCACCCCCTCCGAAGGGGACTTGAAGAAAGGTCGAGACGAGCTCCCCGGCGAACCGTCCCTCTGGGATCTTCGGTGGTGGTCCCTAACGCGCATACTGCCGCGAAGCAAGGGAACCTCGCCGCCTGGCCGAAGAGACCTCCAAAGCTGCAGGGGATCGCCTCCACTACCTCGCGGAGAGAGGATGCGCTCCGCGCAGCAGGCGCGTGGCGACCTCGCGGGGGTAGTCCGAATCTCCGGCTGGAGGGGCATCCACCGCCTCCCCCGGTTGCTGTGCCCTAATAACGAACAGGGATTCTACAGCCCCGAAGGTAGCGGTTCTCGGACAGGACCCCCGCCTCACCCTTCTCGAAGATTTGAACGGCACGCCCGCTCGCTGCCCTCAACCGGGTAGCGAGAGGGGGAGCCGATTACCCCCGTCATCTGTGTTGTGCACACCGCCATTTAGGAGAAAGCCTAAGAGATACCAGCGGCGGCCGACAAGTTGCACGACATGGCAGCCCGGGAACCGAACATCCCCTTCGGACACGGGAAGCGTGTCCGAGGAAGAACGACTGGCCGTTTGAAGGGGAAGACAATCGCCGGCGGCCCGTCAATCTAGGGAGAAAACCCATGCCGAAAAGGTCTCAATCGGCCTGCCTGAACGGGTCGCCGATATGAGGACACCTCTCTAAGACAGACCCCTCGTCTAGACAGCTTAACCAGAGAGAAAGGGAGTGCGTCCTCGCAGAACCTGCCCCCGAGAACTCGACTTGGCTAAGAAGGACCATCCACCCGCTCCTCCCTACCGCCGGATCGAATCTTCGCCCTAGGAAAGCGGCCGAAGTAGCGAGATCACCGACGCAAAAAAGCCTCGTTCTTCCGGGGCTACGTGTCCAGGGGCCCTCTTAGATCACTCGCCAAGGACGCCGTAACCTGGCCCTCGATGTCAACCGTAGGAGACCAGTCTAAGCGCAAACGCTTGCTGAAGAAAAAGCAGCGCTCCCCTAACGAGCGATGACCTGCACCCGCGCGGAGCGAGGTTTCGAGGACTGTCTGCGAGCACAACCGACCGGAAGAAGCCGCCGATCTTGGGCTGTCACGCCTTTCACCGTGAGAGGACGGCCACGAGAACGGTGGTCCGCAATGCCGCGGCTCCAACCGCGGTCTACCCCCATGGCCGCCAGGCCAGGGAACGCCCGCCCCGGGAAAGCGGCGTTCTCAGGGGCTGCGCGAGCTGCAGGGGAACCTTGCTCGCGGCGGACGCCGGGCAAAATGCAAAAATGTGTCATCACCTCGAGCGGGAATACCACCTCCCCGATCATGGCAAAGGGCGTCGAAATGAACCGGTCAGCCTTTCGGGGCGGAGTGCAGGCTATCTGTAGAACTGAGTCCAAGGCACGGCAATTGGAACGACTATTGGGGGGCCTGGCCACTTCGTGCCCCCCGGGGCAGAATCCTCCGACGCCGCCGCACCGTGACGCAAGGCGGAGTCGCAGGGAGCGTCGTCGGGGAAACGCACAAAGCGGGGCATTAGCATAAGAAGAGCGACGATGGACGTACGGAGCCCCGGATGGTCCTTGAGGGCGGCTGCCGCCGGCAGAGCGCCGTCTTAGAACTCCAATATGAACGCAAACGGCTGGTGGTGCTGGGAAGGCCTTCCTCTCATCGCGAGAAGGGAAGAAAAAAGTCCAAGGAAGGTCCACCGAGACACGAGGGAGCTGACCACGCGCCCCTAAAAAAAGAGTCCGGATCGACGCCGGCAGGGCCCGCCCTGCGCGATGCGACGCCAGCTTAAAGGACTCGTCGTGATGCTCGACTAGGACGCAGCCAATGCACCCGCGCGAGATAAGCAGGGGGAAAGAGAAAGAGCAAAGGGCTCGCGATGCCGCTCGGCGCACGACAAAGCACGGCTGCGCGCGTTCGAATTCGCTCTTCTTGGACACCGCCTCTACGGAAGCGGTTCAGTCGAGCTCTTAGAGGCTCATGCCCCGCCGCACGGAATGCCCTAGCGGAGGTGGCGCCGAAGGCCGTCCGATAGGAGACCCAGATAGTCGGACCACTCCGTGCTCAAGAAGTAAAAAGAGGTCCGTCCGAGCCGAGCGCCTTAGAGTCGAACCTGCGCAAGAAAAGATACGGGACCCGCGTCCTGAAGATGCTGCGACCGGGTCGCTCGTGGCCGCCGGAAAAGGCATAGGGCAACGGTAGACTCGACACGCAGGGACCGGAGCAGCCACGAATGGGGAAACCGATACGTACGCCCGCCACGGTCTCATCTGCGAACACCGACGAGGAAGCTGGAACGAAGTCTCCTCCGTATCAAAAAAAAAAAACGAGACTCGTCCAACGCGAGGTCGTGGTCTCAGAACAACGACGCAACCTGCCGACCGGGCGGAACGCGAGCTGCCCGGGACAGGGGGTCTCCAACGTCCATGAGGGGGCGAGCACGCGAAACTGCGCGTGGCCAACCGGAGACGTCGTCGCCTGGGTCCGACGACGACACCCGAAGAGAAAGACGATCCGGAGCGCCTGGGGGAGCCGTTCGTCTATTCAGGGGCGTAAAAAGGCCGCGCTCGAGCCCCAAAGGCTCGACGGGCGCCCGCGCCTTCCCGGCAGAGGTAAGGGGGCGTCGGCAGGAAGAGGGCATGCCGAGCAAAAAGAACCGGCGCGCGACAACTGATCAAAAAACCCGGGAACAAAGGCGTACGAGGGTCGGATGCCGCTCGTACATCGGAGAGGGAAAGCGCCCGCTGGAGAGATGAGACCGAGCTTGCATACTCCTCCCGCGCAGCGGTTCCCGCGGATCTTCCTGAAAGAACCGCGACCCGCGTAGCACCCGCGTGCCCGGACATTGGCGCTACTTCCAAGAGCTGCTTGAAGAGTGTCTTTCCAATTGCAACGTGGCCTCGCTGGCGGCGCCGTCGAAACGGGCTGTAGCCGATCGCAAAAAACCAACCAACGCTAGAAACGAGGCCTGGGCAGAGCCGCGTCTCCCCGCCGGCCCGCCGCCTCGGATACGCCGGCCTGGCGATGACCGAACGACGTCGCCGGCACGTCCCCGGGGAATGGCATGAGCGTCACGAAAGATCGCCGCGACGGCAAGACGGCGTTAAAAGTGAGAAAAACCGAGACGTGCGAACCAAGAGCCGGCCAACTGCCTCTGCCGGTGAAACGCGCGCGACGTCCAGCCACGCTACGCCTTCGCGACGGCCGGACTGGTTCTCAAAAAAACTCCAGCTCGCGCCGAAAGGGCGCCAGGCCGAAACAAAGGACCCCCAACGCGTGGGGCAGGCATCGCTCTCAACCACAACACGTGAAAAGAGAGATGCCGAAGGAAAAACTTTTGGGAAAGATCGTTCGTGGCAGAATGGGGGCGCCGGGACGAGAGGAGCCGGGCGCACGATCGGGACAACAAGGCGCGAAAGGACCGAAGGCCCGTAGAGGCGTCGAGCGCGCAAACGCGCAGAGTCGGTCAGAAGTCTGGGTCCGAGCAGTCGCGGTCGTCCAAGAAAAGAGACCGTTCCGAGACCGGAGAGATCGTCGTGACGCAAGCCATGCCCCCCGGGCAGGCGACGTAGCCAAACCGCGGTCTCGCCGAGCCGGCGACTATCAGGGCAGGATAGAGTGCCGAGGCGTGGAGCAGAAAAAAAGAACAGCGAACGGGCGCCGCCCATAGGGGCGCGTGTCGGGCGCTCGGACTACAGCCCGTCGGACCGCAAGATGGCCACGATGGCCTTGACAGCCCTATGCGAAAGCGCTAAAGCAATTGGTTCCGGGCACGCAAAAAAGGCGTGAAACGTGGGCGAGGCTCGTAGAGGGACGCCCTCCTGGCATGAGAGAAAAGCGGGCGGAAAAAAATCTCCTCGCCTCCCACAGCTGCGCGATGCGTCCGTCCGAGCTGGAAGGGCCGACCATTTCTACGAAAGTCGCAGAAATGGCCATGGTGGCCATAAGGCAAGACGCTGCAGGGGGGCGCTCGTCAGCACTCGTCCAAAAAAGCCGACGACCCCTGGAACGCCGTGAAGGCGCGCTGGAACGTCCGAGCCAAGGGGGAATCTCGCCTCCGGCAAGAGAGAGGGAAAACGGCGCGCTCATGCGCGAGAACAGTCTGTCGAGGTGGCGAAGTCGAGAGGCTACGAATACGCCGGTGGCCACGAGAGCCGCAGTTCGCGGCCGGACATAATGGGGAGACCCAAGGTCCCGGGCACGGGAGAACGGTCGAGCGGCGTCGTTTGTCGGAGAAAAACGATAAAACTCGAGGGCCGGTACTGTCTGCGCAGTTCTAAAGGGCGACGGCGGAAGACTTCCCAGCGCTATCGGTGTAGGGCAAATTACTACGGAGAATGGCGGCGTACTGAAGAGGGCGGGTCGGCGTACAAAGAACTCTTCGTGCAAGAAAGGGCCGGCACGAAGGAAGCCCTCTGTGGGTTACCCTTTGCCAAAATGCGGTGCGAACCGGCGAGAGGGCGAAAGGACGCGCAGCCATAATCGCGCAGTACGAGTCCATTCTCGGAATGTGCTCAGTACTAAAAAGAAAAGAGGCACTCGAAGCCGACCTCTGGACGAAGACCGTCGAGAACGTCTTGTACGTATCTTGTGGGAGATCGATACTCAAGCCTGGCGTCAGCACAGCCTCAGAAAATAAGTGACGCCGACGTAAGGCCATGACGCGGCTCGCTGAAGAGGTCCGTAAGAGGATGGCCATCCCCAGCATCGGGAGAAATTTTTCCTAACGGCGCAGCCTCTGGAGGGGGAGGTTACGTGCACTCGGAAAGAGGACATTAAAGGCGTAGCCGTCGCGTGGAACCCCAACGGGTCTAAATCTCTCGGGTTCAGCTGGCCGGATAATCATCCAACGATTGTCGCAAACTAGTAAGGGAAAGAGGAGCATGGCGGACTTGCCTGTCTTAAGGCTCCTTGACGATCGAAGGCGGTCGCGTGGTAGGGCTGCTGCTTATACTGTGTGAAGACGGTTGAACCTAATTAGAATAATCGTCGACGAGGGACGCGGCATTCGCTCGAGAAAAGCCGATGTTGGAGTTCCTCGTTTAGAGATAGGCGCTCACTTCAGGAAAAAAGACGACTTCTAAAGTATTACGTGGGAATAACCAGAGGACGCCCTCCTTGGAGAGGGGTAGGGCTTCAGCCCCCGCAGTGGAGGTTCTTGCGTTTCACCCCCCCGACGACTCTCAGAGACTCCGCCTTTGCGAAAGAGGTGCGGCTGGGTCTGAGTGGGATCTGCCCCATTTGGGCCCACTAGAAAGAAGGAGGTCAGGCTTCATTCCAGGAAAGGGCCCTGTTCATAAAGAGGCTCCCTGTCGAGCGTCAGAACGAAGGTGCCGAGGTTCTATTTCACAGCGAAAAAGGATACCACAGGGGTGTTCTCAACCGGGCTCGATTAACATCTCGGGAGATCGCGGCGGGCCCCTCCGGCGGCCGCGATGCCAGTCATGGCGCGGTTTCCTGGATCCCGGGGCGAGCGGGGGACAAGTGGGGCCGGAAAGAAATGAGCATCTCGCGGTTGGGCCGGGACACGGGCATTAAAAACGCCGGATACAAGCGCACGGGTGGGGCGGACGCCCCAGCTCGGCGGAGAGTCGGTCAAGGGGCCCCTGCAGAGCAGAGGCGAACCAGCGCTCGAGGCGGGTCAGGTTAAACAGCCAATCGTCGGGTAGCGCCTGCGGCGCACAGCGCGACTTGGGACTCAGGGTCCAGCGCGGCAAATGTTGGAAGGAAAGGACTTACCGGCGAGTCGTCGGGCGTCGGCTCGACGGCTCAGGACCAGTATCAGCGGCGGCAAAATGACGATTGCGTTCGGGTGCGGAGAGGGAGTCGGCGGGCGGTGCTACCGATGGTCACGGAGGTCGGGAGCGCGCGTGATTGTGCGGAGCCCAGTAGCCACCGTGGCAAGGGAAGGCGGGGAGCGGGACGAGCGGCTGAGGAGCGGACGCTGGCCGAGCGTTCCGCGCGGTGCAGAGAAAATTGCGACAAGTTCAGAATTCTCGCTGGGTAGCCCTGCAAAAGGAAATTTTCTTTCGCCGACAGGGGGGCAGCAGACTACGAGCCCAAGGCGTCTTGGACTACGGCAAAATGAGCGGACGAGAATGGGGGATGGGCCCTTTGCGCATGCCAAAAAAGGGTGCCCCCGGAATTTTCGCTTGAGAAGGGAGCTAACGCATGGTGTGGCCCCAGCTAAGGAGGTGGGGGTCATAAAGCGGCGTTCGGGCCTTGCGGGTTGAAGGCTGGGGAGCTGTGTGAGGGGGTTCACGAGGTTGATGAATTTGCCTAGGTCGGGACGTTTGCGCAACCGCTAGAATCGGGGCTGTGAATAGATTACTGTCCGCGGAGAAGGGGTCGGCCCTGAGCCACCCTGCTTTGCGGTGTACGCGAAGCCG
>Ga0179591_1375409_pt1 | contig 15007 bp, 16 predicted proteins | sample CZOMad2_1_08_16f_FD_182891 | JGI IMG/M metagenome (GOLD analysis project Ga0179591, IMG submission 182891) | Vadose zone soil fungal communities from Angelo Coast Range Reserve, California, USA - CZOMad2_1_08_16fungal (PacBio error correction) | ecosystem: Environmental > Terrestrial > Soil >...
TAATGGCCACTCAAGGGTTTGGGTTAGCGTTTTGTGGTTTCCCCTCTCGGCCGAGCGTCCTCCGGGCGGGAGTTCTATGCCGGGGCGAGGCTCCTCTTCCCGCCATGCCAATGACAGGGACGTGTTCCAAACCTGGGGAATTGGCTCGAAGGGTCCGTCCTGGTACAGCGGAAGCCCGTCCTCCCAAGACAAGAAAGAAAGCTTATTCCAAGTTTGCCGTCACCCAAACACAAGGGTGGGCACACAAAAAGGAAAGGGAATACTTCTACTGTTCTGGGGGAGATACAGATTGATCCGTTTGGTCACAATACATACCTGTCCAAAGGGGACGAAAGTGTTTGCCCCACCCCGAAGACCGAAACCGAAGGTGGAGTTCAACCCCCGAGCAAAAGAAAAACATCTCTTAACAACGGGGTTAAAAGTGGAAGGTATAACCCGAAAACAAAAAGGGAAGGGGACGCTCACCTTCGCCAGGATTCCCTTGTCATAATGGACCCCAACCTCGGGAAAGGTGAACCCAGAAGCGCGGCGGGATTTTCGCTGTCCTTCGCCGGGAGTAAACTATACCGGAACCGACTTTGAACTACACTGAGTCCTCCTAGTAAATCCTTTGTAAAGTTAGGCTAATCTGAAACACAAGTGGACAACAGGGGGGGCTAAACTAGACCCCCCCTCGGCCCTGACCAGCCACCCCCCTGTTAAATATGAATAGGTAAATTCTTTCAATTAATTCCCAGCCGGGGGGGGGGGGGCGCATAAAAAAGGGATGTAAAACCTGTCCTGGAAAGCATAACTTTCCCCATTCAATTTTAAGCCGAACAAAGGTAAAAAAAAGGAAGAGGAAGTGGAAAAGTCAGGGGCAGTAAAAAAAAAACATCCAGTGCTTCCTTCAAGGCTTTGGGCCCCTGAGACCAGATTCCCCTTGGTTCAAGAAAAGAAGCACTTGGTCCAATACGGGGTGCCTCGGGACGTCCTCGGCAAGTGTGATTTCCCCGACGGTCCACGCGGGGTGGGAAGAATTTCTCAAAAAGAAAGACTAAAAGGTGGTTGAGGTCTTCCGGAAAAAATGCGGGTAAAATCAAAATAGGTGCAAGTGAGGACGCAAGGAAAGGAAGACCAGGGGGTTCTTGACTGGGAGGGGGGCATGACCTCGGACCACACCTCAAAAAAAGACAAACTTAAAGGGGGGGGGACAAGTCCCGGAAGTCCGGGGGGGGGAAAAAACACCCCTATCTCCTATGTGAAAACTTACAAAAAGGGAAGGGAGCGAGTTGGAGAAATGGCCGGGAACAAGCCTGAACCAGGGCAGAAAAGAACAGTCCGACGGGACCGGGGTGGAACTCGTGGCCGCGAAGACCCCAGTGGTTGGAAAACAACAATAATACAGGACGCTTTTTCCCCTGAAAGACTCCAGAAACCCCTGGGACACGAAGCGTGTGGCCCTGAAGGATCCTGATGACCAGTAGGATTGAACAGGAGCAACCTCACAGAGGGAACCCCCAAACCGTACCAAACTCCCCCCCGAAAAAACAACAGGACCTTTGAAGAAAAAACCAAGCCTATTTTGGAACTGGAGGAGAAGGTGGGTGACGAATCAAAGTGGAAAAAGATCAACGACGAGGGGAAAGAGAGGCCCACCGGGGATGGAAGCTTTTGAGGGGAAACGGCTGTGCGGCAAAGTTCAAAAAAGTAGAAAAAAAAAGAAAAAAGATCCCCCCTAAAACAGTCGGTTTTTTCCCGACCCGAAGCGAACTAGTGTGGGGTCAAAGAAAAACACAACCGAAGTGGGATGGGAATCTCCCTAATCCAAGCCGGAAACAGTGTCCAAAGCCTTCGGAAAAAAAATGCCCAACCACACCAAAAAAATCAAATCAAAAAACCCAAGAAGTAAACCCAATGGAAAGATCAAAAAGAAGCAGGGAAGAAACGGTTGGGGGTGGTTCAAACAAAGGAAGGTGGATCTCTTTCACAACAAAAAGGTTACACGGGGTTAAGGGAAGAATCGTGATGGGTCATGCCGAAAGGGTCGTAAAACAAAAAAAAAAAAGCCCGGTTTTGGAAGCTTGGGGGGAGCTGTGCAAAAGGACCGTAGTGGAGGGATTCTGAAAGGTGAAGAAGGCAAACCTCCCCAGAACCCCCCTCTGAGCCCACCCGTACCTCTTGAGGTCGGGGGGGGGAATTAGTAAAGTATCTTCAAACCTGGGGGGGGGCGGTTGGAAGGTCCAAGTAAACGAAACTCCCTCGTAGAATTTATGGGGGAAGGTAACCCAAAAATAAGTTTCCCTTGGACTGTAAAAAAGGTGCCCCGCCCGGGGCTAAACGATCCCTTACTGACGGACACCTCCTTCCCACGAAAAGGGGGGGGCCCGAAACAAAACAAAAGATTTCCTTTTGGGGTCCCAACAAAGGGGGGTGGGGGAGCCGGGGAAACTTGTGCTCGCGAAACAGAACAAATTCAAAACGAAACTTGTTGAAGGCGTCAAAGGGTTGGGGGCGGAGGTGGGGGCAAAAGGGTGGGGGTTCCCTCACTGGAGGTTTTTGATCTGGTGCAGTTCCGGGGCGCCAGAGAAAGGGGGCCAAAATACAGGGGGAGCGGGGGGTGTACCCCTTGGCTTGGAACCTAGTAAACCACATAAGAAAAATGTGGGTTTTTCCGGAAAATGGATTTATTTTTTTTGTAGGGTCCAAAGTGGTTATCGGAGTCCCCTCTTCTGAAAAAAGGGTGAAAAAAGAAACCATTTCGGACGGTTTTTCGCTTTTGGACGTGCGGCCATTGTCGAAAAGATCAAAGGCCGCACCGGGTTTGGGTTTTGTCGGACCAAAATCGGGGGATTGAGGGGTTTGGTATAACTGGAAACCCCCCCTGACAGTTCAAACCTTCCACAGGGCACCGTCCCCGTTGGTGTGTGTGTAGGTCCCTGAGTCACAGGGGGGTGCCTCTCAACTGGGTCGGTCAAACCAAGGGGAGGTGAACACGCGTAACCCGACCACTGAAGGGACATCGCTACGCATTTTTGAACAGGGGAAAAGAGGGGATACAAATCTGACTTTTGGAGGGGGGCCTGTTCACCTTGGGGGGAGAAGGGGGGGGGGTCCAAAAACAAGGCGTCATCTGAATTAGGGGCTTCTACCCGAAGTATGTTCGCCTCGGTTGGTGGGGGCCGCCCGCCCCTGGCCAACCTGGTGGTTTGTTGGAGTCTATTCTTGGTCAAGACAGGACCAGGTTTGGAAACCAGCTCAGGGGGTGGGCGGTGCGCTCACTGCCTCTGCAAGGGGGCCCATTCACCCTTTCCACTGAAGAATCTATCCCCACCGTTCAAACCTGGGAAAGGGGGGGAGGGTTCAGAGGGCACAAAAAAGGAGAAGTAAATGTTGGTTGAACCAAGGTCTTTTTTCACGGTCCCCACACGTCGTTGGTCCCAGTGGGATTGAACATATTGCGGGGGGTTTTTTCTTCTTGGTCATCCCCTGGTGAAACATCCGCCTCTTTCCGGTTGAGGGGGTTTGCAAACCCGTACCTGGGAACGGTGAGGAAGGTTTGGGTCCCGACCGAATCCCGTTGGGCCCGACAGGGGAAATGTAGGTTCTAACCAAACAGACGGACCCCCCCGGTCCCCCCGGACCCAGAAGTAATTTTTTTTGTGTGGTGTTGAAAAAAAGGCAAATGACATTCCCATTCAAAGATTCCCGGGGGGATAATTGGAAAAGCAGGATAAACTTATCCCCTTTTTTTTTTAAGGTGCCCCCCCCGAAAATTGAATTCATAAAGTTGGATTAAAATCAAGACGTGGAAACAAAGTTTAATGGCGGATAGGTCTTTTTGTTTTCTCCTTGGCTGGGGGGTCAAAACGGGGAAAAAACTTTTTTGTTCAATCCCTTGTTCGGGTAAAAAAGCTGGGGGGTAACCAGTGCTAGAAAAGGTGAGAATTGTGTCGGTTCAAAACTTCTTTTGGGGGGAGGTCCCGCCCCTTCCCTCCAGTGGGGACGATGGAGGGAGTTAGACAGGGGGGAAAATTTCTGTTGTCTGGGTACCGGTAACTCTGGCCATTCGAGCCGCGGGGGGGTAGGAGGGTGGGAGGTTGGGGTATCTTGGGCCCCCCTGGGGCGTGGGGGGGGGGGAAAAATAGGTCCATGACTTATGAGTTGTGGGAGGTCGTTGGACTGTTCCGTTGGTCGTTTGGACGGGCGGGGTTTCAAACTTTGGGAGACCGCCTCGGTTGTTCCCCTGTTCACTGAGTTGTGTTCTTGGTGGGGTTTTGTTGTTTAAACCCCGCAATACCGGGGGAAGAAATGCCTGGGTTGACCAGGAAGGAGGGGGGGGTCACGCCCGATCCCTTGGGTGTTTGGTTAGAGGAAAGGCCTTCCCCTTCGGTTTGTCGCAACTTTGGTGTCACCTTAAAGTAGATTGGGAAAAGTGTCCAAAACTCGTGGGAAAAAGCGAACTTAACTTAAGACAAGTCTTGAACCCAAAACCCGGGAACGCAAATCCCATCGCTCAATTGAAACCCAAAACATCCATTGTGGTCCTCCTATATTAAAAGGGGTTGACCAGCGGGGGGGTGAGAGTAAAGGGGCCTGTTTTTGGGCCGATCCGAGTTTGGTTGGGGGGGCCTGACGATAAACGGACTAAAGGGCCCCATCTTCAGGAACCCGGAAGGACGTTGCCCCCGGCCTGTTTGGTGTTTTAAATGTGGTGGAACTTGGAAAACTGGTTGTTTTTGGGGTTTTTTTAATCACAGTAACCGGGGGGCCAGGGAGGGTTAAAAATACTGGGCTTGGTCCGAAAGGTGACTGGCTTTTGTCCAACCCACAAAATCGGCCCCAAATTCCACAGAAGGGGGGGGGAACCGTTCTTTGGTTTTGTTAAGCATGAAAATTTCATGGAAAACGGCCTCACCTTTAGGGTTTGGGGGGGTATGCGACGTAGTACCGTGTGTTCCGTTAAAAGGGGATCCCCTATGAAAGGGTAGTTGGGAACGTGTAACATTCCCCCGCAGATTCCCCTTCAACACGGGTTCCCATTACCCGGGCGCTTAGGGGGACCTTCAACGTTCTGAGGTCACTTGTTCAAATGGGGGACGCGCCCGAGATCAAAGGCCACAGCGGGACCGTTTTCGCGACCCGGCCGGGGTCAAGTACTTCGAAAAAAAAGGAAGACGGGGAAAAGACAGCCGCGAACCCCAATCAGGCCTATAATCCGGGGGAGAAACGATTTTTCCTCTGGGGAAGGTAAAGGGCCTACGTATTGGGGGGGGAAAAAGAAGTGAAAAACAAATTTACCCTTTGCGTCTGATGATCTGAGACAAAGCTAAAATACGAGGCCCCTACTAAAACCCCACTTCGAAGGGAATCAAAGAATGATAGTTGAATAGACTGGGAACCCGCTTAATGGCCAATAAAGGAAAAATTCCCTTTTCTCCGGAACAGAGAAAATAAGAAAGACGGCCCTCCCCTATCTGAAAAGCCCGAAGGACTGGGTTCTTGTCCCCCAAAGGAACTCTCCCTCTGAGTCACCTGACAAAAGAAAACCTAAAATTTCTTCCAGAATCGAAAACCAAAAAGGCCGGGTCCAACACACAAAACGGCAAACCAGGCCGGAAGGGAAAAAAAAGGAGTGATGGTCGAGTCTCCCCGCAAGGGACGAACTGCAAAAAAAACCAAATCACGCAGTGGGAAATTCCAAGGACACCGTCGGGAGCGTGGAAAAGGAACCGTTCCCCAAACGGAAAAAGGGGGGGGAGGACCCCAGGTTACAAAAAGGGAAAAAAGACACAAGTAAACACACAAAACCAGGGGGTTAAAAAGAAATCTGAGGGTCAAAACAAAGACTACCCACCACCGTGGGGGACTTTGAAAGCAGAAAGGTTTACAACTCCAAGAACGGTAATGAAAAAACGGGGGGGGAAAAAAAGAGGTGCCGGCCCTCACGTGCCACTGGTTTTGAAAAGGGGGGGGCAAAAATAAAACCACCAACAACTACCCAATAATCCCAACTTCCCCCCCTGAAAGAACCAAAAAAACTGAGTAATGGGGGGTAGGCGGTGGAGATAAAACCCTGTAAGTTCCCGTAGAAACAGAAGACGAACACGAAAAGGTTCTCAAAAAATAAAACAATCCTCCCTGATCACAGACTGAGGGGGAAATGGGTCTTTGACGTCCCAGAATCTTTTTAACCCCCTGAGAAGTCGGGCCGAAACACGGGAGTTGGGGTTAATCGCACCCCCGAAAGCCGGGAGGTACAAGGGTCAATAAGGCACCACAAATTCCCCCTCCACCTGCCCGAATCAATCTCGGGTAAACCCTTATAAGTATAAACGGGGTTATTCCCCGAACATAGGAGACCATCCGCGGATTCGACTCCAGACTTAAATTTGCAAAGGGGGGGCCTGGGTTCTCCGACAACCCTGGAAAAGCCCCCGGTGAGGGTCGCACCTTAAAGAATAAACGAAATGTCCGTAGAACAAGGTGAGTCCAGTCAAGTCATGTCCCACACACTGATGCCCGGCACACTTAAGCCTAATCACCGGAGACCTGGAACTGACCTGGGTGTTTCAAATCAAACCTCCTGCACGCGCAGTAGACCCGGGGACGGGTGGGATGCCTGCCTGGGGCGTGAAAAAAAAGTCACCAACCATGTGCCGGCTGTCACGTAGGGGCGGTTCGCAAACCAGAAATCGGTTCAACATGAGGGAGGGAACCCGCCTAAAAGGGACAGGCCCAACTTTGTTTCCCTACAAGGTCCCATCACTACCGTAGCCCCCTTGTGGAAAAGGTGCCTTCTTGAAAAGAAAACCAAACGAGATCCTGGGTTTCTGAACTACATTCCCAAGGCTTTTCCAAGGCCACTTTACCTTTCTGGGGCCCCGAACCTTGTTCAAGGAAAAGAAAACTCCAAATCCTTCTCCAGGAGCCCGAACAGAGATTTGTGGTAAAAAGGGGTGGTGTCAACCGGCCAGACTACCGCAGACCGGGTGAACCGTACCTCCCAAATGTGGGCATTTAAATGGGTTAAAGACTTTCAGACCCCGCTACCGGGGGGGGGGGACGGGTCTCTTTGTCCAATACGAGTGGGACAACCCGCTGAGAAAGCAGTGGTCCTTCAGGTTTTTGATGTGATTTCGGGACGTTGGAAAAACACGAACAACGACGTTACCGGGTAAGGGCCAAGACCTCCTCTGGCAACAGGGCAGGAAAAGGATAACATGTTGGTCGCCCAAAAACTTCCCCCGGGGGACCGGCTCAGGGAAAGGAACCAAGAGGAGCCTGTTTCCCTATCAGCTGGGTGCCATTTGGAACAGTCGACGTAAGTCCAGGCGTCTGGGGACACGGGGATGTTTCCTCTCCTAACCACAACCGGGAAGTGATTACAGGTTGGTTTTCATTAAGAAATTCAAAAGGGTTACCCCAAACCCTCGCCCGAATGTCAAAAGAACAAAAGAAGGGGGAACTTTAATGCAGTTTTAAATGGACCAAGAAAGTCCCCTCGGAGCACCGTAAAAGGAAAAGCAAAGGAAGAACGACTTCGGGCCCAAAGGGACCCAGAGAAAGAAAAGAAAAAGTTTTTGTGTAACCCGTGACAATGAAAGCAGGTTTTGGCCACCCAACGCAGGTCCCCCCTTTGAAACACGGTTTTCCCCTTGCCCCCCCATTCCCGGGGCCTCGGGGAAAAGTCGACAAGACCCAACATCAATCCCTGAAAACCGGTGAGCCGTTCTACAACCAGACTTTCAAAGGACTAAGCCAGGTTGCAATATATCGGCAGGGGTTGGTTTTAGAAGACCGGGAGTATCCAATGCCCCCCAAACCCAACTAGGACACTACCGAGTTGGGAAGCTGTGTTTAACGGAACAGGGAAGGGGGATTTTGGAGGAAAAAAAAGACCTTTCCAGCCAACAGGGGGAACCGTACCTCTTTGTTTTTGTAGAGAAGAAAAAACGAAAGAAAAGGAGTAGTTTCTTCAAGATACCAGGGGACAGAGGGGTGGGGTAGGAGACCTACAATCCAAATCATTCCCCCAGCTGCTGTAGACCGTTGTAAGACAAAGCTCAGGGGGGTGGTCTTATCGAAACATCTTAAACCCCCATCGGAATCAAATAAATCATTTTTTAAACGGGTTTTTGTCTGGGGACTAACATAGGATTCAAGAGAGAAACAACAAACACAGAATGAAGGAATACCAATAAAAAGCTTCAGCCGAAGGTCGTCAATAGGACCACAAAAAAAAAGGGGTAAACCCCCTGCCGTTAAAGGGATAGGGGGCCTCCGGAGGGCCAAGAGAAACTGGGTAGGGGATAAACTCAGCACGTTACAGAAGTTGGAAAATAACCCCCAGGGGGAACCGCCCATCGACCAATTTTCCAATGGAAAGCGGAAATCGTTCACACAGAGTGATGGTTGGGAAAGAAGGAACTCTCTTCCCGTATTCGGTGTAAGGGGGGCTCTGGGGGGTAATCTAAACCCCTAGGAACTGTCGACGGGGCCGAACGTTTGTGGGGAATAATGGTCCCTTACCCCACCCCGAAAAGTAAAAGAGGGGTCTTTTCCAGACAAAACAAGGAATCAAAGGAAGGGGGGGGTGGACAGGTGTGGGGAAAATTAACAACTGACTAGACCACCGTGGTCCAGCAAACCGATCTGTTAAAATGGAAGTTTTAGTTGACGCAAATCCCCTTTTTTGTTGTGGGGGCGACCCCCCTTGGAAGAACCCGGGTGGAAACCCCGTGAACTTTTTGTTATCCCTGGGGGGGGGGGTTGACGTAACCCCTTCTCTTCAAAATGAGGCCGTGGGCAAAAAACTTAGGGGTTTCTGACCCCATGTGGGGGGGACAAAATTCTGAAAGCTGCAGGGAAGGTTTTTTTTAATAAAAAAAATGGGTGGTCTGGAGGGCAACTGTGGGGAACCATCTTCGTGTGACGCGGGAGCTTTGGGGGAGCTTTGTTGTTCCCCTGTGGGGACGCATGTCTAACGCAAGACAATCTGGGGAACCCGTTTTGTGCCTTTCTCAAAGGGTTCTTCGATCGTTGGGGGGGTTGCAACGTGAGAAATTCCCGCCTGGCGTGCCCCCCGCTACCCCCCCTCCCCGGGGATTGAAGTTGGGTGTTTTTGGTTCCCCCGAACGCCTAGGGCGAGGATCTTATACCTTCGCTCGGGAAAAATGCTGTTGAGTAATAACGTAAACCCTGTCCAACGGGGTCGCATGGTAGGAGAAAGACCCTGTCCTTGGTCGCTGCTCCGGTGCCTTCCCAGGCCGAGTGTCCACCCCCAGTTCCTTGGAAAAGGTCAACAGCAACCCGGGAAAAGGGGCCCAGGAACGAACCGGTGCAGGGAAGGGGTTTTAGTCCACCGGATGCAGAGGGTACAGAAACGTCATAATCACGCAAACCCGGGGCCCCCGGGGGGAGGAAAGGGACAAGAATTACCCCACCGTCTTGCACACTCGACCCTTCCCGTTTTGCAGGGTATTTTTCCCTCCAGTGGGTTCCATCCCAGAAAAGAGTTGTAGCCGGCGTTCCTTTACCTTTTGGGGTCAACAACCGCGGAAAGGACCGGAGGTGTTTTTTCGCCTGGCGTTTTCGGGCCGGTCCTTGTTGTCGGCAAACGAGGGCCCCATTCTGTCGAGGGCCTGGGGGGCCGGTTCGCGGGGGGCGAAAACCTTCCGCCACCTCAATTCAATACAGGGTCCGGCAGTAAAAGCCGCTGGGAATTCACCCCGCTGTACAAGGGGCAGCCGAATTGTTTGCACCAATTATTTTTCGGTCAACTTTGTGGGTTTCCAGGGAGTAGATGGGATCCCTCCTCCAACCTTTAACCCATAAAAAGAATATCTTGTGGGCCGAATGCCTCGCGGGGGGGTCACCTCCTCCTGAAAATGGCGTAAAGCTCATGCCCTTGTTCCATTTAGGGTGAAGTTTAAACCGTTTTTTTTCGCCCCCTTTTCACTGGTTGTCGAAAGGTGAAAAAAATTTTTTCCCCGCTTTCTTTCGGGTAGGATCCAGTTGGGGTTTCCCCCCCCAGTGGGGCCCCCGTTTTGTTCCGTGCGGTAGTCCCTCCTTCCGGGTGGGACTTGTACGGTCCCCCCTCCCCTGTTAGTGGATTTGGTCCAGAACCGTTCGTCCGGACCGTTTTCGTTGGTTCCCTTTTCCCTTGAAGAAGAGCGAAGAATTTTTTTTTTTGTGATGTTTTGGGTCGGGGGTCGGTAAAGAGGGGAAGAAAAAACGTAAAGTCCCTGGTTGTGGTCTTCACTTCGGACTTTTGAGCTTTGGTTTGTTACTGTCCCCCACTCCCAGTTGCGACCCACTCTGAAAACCAGGCGTGCTGCCATTGTAACTCTTTTGGTTTTGGGGGGGGTTTAGAACGCCATCCGTTTCTGGGGGCGGTGGCCTGTAGGGGGCGGCGGATGGTTTTTTCGCCCGGGGGGCGACTTCTTCCAGCTGTTTTTTTTTCCCTTTCCCACCGGTTCTACCTGTTTTTTTGCCCGTTCCAAGAGGTCTTTGTGGTAACTCGACCCCACGTCCCTGCCCTGGGGAACGGGGACGTGCGGGAAAGAACAACATACCTAAAAAGAGCATTAGTTACTCACGAAAAACTCCTTGTCGCAACTAAACAAGTCCAAAGATCTGGGGTTCCCGGTGACCGCCGAGAAGAGTCCCCTGTTTTGTGGGTTTGGAGACCAGCTTGGTTTTCTTGGTATCTGTTCGTGGGCTAGCCTGGGGGTTTTTTAGTTCTGAGGGGATGGGGAAGGCGTGGCCGGTTTTTTTTGTTGCTGTGCTCCGGTGTTCCTTAGACAGGGACCTCGGGCAAGGGGGCCCGGCGGTGGTTGTTCCTTTCCTCACTGTGGTGTGTGGCGCGGGGGATGGGACTTAAGAAAATGCTGTGGGTTTTTGAGGGGGGCCCTTGGTTAGTGGGAGAGTTTTAGGGTGTTGGTGGTTGGGAGAAGGTTGTTGGAGAGTTTGTCGCCCCCTTTTTCCAGGGCCCGAGGCGAGTGGGGGGGCAGTAAGGTTTAGGGTTCCAATTCCGGAGGCGTCGTTGCAGTGGAGATTCCTTGATGGGGAGTCTCTTCCCACCATCGGTTTCCATAAAAAAGTGGGTTATGGGAAAATTCCTTTTGTTTTTCACACCCAGCGCCGCCTACCACCGGTCCTTTGGGGGTAGGGGTACCAGGGGGGAAGAAGCTTTGAAGCCTGTGTGCCCGTGAGAGTGAGAGCAGTGAGATTGCGTGTTTTAGGCCCCCCTGCCCAAAACGAAGAAAGGTCTTCCAGACACTTGGGTGTCAAAAGAAAGGACAGGGACCAGTAAGAGTGGCAAGTGTTCAGGAGGTAGGGTGGGGGGTCACCCGAGGCGGTAAGAGCACGGAGGGCATCTTGTGGTTTGAAGTGTGTCGATAAAAAGGGTCCCTTGTTTGGGGAGTTTCAAGGAGGGAAACTAAAATCTGGAACCCGGGGTATCCCGCCCTCCCGGGCGACAAGGTTGAAAGACCTTTGCCCAAGAACAGGAGTCCAATTGTTCCCCCGCGTTAAAGGCGGTGTCAGGCGGCGGCCCCGGGGAAAGGACGGTGTAAAGAACAAGCTTTCGGTCCCGGAAATTTCGACGGTCCTATTCGGGGTCCCTTCAAAACCCGTTCTCTCAAAAAAAACGGGAATGAAAGTGAGGAATCCTACGATGGGGGGGGGCATTGCCCTTCGCAAGGGCAGTAAAAGACCAAGAGAAATTCAAAATTTGACCAATACTATGAAAAAAAATAATCTACCCCCTGCCCTCCTCAAGAGGGCATTGAAACAGAAGTGTAGAATGGTAAATTTTCACTCTTGACTTGAGTGAAGAAACTCAAGGGGCATTTCTTCGTAAGCGAACAACACCCGCAGTTGAAAGGCAACTGAAGAACACTCCTTCAGGTGGTTGGAGCCGGTCCATCCCCCTTTCGAAACGCAAATTGCACGTAACCGAAGGGACTCAAACCCTTCCCCTTCCAGTTTGGGCCCCGCCGACTTGGGAAATCGTCCGGCACTGAAGAAGGCCCAGGTTCTTAGGTCGGTCCCGACGAAAACGAGTAACTCGTACCAGTCGCCGGCCCCCTCCCCCATACCAGGGTTTTAAATCCTACTTTGCCGGGCCCCCCGACCTCGACATCCCGAAACGACCCTGTTCCGGGTTACCTGGGCTTGGGAGGCAGCAATATGGTCCAAAACCCAGGAAATGGGGAGTGCTGGGGTGTAAAACCGACCTTCGTCCTACGTGGTGGGAGTTCTGGAACTCCACACGAAAGAAAACACAAAAAGGACGTCTTTTGCTTGAAATAAATAGGGTGCAAAAAACACTTCCTAAGGGGGGCCTGAAGGAAATCCCAAAACCGTCCGAAGCTACTCCACACAAAACTCCACTCAAAAAAAACTCGGTGTTTTCCAAACCTCTTCCCAGAGAAGGGCAAACATGCGGGCCTTTGTGCCCCACAAAACCATTGGTCCTTTCGCGAAATTTTTCCGTGGAAATTCCTCCAATTAAACGGTTCGGTTGCGGCGGAGTCTTTTGAAAATTTGTCACAGGAACCCGGGGGTTTTAACGGCCCGGAAAGTCAATAGGTCAGGGATGTCCCTGAACACCAGCAGAGGGAAGAAACTTCAACCGGACCTCTACCGTTTTGCCGCAATGCATGAAAAAATAAGCCCACACCCGTAGTTTGATGTTGGAAAAAGTAAACTGAACCCTTCAACCAAAGACCGACGAGACTGAAATTGAAGCTAAAAACTAATTCTTTCTTTGGGAGGAAAAAAATATACCTTTGCCGCGGGGGCGTTCAGCCCCCCGTAAAGGACCGAGCGTAAAAGGGAGCCTTAAAAAGTGTCAAAGTAAGAAGCCAAACAAAGGAACAAAGGTGGGAAACAATTTTGAAATGAAGGCGAAAAAAAAAACAAACCCTCGTCCCCCCAAAAGACGGACCATTTCCCTTCCAGCATTGTAAGTTAAAATGGCGGGGTCATAAGGGGGGGACAAGAGAAACGTTCACTTTTTCCTTGGGTTAGAATTGTAACAACCCCCTAAAAGGTCCGGCCTAGCTGGGAAAGAGACATGGGGGGGGAAAGATGAAAATCACGAAACAAAACAAACGATGAGGGGGTTAGTCACCCTAAACGTTGCTTCGTCTTTCGAAACAAGGGAAAAGGTAAAAGGGCCATTCCCCCTGTGTACCCCGAAATTCTTAAACCAGACCTCAAAAAAATGGAAGGGCAAGCGTCGGAGTGAGGTGTTAAACACCAAAACTTAGGAAGGGAAAACTGGGAGGATGAAATCCAAATCTCGTGTACCGACCTGCCACCAAGGGGACACGGAAACATACGAAATGGGAGAGGGGATGTCATCCAACCCGAGCCCCGTGGAAGTGTGGGAAGGCAACGCCCCTTTGTCTTAGCAAATCTAACCACCTGGGGGACAGGTTATCCAACTTGAGATGAACAACCGCTTTTTGACCCGACAACGGGAAAAAGGGGGTCGTGCAGGGATAGAAATAACATGTTGGATCTTTCCGCAAATCTTTGTGCTTTTTCGTTCGTGCATCCGGAACCACCAACGGACTCGGGGGTAAGCTCCAATCTTAGGGCGGGCTTTGTGTGGCAAAGAACCTCCTTGGTATGAAAGGAAGGGGGAAGGTTGGCTTCTAACTCTACAACCCAGGAAACGCCAAGCCTGTGGGGAAAGGGAAATGGGACAGAGAAACTTCCGGGCCCCCAAAAAAGAATGCCTGACAATGTCAACGATTAAGACCGGGTACCAGGACTTCCAGGTTTCAGAATGTCCATAAAACTTAAACAAGGGGGGAACCGTGCCGGTCAATGCGTATGGAACCGGTAACCCCCCAAGGAAAAGGAACGGGGGGAAAGGGGAAACTCCAGAAGAAACGCATTTGTAGGACTCCAAGGAATCCATGGGGAGGGGGGTAAAAAAAGAATACCTTTTTTGAAAAATGAGGGGGGTCATGCCCCCCTTCCGTGACCGGTAAATTCGAAAAACCGGGATAGAAAAAAAAAGAAACAAGGAAAAAGCAAAAGGAAACCCTTTTCCTCCAACTGGGGAAAAAAAAAGCTTACTTATTTCAAACAAGCAAAAGATCGTCCCCCGCAGGGGAGAAAAGAAACAAAAAAAGGATAAGTTAAAAACCCCCAACGAAAAAAACCAATAACAGAGACATCCCCCTTTTTCCGGACTTGGACTGCGGTGGGGGACTGAAAGGGTTGTCAAATAACAAAAAAAAAACACCTTCAATCAAACGAAAAGTCTATGGTGGGAAAAGACAACGAACTAATTTAGTGTGTCCGACAAGGGGGGACTGAAATTCAGAAAATCAGAGAGGGGTGAATTCTGTCCTGGTTACCAAAAGAACCCTGAGGAGCCTTGAGTCCGGGGGGAATCTCCTACCCCAAGTCAATCCCGAGAACCATCCCGTTTCCCAAATGAATGGTGTTGGGGGGTACAGGGAAACCTCAAAACTCCAAAGTTGAAGTATCAAAAGAAAAAAGCACGTGGAGGCAGATGAAAAAAAAAGAGATGGTACCTTGAAAGAGGTTGAAGGGGACGGGAGAAAAAGCCACGGTTTGGTCGTATTATTTTAGAGGGAATGGAATGGTCGGAAGGAAGCAAACTAAAAGGGGAAATCCCTTTTAATTCTAAAGAACTCAAAAGAGTGTCACCCTTTTTGATGTGTACCGAGAGGGACCAAAAAAATCTCACAAAGGGCGACGAACTCCCTCAGTCCCCCAAACGTAAATCGAGAGACCCCTTTCCCGGGAGAAGGTTTAAAGGGGGTTCAACGACCCTTCCCAAAGCAGAAACGGCGGTTGGGGAAGGGGGGGGGAAAAGGCGCAGGAGGGGTTCCTAGGTCCCCGTGGGAAGGGTGGATGTCCCACCTTGCACCCCACAAACCGGAAGAGATCTTTCAACCAGTCGGGTGGGGGAATCTTCAAACCCAAGGGGGTGGGATGGGGCGGAAAACAGGGGTCCACGAGGGTGTTTGAATAA
>Ga0179591_1288406_pt1 | contig 15006 bp, 14 predicted proteins | sample CZOMad2_1_08_16f_FD_182891 | JGI IMG/M metagenome (GOLD analysis project Ga0179591, IMG submission 182891) | Vadose zone soil fungal communities from Angelo Coast Range Reserve, California, USA - CZOMad2_1_08_16fungal (PacBio error correction) | ecosystem: Environmental > Terrestrial > Soil >...
GCGGGGGGGGGGGTCGTATATGCCCGTTAGTTTCTACAAGGCAAGCGGGTGGATAATCGAACTTGGTAGGGGCGCCAGGTGAAGGGTACGTGCGGGTTCAGATCTCAGTGCCGAGACAAGGGACCAAAAAAAAAGTCTGCGGCCGAGCATCCAAAAGAAATGGGGACCGACGCGCAGGGGGGCTCGGAAAGGAGGGGAAGTTCCCGAGACTGAATATGCGAGGGGAAGGACTCAAAAACAGGCCACTGGATCTGGGCAAGCCGTCCCTATAAAACTGTAGCAATTATGTGTTCGCCATGACCGAGGACACCCAGCCCTCAACCCCCGTAAAACCAGAGGGGGAAGCGGGGTGCACCGGCGGGGTGCGCCGACAAAGGGGGGGGAAGAACAGAGAACGGGTATAAGAAGGAAGCAGAGAAACTGGGCCAGGTGCGGAGGACCACAGGGAGTTCACACCCCCTAAGGGAAGAGGAGGTGACCCCTAAGGTGCGGAACAAATGAGGTCCAAAAACTCCCCTGCAAAAAAAAGAAAAAGCCTGCTGTGGACCGGGAAAGCTACCTAGTAGGACAACTGTGGGAAAAGTATCACTACGAAGCGGTTTAGCACGGGAGGTCCAAGCTAGTCTGGAACAACGGAAACAGGGGGGGCCGGTAATCGGGGCCGATGGGCATGAAAAGAAAGGGGTTTGAGAAGGATGGGAGTTTGGTCCCCCGGGGTCCTGTTAAGGGTGGTCAACAAATCAACAAGAAAAGACGTGTAACTGCGGGAAAATCCTGGGGAGACGGGAAGTAGGACTTAAAGGAAGGAAACCGACGAAACATCCGGAAGTCCTCTCCACCATTGCGCGAAGGTCCAAAAAGACCTGCCATTAACATTCCGATGGTGGTGATGCATCCGGGGAAGGTAAAGGAACCACGGGTACACCAGTGCGCCGCCACACTGGTCGTCTAAAAAAACAAAATCGAGAGGCGAATTGGGGTAAAAAACCGAGAACGGCGGTGCGGGTCCAGAGAGCGAGGGAAACATTACAGGATGTTAACAAGGCCGTTTAGCCGCCTTCATGGTTAAGTAAAAAAGGTCCGTAGCTGAACCCTCATGGGCTCACCCGTCTGAGGGGGGAAAAAGGGAACGTCGACGACTTCTAACCACAAAAAGAAATGGGCAGTACCCGGGTATTGACTGATCGGCTCACACCATACAACGGCCGAGGTTTACTGGGTTCCACGACCCTGTTAAGCTGGAAGAGCCAGGAAAGGAAACCTTGGCGCCACAGGCGGTAACTAGAGAAAGGAGATCGAAAACTAGACCCTTTAAAATCAGAGTTAGTCAAAAAAGGAGACCCGAAAAAAAAATGGGAAACAGGGATCCAGGGAACAAAAAAGGGACCCTTAAATCGCCGCCCGCCTAAACGCAGGAAAATAAAACAAGAAGCGCCTATAAGAGGGGAGACCCGGAAACCAAAGACACCAACCAGATGGTGTTTGAAAGAACGGCGGGGACTGCCTCCGCAACCCATTAAGGTGGTCCCGAAAAAAAGGGGCGCACATGGTCCATTGGAGGACCGTAACGCGGGAAGTAGGCCGGGAGGATGGTGAAAAGAACGTGGTTCCATCAGAAAGGAAAAGTGGAAGGTTAGACAGGGAAGAGCATCAATTCAACCAGAACGAAACCATCATTTAGCCACGGCACACATAGTTTCTTCGAAGGGACTGTGGGGGGGGAGGCACTCCTGGGGCGGGCGTATCGAGGCGAGGGGCGGGTGGGAAAGACGCAATATAAAGAGTAGCGGCGGGACAAAGCGATTGGAACCTCCACCCAAGAAGCGGGGAAGTGACCTTTGAGGGCCCTTGTGAAACTTGTCACACGAGACAAAAAAGACAAATAGTGCTCTAAGCATATCCGCCAAAGGAAAAGGGAAAGCAGGAGGGTGCTCACCGAAATCAAAGAAGTCAACTACGTTCCCTCGCCATGATAAACCGAAAAAAAGGAAAAGGGGCGCAGTATGATAGACCGCCCGCCGTCAAGACGAAGACGAAAACAAACCAAAGTAGAGGGGATGAAAGAAATGACGCAGGGGACAAGGGCCACAAGGTCAGGGCAACCCGTACATTACGCCGGGCTGAAATAAGGTTCGGAAGGATGGGCATTTCTTTAGCAGGTAACTGGCGGGTACCCTGCAGATAACCGGGACCGGCGGATCTGGGAGAAGATCAATAAGCAAAAAAACGACCGACAGGGGTAATCAGGGGGGAAAGAAACCCTCTGCTGAAGCGTCAACTCATCGGTCTGGTGGCCAGAAGATCCCAAAGACAGATGGCGCCGAAAAAGTTGGGCGTGGGAAAAAAGCTCACGGGCCGGTGGGGGCTGGTTGCCGGGGTGGAAGGACCGGTTTCAGTATAAGGAAAAAAAAAAAAACCGCGATTGTCCGGGGCCAGGGAATGGCGAAACACTGTAAAAAAACTATACACTGCTGTGGGGGACAAGGTTGTCGAACCAAGGAGTGGCGTGGCGGGTGCGGGGCTCAGGGGGGCCCGGATAAAAAAAACAAACAAGATTCTTGGGGGGCGGGACTGCGCAAGGGAACATATCTCTTGCGGAAAAAAACACGCGTGGGGCCAGCCGGGCAGGGGGCCTGGAACGGACTTTGTTCCAGAATCAGTAATTGGGTGGCGTGCCAACGGGCGGGGACCGCGGATACTGGGGGATGCATGGCGGGGAGTTGGGGAAAATAGAGGCCACAAGCTCAGTGGTAGGGGGCAAGCGTAACCGGACAAGGGGGGGCGGCCTGTATCAAATTCAAACGGACCCCTGCGAGTCGGTCCGCATCTGGAAAAAAAATTAAAACTTACAGTGGGAGACGTACGAGCATCGGGTGTAGGGCCTAGAGGAGCCCGAGGGGTCCAAGAGGAAGACTGGGGGACCTTGAACGATCCAGACTTCCGTCCGGTCACGGATAAACTGGGCATCTAAGCGGCCGAAAAGAAAAAATCAAGCTTTGGGCGAACCAATAACTAATAGGGCAAAGCCAATGCATGGGAGTCGAAAAATCAAGGGACGCAGTAGCTTGGTGCTCTCTGCGTAAGGACGACAAGTGTTCTTTCCACAAGAGGGCCCTGAAACACATTGAAAGGTCCTCCATGCGGTCAGCTGAGCCTGAAAAACGAGTCTGGGGTGAACACGACACATGTTTCGGGGGACAAAAAGCGACGTCCAAGGGACTTGACCAGGACCCCGCAGACAGCCTGCAGCAGAGCCATACGACCCAAACAAAAAAAGAGGTTTCTTTACATCAAAAGGAACCATTGTCCACGGGGGCCAAAATTCCACTTCTCAAACGAGGCACCTTCACTTGAAAGGAGGACACTCGTTCAGCAAAAAACAGAAGGGCACTTCCAATCAAGGCAACATCCATGGCAAGTTGGAGGTTCCAGGGAAGGGGGGTGAAACTCCGCCCCAAATCCAAAGGGAAGTGGCTGGTTTCCACGGGGAAGGGGAAGAATTTCAGCACCACCTAGGATGGTCAAAGCAACTCAAATTGAACCAGGGAAACTACATAGCAAGAAAAAAAAAAAAAAAAGCGGAAGGGGGGGCGACATGAAAAAAAGGTCTTTATCAGACGGCCCTCATGTCAAAAATGGAAAAGCAAACCCCGCCAGAAAAAGTCCAAAGACGGACACGGAACGGTCTGTGCTGGGACACCCGGGGGCAGGGACGGAGTGGGCGTAGGGTGGTGGTTGCCTTGATACCGGTTTGGGGAAAATTGTGAGAGAGCTACCGCCCTGGAGACGCTCAAGTCAAACAGTGCAACTTCCAGCAAGAAAAAAAAAAAAAGGATAGTTTAGGGCTGTTCAACTCATTTGTCGAGGACCGGCCGGCCAATCGGAGGAGGAAGTGCTCGAAAAAAAAAATGTCGGTATTGCAATACCGGCGACGCGAAATGTGAGGTGCCACCAACTAAGGCGAGATCGGAAAAAAAAAAAATAAAAAAAAGCGAACGCTACAAGCCCTTGTAAACCCTAATGGGGAAAGGGGCCCCATGCCAGCAGCTGCAGGGGGGGCGTCTGACTTCGGGTCAATGTAGAAAGAAAAGCCCTCGGAGCGCAAAAATCCCCTGTGACAAGTTCAGGAACAAAAAAAGAAGCGGCCTGCCCACCAAGATAGGGTATCCGGGCAAGAGGGGATCAAAAACGCAGAGCCCCTTGGAAAAAAATGCACTCCCAAAACAGAACCCAAGGCAGGGGGAACCACGCAGCGGAACGAAAATAGGAGCTGGGGGACCGGGAACGGAAAGAACCGGGCTTAAAACAGGCAAGCGGAGAATGTGACAAAAAACAAACAGGGCAGAAAATCAAGCACGCGCCGTGGGCCGTGGATATCCCTTCCAGAGGTCAACAAGGGAAAACACAAAAGACCCGGAAAGGACTCGACATTTGAGAAACCCATCGATGGGACTCCCCTTCCAACCTCTCAAACCGTGGTCAAAGAGGACTGGTAATTCGCCACTAGCCAAGACAAAATCCAAAAGAATAGGAGAGAAAGGGAATGAAAGGGAAGTAAGCAGCGGTATCGGACAATGCAAAAGGCAAGATCACAAGAAGGTGATCCTAAGTTACATAGAGCAAAACCTAGGAGCAAAGTAACCAAAAAAGCCGGACACTTGATCAATGGCGCGTTCGCCGAAATTGAACAGGGGGGAAGAAACGCAGGGTGAGGTGGGGAACGTTCTGAAAACAAATGTAAAACAAACAAAGAAAAGCCTACCCTTTGTCCCCATCAAACGAGAAACGAATGGGTCATGAACTGCCAACATTAGGTTTTTCTCCAAGAACCGAGCAAAAAGAACTTCCCTGGGTCTCCCAATCACGAAAAGACTAGCATTCACATATCAGAAAAGTAAGCAAAGCGCACACGCGCACTAACTTCCAAAAACGTTTCTCAAATCAATTGCATGAAAAAAAGCAAAATCAAAACTCTGCCTGGGGGAAACGCGCGCGAAAATAAGCAGTCCACCCCCCATGAGGCTGGCCAATGAAGGACGGACCACACCCGAACCCCCGCAAATCGAGAATAAAACACCCGCAACCAAGGCACCGTGGAGAAAACCACAAGGTCAAGAACGAAAAAAAAAAGCCGGTACCGCGAAAACCGCACGAGCAACCAGGCTTACCAGACTACTTAACACAGGGCCAAGCAAAAGCTGGACAACCCCACCCCCCACCCGGTCCCACCAAGACGGCATTGGACCAAAGAAACCGAAAAACAAAGCGCCAGGGGGAGGGAAAAAGTCCAAAAAAGTACCGGCGGATGACAAGGGGGCCTCGAACAAATGTGGTAAATCAATATACACCAAGAAAGACCCGGCCCACACCCATAGAAAAACCCATCCCTACCATCAAAGCGCCGGCCGCAAAAAAATCAATCAGCAGATCCAAAAAAAGGGAAGGAAGGTTCCAACCTGGTAACCGCCGAAAAAGGAAAGGTCCCCCCGAGCATGGCACAAGAGGAAAAAAGGGAGGACGGGGGGAGGGTGAACGGAATGCCAGGGGGAGGAACGGAAGACGATCTCGGAGGAATAGGGAAAGGCGGGGATGCGTCAGGCAGCACCCAAGGAGCAAAACTGACCACAATGGTACCTGCCGGAAAAGAGCGGCTACAAAGAAAACCGACCACCCGGCAGGGACGAGGCATTCTGGCCTACGGGGAATGAGGCTAAAAAAAAAGGGGGGGACCGTCCTGGAACAGCGGATCGGGAAAATAAAAACAGGAAAGGCACGGTCCCCCAAAGACCTTGCAGGCGGACCGGTGGGAAACCAAAGAAATATCGGGCTAAACCGCAAACAGCCTTGAAAAAGTCTAAAGGCCCTCCGCTTGAAAATAAAGGGGGGAAGCCTGGTTTCCTTTCCCGGCACAAACTGAAACCATCTGTTTGAGCTCACATCGGGGGGGGCCACAAAACTGGGCCTGCTTCTCCCCCTGTTAGGCCCTGCCCGGTAAACAAATAACTCCTGTCGGTAATCTACTCATGAAAAAACAAAAAACGTTAGGAGAGGATGTAAGATTCGGTGTTTTCCCCTGGGACCGTGAGGAGAGCTCGCAACTGGCACGCAGATCGACCCGGTGAGAAGGGGCTCCCCACATCCTGGGATGGGTTGGGGGCTCTAACACGAAGGAAGATGCATGGGCGTAAAGCCCCAGGTAGAATTGTGCGCGACAAACTATACGGGAGTCTCACGAGCAAAAAAGGGGCTTCGCCGCTTTTTTGGATTCCGAGTCTCTTGAAACTTGCACGACCAGTCGCAATAAGTAAAAAACTTGGCTACGCCCATCCCGCTCATTTGTTGGTGGGTGGAGGGGTTTTTTCAGTTAGTGGCTGTTCGGTCGTGGGGTGGCAGCAGGGGGAATAGTGGAGGGGGGAGGTGAATTGAGTCGGTCCGTTATGTCACGCTTTTGGTGATCGCGTGTTTTTGGTAGGGTTCGAGGTGCTTTTATGGAGGGAGTCTTTTCGCATAGGTGGGAAAAAGCACGGTTGACCGAAAGCTATCGGTATATACCGCCGGGGAGGGGCCCTCGGACGTAAATCCCCTGTGGGAGAGAGTACGTACAACCGCAGGCACAAAAAAAAGCGGCCACTATCACCAGTCCCGAAAGAAAAAACGGTGGAGGGGATTACGAAATGGCAGTTAACAATTGCACGGACCTGAAAAAATAGCGTTACATAGGCCGGGGACTCAAAACCACGCCTGGTCACACGCGGGGACCTGCCCGAGACGTTCGGCGAAAAGCCGTTGTTCGCGTCAAGGTTCGAGACAAAGGGACTTTGCGCGAAAAGAGGGCTATATTTTTGTCAAAATTTTTACTTATAATTGTGGTAGCACTTGGTTGTACTGGTAATTGGGATTGGTGCAGCTCTTGCTGGAGGGCGGAGGTACCCGTTCTGTCTAGGGACTGCCCCTAACGACTAGACCGGTACGAATGGAGGAGGGGATGGTGGCGGGGTTTTGAAAAAAAGCCCGACTTTGAAAAGGTAGATGGCGGGGTGGGTGAAGCCCGCCGGGGGTGCACAGGTTTTTGAAGGCTGAGAGGGGTGGGGGCCGCGGTATTGGGGAACCAGGGGAGGGGCTGTGCGGAGCAGGAGGCAGCAAACGGCGCAAAACAAGAATGGGGTAAAGGTGCAAGGTGGGTTGGGTGGCCGAGGCCTGGGGTTTATCGAGTACGCCATCCGGGGGTAGTCAAAGCCTTCGTGGGATGCTAGACGAAAAAGCAGCGCTGGCTATTTGGGGGGAATGCCCTGCGCCACAGCTCTTGTGTTGGGAGTCCCAATGCCCAGACGCACTGGGAACTACTATCCACATGGTCCTTGGCGTTTGTACGCAGTGTGGCAAAATTATTTGGGGGTGGACCTGTCGGGGGATCTGGGATGTTAAGTGGGCCTTTAGGAAGGGGGGCCTTGGCCATGGGTTCGCTCTCTAGTGGGTAGAGGCTGTGATGGTCGGAACTGTAAGTCTGCTCATTGGATCCGTTAGGTAGTGTGGTCTACTCTTGTGCTTTAAGGATGGTATGTAGTCCTCTGTTTTCGTGTATATGTAGGATGGATTTCAGCACCTCCGGGGCTAATGCAAGGTTCGTGGGGGGGACGTCCTCTTGGGTTTGAGAGATGAGGGGTTCTGGGGGCACCGGGACATTTAACGGGGACCTTTGTTTGACCGTGCGAACCTCTTGATCCGCCTCTTTCAGAGACCAAAGATGTTTATACTTCTCCGGGGAGTTGATGGTTGACAAGCCGGGCGTCGCAGCCTGTGAGGAATGGCGTTGGACGTCGCACCTTCGAAAAAACCCGCGCACGCGGCCCAATAGTCGTCGCGCAAATTGGGTCGAATGGTCGGCGAGCATGCAGGAATAAAGGGTCAGGGTGGACTGGGGGGGCGCGGGGACGTGGAACGTGCGTGCCCAGGAAGGTTCGGATAAGGGAGAGCTGTGCAGGTGTTGAAATGGTTAGTGACGTGGAAGAAGGGCCGTGGGACGGAAATGAGCTCTGAAAAAAAGAAAAAAGTCGGGGATGACACCGGTTAACTGGACAGGCTGCTTGTGCGGTGTGGGTTAAAAGGCAGGAGTGGGGAGACCCAGCGTTGTAAGATGCGTGTGTGTTAGTGGTTTGGTCAAGACTGGGGGGACAGAGTTGTAGGGGGTTAGGGGGTTGGTGGTCCGCTTCGCTTAGATGAATGACAAATCAGCTTGAAGAGTGGGGCAGGCAGGGGGTCAGTTTGCAAAAAGACAGTGCCACGCAAAAGCGTGGGAGCCAAATGAGGTGCAAAAAACGGGGCTGGTCCATTAGGGGCTTTTAGAGAACCTTACGTCTCACTTAATTCGAAATGGGGGCAGGGGGCCATTCACCTTTCAGGTCCCCTTGTGCGGATTGGGACGTTGGAAAAAAAATCTGAAACGAAGAAAATGTGGAAAGGGGATAACGGGTTCGTCCAGTCAGAACGTATAAGGGTAATACTGTGCTCGATGGCGCAATGTAAAAGACGGAATACGTGGCCCAATAGGGGGTGCGTAAAGGGGGCAGGTCGGGCGTAAAGGAAAAGTTGTCCTGGGGGGGGAGGCGGCATGGGTTAGCAAAGGGAACCCCCAAAGCATCAAGTGTCACCTTGGAGCATTGCCAAATCACCGCAACGCCGGGTTGTCTGAGGAATTAGAACCTGTGACTGAACTACTAAGAAAACAGCGCCGGATGACAAGAATCTACTCCATATTGTCACAAGGTTGCCTAAAGTGGAAACCATGTTTCAAGGTCGCTGAAGGATAAAAATTGCTTGTCATTGGGGGCGGCTAAATCGACCACCCACTACAAAAATTCGCTTGGCCCTCGCTCGGAAAAATGGGTCGGACTCCACCAGTAGCTCAGGGGGAGCTTCAAACGCCACAAACTCATGATATATGGGAAATCGGCTGGGTTGCAGTTAAACGGCAAAAGGGGACTGGTAAAAAAAAACTAAGGGTTGGGGAAGCGCGTAATATCGTAAACACACCGGGCAGCGACCTACTGGGTTCAAAAATCAGGTTCGGGTGCCACGCGAAGAAGCAAATGGGGTCAGCGAAAAAAAACCGGCACCTTGGTATAAGGGGGGGACATTGCTCTGTCACTAAGACGGGTGGTTACTTCACAAGCTGCCTGGGAAACTCCTTCCCTGGAACCAATAACGCCGTGAAAAACCGGGTCCTGCTGGCCCTAGGAATTGTCTGGACACGGGGGGCGAAGATTTTCTATGGGGGGCCTGCTTGGTCTTTATCACAGATGAGGGAAAACCAAGGGTCTAGGGTAACGTGACCTTTGGGGAAAGAATAGTTGGGAAGTTGACCCAAGAGGGGGGCTAGGGAGACCTACGCCTCCTAACCGTCAACCACCAGAAGACTTTCTGCCGTCATCAACAACGGGAAGGGATTATCATTTCCGTCCTCAAGACCAGTTAGAGGAGTAGCGAGGGGGTGATTTGCCGGACTTGGATATAAAACTCAGTGCCCCACTGGGGAAAGTCGGGATCGTCTCCCGGAGGGCATCTGGGGGAAACGCCACTAAGGGGGCTAGGCCGGCATAGGATCAATCACGACGTGGGAAAAATAAAAAAAAGGAGGTAATGACCTGCTGGCGGAAGGAGCAAATGCGGGCGGGCCAAGTTACCAACGCGGGGAGAAGGTTCAGAGGGCACGGAAAAAATATGGCCAGATCCGCCAGTGCAGGCCATTCTGGAGGATGAAAATAAGGATAGTGCATTAAGGAGGGGGCAACCTGGGAGTAAAAAAAAACCGATGTGGGTCCAGGGAAGAGCCCTGGCTTCTTTGTCAATTTAATAAAGTGGTGGGAAATCCATGGAGGGGCCCCAGAAGAATGTGGCCAGACCTAGGGGTACGCCTAACCGGGGGACGCTGAAGAGGGAAATTAAAAGGACATAGCTGACACCTGCGCCTGCCCCTGCCCGGGGAAATAACGTGAGACCGGAAAACTACCGGCGGCTTCCTGTAGGGGGAAAGGAAAGATCCTCTTCGGTCACACCCCTACTAGCTCATGCGACAACTAAGAAACCCCGGCAAAAAAAGACCGGGACCTAAAAAGTAAAAAAAAGTAACTTTAACTCGAAAAGCCAGAACTTTGCATACCAGGGGGGGGAAGCACTGATTCCCATTCCCGGCAATAACCGATAAACAGCCAGAGAAGGTACACTAACAATTTGTATGCTCATCGCGAAGTCAAGACTTGAAAGGGAGAAAAGAAAAAGTATTAGTGAAATCTTTGGAACAGAGAAAGAGGATAGCGAAAGAAAAGACCTCAGACCACTGCCAAAAAAAGGTCAATACAAAAAACTTCCTCTCTTGAAGAAATTGCCTCCCCAAACAAAACCCCCCAGGGCCCCCAGCATAGTTGTGTTCAAAAAAAAAAAAAGGGTTTGTAAACAAGCCAGAGAAAATCTGGTCAAATCACTCCAAGGAAGGGGGCGTACAAGAGGGGAGAGAGCACATCACCTGCCAGGTCAACAGGATCCAGGGTAGAAATGACCTGATACAACTTTCCAAAACCTTTGAAAAAAAAAAAACACTAAAAGGTTAAGGATGGGGTCAGTGAAAAGGCGATAATAAAACAGAAAAAAATTTCAAACACTTCAAGAACCAAAAAACTTCACAAACGCAACAAACGAGGAGAGCCGCCTGTTGGGAAAAGAGAAACATCAACCAAATTTCGGAAGAAGCACATCACAACGTAGGTCAACTCGACAAAAAACAAGGACGGCTTTAAGCAACAGGACGGGGTGGGGAAAGACCCCAAGACCGTCGGACGGGAAAAAATGTCCGAGGAAATCCCGAAACTGCCGCACACTTGAACAAATCGAAAAGTAAAAAGGTCACGGAATAGATGAGAAAAAAGAACCGACCGGCCATCGGCCCAGGAGGGGGCTCAATAAACCAGCCAAAAAAAGTGAACAGCCTGCTGCAAGGAAAAAAAAAAAAACCGGGGAACACGGCAGATGAAAATAGAAACGTTGACAGAACGTTGACAATGATCCCTATCACACAAAATAGAAGTGTATTATGAAAAATGGGAGGGTATGACCGTTGAAAGAAAAATGCTTGCAAAAAAAGGGGCGAACACAACAGCGTCTTAGGCGGGCTTACTGCTTAGGGAATGCAATGGGGTCGCTCGGCCTTCCGCGAAAAATATAGGGGGTGTGCATCGCTGGAAGGGAAAAAATCGTATCATCAAAGCAACGGGGGGCAAGGACAGGGCAGGGGCGAACATGAAGTATCAGGAGGAAAAGCCGCAGAAGGTGAAAAAGAACTCCACTGGTCTGGGTCCTCGAAAGTGTCCAGTGCTTTATCTACGCACAAGTATTGCACCACGGCTACGTCAGAAAAAACAGGGCGGGCCCTTGTAGAAGAAGGGGTTTCTGGTTCTATTGGACTATACCGGACAGGGAAAATTGGCGGGGCATAGGGCGGGTCAAAATACAAAAAAAATGCGTGATAGTCGGTGTGGAGGGTGCTGGCCTCCTGCGCCTTTAATAAAGAAGGAGGAAAACCTGGGATTGTATGCAAGACAGGTAAACGACCAACCGTGAAATAAAATTTGGACGGGCACCAAGTGAAGTGAAAAGGACCAAAAGGGGCGGCAAGGAAGGGGAAAACCTTGCGGGATCTGGTTCGAGCGAAAATCAAAAAAGCTGAGGGCCCATGGCGCATTTCTGTAGCCAAAGGAAAAACGCGCGATGGTTTCCGTAGAAGGTCAAGGCTAAAAACAAAAATCAAGAGACAGTAGATTGGAGGGAACTGGGGGGCTGCGATCCGTTAGTTACTTCCCGTCAAGAAAGAAGGGGGGAACAAGTATCGTGGCACGTTGCGCCGGATCGGGAAAAAAAAAAAACCAAGCTGACTGCACGGTGCGGGGGGCGGGTGAGAAATGGGAACCGTACTAAAGGGGTGTCCTGCGCATCTGAAGCGCAGCTCATGTCAAGAAGCGCCCATTAGCTGGCGAGCTCTCTGTAGAAGGGACCCTCGCGAGGAATCAACCCCGGAGTAAAAACGGTCGCCACCAGAAGATACTGGTCAACCAAGAAAAAAAACCGCCCTGAGGGGGGCCTACCGGGGGTCGCGGTTGACTCGAAAGGAAAGAAAGAGGTGGACCACAGGTCACCCACAATGTCATGGCCAGATCATCAACTCCAATCTGGCAAAAAAACTGCTTTCTGGAAATCCTTTCGCGCAGTTAACTCCACGAAAAAAAGGGAGGCTCGCCATTGGCTTGGGAATCGGAAAAAAAAGACAGACAATCAGCAAAACAGGAAAAAAAAAATACGGATCAGCCGTGGAAACCTCGGTGTAGGCACGTCGGAATAACGATAGAAAAAAGGGACCGGGCCAACCAGAACAACTCAACCCCAAAGAAAACAAAGTCCCCGGCCCTAAAAAGGGTGAAAGCTTCAAGAGAAGGGGACGGCGGAAAAAAAAAATAACCGATCCGGAAGCTAAACCTGCTAAAGAGAAAGCCCAGAAATTAGCCGGCCGGACTAGGTGGGGGGGGTCCGGAGACGGCTGTGAGAAAAAAAAACCTGATGAAAAAGCAGCTTCCATATCGGGGTCATTGCAAACGTCCAGTCCAATAAAAGGCCACACATCTTAACAACCTCTTTTATCCAGGCCCAAAAAAGGGGGGAAACAGCGGTGTCGCCCAACAAGGACCTGCGGCATCGGCAAAAAAAGAAAAGCTGTTGTCCGGGACTAGGAGCGGAGCGTGGGAAATAACGACTATTGAACCCATATCCGGGAGGTTCCTTGAAAGGGGAAACCACCAGGACTACAGAGGACTGACGGAGGACTTTTGGTCAATTTACTTCCCTTCACCCGTCTGGAGCGGGGGTTGGCCAAAGGTCTCAAACAGACGGTTTGTAACTTGACAGACAAAAAGGCCAGTCCACCCGACCGTGTTACTCTACCGCATTCAAAGAAGGATCGCTACCCTAATAAAAAAAAAAAGGGGACATGATAACTTGAATGCAGCAATCAGTGGCCATGAACACTGAACGCTAGGTGTTTTGGGGTACACCAGGTTGAGTCGGCAAGGAAAACAGGGTCCAACCGGGTAGCGGCCAGGACGCAAAAAAAAAAGTGACCGATTGTCCGAGAGCAACATATCGGCCGAGAAGAAGGCCGCGTTTACCACCCTCACACTGGAGTAATGGCCAAGCTAAAAGAGGAAGTCCAAGGGCCTGCAAAACTAAAGGGAACAATCAATACCCAAAAAAAAAATGTATGGCCTAATGCCATGCCTCCAAGAAACGAACCCACCAACTAATAAGAAGTCTTTGTAACCGAAAAAAAGGCATGACACCAGTGCAGCTCAGGAGCTCAAGGTGGGCAAGAAAACAACGCGTCCCAAGAGGGACAGGGGTTGCCCGTGGGTAACCACCAAAAAAAGAGAAAAAGTAAAAAAAATTCTTCTACACCAGGGCAAAATACTCCATCCAGTCTCCGAACATACCGGGAACGCTTGGCCTTGATCTCGAGAAAAAAGCGTCTCGAAAAAAACGTCAACAGACATCTGGCGAAAAGCGCGTACAAAGAAGCTAACACATCATAGTTGGAAAACACACCAGTCTCCCACCAAACCTCTGATCAAATAAATAGATCGTCCTAAAAAAAAGATGGGCACTCTCCGGCAACCTGGGGTCCATCCGCGCAACAAACAAGCTCGGACACACAAAAAAAGGGGGATCATTCCAACGCGAATCAAGAACGGGCTGTTGCCCTGAGCTGGAACGAACAACCAGAAGTTCGCTTCCCAATAAAAAACCTAAGAAAAAGGCGCTGGCATGGTCAAATCGGAAAAAAACAAGGCTTGGCCGAACACAACCTAAGCCCAATAAGACACAATGTTTCCCCCGACAAATAATCCCATTTTCATTTTGTTTCAAACTCAAAGCCATACCTCCCGTCCAAAAGTGGTTAATGAGAGATCTCGTAAAGGGTCCAAGGGAAAAAGTCACTGGGATCATTTGTAGAAAAAAACGCAGCTCCTAGGAATCCCCACAACCTAGTAAAAGCCAGAGAATCCAAAGTAGAACGGCAACCCCATCCCTGAGAGCTCCAAAAAAAAAAAAAGTGGGAAGCCACCTAAGTAGAAAAAAACCCCTTCGCCGTTCCCGTCAGAAAAAAAAACCGAGGGAAAAAAATATCCCTCGCCAGCCAGGCAAGGACCACCCTTCCCGATCAAAAAAGTAAACCTGGCATGACCGGGAGTTGGATCACCACATACGATGGACGTCCGAACAAACCTGTTTCCAAGCAAAAAAAAAGGAAACACCAGCCCCGCAATCAACAAAAAAAAAAAAAACCAGCGCCCCAGAACCTGGGTGAGAATTCAAGCGGAGCCGCCAGCCAAGGGAAAAACCACTCATTCACTCTGCTGCAATACGGCGAACCAACACGGGGAAAGTACACGGGCCCCACGAGGACAGCCCCATCATCCGTTAAAAAAAAAACGAGAAGGGTCGCCGGAGGCGACTGGAAGGGTGCGGCTTAAAACTGGAGTCAAGGAAATGGGAGGGGGGCAGTGTCCTTAGCTTCCAGGGGTCGTACCATCACGACCAAAAAGGGGAAGGGGGGGGTACACTGGAAACTGGGAGGGTTGCTTGGTTGGGGAAAGGAGTCAAAATCGGCACGCATTGCGCCCCGGCCCAACGGAAAAAAAACACGCGGAAGTTAGGCAACCGGGTTGGTCAACCTGCAGAAAACCGGGGGATAAAAGAAGGCCCATCCCACGTTCGGGGAACTCCGCGGTCCAAACTCCGCCCTGGCGGTCCTTCGAATAACTTATCCCTGGGTAGCAAAAGGGGGGGGAAAAACTCTTTCCGTTCAAAAACCGGGGGGCATTAATAGCTTGGGTCTCAAAAAAAAAAACAGACTTGGGGGGGGTCGGGAACAGGGGGTCAAAACGAAAAAAAACAATGGACTAGGGAAAA
>Ga0179591_1314798_pt1 | contig 15005 bp, 18 predicted proteins | sample CZOMad2_1_08_16f_FD_182891 | JGI IMG/M metagenome (GOLD analysis project Ga0179591, IMG submission 182891) | Vadose zone soil fungal communities from Angelo Coast Range Reserve, California, USA - CZOMad2_1_08_16fungal (PacBio error correction) | ecosystem: Environmental > Terrestrial > Soil >...
GGGAAAGGGGGGAAAGTCCACAGGAAACGGAAAAAGAGTTGGTGGCGGGGTCGCCAAGGTCCCTTGGGGTGGGCACATTGCGTCGGAATGAACGGAAAAGATGGGAAAGTGCAGCTGGGACTCATGCGATAACAAGGCATACGGGAGGCTAAAGCAGGCCCCCTTGGAAGGAAGTTTTCACAGAACTGGCACTAAAGAGGGCTGCAAAAGAGGCGGGGAATCGGTGTCAAATTAAGAAAAGATTGCATTAAAATACAGGGGAAGGAGGAGATAGCGGGGGAAGGGGACCAGAAAAGCTAGGGAGAGACTTGGAGGGTTGTTGGCAGTGCGGGGGAGGAGGGACGAGGACTAAGCAAGAAAAGAAGAAGACAAAATGCGACAAGTTTAACCAACCGAAGCTTGGAGCTGTGAGAAACCATCGGCGCTAAGGAGAAAAAATGATTTCAACAAAGGGAGTGGTGACATCTCAACAAAAAAAAGATGAGGGGGGGAGTACCTTGTTCTTTAAAAACCCCCTGGACCCGTTAGACTGAAGTAAAAAAGGTCCTGCCAGGAAGAGAAAGAAGGGAGGGGAGGGTTCTCACGCAAAGGGACTCCGGGAAATTGTCTAAATGCCAAAACACTTTCTATCGTATCGTGGAAGGGGCCCGTGGGGTGCGCCTACTTGCCGGGCGGAGCACTTTCATTGGGGGAAGACTGAAACTAGGTCAGGGAGGTTTCTTTCCGGAAAAGTGTAGTTAAGACTTGGAAAACGTAGGGGGACAAAAATCTCCATAATGGGGAAAAAAAGACATGGAAGAGAAGACGAGCAACGGAAGGTTGACGAAGGGGTTGTGCCCTCGGGGCCACAATGAAGAACACTTAGAGGGGTATCCTTAGACTTATCAGAAAAGGCGAGGGCCTCGGGGGGAGTCACCTAGTGAAAAAAAAAAAAATAGCATACGAATCCAAAACCCTCGTCATAGGACTAAGAAAGCGACAGCGGCTGGCAGGACAGGAAGCACAGGAACATTACTACTAAGGAAGGCGCCCGAGTGGAGGATGGGCGAGAGCGAGCGAGTTTCAAAAGGAAAAATAGCCAGTCAGCAAAACTTCCCAGATTGTGCTAGCGCTCTAGGTAAGTGCGAACCAAAAGTAAAAGAGACACAGGGGAGCGAAGCGGTAAAAGTCGCAACGACCGAAAAATTGGGAAGCCAAAAAGGTCAAATGAAGGGGTCGTTGGAGCCACAGGGGCGGCGGGGGCATCTGCTAAAGAAAGAATCCGATAAGAAGAGCGGTTTTATTGCGGGAAAAACAACAGGTTCCTTGAGAGATGGGTTTGGGGGGTTGTGGCGTCTTCAAAAAAAACTTGCCACCATGAAGGGAGTGGGGGGTATTGGGTCGGGCAGGCCGACAAAATGGTCCGGGCATCCTTGCCTCATCATAAAGGGGATTTCACTAAAACAACAAAACGCCTAATCGAAAGGTCTTGGCCATAAAGGGGAGGGGGACGAGGGAGCGACTTGAAGAGGAAAAAGCGCAAAAAACACCACAGTCACGAAAAACGAAAGGCTTCAAGCGGGTCGGAGGGGTCGAAATCAAGGATCTATACAGACAGGGAAAGCCAGACAACCGAAAACCCCGAGCCTGCTCGGACGCTTAGGGAGGGGACGGTTGGGTTGCTAAAGTGGAGAAAAGAACGCGGGGGTGGGCCAGAGGAGCAGCGTGTGGGGAACCACCAAAGGGTCATCAGTCAAAAAAAAGACAGGGTCAAAACGGGGTGCAACACTGAAGAGCCCTTACAAACCGAACAAAAGATCCGACCAGAAAAGAACTATCGGATCACTGGAGAGGAACCAACTGGGTAGGAGGAGTAACCTTAGCCTCAACGATAAACCGAATAGAAAAAATTTCAAAAGCAGTCTAGAGAAGGAATACGGACAAAGCAACCGGGGGGGGGTGCGTGTGAGACCGACACTCATCCTTAGCGTTAGAAATTCATAAAACAATCGACAATATGGGTCACTAAAATTGGGGAGGGAAAGACTTCGGTCAGGACAGTGTCAGGAGGTCTGAGTCGGCACCATGGGGGGTACGCTCGGAGGGCCTGGGGTCGCACCTCGTCTACTGGCACTTCGTAATTTTCCAAGGAGGGCAGAATGGTCAGTTGGTCATGAGCACAGAATAATTAGTCGGGACGTTAAAAGAGGAAGCGTCAGAAAATCAAACGGGCTCCGGAGTCGGGGACGTACAAACCTAATCCAAGAAAGAGGGCCAGAAAAGTTTTTAGTGGGTCGGCTGTAAGATTCAAAATAGCAACGTTGGTCAAGAGACGTGTCTCAGGCAAAACAATAGACAAATATGAGGAGGAAAAATAGGGAGGAAAACGCAAGAGCAATCGCTTGGGCTTCCTATCTTACCAAGGCACTCTTGGGGGGAAAAACCAAAGCTGAGGCCATGATGTTAAGCAAGATGGCCGTGCAGGTTTGGGGGGGTTCCGAGCCCAGGAGAAGGATAACTGATTGGGGGACTCGATTTACTGGGGAAAAGGGTTCCCCGAAAGGAAAGGAGTTGTATAGAGAAAGATCGTTCAATAGAAGGGACACCTAAAAGGACGCTCGGTCGAACCGTCGAACGAACACTTGGGAATACAGGAAAACAAATGGGACATCCCGAAATTCAGGGGTCCATGAAAAGGAGAACTAAAAAGTCCGGAGCAACCAAAAGGTCGGGTCTCTGGGTTCGGTTAGGCATCTAAGGGGGAATGAGAGGGGGGGAGAGTATTAGGTAGACAACGGACAGCCATATCGACTGGGGTTTCCTTATCGTCTCAAGAGTGGTAAACTAGTGGTAACTGCGAGGGGAGGAAGCGTTGTAGGGAGAAGGAGCTGCAAATTGAGTGGATAGTTATATTTGGGGCTGGACGTACCCGATTTGTCCGGGAGGCTGGTAATAGGAGTCTGAGATTGGAGTCTATCGGGTATCATGTTGAAAAACGGGAAAAGTAGGATGGTAAAGGCTGGCTGATGAAGGGGTGGCATGTTGAGCAAAAGGACCTGATAGAAATTCACCTAGGGAGGAAAACGAATACTGGGTAAAAAACACAAATTCAACCAGAAGAGCGGGGCCGATCACAGGTAACGTGGGGGCTTTTGAAACTAGAGTTCGGGGGACGATTAACTTACGAGGAGATTGGGAAATTGGGGTTGGGAGACAGAAGAAAGTGTGTGGGGGGAACCTGATGGTGGGTCTGCAGGGGGGGCTGACCGGACATCGTCCGGAAAAAGAAGAGGTCTATGGAGGGAGGTTTGGTTTTAAGGGAGGGGGGGTCCAGAAAGGGACCCGCTATAAATTGGGAAGGAAGTTTGGGAAAGAAATGACTTACATGGGGGGTTAGGGGAAATAACTCCAACAAAACACCAAATTGAGGGCCACCAAAGGGACAAATTAGAAGAAAAATAACGGCAGTGGATAGGGGAAAAGAGACTTCTTGAGGAGGGGAAACAGGCAGAAATCGAAGGCTCTTTCCAAGCATAATTCAAGAAAAGCGCTAGTTGTAGGGCGATCAAAGGGTGAGGGTGGGAGAATTGTACCACTAGGGGACGGCTTTCGGCAGGTAGAGGGTTTGGAAGCCTCGGAGATGTACTGGAGAACACTTACAGGCTGGAAAGGGGGAGAAAATGGCGGAAGGGTTCTCGCGAAGCGGCTGAAAGCAAACTGACCCGAAGGAGTACGTCCCTGTAAGGAGAGGGTGCGAATACTACTAAGGTCACCTAACTCGGGGCAAGGGAGTCGTCCATTTGTATGGGGGGGCCGTGGAAAGGGAACTCTAAGGGATCTTACTGTGGAGCTAGTAAGGGGAGGAAAAGGAAAGAAAACTAGAAAAGTGCAAACTAGTGTTATAAAGGCTGACCCAAAATCGGGCAAAAGACGTAATGGGGGGGGGGGGGCGGACACCAAGGAAGGCATTAGAGAAGGAGCGAAGAGAGGAGAAGGGCCGAGACTGGATGAATGTATGGTAAAAGTGAACCTACAGCCGGAGCGCAATTAAATTCCAAAAAGGAAAGGAAAGAAGGGAAGAAGTCTATTCATGTTAAAACGTGGGGATAAGACAGCAATATAATGCGCCCCTCTAGTAAAAGCAAACCTGGCAGGATACAAGGTACGACGGAGAGGGGGTTTGTTGGGCCACTTTATACCAGGGGTTTATATAACATGGGGTAGAGTCACGGGTGGGAGGGGATTTATAAACTCAGCTTAGTAAAGCAGACCGTTGGTCGGAATTACAAAATGCGAAGGGTTGTAAGGGGGAAAATTTGAAGAAAAAAAGAGAAAGCTAACGAGAGGGAAAGGACGAATAAGGCCCGTTTTGGGGCGGGTCAGAATGGCCGGGCCTGCTAAATTATCTGAGGCAATAACTCTCTGAAAGAAAAGCACCCATAGGAGGGGGGGGGAAAAAAGAGACCGTGGGGGGCAGATCTGGCCAGGGTCTTATGAAGAGAGCAGATCGGCACCTGACCAAACAAAAAAGGCCTAACGCCGCAAGAGCGGGCAGGGATAACTTCTAGCCGGTTGGGAACATGAGGAAGAAGTCAGAAAAAAGCGATGGCCGGACCTCAAGAACTCTGCTGAGGAAAAGTAGTGGACCAGGTTTGCGGAAAGAGGGGAAAAGGGGGGTTCAGGGGAAGAGAGATATGAGGGGCTGAAGGGCAAACCTGGAGGAAAAACCTACAAGAGTTGGTCTAAGGTGAAGGAGTAGAAGGAACTGGGAAGACAAAAAAAGGTCTAAAGGCGCGCCCGCCCATGCTGAGGGGGGTTTAGGAAAGAGGAAATAGCTCCAACGGGGGGGAAGAGGAGAGAGGGAAGAGTGAGGAAAATCCAAAAAAGAAAAGGATGGGTAGGGTTGATTGTCGATCTCTCCTGTTGGGAGCCAGGTACGGCGCAAATGAACGGGAAAAAAAAATGAGGACGTGCAATAATGATTCGGGGTTAGAACGAGAGAAACGAAAATACGAGTCTGGGTAACTTTCGCAGCCGAAGAAACAGGGGGGGAAGAATAGTCCCTAAAATAGAAGGGGGTACTCAGAGTACAGGGGGAGGGAAGGTAAGGAATAGGAATGGGTACATTAGAGTCGGGACATCCGTAAGCGATTAATAGGCGGGGCTCAAGAAAGGAAGGAGGGGCGGGAAGGGGACCTTTTGCGGGAGGGACGAAGGGGAAGGAGGAACGTAGATCGGGGAGGGGAAAGGCCTAAATTATTGGAGAGTTTCACAGGTTAGTCTCATAGGTCGCGAGGTTATAAGTGCGAAGGGACTCAAGGTCCGAGGGGGGGGGGAAAGAACCAAAAAGGAAAAAGGGGGAAGGTGAGGGACAAGAGAGTTCGTCATTCCGGTTTGAGGAAAAAAAAAGTTTAAGAAGTGGGGCTCATTAATGAAGCCACAGAAGAAGAAAAGAACGCCGGGAGAGGGTGATCAATTCTCGGACTCAGTAAAGCTCAGGTTATAGACAACAATCCCAAACGTGAGATGGTGTTTAGGAAGGATATAAGTTTTGTGGGAGGGCATGAACCTTTCAATCAAGGTAAGATTGCGCTAGATAACGAAAAGGGAGATATACCGTGGGTAGATGGGGTTATTGGAAGGCGTTTTGGTATTGCGGGTCAGGGGAGGGGGGAAAAGGAAAAAAAGAGAAATAGGTGAACTGGATAGTTTCCGGGAATAGGAAGGTCAGCATGGCGCAATTTGAAGGGGAGACGGGGGGGGTGACAAAGCTTCAAAGAAAACCAGGCTGGGGGGTGGGATCCTGGTAGAGGCCCAAGGAGGGGAAAATAGAGTGCTTGGAAGCATTGTTCATGAAAAACCGCGAAGAAAAGGCACTAGTACAAAAAGAGTCAAATATGGAAGGACTCAAAAGAAGGCTTGATCTGCTATGGACCGCGACATCTTAACTTTGTCCTGAAGGGAAAAATACCATGAAGGACGATGTGAATTCCACAGATTTCGGAAGAAGAGGAGAGAGAGGGTTGGCAAGGACTGAAGAAAATCTCGTACAAATATGAGTTTGGAGGCGGGGAAATTGGGCTAGAGAAAAAAAACACGAGATGCAACGAAAAAACTCTAGGAAAAGCGGTAAAAGGAGCCAACGAAGACCTGTTATCGTAGGGGAGGCAACATGGAGAGATCCGGGAGGGGGAAACAGTCTTGAGGGCGAAGGGGGAATATAACGTGTCAGCGAAAAGGCTTATTTGGAAAGGGGGGAGAGCTGGGGGCTCATCCTGGAAAGGAAAGGTTTGGGAAGACTCTGGTGTTTGGGGTGTGGTTGGTGGGGGTCGGAAGGCAAAGACAATTGAGAGCTGGCAAGCCGGACAAAGGGGCCGATGGCGCGTGGGAGTCGAAATAGGGGGAGGGGGAAGGAATCAAAAAAAGAAGAAAAGACGACTTCTAGGGGCAATAAATCGACGGCTTGACCGGGGGGAGAAAACTTTATCCTCTGAAGAAAAGATGGGAGAGTAGAACACAGGTATCAGAAAGGAAAGAAGGACAGGGTTCGGAAGCAGGACGTATCCAACTACATCAGGGGGGAAAAAAAAGTAGATGCAAGACTGGAGCAGGTATTACTTTTGTTGGGGGCAGTAGTCTGGGGGGATGTTGATCCTCCTAGGGGGAAGGAGGAGTATCTACACGGATCAAGTCATCAGGGGCAAAATATGGGCCAAAGGACTCAGGATCCTAAGTGAAGAATAAAATCAATAAGAATCATACTAAGAAAAAAAGGGGGAAAAAGGTTAAGACGACACAAGCTTAAAAGCGAAAGAGAAAACCTACAGAATCACTCAAACTAGGGAACCGTCGATCTACCAAAGGGAGGGAAAAAGACAATTTTCTGGGAAAGGAAGGACAAAAATCGAAATTAGAATAATTTCTAGTTGAAGACCTCATAGAGAAGGGGACTTGAGATTTAGGGTGTCCGACAAACTATAGGTCAAGAGCTAGGAGGGGTAAGGGGAAGGAAGGTTCTTCGAAAGGGGAGGTAGTTGGAAACAAGTAGGGGGACAATGAAAGGAACTGAGCCTGGTAGGGGAAGAAAAAACGTATTTCGATCTGTAACTGTCAAATCTCTCAAGGGAAAAGGAAAGAAGGGAATACTGTGCTGGAACAAATAAGAATTCCGGAGGGAAGTCCGCTGACAAAAAAGCGCTGCGGACAAGCAGGTAAAAAGGAAGTTGAGAGGACCGTAAAAAAGATCGCGGAGAGAAAGCCGAAGCAAAGGGGGGAGGGGGGATCATTGTCTCGAAAAGGACAAAAATTCAAGTTGGTCGCGGCCAAAGGGTCGGGGGGGTAGGTCTAACAATAATCAGCAAGACACAAAAAAAAGGGGGGAGCAAAAGAAGGGATGTCTAGGGAGACGCCTACCATCGCCAGAGACACTGGGGGAGAGAGAGAAAAAAGTGGGGAATTTGGGGAACAAAAAAAGAAACACGAAAAAAGGGTGATTATGTTCGATGACGGAGTTGGTTAAAAATTAAAAAAAAAACCAAAAGAACTCTTTGTTGTAAAAGAGAGGGATTTGGGGGGAGGGAAAAGAGAGAACGAGATTAGGGATGGCTCAAGAAAAGTGCCTTTCGGGGAGGGGGACACGGACGAGACAACCTAAAAGGAGAAAATAGAGGCTCAGAGGGTTAGTATACATCACAGTTTGCAAAAGAAGTCTGGAAGGGGAATGGAAAAAAGGAAGTCTGTCTACTGAAGAACAGAAAAAACCAACGGGAGGAAAAAGACTGGACCAGAGGTGGGTCGATTTACTTATTCACAGTAAAACGGGATCTTCTTTCGAAACAAACAAATAATTTGGGGAACTTAGGGAGAGAGAGAAAGGAGTCGCAATTTTCGAGAGGGGCTCGGGAGGATAATGTAAGGGAGGGTTTGGAGGGTAAGGGGGGGAGCGAAAGCGAGGGAGGAACCCAGAGGTGGTTCTTGCTCGGCGAAACGGGGGTCGGGAGTGGGGAAGGGAGGGAGGCGACAGTTGTCCCCCGGGAAAATAGGGGCATTGCATCCAGAGGACGAAGTACGTTCGTTTTTGGAAGCCAGACAAAGCCGGGACAACCGAGGGATGCTACCCCCTCCACGAGGACTCAAAAAAACACAGGGAAAAATAATACAGAAAGGGCAGAAAAATGCAGGGTCTGCTTGGGGAAACAGTAGTTTGAGAAAAAAAAAGGAGAGGGATGCCGTGATTGAGAGAGATGAAAGGGGGGCTCAGGGGTTTGAGAATCGGCCTCTGGGGTGGGGGGGGGAAATGCATTGTTGCTCCGAGAAAGGGACGAACTTCGAGTCAAGAGGGGGGAAAAGGAAAAGAGGGTCTAGTGAGGAGGGGGGGGATGGCGTAGATCCGGAAAGAATTGAAAAGGCCAAGGGGAGGTTGTTGTTGGGCGGACCTGAAAAATGGATGGTCAAGGGAGGTTTTCGAGTGTTCGTCAGGCAAAAAAACTAGAGAGGGAAAACAGACGAACAGGAGCTTAAATTAAGAAAAAATAAAAGAAGGGACGTCTCGCGTAGACTATCTTCTTGAATCACCCAGCAGACGGGGAGAAAGGTAACTGCAGGAATGAGGGGGGGGGAAGACTTTCATAGCGGCAAGTGCTCGTTTTGGTTTGACAAAATACAGGATTTTTCTTAGGGGGGCGGGAGGGGAGGGGGTGGTAGGAAATCTCAAAGGCCATTTCAGAGACAAGTATTGAATTGTCATGGGGAGGACGGAGGGGGTCAAAAAAATAGGAAAGAGTCATAAAAGAAAACTAAACTCGAGTCGCCATCATTAAAGAGGGCTTGGGGCTCAAGGAACGAAGAGAAAGACCTAATAACGGTCTGAATAATCGAAAAGGTAGGAATTGGAAGGGTGGGGTAAGAATTGGGTGGGAGATTGTGTGTCCACTGACTTACTCTGGGTCGGGGGATGGTGTCAGTAAGGAAAAAAAAGGGAAAAAGGGAAAAGGAAAAGGACCAGGATGGGTTGATAAAAGTGTGCTAATGAACCCTACTGGGAAGGACAGGGGGTGGGGGGAAAGTGAAAAACCCAAGTAGCGATAAGAAAACGTCGAAATTCTAGGAGGGTGTCATCTAAAAAGAGGGGAGGTCAAAGCTGAAATGTCACGGACAGGGACAGCCACTAAGGAGGAGTTCTCCTCATACCGAATTATATTTCGGTAAATGAAGGGAGGAAGGGGAAACCTTAGAGCTACCACTCCATTTATTGCCGCAGAAGGGAACAAAAAAACTGGAGATAAAAAAGGACATTCTCTAAGGAGCACTTTTTGTTGATTCCAGGGGGGGGACTGGAAGAGTCAACTGGGGGGGCTGACGGTGAAGCCACTGCGAGGTTATCTGTAAGGTCATAAAGGGGGGAGGAAAAGGAAAAGTAAGGAAGAGGGGGGGGGGCTATAAAAATTCCTACAAACGGACTAACTAAGACCGAGAAAACTGTTAGGTCAATCATAGAGAGGTTCAAATCATGAGGAAGGAGAGGGGGAAAGAAAGGGGCGAGAGAACCATCCTCAATCAATGGTCTTGTGGATCTAATGGCGAGAGAAGGGATTGGAGAAAGGAAGGAAGAAGTAAATACCCAAAAAGAAAAGGAAAAGCAGGGGCCCGCGGAGGATTACTGGGCCTGAATGAACGCAGGGGGGGCACAAGTTAGAGTAAGAGGACTGAACCAATAAGGGGTCCGCAGGGAAGAGAAAGTCTAGGGCTTGGACATTGGGAAGACTTGGAGATGGAAGGGTGGATTGATCAGCCTGGGAAAACCGAACAATGGGGGAGGAAGGGGCAAGTGAGGGGAGAAAAATCTATACAAAATTACCAAACGAAGGAGGGTACATCACAAAATAACAGAAGGGAGGGGGTTGGGGTGGAAGTGACACAAAAAAGATAGAAAAAGAGATAGCAACAACAAGAGATTAAAAGGCTTTTGAGGCAGAATCCCATTCTGGTTTGATGGGGGGAGTCATCAGAGAAGTGAGCCGGGTTTGGGGAGGGCCATTTCCGGGGGAGGACCCAATGTACTGGAAGGAAAGTAGTCAGGGAGGTGCTGATTGAATTCATAACGATGACAGGAGAGGGGAAGATGGAACCTTCTCGTGGGGAGGAAGACAAAAAAGAGGGATTACTACAGTATTCTGAATGGGAAAAAAGAGAAAAGGTCCAGAGTTCATCATCTCTGTGAAAGGCGGCTATGAAGGGAGAGGGATTCTAGCACTGCCCTAGAGGGGAAGATGGGAGGTGGTTGTGGGGAAATTGTCGGAGAGGGTAAGAACTTTTCAGAGCTACCCAAAGGGTTTTAACAAAAAAAAAAAAGAGGGTGGATTCTCATATCAAGGGGTAGGTCGGAAAGGGGGGAGAACGGAAGTGAAACTATTTTCCGAAAAGGGGACGGGGGGAGAGGAAGTCTAGGGTAGTTCAAACTGTGTCAGGAGAACCGCCATTGCCCGTGTTCTAGAAAAAAAAGGGACCTTCGACGGGAGAAAAACGTAAAACCCGGGCGTCTCAAGCTAGGGAAAAAAAAAAGGGAAAGAGGGTTAGGAAAAATTTCCATGAACACGGAGGATCGGAAGGGGGACATCTTTCCATTGTCGTCCAGGTTGGTTGAGGGACCTAAAACGGGCCTGGGGCACATAGGTGGGCGCTCGACCGGGAAACGGTCTATTAGGGGAGTGAAAGGAAAAAAATGGGGACGGGATGCGTGTTGATTAGATTGCTATATTCCTGACGGAAGTTTGGGGACTCGAGCCAGGGAGGGCTTCATATTCTGCGAATTAGAAAGGGAAGAGAGAGAAGTGGGGGGGGGGGGCACTTCAACAATAAAGCCAGTCGAGGAGAGTCTGAAGAAAGGGTGCAATCTGGGTGAGGTCATGGTGTAAGAACACCGCGAAAAGGATACTAAGGAGGGAGAAAAAAAAGAGAATGCGGAAGAAACAGAAAATTATCTACCAGACGCGGAAATGCTTGAAGAGAAAAAGGGAAATTCAGGAGGGAAGAAGAAACGGGGGAAAAGGGGGTTGAGGTGGGAGAGAAGAGAAAGGGGCATGAAAAAAGGCCCTAAGGGAAGGGGGGAACAGGGGTTTATCGAGAAATGCTTTCGAAGGAGGAAAAAAAAAGGGAGAAAGGAGCAACGAAAAAGAAAAGGAGACGTAGTATGAATGCCTAGTTTATAGAGAAAAAGAATAAAAAGTTAGGTCAAAAGGGGAGAAGTAGGTGCTACCAAGAGGGAGGGTGGGAGAAACGGGGGGGGAGAGGATCATAAGGGAGAGAGCCATCGAAAGAATGTTCGAAAGGGGAATCAAAATGGGAGGGGGGGGGGATACTGACTTTTTGTTTGTTGTGTTGTGGGGAAGGGCATCAAGAAAAACTTGTTACTACAATTCTTTCCGCAAGAAAGTGGGAGAAGGGCACTCATCTGGGAAGTCAAAAAGAAGAAAAAAAAAATACGGGGGAGAGGACAGAAAGGGTCTTGGACTCGAGACTGGGGCCCAGCGAGAAAAAGGAAACGAAGCAAAAAGAAAAAAAATCGGGGGGGGGGAAAAAAAAGGGGAGAAAAGAAACTAGAGGGGCGGTTCGGAATAGGCTACGAGGAAAAAGAAGGGACTAAAGGGCAGAAAAACAACCCATGAGAGATTCCCTGATATTAGGAGGGTGACCTTTGTGTGACTGAATTGGCTTGGGTTCGACATCTGGAGGGGCAATGCTTGTTATCTGTGTTTGCTCCAAGGCACCATACAGATAGTCTAAGGATTAAGTTGGGAAAGGGCCAGGGGACCTCTCTACAGAATCAGAAGGAATAAGGGACAATAAAAGAAGAAGAGGGGAACAAACGGTAAAAAGCGTGGTAGCTGAAACCAGGGTAAAATCGCAGAAACATCCATTTACATGAGAAAAAGGGCGAAATCAAAAAAAGAAGATAAAAGAAAGGGGAGAATACACTCTATCTAGAAGGACACTCCACTTCTGGGCTTGGACAGGAAGCTCGTAGGGTTCCGGAGGGAAGGAAGATTCCATAAGAAAAAAAAATAAAAAGGAAGGACGTTGGGGAAGCTGAGGGGGGGAGGGTAATGAGGGGGTACAGTTGGGTAAAAGAAATCGGAGGGTAGGGGAAAACATTATACGGCTTCATGCAACGGAATGGAATCGAAACCCAAGGAGACCGGGGAGAAAGCGGGGGGGGAAATCCGGGGCAACTCGCAGGAAAGTACGAAGAAAAAGGGTGCATGTTCTTGAAGACAAAGACTACTGAAGTCAGGGGGGGAGAGAGGGAGTGAAAAAAGCAATCGGACCAAGCAGTTAGGTCAAGAGTAAACCGGGAGACCAAAAGAGATAAAGAAGGAAGGAGCCAATGGGGGGGGAAGGGGGATAGTGGCGAAAAGAGGAAGAAGTGTACTAGGGAAAAGCTATCTATGTTGATTCTACGGGGGATCCATAAAAAAAAACAAATGGAGGGTAGGAGATAGGGGCAGGGCTAATGAGAAAGATCCATCGGAATTGGGGGGACTCCGAGGACAAAGGCTATTTTCCTATGCCTAAAACATTTTTGATCAAGGCAGAAAGGGGGAGGAAGGAGGGAAGAGGGTGGAAGGTTCATCGCAAGGAATTAACTTCGTCTCAGAGGGTGGGAGGGGGGCGAAGCAGAACGAATTGAATGGGAAAAGGGGATAATACGGAAGCAAAGAGCACATTATCTGGAACTCGGAACTGGCCAGGGAGGAGGAAGATACTTTTTCTAAAGGGAAGAACCGGTTGGAAGAGAAGGGTTGAGGGGGGAAGGGGGGGGAAGGCGAACCTTACATTACTAAAAGGAGAAAAACTAAACAAGAGAAACCTAAAGTACTCTGGTTTTCTTTTTTGACATGGGAAGGAAGAAATTAATACGAGGAGGCTTAGGGAGGAAAAGAAAATCTCATATGGGGAGGGGAGCGGAATCGACGAGGTACAAGTAGATGCTTTGCGGCAGGGAGGGAGACGGGAGGGGATAGGGGAAAGAAGGTTTGGTGAAGGAAAGACCCTGGGGGAAAGTTAAGTTGGAGGGGGAGCGTAGATAGTGAAGGACGGTAGGAAAGTTCCACAGGAAATCTGGAGGGAAGCCGGTACGGTTCGTAATGGGGGTTGGAACAAAAGACCTGATCAGCCGTGAAGCGAGGGAAACCAGCGATCCACAAACGCGTCCTACGACAAGAAGCAGGAATGGGGTTTTTAAGGGAGGGGGCCGTGCTAACAGTCCATTTGCGAATATTAGGAGAAAAAAGGAATGGGAGTTCACGAAAAGGGGGATGAAATGTATTTTTTTTTCCCTAAGTGGGGACTGGGAAGGGTTTTTCTGGGTGTCAGCGAAAGGAAGAAGAAAGCGGGGCCTAGACATTTTCTGTGATGCGGTGGGTTGGAAGAGGTGAACCGGGAAGGGGAAATGTTATTGCAAAAGTGGGAAGGGGGGAAAAGTTGTCGCCTGGCTTTATTGTGGGGTGGGCACATGGGGGGAAGAAGAGCAACAAAAAAAACAAACGTGGAAAGTAGAAAACGTAGGAGGAAAAGGGAACCAAAGCAAATGAGCGGATATCATTAGAACAAGGACGCGCCTCAAGAAATGGTACAATGATAAAGGAATTCTCTGATGTTTGGCCTAAGGAATTGGGTCGGCGTAACAGGCTGGGAAGTTTAAGACAAATACAGAGATAAGAAAAGTTACTGGAGGGGACTAATTGTATCTACGCCCGAGGAATAGGATGTCGCAAAAGGATGTTTCCATTTTGTCGAAGGGTCTATGGTGAAGACCAGAAAAGCCTCAGACAGAGTAGGGACTACCGAAACTTGTCTTAAAAATTGTGGACTGTTGGCAGGAACTCTGAAGGTAAGAGGGAGAGGAAACGATCTGAGAGTAAGAGAGAATTCGGTTTGTGGACCACCTGGGGGGGAAAGGAGGGTGTCCTACCGGATATCTCTACCGGTTTCTTTCTCAGAATGTGGGGAGCTGAAACCATAATTACACTTCAGATTGAGTACTGGGTTGCCTCACAGGGAGAATTGGAGAGAACATAGGTTCTGACTGGTTTACTGATTCACTTTCAGGGGAAAGTAGAATAATGCTTCAGGGGGGTCCGGGAGGGGGAAAACTGCGTCTGTGCAAATATTATAGGTGGGGGAGAAAGGGAAAACATAACAATGGAGAGGGATAGAAAATATGCACCCAATGGGCCAATAAAACTCGAAGGGACAAAATAGGGGAAATTAAAGGTATTGGCAAAAAGGCAATTGGGAAAACAAAATAGGGAGGAGAGGAAGGACTTCTAAGAGAAGAAAGATCAACGGGTGTATGAAAAAGGGGGAAGCACCGTAGGAATTGGTCGGAGACTGGGAGAACCGACAAGAGGGGGACGTTTTCGGAAAGGAGAAAGGGTTGGAGTAAAAAGGAAGAACAAGGGAGGGACAATTGTGCCTAAATGAGCAAGGGAAAAAAAAGACCCAGTACTTCCGGATGAAGACGGCGGTTGGTGTAAATGGCACAAAGGACGGGTATGGGAAGAAGGAGAAGGAAAAGACGAAAGGGTTCGAAGCTAAGGGGAGCTCAAGCTTCGCTCCTTGGGAAGATGGGAGAGGGGATCGGAAGGCCCAACGAGAAGAGGAGGAAGACCTGAAGTAAAAGGGAAAGAAAAGAGACCTAAGAAAGGAGAACGCAGATCGGGGCGGGGAAAGGGTGGGAAAAGAAAGGGGCAGCAGTGAGCCTGAAGAAAAAGCTTCAAATGTTAAGGGAAAGGAAGGGCGAAAACTCCAATTCCGAGCAGCAGGAGGAATAAGACCAAGGGGGAGGGAGGGGAAATTTGAGGAACCGTATCACTGGAAGAATTTAAACGATCAGAGGCAGGGGGGGTAAAGAAGAAGCCCACATCAGACTTCGCAGTCTCTCGCCAAAAAAAAAGGGGAAGAGGGACTACGCTACGAACATGCTCATCCAAACGACTGGGGTGGGGGTGGTGGAGTGTGTGGAAGTC